>JAALOO010000756.1_pt1 | contig 27029 bp, 29 predicted proteins | sample 7257641 | NCBI WGS metagenome assembly JAALOO01 (sample SAMN14085613, study PRJNA598686) | mite metagenome | biome: ENVO:01001000; feature: ENVO:01001002; material: ENVO:01001226; isolation source: single female mite from University of Michigan culture on fish food culture... ...
CAACGCCGCTGTGCTCTTTTTGGTGGTTATATGGCTTTTTTGGCTTTGAGTTTTTGTCAATTTTTTTGCTTTAAAAACTTTTGTTTTTGTTTTTATCTACTTAGTTTATTGATGATTTGATTCATTGAAACTTGAGTCATACAGTCGATAAAAGAATAAAAGGCAATCAAAGCAACAATATAACATTTTGATTTTAGGTCTTAGCTCAAGACTATCGCAACAGAACTAAAATCATCATGAACACTGATACTGCATTGAAGCTATTTTAGTTTGAGTGAATCTTGCCAATCTTACTGTCATTTTTAAGTAAATCGGTGGTTATTAATTAGTTAAGTGCATTTTAAAGCGATACTATTGTGGAATTGACGTTTGTCTCATCGGTCTAATTTGCAATCATTTGGGCTTGAACACCTTCATCTGGGCCATTTTAATATTTGTGATTGCTGGGTGGGCAGACTGCTAGAACTTTTCATCTGTTTCGTTTCCTGCTTCTACGCTTACATGATTTGCAAGAGTGTCATCGGCAACAACTTCCTTGGTTTTTGGTAAAGGATACTGGTGCTTTTTTGGCTTGCACTCCAGTGCACTAACAAGCTCAACATCATCGACAGCATTTTGTACTAGACCTTTTCTAACTTCATTGTAATATATGTCAAGCCAAACCTTAAAACTTTTTAACAACTGTAATCAATAATATTTATAGCGCCCGATAACGTCTTTTTGTACATATCGAAGATTAATTGTCCATCAAAGATAGTGAAGTAAGTTTCAATACTTGACCATTGCACCATCGCTATCACTGATGAATGTTGTTTTGCAATAGAACAGCTTGCTAAAAGAAGCTACACATTCACCAAATCACCTTCTAAATCAGTGATTATGTGTCACCGAGAAATGAATTTCTTGCTAGTATCAGGAGTGTAAGATTACAGCTAAATGGCAATGTCCCTAGAGTTTAGAGACTCCAGCGGTGTCCACACTAATCTACTGCTAACTAATCAACTGCCTGTGCCACGCTGATTATTCGTTCACTGCCTGATACAAGTCGACAGCTGTGTCTCTCGAGAGCACTCTACAAAGTGCTTTATAAGTTGATCGAGCTGACGAGTTTGAATTCACTTGAGATCTTCCTTGTGCACTTTTTTACACACCTGACGTTTGCCGATCAGCTTTACTTTCTTTTTAGCAAATCATGTCTTCAAACTCATCTTCACCAAAGGATGGCTGGTTCACCGAAACCGGCGTACTTAACTCTGACAATGTCAATTTGTCCATCAAGGTCAATGGCCTTCTTGACAAACGCAAATCTGACTTTCAAGATATTCTTCTTTTTAAAAAGTAAACACCTTTTACTTCATTATCCCATTTCCACGTTTACAATTTTTTCATTTCTTTCCTTTTCTTCAGTGACATCTTTGGTCGATGTCTCGTTCTCGACGATGCCATTCAGTGCACTGAACTGGATGAATCAGCGTACCAAGAGACGATCTCTTTTCTGCCGCTTAATAGCCACCCCGATCCAAGGCGAGTGCTCATCATCGGCGGCGGAGACGGTGGTGTGGCTCGCGAGGTGAGCAAGCACCCCAAAGTGCAGGAGATTATTCAGTGCGAGATTGACGAGGAGGTGGTGAAGGTGTCGAAGCAGTACCTGCCCTTCATGGCCAGCGGATTCGACAGTCCCAAACTGAAGCTGCTCTTCGCCGACGGCTACCAGTACGTGATCGACCACAAGGCCGAGTTCGACGTCATCATCACCGACAGCTCTGACCCGAAGGGACCGGCGGTGACACTGTACCAGAAGGAGTACTACCGAGCACTGTACGAGGCGCTTCGTCCGGGTGGCATCATCTGCTGTCAGGCGGAGTCCTACTGGTTCGATTTGCCCTTCATCAAGGAGCTCTTCACCAAGGTCAAGCCCATCTTCCCTTCAGTGGCGTACGCCTCCACGGCCGTCGCGTCCTACCCCTCCGGGCAGATTGGCTTTCTCATCTGCAGCAAATCGGCCGATGTCAACTTTGGCGAGCCGCTCCACGTCTTCACCGCCGAGGACTGTGACCAGCTGCAGCTGAAGTACTACTCGGCGGCGATGCATCGAAGCGCCTTCACGCTGCCACTCTTTGTGCACAAGGTAATAAGCCAGACAACAAAAACATTCACATTTTTCACTACAAAGTGTTAACACGTTCTTTATTTTTCTTTTTTACTCACTGACCAGGAACTCAACAAAACGTAAGCTGACTGCTTATTTAATAATACGGCGCACCACATGTGAAATAAAATGAAATCTTAATGATTACAAATAAAAATTTTGTTGTTCTAATAAGAATTTAAAAATGCGCTTAAAGCTGGTGTCGCAGGTGACACACGCAGTTGTGGTGGTGACCAGAGGAAGAGTGTGAGTGGTACCGGGCAGCGCCGTTTACTTGGTGCTGATGAACTTGATGAGGTCGATGACGCGGTGGCTGTAGCCATACTCGTTGTCGTACCACGAGATCAGCTTCACAAAGGTGGGAGTCAGCTGAATGCCAGCCTTGGCGTCAAAGATGGAGCTACGCGGGTCAGAGATGAAGTCAGAGCTGACGAGCTCCTCCTCAGTGTAGCCGAGAATGCCTGAAAACGGTAAACAGAGCAGCTATTAATAGAAAGCTCAGAGGAAAACTATAGTGCACTTACCCTTGAGATTGTCGCTCTCCGAGGCGGCCTTCACGGCAGCCTTGATCTCATCGTAAGTGGCCGCCTTCTTCAGGGTGACGGTCAGATCAACGACAGACACATCGGGGACGGGCACGCGGAAAGCCATGCCGGTGAGCTTGCCGTTCAGCTCGGGAATCACCTTGCCGACGGCCTTGGCGGCGCCAGTCGAGGCAGGGATGATGTTCTGGGCAGCGCCACGACCATCACGCCACAGCTTGCCACTGGGGCCGTCCACAGTCTTCTGGGTGGCGGTGGTGGCGTGCACAGTGGTCATCAGACCCTGCTCAATGCCAAAGTTGTCATTGATGACCTTGGCGAGGGGAGCCAGGCAGTTGGTAGTGCAGGAAGCGTTGGAGATGATGTCCTGCGATGGATCGTAAGCCTGGTGGTTCACGCCCATGACGTACATGGGAGCATCAGCCGACGGGGCGGAGATGACAACCTTCTTGGCGCCGCCCTGCAGATGAGACTTGGCCTTCTCCAGAGTGGTGAAGACGCCGGTCGACTCGACGACCACCTCAGCGCCGGCCTTGCCCCAGGGAATGTCAGCGGGGTTGCGCTCCTGGAACACCTGAATGGGCTTGCCGTTGATGACCAGCAGGCCACCCTCCTCCTTCACCTCACCCTTGAACTTGTTGTGGGTGCTGTCATAGCGGAACATGTACACCATGTAGTGCACATCTACAGATGACGTGGCAGAGAGGAGGAAAGGAGAGTTAGAGGAGACAGTCGTACGCTTGAGGACATCTGTTACTCACCAATGAAGGGATCGTTGATGGCCACCACTTCAACGCCCTTCTCAACAGCGGCGCGGACAACCAGACGACCAATGCGGCCGAATCCATTGACACCAACTGAGGGACAAACGGAGAGAGTGAGTGAGACCGAATAAGACGATAAGAAAGTAGTGTACTTACTCTTGTTAGCGAGAGGCATGTTGTTTCGAGAAATCTGAGAAAGACAAACAAGCAAGGAGTGAATGTCAGTGAGGGAAGTGAAAAGGGAGTGAAGGCCTGGAAACGATGAGTTGTCACAATGACATTGACAGCTGTCACCGAAGGAAAGCCGACTTACCGAATTGAAGGTTGAGAGTGAGAGAAGGGAAGAAACGACAGAGAGCGAGCGACAAAGTCACAGACAGACGGCAAAGTGAGACCGACCGAAAGTCGTCGTAGGCTTTTATAAGCTAAGCCGAGTCTGGCCAGACTGGAGGGGCACTTGGGCATGCGCTCCACCGTAAATGTGAAAGTGAGATGTGCAGTGGCAGTTGCAGTGGCTGCCAGTCTGGTGGCGGCGGCTGGCTGGCAGCAGCAGTAATGTCACGCCAGAGCCATGCTCTCGCCTGCACGTTCGCCGCTGCAAGACTGCAAGGTAACCTTGAGATGGCGAGAAGATGACGAGAAGAAGAGGAGAACGCTCAAAGCTAGCCGAGAACTGATTCGGGCGCCACCGCCACCAGGAAAGGACACCCAATGAGGTGGTGCATCCCCTGAATGACCAGACTGTCCCAATCGGACAACCGAACTTTAACCTTTACACTCGACTGTTGCACGGTTCAGACTGCAACGATGGCAATGGTACACTCATGTGTGAGATAGATTGGCCATTTATTCATTAGTTCATTGGTGGTGATAAGACACAACATTTGTCGCCAACTGCTAAAAAGCACTTAACTGCACATCTGGCAGGCGCTCAGCGGACTGCTCTCGCAGCAGCTCCTTTGTCACGATTGTTTAGACGACTTTTTCGCCAATCGGGAAATTACAGTAGAATGGGGGCAAGTTGCGAAGGCATTGCATCACTAGAGTGACGAGCGGTAAATTATTCAGCTTCAGCGTTTAGTCTTTTTGCTGTAGCCCTCCTCTGGCAGGTAGGACATTCCCGCCTCGCTACCGTTAGCTTTCCTCTTGGCGAGTATTTGGTTGATCTTCTGCAGATCACGGTCCAACTTGGCCTTCTCCTCTTTCTTTGAGGGCGCGCGCTTGGAGCTGCCACTCCTTCCTTCGCCCCCTTTGACTCCGTATTGGAAGGCCGCCTTAGGCGTCGCCTCCATATTGCTCATGTAGGAGGCGTACTCTTCGGCGCTGTCAAAGTCCCAGCGGTTCAGGAGGTTGTGGCCCTTCTTGCTGTTGCTGTTGTCCATCTTTGAGTAGTCTGCCTCGTCATCGCTATCGATGATGGCGTCATCATTCTCCGGCGCCCCAGGGTAGCACTCAGCGTAGCCATCAGGTTCAGGTTGATACTTGGCTGATTTTCTCCTCGACATTGACTTTCCTTCCGCAAAGCCTTCCGTACTGGCGGCAAAGTTGCCCACCACTGAGGCTGCCATCTCCAGGACGTCCTGTTCCGTGGTTCGCCGATGCGACCGATAGTCCACATCGCTGTGAGCGTTCTTTCCAAAGCTTTCGAAGTAGGATGCACTTTTCCGGTCGATTCTTTCGTCTATGTCACGGGTTGCTTTGACGCTGGGCACGTAGTCGCCAATGTCGTCGTAAATGCTGTCGCCCTTTGGAGCTCTGCTGGCGCTACCCTCTTCGACATTTCGAATCTCTGTTTTCGGCTTTTTACTTTTCTTTGAAGCTGTTCCAACTTGACGAAAGTTGGTGAAAATCTGCACTAATTTGTTGACGACAATCTCATTTGTGCTGATTGAGTTGTAGGCATCCAAGTTTGGGCACTCTGCTTTGCTACGAATGATTGTCGTCGGAATGTCACTCTCAGGGAACTCGTCAACTAAAAGTAAACGATTCAATGAATAAATAATTCGCTTCAGTTTCATCCAGCTTACCTAAATCATACTGATAGGCCATCCTTCCCTGCACAAAAAGCTCATTTCTATGCGGCAGCTTCTTGTTGAACACTGATTTGAGGATGTTTTCAGCGATTTTACTCTTGACAGCGTATCGATCACTATCGTTGAATGTAATGTCATTCACACTGTTAAGACCAGACTGACTCTTTTTCTTCTGTTCCTCTTCCTGACGAGCTTCCTCTTCCTTCTTCATAATCAGATACCTTTCCTCGTCATCTTTAGTTTGAATTTCCGCCTTCACTTTGTGCAAAAGTGCGTAATCGAGACCTTTGACTAAATGGGTGTGCTCCATATCGCCACCGAGATACTTTGATTCTTGAATCATCTGTTTTCGCCTTTCTGCCGCATCCATATCAAAGTTGCCTGGTCCGACGGCGTGGTATGCAGTGTTGGCCATTAGATCTAATTCTGATTTGCCATGTTCAGCATTGCCTCCATCCCTTCTCTCCTTAGCTCGATCTCGATACTTCTTCGCCAGTTCACTCAGCACATCATCTTCTTGCTTTTTGATACTTTCATAAAACTTCTTTTTCTTTTTCAGGTTCTCATTGGTTGGTTCCTTTTGGTTATAACCGACACTGCTGTGTTTACTTCGAACCGAACCTCGAACAGAGCCAGGAACGGCTGAACCGCCTGCATTTGATGACACCACTCTGGGCGTCATCATTAGCTTTCGAAAGTCAGCATTTGTGAGCGGTTGTGCTTCGGAATTGGCTTCAACTTTACTAATTGTATGTTTTGCCGAAGGTAAGCTTGGCGGCGCTAAAGGATTTGAGAATGGCTCGTTGTCCATTGTGTGTTCTCTTTTTCTTGATTAAGGTGATGAGATCCTACAAATAAAGAAGAAGATTAGTTTAAAGGGTAAAAATTGTTAGAATACATACAAAAGAAAATACTGGCGATAACAGAATGCGAGAGAATCAAATAAATAAAAAGTCGATGTTGCATTTGTTTTGGTCTGACTATTTTCAAATGAGTCGCTTGCCAGCAGTGACTGCGGCTCGGTGAAAATAGCAAATGTACTCACGGAATGTTTTGGTTTGGATATTTTTATCACATTTTACCTCTGTATCCAGAAGATGTAACGCAATTTAGCGTTCTAGACGCTTCTAACTGAACTAAAATCAGGTAATGTTCACTTTATTTGATTAAAAGGTGAAAGTTGTGCTTTGTTTACTAGCTGTCAAGTAGTGTTGACTCTCCGATTAACTTTCTTACTGTGTTTGACAGTGTTCAAAATGTGGTCTACAAACGCTTGTACCACTTTAAGTCGCCGTCCTAATGGGTACAATCAGCTGATGAGCATCATCTGGCCAGCGGCGCAGAAGACGATTGGCAGACATGCTTCATTTCGCCAGTTGGTCGCATCGTCCTTCTACAAAGCCAGAACCTTTATGCGATTCGTGTTTGGCAAAAACTCTCCCAGTGATCTTCGACCGATTCTCAAAAATCACTCCGTCGCAGTGCGAAATGTTGCTGAAACACCTGCCTTTTCATCGGTACTTGGCCGTCTGGTTGTGGGAAAGCAATATCCCATCAAACGATTCAATTCATATTTCGAAAATTCTCGATTCCGCATTGTAAATCGTCGTTACTTGACAGGAACAGGTTTGACGCTCGGCCTTGTTGGCGTCTGTATGAAAGACGAGAATGGCTACCCGATTCTTCAATCTGAAAACTCCAACAAAACATTTGCCTGGAACCACTTTTTTCAATCCCTAATTACGCAAGATTTTGAGTTGAAAGAACTTCGCGAGGACGTTTCAGAAGTTGATTCAATTCAGTTTGGCGACAGCATCTCAAAGGGCTGTAATGGTGTCGTCTACAAGGCAACGATTGACTCGAAAAACGGCACTGAAAAGGGGGAGCAGGTTGCCGTCAAGATGCTCTTTAACTACGACATTGAATCAGTTGCTACACGAATCATCCACTCCACGGTGAAGGAAGTTGTGCCGTATAATGGCAAATTCGGCAGTGTAGACATTAAGCGAAAGAAGCTTCCCCCACATCCGAACATTGTCAAAATTCTGTCCGTTTTTGTGGACTACTTTCAGCCTCTGCAGAACTGCAAGAAACTCTATCCACATGCACTCCCACTTCAGTATGGAGGATATGGACGCAACATGACGCTGTTCATCGTTGAAAAGCTGTACGACATGACATTGAAAGAGTACTTGGCGCTCTTTGGTCCGCTCACGGCTAAATGCTCACTTGGCATTTTCACACAGTGCCTCAATGGCATTGACTTTCTCAACCGAGTGAATGGCATCTCTCACCGAGACCTGAAACCGGACAATATCTTGGTTAGCATCACCGACGGCGAATCACTTCCGTGGGTGGTGATCAGCGACTTTGGCCTCTGCTCCACCAGTCTCCAGGTGCCCTTTCAGACTGATGAAGTGTGCCGAGGCGGCAATCGAGCTTTGATGGCACCGGAACTGGTCACTGCAAAGCCTTCTCCCTATGCCGTTCTCGACTACAGCAAATCGGATCTGTGGGCACTTGGAACGATGGCCTATGAAATCTTTGGCGTGGACAATCCATTCTACCGAAAGACTGCAGGCAGCCTTCGCCTGGACAGTGCCACCTACGACGAGAGCCAGCTTCCACCTTTTCCGGAGCGATATCCTCTCCTGACACAACTTGTCGGCCGCATTCTCCGTCGAGACCCTACAGAGGTAGGAGTGCACAAAAAGAGTGCAATTCTGATTGACTGCTAACTTTTTTTGTTTCATTTCCAGCGACCCACTACTCAGTTCGCCGAGGAGTTGTGTCAGCTGCTGTACCACATGGGCTCAACAAACCTCGAGCACCTGCTCAAAATTACGAATGAAAAGCGACGAGGCAAACTCATCGATGCCTGGTTCCAGCTGTGCATTGGCCGCAGTTTGTTTCGAGTGATGAACACCGCCGCCGCCGCTGATGGAGGACACAGCAATGAGCATCGAATGAAGTTCATCTTCCTCGCCAAAATGCACTCTGACAGAGTTAAATGTCTTCTCGATGAAATGGTAAAAAGTTCATTCTTTAGTTAAAAAATGTAGTTTCCCGCTTCTACAGTGTCAATCTCTATTAGAACAAGAACATGTATGTACAGTTGTTTTTGTAGAACACATTTCAATTCATAAAGTGTTCGGTAATTACAAAGTGATAATAATTATAATTAAGAAAAAAACTATAATGACAATAATAAGCACATGCTCCTTCATTTGGTGTTCTTATTTGTGAGCTTGGACTGCTTCCACTTGCGGATCTCTTCGCGAAGTGAATCGTCTACGTTGGAAAAAGCAAATGTTAGTATTGAAAAAAGACAAAAATTTTAATGCGAAAAATGCTTGGTGACATTACCTGGTATGAGTTGATCCTCTTTCAGCGGTTGTCGGTTGAAGGGATCCGTCGAGTTGTTAAGCAGGTGACGAATAATCACAGTGCGATCCATGACTGCTCCACTGGGCAAAATGACCGGATCTTCCATTAGTGTGTCCATCAGCGGATCTTTGTATTGATCGGGTGCGTCGCTGAAATCAAGCTCCTCTTGACGCTTCACTGCGAGAATTTCTTCCACCTCAGTGACAATGTCGAGGAAGGACTCAATTTTGTACTGAGCCTTGATGTTGATTTTGTTCATCTTTTCAACGGCATTGTCGAAAAGCTCTTTGCTGTACGAGCGTTCATCATTGGCAATAGCCTGAAATGAGATGAGATGACAGTTTGATTAAAAACACTGCTCTCCATAACACAATCAATTCAAAAGTTCATTACCTGATAAAACTCCTTGGACTTCAAGTGCAGGTAAATGTCGGTAATCTTGTCGAGCAGATACTTCGGGTCCCAGCCGTACTTTTGGGGGTCAGGAACCTTTAGTGTTTTACATTTTTTACCGCACAGCTGCTGCAAGTTAAAGTTGAGCATAGCAGCCAGTCGATCAGCTAGTTCCTGTTTAGCAAACAAATTAGCAAACTAAAAGACCAACTCGCAATACAAAAACCTACCACTCGTAAGAATGGCTTTTGCACAGTGTTCGTCAGGTAGTGCATCATGTCGACGGTCTCCACGGCCAGCGTCAGGTAGGATCGCGCCTGTCGTTCGTCATGCTGCAGCTGTCGATCTCGGTTCAGCTGCTGCTCCCTCGTCTGGCTGTTCCACTTGACCTTGTCGTTCCGCTCCTCGTTGACCTCGTGAATTCGCTTCAGCGACACCAGCGCTTCGTCCAGCAGAAAGGTGGTGTCATTCATCAGCATGTTGATGAACTTGACAAAGTTCTTTCCATTTTCGGACTCATTGACGATGGCGTACTGCTGCATCGTGTTCGTCCAGAAGGACTTGAAGATAATACTGATGTGGTAGCGAATTGTGAACTTGTCGTAGAACTCGCTGGCCGCCCCAGTGGTCTCGATTTCAGTGTAGAAGCGCATCAGCGCCCGGACGAGGTGGTTCTCCGCCAGCGGGTGGCTGATGACATTTGCGTGAAACATCTTCATGTGGTTGTTCACAATGGGACTGGAGAGGAAGACCATCTCAATGAACTTGGCGGTCAGGTAGGGGTTGCTGATGTAGTTCGGCGAGCAGATGACGGTGATGATAAAAGCGATCAGATTGCTCATGCTTAGGCGATCGTAAGAGGAAGTCGGCGACTCCAGCACCTGAGGACAGTACTGAATGACAAAGAGGTAAAAGTCCGCAATGTCTTCGATGTACCTGTGAGGAGAATGAAAAGTTCAGTAAAAAAGATATTCGTTAATAAATCGGGCTTACCATTCCGGATAGCTGGCGAAAATGGGAGGGATTTGCTCCGTGAGCGGAAGGTCGATCGCAACCGGTGAGTCGCAGTTGATGACTTTGAAGAGAAAGTTGATAAACTGATTGTAGTAGGTTATGCAGCGACCGAGAAAGCGCTCATCCAGCAGGCCAGCCTCGGCACACAGCTTTGCCTTGTGGTACTTTAGCATCTGCTCTTTGCACTTGCGAACTCGAGTCTGAATGCTGCTGCTCTGTGGCGGTTGCAACTCGGCAGAACCAGCCGGCGGGGACTGAGTTTCGATGAAGCGATTCAGCTCTCGAATCACTCGCAGTCGACGAACGTACTTTCGCTGGCAGGGAATGACACTCAGGTGGTGGGCGACCATCGTCTGGAAGAAGCACTGGGTGGAGAAGGAGGCCTCCTCCCACTTGAAATCAGTCTGCCCCGTGGTCAGTCCCTCCAGCCAGCTGTTGGCTTCGGTGGAGTTGAACTTGATGCGACTGTCGTCCTTCTTGACAGCCAGTGCATTCTGTGAGTTGTAGGGGTAGTAGGGATCAATCTTCTCTCGTTTGATGTCAGCAGACAGCTGCTGGAGGACACTGGTGAGATTGAAGAAGAAGCCATCTCCTGCTAGGACTCTTTCGTCCGACTGCAGCTGAGCTCGGTTTTTATTGCGCATCAGCGCCTCGTCGAAAAACTGCAAAGTTCGCTCGCGACTTCGCTTGTTCTTCAGTAGCAACAAGAAGAGCTCATAGAGTGGCGTTCGAATGTGGTCCATCATAGTCTGCAAGTTTGAAGTCGTCTGCTTGACTATGTCACTTCCGTGCTTGGTCGGAAAGTAGGTGTCGACGATTTTAGTCTAAAACGGTAGATAAGAAATAACACAATGAAATTATGCTGGCAACATTTCAAAACAAGTGCTAAAACTTACATCGTCCTCTGCAAAGAGAGACACACGCAGAAAGGGCGCCATAAAGCAAATTTTAGAGAATTCTCTACCCGCCGAGTCCGTCATTGGCTCGGGAATCCAAGAGTCAAGTTGGGTAACCTGTTAAGAAACGGAAAAAACAATGTAAAACATACAGACCCTGCCAGTACAATCACTTACCAGTTCTCCAATGGGAAAGTTATTCTTTCCCACAGCAACATTGCACAGTTCAAGCAAAGCCAGCAGCGGCACCTTAACCATGTTCTCGTGAATCAGTGAACAATACGTCTGCATGTCCAGCCAGAGCAGTTGAAGAAGAGGCTCAAAAATTTTGCGAAATTCCTCCTTCGGCATGTGTTGATATGTCATTGCGATTAGGCCTGACATGAAGCCACAAGGTAGGCTGCAGCTGTACATCAGTCGAAGAATGAACTTGTTGAGCTTTTCATCCTTCAGTGAATTTTGAAGCACCAAAATGCCGAAACTGATGCAGCTGTTTCGAATGGAGCTGATTAGCTCTGCAAACGTAGTCTTTTCGCACCACTTCTCAGGCGTACGGCGTTCTTCAGTGAAGATTCGATTGTACGAGTCAAGAAGGTACGAAAATGCAAGGACAGATCGGTCGCGATAAGAAAGAAATGTTCCTCCATTGTCCTCGTCAATTGGATGGATGGCAAACGTTGACAACTGATTGTTGACTATGGAGCTGAAGTTGCTCGGTTTGTGGTCATTAAAGCGCTGCTGGCAGGTGTCGTAGTCAGACGAGTAGTCTTGCAGCTTGCCGACTACGTTCATGATGATAAACTGAACAGTGTTCTTGTAGTCATCGGCAGGATCAAAGTGCTCAGCAGGAAAAACTATGCTGGCATTTGCACCTCCCGAGAAAGAAGTTCCATTGACTTTAAAGTTGACAGCAAATATCTTTGAAATCAAAGTAAAAACTTCTAAAGACAATGACTGTGCACTTTCAGGCTCATTCAATTTGGTGTCAGGTTTCACTTCAAACGAACTTGAGCTATCACGTTGGCGCTTGAGACTTTCTCGCTTTTCATCAATATTTAGTTCCACCTCCATGTTCTCGATGCCCGAATCGTTGGGAGAGTCAGTTGAGTTGAGATTGTCCACGTCCATTTTGCTCACAAAAGCTGTACTTTCCTTGACAATAGACTTGCTGGCAAAGTATGATTCACTTTTGTCATTTTCATCCGACTTGGCCATCACCGGGCTAGTCAGGGGATTCAGTAGTTCTTGCGACTTTTCGAGTGATGTGCTGCTGTTGCTGCTGCTGGTAGTATTGGAAGAGTCGAGCAGAAGCCTGCTGTGGTTAGGCACCTTTGAATTTAGTGGCGGAGCACTTGGAGCGGCTGGTGGCGTTGAAGTGTTGGCATTGATGCCTTCTCCGCCGCTGCGGCTGCTGAATGTGCCTCCCAGTCGGGCCAGACGCTTACGACGTAGCTAAAGTGGAAGAAAACAGATGATGAGTTAGAGGGCGATTGCACTTGAAAAAGAGGTTCATGCGCGTGAAGAAAACTCGGTAACAAGTGACTACCAGTCCGGTTCATCGACATAGCAGAGCTGGCACGTTCTGTTTCTCAAACTCGATCATTGGCAGCATGATCTGTTTGCTTGAGTCTCTCCCTCTTAATGCGACGGATTTTTCGGGTGTTATTGTCACACCAGCTCGCTGCTTAACCTTTCTCTGCCTGCTACGCGGAGTAGAAGTACTGATACACACACACTTGAATCACATGATAAAGGAGGAATACCAAGAGTGACTGGTTGGTGTGTTCTACAGCAGACTACAGAAGATGTGCTGTAATGCCTCTGCAATAATACACTTACTTCTTCGGGTGTTAATTCTCTTGCTGTTGACTCTCTGTTGATAGTGGTGGCGGGTATGGTGGTGGAGGGTTGACCTGCTTGATCACCATTAGCACTACTACTCGCTTGCTGCTCCATAGGGCCATTCTCTTCATTGCTTTCACTATTCATGGCTCATTCAAGTTCTGAGGAGAAAAGGAACACTGATCAGTTAGATTTATAGCTGTAAACAAATAATCGAACTTTTTACCTATAGAAAAATAGAACTGTTGGTGGTGGTGGTGGTGATGCTGTTGTTCGTGAGTTCGGTGAGTTGGTGCCTTTTCTCAGCGTCTCTGTTTGGATGCCACCAGGAATACAACGAAGGAGCGAGCAGCACGAAAGGAACGAGTGGGATACGCAGTGGATATCGAAACCAGTACAAAGAGTGCAACAATTTCGTCTGCGACCGACAACAGAGCAGAGTAGCGAGCAGTGGGGAGCTCTTTACTCAGCTACACTGCTCTCCTCTCCCAGTGGAGACAACAAAGGCCGTCTGTCCATCCACAGCTGACTACGAAGACCAACAACAACACAGAGGTTGAACGCTACTGTGGCTACGTTCTTCACTCACTCACTGTGGCTCGTTGCGGTGACCAGGATTCACTTGCTCTCTGTCACTCGCCCTGCGTCCCACCGATTCCCGTCCCTTCTCATTCTATTCTGGCGCTTACCAGCTCTGCTCATTCCCTTTCGCTCTGGCTCTCAGCCCAAAACCAGCAGCGTCGGTTCGCCTGTACAGACACACAGACGACGAGATGAGATGTTTAGGGCGCGCTGCGTATTGTCTGCACACCAGAGCATGCGCTTGCTTTGGGTGAAGCAGCAGTAGAGTGTGTTCCTTCGGTAGTGTTCAAATTGCGCAATTTACCCGCGAATGGACACCAAAAGGCAGACGCCAAAGTGGCCGCCTGCCGATGATAAGATCAATAATGATGATAACCGTTGCTATTGTTGTTCCAGCGAACAGCAGATGGGCCGCTACTATCCGCCGATCAAGAGGTAGAGACAAAATAGATCTCGCCGCCAAAATCGGCCCCCAAGTGAGAGATTGACAACCGCCTGGACTACTGATCCATTTCGACTGGTAATTGTTTTGCCGTGGATAATCGTCTGCAGGATGATCGTCTCCCTGGCGGCATTTGCCAGTCACTGGATTGTGTTTGGCAGTCTGGTGGTGGTGATGGTGTGTAGCTGGTTCGCCTATAGTATGATTGGCTCCTTTGCCGAATCATTTGTCAACAGCAGACGGACCGCAAGCCATAGTGTCTCTCTCATTCACTTTTCCTACTGCTTTACTCTACTCAATCCGACTTTCGACTGTTCTGATCGCCGATTGCCACAACTAATTAGCACGCATCTGTCGCTGCTTGTTGTGGCGCCTCGTTGTTGTCGCCGCCGACGCCGCTGTCAACGTCGCCCTCATCGTCATCCCGAGCAGCCATTTAGCAAGTGTGCCACCCTAGAATCGCCATGAAGTCAGCCGAAGTGCAGCACATCTTTGAGTCGCTGAAGGAGCAACCGACGGACGACGTGATCAGCACGCGTCGCTTCATCAGCTCCTTCGTCAGCTCTATTCGCAGCTCGCCGATTGCCGACAACCAGGTACGGGAGTTTCGGTTACCAGTCCTTGCTTGCAGTCTTACATACTCAAGTTCATTGAGCTGTAAGTGGCGCTGATGCTAAGACTGCAGGGGCAGGCGTTGACAGCGCTGCCACTGAGCTGAGCACATCATTAACGCCCAGTCAGTGCCATGTCAGCGACCGCCTTATCGCCCATCTCGATTGAACCGCTGATATGCTAACAGACGTTTTTATTGTTCTGCAAAACCAACGTCCACAGGAGATCGACCAGATCGTCAGCACCTTTGACCCCTTCAACTCAGGCTTCATCGACTTTGGCAGCTTTGAGCAGGGCATCGAGCACTTGTTTCGAAACGCGGAAGACGGCAGCGCCAACCAGTCGAAGATGATGATGAGCGACACCGGTGAGTCCTTAATCGTGCTGCTGCATATATCACAGCACTCTTTTATGGCGCATTGTAGTGCATTATTGTTGTGTTGTTGCCGCTTCCTGGTGATGAGGTAAATTCCTTGTCTCACATTGCCGAAAGAGTGAGGGAAGGAGGGAGAGCTGATGAATTCAGTTTAGTGTACAATTATCATCTCGTGGTCAGCGACCAGAAAGTGATCCACACAGGTCAGTTCTCTCTTTCTTTCTCCCTCCATCTCTCTCTCTTTTTCTCCTTCTCACCTGTCATATGCGAGCGCCTCCACTAGTTACCTGTTTGGAGCAGTAGTGGTAGCTCTTGGCCAGGCACACTGTTGCTGCTGCTACTCTGACAGGCAGCTTCTCTCAGCCACCACCACCACCACAACTTGTCTTTCGCTGTCCTATTTTTGTGTCGCCGTTCTTCGCCTGTGTCCGTGTGTGTGTGTGTGTGTGTTTCTCCTGGCCCTCGACGATCTGCTGGCTCCAGCACTGCTCAGCAGTGCAAACACTTGCTAAGGCTCAGTTGGGCAGTTTTTCACCAGCTTTTGTTTCCAATTCACATTCTCCACTGCCCACTGTGTAGTAGCATGTGTTGAATCACCTGTTGAAGGAGCACCAGCAGCAGCAGTAACAACAACAGCGAATCCTGGCCAGCAGCACCTGAAGAACATATCCTCAGCTGACAAGCGTCGCTTTCTGTCGCCAGCACTACCGCAATCACTGCTATCGTTTGACGTTGAAAGCTACTCACCACTCGCTACCGCCGAACAAGCAACAGTGAGTCTGCCAGAATCCAAATCACAAAAGGTTGGCTTCCACTGAAATCTCATCGCCATAACTGATTTGTGTTTGTGCTTCCTTTTTCTTTCCTTCTTTTTTATTGCAGTACAGTGATGATTTGACGTTACTCGACTGCAGCTTATCAGCACCCAGCTGGACGGACTCTGAGAGCAACATGTCTTTGGTGGAGAACAACAAGGCAAACAGGTATGTGCACGCAGTGTCCTCTCAACACGATAATTGGCTTCATTAGACTTACACATATCCACGTTTGTCTACCCGACGGCGAGTGTAGTCAGATGGAGGAGCACTTTGAGTTCACTCCATCGCCTGAACATGCTCTGAAGAAGCACGACGACGATGCGGATGAGGACTTTAGCTACGCCAATGGTGACAATTCATACAGCTCCCTCAAGTCGGCCACCTTCTCCAGTCAGCGCAACACTTGGATGAGATCAAGCGTCAGGAGAAATGGGTAAGTTCCGTGTGAGAGAGTACCACCAGTGGACTGCTGCCAATGCGACGTTGAAATTCTTCTTCTATCCTGTCGTCACATTACGAACTCGCCCCGAATTCAGTGGCAGTTTAAAGCGCAATTCCAGCATTGGTCCATACGCCAGGTAAGTGTACTCTTCATCTTCATCTCTGACATTTTCTATTGTTCAGCCTCTCTCTAACACGCTTCATTATTCATTTTCCACCATTTCCTACCATTGTTTAGTTCGCCGAACTACCGAAATAGCCCTACTAACGATGCTACTTCCCCTAGTCGTCGAAGCTCTCTGAGCTACGAATCTGATGAGATGAACGCCGATGCAAACTTGGAAGAAGACGTCCAGAACCTCAACGACCAAGTGAGTGCACAGCTTCATCGGCAGGCAGGTGATCACCATCGTTTCATCGCTTCATCCTTTCTCATTCAGATTAAGAAGCTTCAAGAGCAGATTGAAGTTCTCTCTGAAGCGCAGATGAAGAATGAAGTCAAGTACAGCAGCATGAGGAGGGAGAACGTCAACCTAGGCGACAAGTAAGTGTGCCCAGTGCTCCCCATTGCAGCCGATCGATTTGTTCAGTTTTCTTTTCGCTGCCGTAATGTAGTTATAATGTATGCATAATAGCGCCAAGCCTTTCAGTGGCTGGTGGCGGTGGCTGGTGGCGGTGGTGGTGGTGGTGGCCACTGCTACTGCCACCGCCAGTGCTTGGCCATTAGTTTTTGTCGTTGGCCGAATTGTGAAATGACCAAGTGGCAGTCAGCATATGCGCTTTCTAATATTGCCAGGCGCTGCACAGTTTAGTGTGGAAGTGGCAGCGGCAGCACCACCACCACCACCTCCATCATCACTAGTAGCAACAGTGGCCGCCTGTTGCCAGTGGCAGTCAGACGTTGGCCGAACTGCTTGTGCGTCTTTGAGTGCTCAGCTCACCTATGTCATAGCGCTGGCATACCTGTCCGCTCTGTCAGCAGGCAGCACACTTGTCTTGCGCCGCCATATGATCAGCAGCCCTGACGGCAGGCGCCGTCGATTGGTGTTTGTGTGGCAATCTTTTTTCTGAGAGTGTCCACTGACGTTGCTGCTACCACTACTGCTGCCGCAGTTGCTGCATGGCTGCCTGTTGTCGTGTAACGGTGATCTGAGACTGCTGGCGCTTCAGGTTTCTGCGACCATGTCTGCAAACTTGACTCCATCATCATCATCATCCCCACCATCACCACCATTACCATCACTCTCACTCTCAGCACATCCACTCATACCCTTCTTTTCACTTTCATTTCACCCCCAGAATCAGCTTCCTCGAAGAGCACATTCGTGACATTGAACTGCAGACTGAAGAGCGGAAGACTGACGACGAGCGCCGCTTCAAAGAGTCAATGGCGCGACTGGAGCGAGAAAAGTCACAGGAGCTGGAAAAGTATGTTGGCCAGATTCTCGCTCTGCAGAAGGAGCTTTTTGAGGCAAAGGAAGAAGTGAAGCGCCATCAGCAGACGATTGACACTTTGCAGAGCAACAAACTAGACCTGGAAAGCACCATTCAGGATAAGGAGGCAGAAATTGAGTCGCTCAACGAGGAGATCGCCAAACTGAAGGATGTCATTCGGAAGCAAAGTGAGGAAAGTCATGCCAACTCGACCCTCATCGAGGCCCTCAACCACGAAGTGGCCACTATTAGACAGTCGAGCGATCTAACCAAGCTGGAACACCACCGAATGGCGCACGAGAGTGAGGTGAACAACATTAATGTTGAGCTTGAGAAGCAAGTTCGCTCTCTGAAGGAGGAGAACCACTCTCTAAAGGAGTCCAACGAAGAGTTGACCGCGCAGCTCCTCAACAATCACCTCATTGAGGGAAAAAGTCTGTTGAAGGAGGGCGAGGCAATCAGCTCGCTGGCAAATGAAATCAGTGATCTCAACATCGAACAGGTAAGTCAAATGATTTTCAACCACAAAAACTTGTGCCTCACGCAACATCTAATCTGTGTTATTTTCCTTTTGCAGCTCAAAACGACACTTAAAGAGCAGCAAGATGTTAATGCGAAGCTTCGCGCTTACATTGACGGCATTCTGCTCAACATTGTGGAGAACTACCCACAGTTGCTGGAAGTAAAGTCCAACTGAACAACAACAGTGCCGTCTTGTGATATAATAGCAGGCTGGACTTTGTTTTTACTTCTTTGTTTTTATACTCGCCCTTCACTCCACGTCCGCCGCCACTTACACTTATCACCGACAACTTCCTTCCACTTGACGTCCCAACTTGTGATCTTGACTTTCCGTCCCCTTTTCACCTCATCGCCTATATCATCATCAAGCTTGCAAGTCCCCGATTTGATAATATAACGAACGCTTTATTTATTTACTTCTATCTATGAATTTGTTTGTCGCTGCCGCCACTTGTTGTTGGGACTTGGTTCCTACTTTGTACAAATGTCACGCCACATCATCATTGCCAATCATGCCTTTGAAACTGTCCATGCCATCATGTCTCTTGATAATAAAAATGTCCAATTTTGATGCACTATACTTTTTCATGATTTCAAATTTCAATTTACTTATCGAACAAGACCACTAGATGGCACATTGATGCTAGAAGCGTGGACTCACCGGCGTTGAACACAAACACAAACAAGATCCACGCGGTTTATTTTTCTCCGATTTACGAAGTTGTTTACGTTTGTTTCATAGAAATAGTTTCCCTTTTCACAAGTGTTACTGTGATAAAAATGCATTCCTCAGAGAAATGTTCATCAAATATTGACTTGTTTTACGCCCGAAACCCGTCCAGTGACTCTGATCAGCTGCAGCAGGAAACTCAAAATGAAGAACCTGATTTCGAAGCCATAGTTGCTGCCTTAGATGAAAATGTGGAAAAACTAAAGCAAAGCATTTCTATGGTGATTGAAAAGAAAGCTTCACATGGGATTTGGGAACCTACTTTGAAGCGAGTAAAAGTAGTCGAAAACAAAGGCTTAAAGCAGTATTTACCTCACAGTATGAACGGTCAATTTTATTTGCATCCATTTGAAGCGCTGTTTGCACTGGAATGCCGAGTTTTGGCAATTCGCTATCACGACGTGCCATTGAGCATTGAAGATGGATACTCAATTCTGCTGAGTGACAAAAACGAGGCCAAGCTCTACCAGGTATTTTCCACCTTATCAAAAAGTGGATATTTTGTGAAGAAGCAGGACAAAACTGAGAAAGAAAAGAATAATTCTACAGCCTTTAGTGAGCCCATGAACTTCAACAAACATTTAATGGACGATGACAGTCATAATACAGCGAAAAAATTAAAAGCAGATGAAGAGAGCAATCAGAGCGGCCAAAGAAAAGACAATGTGAACTACAAAGCGGTGACTAGCGTTCGGCCACTGGCGGTTTATCACTTGAGGAATTTCTCCAAAATTGACCAGAAAATGCAAACATGTTTCCAGCTGGACGGTGAGGCTCCGAAATCAGTGTTGTACTGCATTCGCAACTCTGCAGTGCCCGTAGAGATGAACCGACGGCTGAAACACCTGCACGACGATGATCATCTCCGACCACTGGTTGAACTGTCGGCAGTTCACACGTCCGAACATCTCTTTGCTCAGCTACAGCAAGCCGGTCCCAAGAGCAGCAGCAACAGCACTGTCTCTGATGAACATCTGGTCAGCCACGATAAAGAGCTGTCGGTTGATTTTGAAGTGTTTCCCCCGAAAACGAGCTTAAAGTCTTCAAGACGTGATTTACCCCTGTTCCGGGTAGTGACTATCGTCAACGAAAATGATCCACTGCCGCCAGTGTCGGTGATGCGGCGATTGCAGCGTCATCACCACCACCAGTCTGCAGCTACGATCAAGTCCAGTCCACTGCTGTTTGCGCTCATCACTGACTCGCTGGAATTTAACTTTTACGCCTTGGAGAGCTTGCCCATCCACAATGAGTACCCGACGCTGTGGGAGAAGTATTATGCTGGTTCTGATCAGTAGTAGTGACCTGCCGAGGCCTGATTTAGGCTCGGGTAGTCACTGTAGCCGCTGAGGCGATGAACGTCCATGTTTTCGGTGTACTTGGTGGCCAAGCCATCGACTATGGTCACCGCCTGCGGAATGCTGTACCACTCTTCTGAGTTTGGCGTTGAGTAAAGTTGAGTCGCGGTGCTCGTCAGCTGTGCAAATGGTGTCGTCAATGGGTACCCGTTTCCGTCCGTGAAAAGTTCAGCCTGACTGTAGCCATAGCTGTAGTTGTCGGAGGCGTCGTAGGAGGCGGTGGCGGCGGAAGGTGGTGGCAGTAGTGCCAGGCCACCGTAGTCTCTGCTGAACGCTGGGTGGCAGCTGTACGCAGCTGGCTCTGCAGTGGACTGGACTGCCTGACTGATGGCGGGACTTCCGTGGTGGTGGTGTGCCAAGTGGAAGGCGGCCGACTGTACCCGGCTGTGCACACTGCCAATCTGCTCGAGCTGGGTCGGGTGCTGCTGTGGAGTGCAACTTTCATAGGAGTGCATTGGGAAGGAGTGCTTCACAAGTTGGCCGGAAAAGTGGTCCGCCGCATCGACCACTTCTTCAGCTCGGACGCCACTGAAGAGCTCTTCCAGCGGACCCAAACCTAATGAAGGGTTGTACTTTCCGGTGCAGCTCCATTGCAGTCCACTGGAGGACTCTAATTTACTACGATTTGAATGGTAGTGGTGGACAGCTGTTGCACTGCCACTCTTTAGATTGGAGGAACTGCTGCTGCTGTTGTTGTTGTTGCCACCCGCGCTGCCATTGGTTAGTGCCGATGAGCAGGTGAGCAGATCCATGCTGGGCGTCTCATTCTCCGTGGCGTACAGCTCCTTCTCGATGGCTGTCTCATTCAGTGCCGATTCGTAGGTGGGCAGTTTGCACTGCAGACGCTTTAGATACTGAAGAATTGGCCCTCCATAGAACTCGGTGGTGCTGGTGTTTGGTGGATGTGGGGATGGAGGTGATGGTGGTGGTAATGGAGTTGGTGAGGAGGACAGTGGTGGTGGTGAACTTTGGCTGACATAAATCTGTGCCATGTTGAGTGTCTGACTGTCTGACTAGAAGTGCCTTCGACGTCTGTTTGGAGTGCTTCATCGTCACCGTTTGAGGATGTCTTCTTGGGCTAAGTGTGAGTGTGATAATTGGCGACAATTATCGTGTTTACACTCCTCACCACTTGAGCAGTCGACCTAATCCCTCTCGTCTAAACCAGTGCACAGTAGCTCTTCTCCCCAGGACTACTGGGCATTATGATTGGCTATTGCCAGTGGCAGTGACAGCGCACAGAGGCGACGTAGGTAAATGCTGGCAAACCTCGACATCGATAATCTCTTTCCCATTCGATTGCATTAGACATTGTACTGGTGGGCCATCATCGCATTACTAATGCGCTAACAATTGAGACGGAGACGGCACCATCATCAGTCTGCATTCTCAGATGCGTACTCTGACGTTCTCTCAACTCAGTGCTCAACTCAATAAGAGTCCTTTATTGTTTAGAGTTTTCATCATAAAGTGTTAATGGCGTTTACAGATTAAGTGGACGCTACAGAAGTGTCGAGTTTGATTGGCTGGTGTGATCTGCCACCGTTTTAGGTGGCTGTGTGCTTCCCTCTCCTCCTCCTCCTCTTCCTCCCCCTGACAGACAATCATCTCGTGAGCCAATGTAGCTCTCAGCTCTCAGAGATTGAGGTTATCAGTGGAGGACAGTAACAGGTAACGGACGTGTGGATTCCAAATGATCAAGTGGCTTTAGAGTAGAAGAGAAAGTGAGTGACTGGCCAAAATGGCTATGGTTCTCAGCTACTGTACAGTGAGTGCATTGGAAGTAGTGCAGCCAGTGAAGGGTGCACTGAGCGTCTGCACGTACACGGACACTGCCGCCAGTGCCATCGAGGTTTTATGTAGACTGCAGCCGTCGGCCAGAATTCGCTCCCTTCGTTTCGGTCGACTTTGAGCGAGCATACGGGCGAGTTGGTGCAGGTTCACCGGAAAGCAGCCAGCTCCCGGCTGACTTCGTTGCCAGCTTCGAATGACCTCAAGCCAGCGGAGTCGCTCTCGAAATGGCCTGTAGCCGCTCAGACCGCAGAAAGCAATGTTCTGCATGAAGAGGTCCTGGTCTTCGCTGGGGTAGTTTCTCGCTTCCACTCTCAAATTGACGCGGAACATTGAGCTGCAGAGGGCGGTGATCTTGGCGTCCACAGTGGCCGCCACTGGTGGTGGCAATTTCGAGAGACAGTCCATCGACCGGGCTATGGTCAGGTAGAAGACCTGGTGGGCCAGTGGGTACTCATCAAACTCCACCGCAGTGAACAGTGTCCAGCAGAAGGCGCTAACGTGACAGCCGTTCAGCAGTTCGGAGAGACAGGCGTCAGAGACCCTTTCGTTGAGGGTGTAATTGCCTGCTGAAGAGGGCTGGTGTTGATGCGGATGCTGATGGCGCTCACCAAGTGGAAAATCTTTTGAATGACAGATCAGCTTGGACCAGATGCTGCCGCTTAGAATTCGACCAATTTCTAGACCGTTTGAGATAAACTCGTTAATTTGACTTTTTTTCAGTTCTCAATCTGAACGACTTACCGCAGAAGTACTGTGGGTCTTGTCGCCAGGCGTAGGGCATTGCTGTGCTCACCTGAACTGCTCTCTGGTGCACCTCACTTAGCTTTCGCTTGACAAACAGCACTTGAGAGGTATTGTGATCCGCGCTGTGTCCGGTGTTCGCATCAATCAGTTCAAGCAATGATTTACTTTGCTCTCTGGCTATGACGACGCCTAGTAGGCCATCCAAAGTGAGACGATCAGCTACGTTGCTGAGAAAGGATAATGCTTTGGAAAGTGAGTCGCAAGCTTGCCGAAGAAGAATAAGGTGATCAGCTGAAGTGTCAGCACTGCTTGGTTCACTATAGCTGAGCAATGCAACCAAAAGCAGTGACACTAACTTGATCGCCATAATAACGGCGACCATCTTTCTTCTATAGCAATTTGAAAAGCAGATTCTTCATCTTTTGGTATTCTTTATATACCACAAAATGACCACAGAACTTTATGCATAAGTAGTTTTTGATTAAGTTTGCCCAGAATTTAATTACAAAGACAGGAAATTACAACTGTGTGCTATTTTCGATTTATCATTTCCTGTGCCAGCTAGATAGTAATCGCCTAATTTACCCACATTCCTACAGTATCACAAGTCCGATCGATATCCTGCATATATTCGATAAGGCAGAGAAAGTCGACCGCAAAGTCTGAAACAAATCTGCCTTGTCAAAGAGAAACAGTCGATAATTGAGAATGAATCGGTAATTAGAGAAGACTGTGTCGGACTGTGAGCAGTGATTAGCTGGCAGAGTGATTCACTGTTAGATTTGTAATTGCTGACACTGAGCTTGCTACAGCTCGATCGAGCGACTTTACGCGTAAGACAGAAGCCACTGCTAAACTAGAGCCCATCGAGACCGTTAAACTCCGGCGTCAGTTGAACTTTGGTACTTCTCATGATAATGCAGTAATTGGTAATGCAGTCCCTTGTCTAGCTATCATTTAGGGGATGACACCGAGAGCACTGTCGCTTTCCGTGACTTTCTCTACCCCCGTTTATGTGTTCTGCAGCGGATTGTGTGTGTGTGGATTGAGTGGATCGTTTCCACAGACTGGGCCACTTGAAAGCGTTCACCTGTGTCATTCACCCATCTTCACTCGGTTCATGTCTCTTCAGAGCTCACTCGTTCTCTTCCTCTATTTGTTTTTTCTGTTCCGTACACAGAGCGGCTTCCAGGTGAGAAAGGTACCTTTTGGTTGGGTACCTGTTTTTGCGCTCACTATTTTGCAGGTTGTCAGGCAACGGGTCATTCTATATTTTCCCTGGAACGCACACACACACCTACGTCAGTGCAGGTGTACAGACAACAACGGGGTTGCGGTGCGATTTCCAGCAGCGAGGAGAGAACAAGAGGGTGCTTACTTGCTGTGTGAGGGACTGTTTTCGATTTGTCGAGTGAAATGCCTATCGCAGACAAAACCTGGGACACTTTTCGACTGACGGTGCTGCAGAGCTGGTGGTGGTAGTTGTGTGGTGGTCGTAGTGAGAAAGAGAGAAAGTGAGAAAGTGAGATAGTCCAATAGAATGTCACAGATTGCCTCGCTGCCGTCGAATGTGAGCAGCCTCTTTGCAGCCACCACCACCACCAACTCCATTGTGAACTTTGCTTCAGAGAAGAAGGAGCTGCCGAGGTATGTGAAATGCTGAACTGTTTGCTGATCAGTGCTTTTAACTACAAAATCTTTTTCGTTAGATGGTTGCTGGAGTTTGACGGCTTCACCACCCGAGAAGACAGTGACCGATCGAAGGCTGCAAAGACTGATCAGCACAGTAGTAGCAAGCAACAGCAGCCCACGAGGCCGCTCACCGAGAGTCACCTGCACAATCGACCGAAATGGTTTGAGGAGCTCACTGGTCGACGGAGACTGAGTGACATTGCTGCCGGTATGGACACCGACGAGACCGAGCACTTCAGCAGTGAGGCGCTCTTTCTCAATCAGGAGCCAGTAGCCGCCAAAACCAGCAACAACATTTCACTGATTGACTTGCCCACCGCCCAACCAGCCGTCGACCTAGAGTCCAAGTTGCCCACTGAGCGAAAATACTCCTCCTCCGAATGGCTTTTTCTGGGAGATAGTGGACCGTCGAGCTACTCAACTGCAAAGAACGCCTCAGGAAACAGCTCCAGAGATGGCTCTCTAGTTCACTCCCCCTTGACCCATCTAAACAGCAGCAGTACCTACCAGCGCGAGGAAGAGGACATCTTCTCGCTGTCCAACTCCACCTCGACTCGATCAATTGAGAAGTCACTGCGCATCAGCAGCGAGCAGCCACCCGAGGAGTGCATCATTCCGGAAATGCCACGAGGCAGCGAGCTGACGCTCACCTTGCTCGCCAACTGGGGCGATGACTCATTCATTGGCCTGAACGGAATTGAAATCTTTGACCCACTCGGAAAGCGGCCAGTCGTCAAGAATGTATGCGTGTTTTCTTCCCTTTCTGATTTGTTCTACAATATTTGTTCCATGTTCTTTGCGACAGATTTACCTCGTAGACAGTGCCGAGAAACGGCACCAACTAGCGGACCTGCGCAAGCTGGTGGACAGCGTCGTCCGGACACATGATGACAATCACATTTGGCAGTTCAGACTGGGCCGTCGAGAGCAGACGCTGCCGCTGAGCATTGTCATTCAGCTGGCAGAACCGGTGACGATAGCGCTGCTGCGCATTTGGAACTACAACAAGTCGAGGATTCACTCCTACCGAGGCATCAAGTTTGTGCAGATTAAACTGCAGAGTCAGCTGATTTTTAGCGGAGAAATCGCCAAAGCCTCCGGCGAGCTCTGTGGATCGGTGGAGAATTTCGGTGATGTTAGTTGGTGATGCCTTATCTACGCCTTGTCTTTCTTTAATTCATGCGTTTTTCTTTTCGGTACAGACGATTCTCTTCACCACAAATGAGGCCATTCTGGAGAAGATCTCCCACTTTGACACCTCATTCCAGGAGCTGCTAATGGAGCAGTTTCAGCAAGTGCCACTCAAGTTCTGAGCTGCGCCGAAAGACTATTCTCACCGTCAATGTCATGGCTTGTTTTGTTATTGTATTTTCCGGTTGCGGAAGAAAACAAACGAACGACCTCTCAATCTCGATCTCAGCAGCGTTTCCCATGAATCGAATCACAAATAATAAAAGCATTTTGCCCAAGCAGTGTTAAAATAATGCAAAGACGTCAGCTGGGCGGTAAATTGTTCTGTTATTGATCGGCGGGGCTAACTTTAGACAGGGGTTGCGTGTCGAATGGTCATTAGGACGGGGGTAAACTTTTGTCAGCTTCACCCGTTGCCTGGTAACGGCAGAAAGGCTTAGGTGATGCCGACATCTTGTTGTAAAATTGAAAAAGTTTAATCAGCTAGAAATGATATTTATTTCAGCTTGAAAGATACTTAATCACGGCTACAATGCGAATAATAATAATTTGACTTCACTTTGACGTACGGCTACAATTAAGCGTAAAAGTTTTAGATGCGCCCCGGGAAGATACCCTTCGCTCGCTGTTCATTCCATTTCTCAATCTGTAAAGAGTTTGAGAGCGAAATTAGAAACTGTAGAGGTGATGTTGTTGTTAGCGTTGAGTACTTACCCAACCAGGAGGGCACAATTCAGTGTAAGCATATTTGTACCAAGTGCAAGGCTGGTAGTCTTCGCCTTTCACCTTCTGGCATCGGAAAAAGTCCAGATAGTTCTGGTAGCAGTTCCTGGTTAAAGTTAGAGCGTGATTAGAGATGATAAACGGTAACAAAACAACTCACTTGGTCTGGTTGGTGGTGGGAAAGCGAGGATCGTAGGGCACAGTCATGCCGCGTTCTTTGAGCAGGTCGGGATTCTTCGGCTTCAGGGTTATCACTCCATCCTTACCGGGAACCTCAATGAGCTCGACGGTGTTCATCGTGCGGAATTATCTGCGAAGATAAGCGACCAAAGAGGGACCAGAACTTTTGATGATACAAAAAGCAGGCTGCTTTTATTTTGTTTGAGGTCATAGAAAACTAGCGTCTGTGCATTTTACGTCAGCGTCAGTGCGGTGAAAATAGCTCGACTATTTCGAATAAACCAAAAAATATGTGAAAATTAGGGACTGTTAAAGCAGTGTTACAATGTCTGTTTTGACGTGAGTGGCTCATATGTTTGGCAGAGAAATC
>JAALOO010000757.1_pt1 | contig 27010 bp, 19 predicted proteins | sample 7257641 | NCBI WGS metagenome assembly JAALOO01 (sample SAMN14085613, study PRJNA598686) | mite metagenome | biome: ENVO:01001000; feature: ENVO:01001002; material: ENVO:01001226; isolation source: single female mite from University of Michigan culture on fish food culture... ...
CTCTATTGGAGGGAAATAATTTTGCATCGAATTACTACGGCTACAATCAACGACTTGTCTTTGATAATGTGGCCTCGTACGATTGGCAGCTAAATGATGAAAGTAACTTATTTCTAGAGGCCGCAAGTGTATTACAATGGGACAACCATAAATATAACTACGCATATGCTTATAAAGGTGTAAATGATTTTATCAAAATAAATCTATTGGAAACAGATCCGGATAACGATAATTATCTTAATCCTACTGTATTTCCAAGACAATTGGTCTTCAAATTCATCGATCGCACGAGGAGCAACCTGGTCTCGTTTTATGGCCGTGGGACCTATAATCTTGCCGATAAATATACGGCGAGTTTACTGCTCCGTTACGACGGTTCATCAAATGCGCAGCCAACTAATCGTTGGATATTCACTCCATCACTTTCGTTAGGTTGGAATATAAAAAATGAATTCTTTAACGATGATTCACGCTACGAGAGTTTTAAGATTCGGGCTAGTGCTGGCAGGCTAGGAATCCTGAATTTATATGACAATATTTCGCAGGGTCCGCATTACACGGCACAAGTCGGTTATACCGGTAACGTCATCGTGCCAGGGTATAATGGTTTTGCGGCACTGGTTAGACCCTACTCTGATGGATGGATGGGATATGATATACCATGGGCCTATTCGGATCAGATAAATTTAGGTTTCGATTTTCAACTCTCAAAGCATAACATATACTTCGCACTTGATGCTTACCTCAAACAAAACAAAAACCAGGTACTTACCATACCGGCCCATGCAGAGTATGGTTATGAGTACGCATTAGAATCTGGAATGGACGTGCAGAATACAGGCATTGAGCTGTCACTAAGTGGTGATGTTGCGGCAACACGGAACTTCCGCTGGAATTCAGGGATAAATGCTGCATTTAACACAAATAAACTGACGGCTTTACCAGGCGGCGTAAAAGAGGTGATCATACAAAACCGTATGCTTAAAGTAGGAGAACGTATCGATGCTTTTTGGGTATTGGAAAATCAAGGTATGTATATGTCGGATAGTGAAATACCGATCATTGATGGTGTATCAAAGAACTATAATGGAGTCCCTTTCAAAGCGGGGGATCCAATTTGGAAAGACCAAAATGGAGACAACCGCATCACCTCTGCAGATCGCGTGCTGCAAGGAAACTACATCCCAAAAATATCAGGGTCCTGGCAAAACAATTTTTTCTATAAGGACTTTGATGTAAAACTCAATTTATATTTCAATTTAGGTCGCGACATTATGAACCAAGAAATGTCCAGACGGTTTGATTTTATTAGCAACGAGAATTCAGGAAACATCGATGCCGTCAAAGAAATAACCTATTGGGAAAAGCGCGGTGACTACAGTAAATACCCACTTTATAACCCTTGGAGTAATGTCAATGCTTATCAAGCAGGTCAGGATTTATTCCTAGAAAATGGTTCCTTTTTAAAATTAAGACAGGTATCTGTGGGCTATGATTTTACCAAAATTCTAGCATCACATCTTGATGGTGGAAAACTATATGTCTACGCTAGTGCAAATAATTTATTAACACTGTCCAAATACTCTGGACGCGATCCAGAATTAGCTAATTATTTAGGTTTTGACGATGGATACAATATGATGATCCCGAGGACTTATTTAATAGGATTTAAACTAAATTTTTAACAGCCATCACATGAAAAAGATATTATTTGTTTTTACTGCAGTTTGTATCTCCTTTACAAGCTGCGAAAAAATGCTCGACGTCGATTCCACCCGAGTTGTTTCAGATGAAAATATGTGGGCGAAAATGGAAGATACACGGGCCGGTTTGCTCGGCATATATGCACTTACAAAATCAGCCTTAGTGGATCATAATGCTTTTTGGTTATACGGAGAGGTCCGCACAGGTGAATACGCCGTTCCTGTTCGTCGTGACCTGATGGCCATCGCGCAACAGGATTTAAATGCTAATGATGAAACACTTGAGGCATTGCGAAACTGGAGAAGATGGTACGCAGTCGTTAATGCTGCTAATGTATTTATTGCAAGGGCCCCCGAAGTTTTGCAAAGCGACGATAGGTACAAGCAAGCAAATCTAAATGTGGACGTGGCCCAAGCACGATTATTACGTGCATTTGCCTATTTCTATATGACACGTGTTTGGGGTGATCTGCCTTTGATCACAAGCTCCTCAGAAAACAATTTCATCAATAAACCGCGTGAGAGCCAGGCTAAAATTCTCGCTTGGGTCGAGCAAGAGCTGTTAGAAACTGTGCCGGTCCTACCCCTGCGCTACAGCGTTGATGAGCCAGAGCAGCTCGGCAATTATTACAATGAAGCACAATCACGATGGGACGGTGCCATAGCGACAAAAATCGCGGCCTACGCCCTACTCGCACATGTATCAGCTTGGCAAGGGAACTATCCAAATGTGGCATCCTACACTGCCTTCATTATGGATAACTATGAAAAAGCAAACATCAGCTATACAGCAACAAATAACCTGACCTCGCCAAGTGGATTCTTTTTTGACAAACACAGTAGTCAGATGTTCGCCTTTCCCGGTGTGTGGGCACATCTAGAAGGATCATTTACGGGAAATATAGAAGAGCTTACGCTCGCAACACCCGTAATAAACAAAACAATACCAGACATTTACCTTACAAAAGAGACTATAGTTAATGTATTTAACGAGGCAAAAGACGAGCGTTTCAGTATCGACACACTCGGAAAACCATTAAATGAAGATTATTTCCGAAATTTTAATGGACGATACCCTATTTTCAATAAAATAAAATGTATTCAGGGGGGCAACACAGACCCGACATTTCAAATCTTTACCAGTGCACTTGTGTTCTCCCGCTTGGAGGATATTACACTACTGCGGGCTGAAGGTTTGGCGGTATTGGGTGAACAAAGTGGTGCGATAGATCTACTTAACCGGATTCGCGAGAATCGAGGATTATCAAACTATTCCCCGGAATCAAATGGTGATCTGCTAGATGCTATTTTTCGTGAACGTCATCGAGAGCTCATGGGAGAAGGACACCGCTGGTATGATATTGTGCGCTACAACAGGATAAAAAACAATGATCCAGATTTTGTAGAACGTATCCATAGCGGCGCTATTTATTGGCCTATTTCCGAATCGGTATTACATCAAAACACCCTTTTGGAGCAAAATAACTACTGGAAATAACCTATAAAAAAAGGAAATCATGAAATTTCGGATATTATCTCTTTTATGCTGCGTTCTAGCAATCTCCTGCTCTAAAGACAAAGGCTTTTACTCGCATGAGATACAAAAAACGCATTACCAGGGCAGCGTCTATGAATACTTAAAAAGCAAACCTGGAGTCTATGATTCATTGATAAAAGTTATTGATCGTGTCGGTCTGCAGAGCATCATCGCTGATAGTTCCATTACCGTCTTTGCGCCGACCAATGAGAGCTTCCGACTAGCCATCGAAAATTTAAACAATATTCGTCGCCTTGCCGAGCAGCCAATTGAGTATTTAGGAAGTGTAAAATATGAGCAGTTAGACACGATGATGTCTCAATATGTCATCCGCGGCAACTATACGGGTGACTCCTTGTCTAATCAAGACGGATCCTTTCTATACGACTTCCGAAATGGTTACCGTATGCATGGAAAGCTTATAGAATCATATTCCTCCGGGTATATTGAAGGTGGCCCCTCTATTATTGAATTTAGTGACACCAAATTAAGTCCATTTTTAAAAAACTGGATAACAACAAATACAGCTTCAATTAATATTCAGGCAAATAATGGCATTGTCCATGTGCTCTCTCCTGAACACGTTTTCGGCTTTGATGATTTCGTTAAGCGTTTTACGCTGATCCCTCCTCCTCCTAATTTATTTGTTACGGTTGGAGGAACGTTTTCTACTTCTCATGAACATGGTGGCGGCCCCAATGCCGTTGAAGCATCAAAATATGTGTTTGATGGAAATTCACAGACAAAATTCCTGCTGGGATCATTTCCAAACTCATTATGGTTACAAGTTGAATTAAACGAACCTTCGATTTCCAACGCCTATACACTTACTTCTGCCAATGATGAGTCGGATCGCGATCCAATTGACTGGAGGTTGGAAGGATCTCATGATGGTGAAAGCTGGACTCAATTGGACGCACGTTCATCTGAAGAATTTACAGATCGCTTTATGCAACGTGTATTCCGATTCAGAAATACGGTGGCCTATAGCCATTACCGCTTAACCATCACACGTATAAAAAATGGTTCTGCATTCCAATTAGCAGACTGGTCTGTCAATTATGAAGAACAATAAATTACAATTATAATAGAACTAACCTTAAAAAATAACCCATTATGATGAGTTATAACAATTATAAAGTTTTCGCAGGGGTAATGCTTTCCCTAGGGACATTATCTTGTTCAAAAATGTACGATTTACCTCAGGACAAAGATTTTATCAGTGAAAACCTAATCTATTCAACCCAAATTTTGGAAGGAACTATGGGAAGAACTACAGTATTCAATCCCCTGAATTCTGATAATTCAACCCTTCCGTTGAATTTTGAGATTGTCAATCCGCGCTTTGGAGATGGCACGCCAGCTTTGGATTTTCTGAAACCGGCAGAAACCTATGAATGGATTCAGGAATATGATGGAGAAGAGACCTCCATGGAGGAAATAGAGGCTAAACGACGTTTGGTTCAAAAACCAATGTTTGAAGTAGATTCGGGAGGACGCTTTATTTTGCATGCGTCGGCAATTAACGAACGAATAAAGCCTAGACCTATCGATTCTGTTCTAAAAACCCAAGATATCCGTTTTTTTGATCTCAAGTTAAGTAATTCCGGAGGTATACGCTATATCAAAGATTTTCAATTTATTCCTTGGCGCGAGCTGGATTATGAACCAACGGACTTAAACCCTTACACGGGGGAAATTGCTCCAGACCCTTTAAGTCCGAATGATCCTAGAAAACGTGCTTACATCGTGCCGTTATTGATGTACAATATAACCGGAGAAAACACAAATATACCGCTGGTTAATAATGATCAAAAGAAGGATTTGGTCATATACATCCGTCCTTTTGAGGGAGGCACAGGAAATAAGCTTCGTATTAAATTTCTTGATAAAGATGATAATCCAATTCATCCGGAAGAATTTAATGAAACGAGATGGGATGAAATGTTCCATGGGTTCAATAGAAAAATAACTTCAGAATATGTAGAGTATGACGTGTTATACCCTATCCCTTTAACAACAAATAAAACACCTTATGGAGTCGGTGGCTGGGCAAACCTTGATATCAAATACTCTCGGTTAGCTTGGGGCGGCATAAGGGAGATGGCAGGCATGACCTTCAATTTTAAAATATTCAAGAAAGGTGACTGGGAAATTGTATTTCACTTTCGAAACGACAACCCAAAATTTGAAAACGATTAATGCAGTTCTCCATGAAAAAAAACATCATATATAGCTTAGTTTTATTATGGATGAGCTTATGTCTCTCCGTCTCTGCTCAAAATACGCTACGAGGAAAAGTTGTCGACGGTGATGGAAATGGCCTTGGTAGCATCACCATTATTAACACCGCAACCGGGCGTGCCCTTATTGCAACCAAAAGTGATGGTACGTTCACTATTACCCTGAACGGACGCACAACACTTCTATTTAAAGCAGTGGGATTTCTTGATAAACGTGTCACAGTGGCTGCTAACCAGAGTACAGTAAATGTCTCTTTGACAGCATCTGATCACGGTATTGAAGAGGTCATAGTCACCCGCGGATACGTAAAGCGTCCCAAAGAAACGTCCACCGGGGCGTCCACCATATTAACAGCTGATGACATACGGGATGTTCCGGGACCATTGGAATCCTTACTACAAGGAAAGGTTCCAGGAATGAACATCCAAGTCAACACTGGCGCGCCTGGTTACAGAGGAACAACACAAATTCGTGGATTATCGACACTGACTGTCACGGGTTCTGGGAATGAGTCCATACTGATGCCGACATCCCCATTATATGTCATTGACGGCGTACCACTAGACGCGGATAGAGCATCAGAAATGGGACTCCAACAGCAGGGACCAGGTATTAGCCCGCTTTCAATGATTCCACCCGAAGATGTAGAAAGTATTGAGATCTTAAAAGATGCGCAGGCCACATCCATGTATGGTTCTCTTGCCGCCTATGGAGTAATAATCATTAACACCAAACGTGGGAATTCCGATATACCACGGATCAACTATACCAATAACACATTTATTAAAACACCTCCAAAATTACGTCCCACACTTGGAGGCAACTTAGAGAGAAGACTCAAATTACAACAGATCTATGGAAACGCACTAACACAAGATGATATTGACCGGATTCAAAATACACCCCATTTGTCGGACAGCTTGAATGCATATTTCAACAATTCGACAAACTGGCAAGATCTATATTATCAAAAAACCTTTAATCACAGTCACAATTTAAGCGTTGACGGCGGAGACAAAGTTCTATCCTATAAGGCAAATCTAGGTTATTATACAGAAACCGGGATCATCCGAAATACAGGGTTTGATCGTTATTCAACAAACTTGCGCATGGATTACAGCCCCGATAGCAAGATCCGCTTCACAGGTCAGGTTTTCGCGCAAGTGGGAAAAATAAATAAAGGTGACGGAACCGGCATATTGCAGACAGGGGTAGCTAAAGGCGGTCTTTCCTCTACCCTACTTCCTCCTCCATCATTTTATTTGGCTTCCTCGGACTATGTCTCTTCAATCAGTACAAAGAATACCAATAATGTACGTTTAATACGTCCATTTATTGAAGGATCGTATGAGATACTTAATGGATTGCGTCTTACTTCGGCCTTAAGTTACGAGTTTGTCTCGAGCACGGAGGACACCTTCACACCAGCAGCGGCAAACAACCAATTTTCAAAGGTATATTCATTTTCTGGTCGCGAAACACAGCTGTATAGCAGAAGTTCTTTGAACTACGTGACCTCTATTAATGAAAGTCATAATTTATTCTTCAACTTATTCAACGAAGTTCGTAACGTATCGCGGCAGAATACTGTTATCAGACAGGAACGCACACCAAATGATATCTTTCAGGGCCCACTGGGTTTCGATGGTTATTTTTCACGCGGTGGTGGGGTGTTGGATAATTTCAAGGATGAACGTGCACTTTCTTTCGCTGTGTCTACATCTTATGACTATAAACGCCGATATGTCGTAGATCTATCCTATCGTATGGATGGTTCCTCTGGAAATGGTTTTGATAATCTATATACCAGAAATCCTGCGGTTGGCGTTCGCTGGAATGCGCATCATGAGCCTTGGATAAAAGACTGGGCACCATGGCTGAATATAGGATCGATCCGTGCCAGTTGGGGAATAAATGTGATGCCCAACAGTACTTTGGAGCGGATATATGGCCGATATAATGTGCAAGGAAACTATAACCAGCAGCAAGGTATTGGTATAGATTTTAGACAGATACCAAATCCAGATTTGAAACCAACAACATCCATGCAGTACAACCTGGGACTAGATCTCGTATTATTTAATAATAAGGTCGACCTGGTATACGATACATATTACAAGAAAGTTGATAATTTATTATTCGATCAGTTCTTAAATTCATCGGTAGGCTTCCAGGTATTAGCATCAAACGACGCTGCAATTGCGAACTACGGTCATGAACTTGCCTTAAATATACGTCCATTACCAACTTCCAGTCCCCTAACTTGGACGTTCTCAATTAATGGGGCGCTAAATAAAGATGTTCTGTTAAAATTGCCCTCTCATTATGGCGGTCAGTATATTAAATGGAATTCGGATGACGTGGATGGTCAAAACATCGTATTCCGAGTGGGCACCTCTACCCTGTCGAATTACCTTTTACTTAATGAAGGCGTTTATGCGCGTGATGAGGATGTGCCAGTCGATCCGGCAACAGGTTTACGGTACCGCACTGAAGATGGAACATTCTTTCAAGCGGGTGATCCAATCTGGGTTGACCGTAATGGTGATTATGTGTTAGATAAGCGTGATTATGCGAGGACGGGAAATTCACAACCTCTGATCACCGGAGGTATTCAGAATACTTTTACGTACAAAAACTTCCAGTTAAGCATTTACGCTTCCTATACAGCAAAAAGAACGATCCTAAACAATGCGCTGGCGGAGCGTATGGGACTAATGGCAGATCCTTTTGGGCAGGGAGATGACAACAAGGTAGTGGTACCATTAGAGGATTATAATATGTGGCAACAGCCCGGAGATATAGCCAAATATCCTTATGCCTACGCCTACACGCGCAGTGGGACAGTCAAACCGTTTCGCTACGATCAAACGCTATGGCAAGAAAATGGCACTTATTTAAAAATAAACAACATCATTCTCGCATACAGCTTTACCCGTCCATTTTTAGAGCGGTTTGGATTGCAACGTTTACGCGTATACGGATCGTTAGACAATATAGTAACCTTTTCGAGTTACAGTGGACCAAATCCAGAAAACGTTACCAGTATGGGCAGGGATCTGTCGAACGGCTATCCAGTTCCAAGAACATATAACCTAGGTTTAAATCTTTCATTTTAATCATCATGAATCAGCAGCATTTTATGAAGAAATATAGAACTCTTATCACCCTTGTGATTACTACATGTATTCTCATGGTTACGAGTTGCCAAAAATATCTTACCGTCGATCCAATAGACAGGCTAACGGGAAACAATTTTTATCTTTCAAAAGCGGATGTCGAGTCGAACCTGGCTTTTGTGTACGCAAAATTCTTTTCAAAAATTCAGGAAAGTTGGGTGATGGGAGCTACTGGCGAGGCTCGTTCGGGAGAGATACTTGCATCACCTCAATCCGGAGACTTTAGAACACGCCCCATTGACCCTGCAGAACGGCGTGTGGTTGAGGTACTGGGGAAAAATCAACTTATAGAAGCTATTTATTCCCCTGTTTTTGAAGACTATAAATTTGAAAACATTACCAAGTGGGATGGTTATTACCAGGTTATACAAAGCTTAAATATTCTACTTTCTAAATTGGAAGAAGGTATTCCCGGCGTAGAGGGAACAGATAAAGACCGATATGTTGCCGAGGCCAAGTTTATGCGCAGCTTCACCTACTTTTGGATGGTCCGACTTTATGGAGATGTGATCTATTATACTGAACCGTATTTTTCTGAATCTCTTCCACGCGAGGATATGGTCTCAGTCATAAACAAATGTATTGCAGACCTGGAGCCCGAAAAAGAAAAAATTACCTGGACGCTAAATGATCCTGCCCAGCGCGGTGCACGTCCAGCGCGCGGTGCTATTGTTGCATTATTGATGCATATGAATGCCTGGAATGCGTCTTTTGATCGGGCCAACAGCAAAAACTACCACACCAAAGTTGCGGAATTAGGCAAAGAACTGATTGATAGCAAAGCACATAAGTTATATGAGATGACAACAGATACCTGGGCGCAGGTATCTAAGGGACGTACCGAAGAATCTCTTTTTGAATTTTATAGAAGTGTGAATTATGGCGATGCGACATTGTTTCCTGAAACTTTAGATAAATTCGACGTTCGCAACCATTACCAGTTTTGGAGCCATTTTTTACGCTGGCCTTATCTTTTTCCTCGTCATGATAAATCTATTAGCCCCGCGTATTTCAATTCGATCTATATGGAGGAAATTTACCCAGTTGCGGAGGCTGATAAACGGCGCGAGGTATGGTTTGAGGATATGCTTTCGGATGACGGTCAGTTTGTGATGAAAAAATTTGGAGGCAATGTATATACCTCGGGGAATGAAAATGGCTATCCCGACAATTCTATAATCATCTTCCGGTATGCCGACGCTATTTTACTCTATGCAGAGTCATTAGCAGAATTAGATCGTAATTCAGAAGCTATTGCAGCGGTCAACCTTGTTCGTCTTCGCGCGCAGGCCTCTACATATAGTGGTGAAGGTGGCGGCGCCCTGAAGAATTTTATCTATTTAGAACGATGCCGGGAGCTCATCGGCGAAGGACACCGCTACTTTGATTTAATACGTACGCGGCGTATACTCAGTGCCGAGTGGACGATGGCACCCATGAATATTGATCAGTACAACCGTCGCGCTTGGACATGGCCATTACACTCTAGTGCACGGGACTATAACCCAAAAGTTATATTAAATGAATATTGGACTACTACAGGCAGATAATACTATGAAACCACTAAAAAATATCCTGTTTAAATTCGTCACTTTAATCTGTGCAACTTGTATCTATTTTACCTCTTGTTCCAAAGACGACTATTATACCGACGGAGGGCGCGCCACAGCGGAATTCGATGGCTCGATCATGGAGTACCTGGACAGCAAACCCCGCGAATTCGATACCATCGTTCAGATAATCCGTTTAGCAGGAATGGAAGAAAAGTTCACAAGTGAAGAATTCACGTTCTTTGCTCCTCGTGATGAAGACATAAAGGATTTGATTGGCGATATCAACACCCTCGGATTAAATTGGGAGTTATTTACGCTTGGGCTTGATACAATCAAGGTCCTTAGCGATGTGGATCCGCAAATATGGGAATTCTATCTTCAACGGCATATATTTAACGGTAAAAATAAACTAGCTGATTACCCACAGGTAGATTACGACCTCATGAATGTTTTTGGTGGTCAGAACTACCGCTGTCAAGGTGATGCAGTCTTCAATATTGGTGTAAAATATAATGATGCGGTTAGCTCGGATGGAAATTCTGTTCTAAAATATATGGGCTACCGACAACTCCACATCGCTTACATTCCAGATATCGGCCAGCCTACGGTCTTCAATGCCATCCCTGTAGCCTCGTCAGATATACAGCCACACAATGGTGTTGTACACGTATTAAATTATGTAGACGCTCAGTTTGGTTTCAGCAACGTACAAATAGCATCAGATATTATTCAAAGTAAACGATAGGACTCATGAAAAATGCATTAAGAAAATATATAATTACACTTTTGTCCTGCTCCTGTTTACTCAGTGGATGTGTGAAAGAATCTACATTTTTTTCTGAACCATATGAAGAGGGTAAGCCATCTTTGCCGGTCGTTTTTGATCGCTCGCAGCCACCAATCCCCGCCACAGGAACTGCGGGAACAGTAGTAAAACTTAAAGTGGCTGGATTATCCGATTACCGTGATAAAGCTATTTTCAAGTTTAACGGGCAGCAAGCAGAAATTGTGAATGTTACCGATACGGAAGTGGAAGTAAAAGTACCTGCCTACGCGAGTACTGGCGTCACTTCGATCACAATCGATGATATCGTGATTTTTGGACCCGAATTTGACGTTCAGGGTAAAATAAAAATCGACCCGACATGGGAAGCTATGCAGGGAGCCAACAACTGGGTAAATAGCCAACTTGTGCTCTCCGACGGAAAAGTAATTTTTGTAGGGAGTTTTACGGATTATAATCGTAGAGGTTTAGTACGCCCTATCAACCGCTTGGTGCGAACCTACTCCAATGGCGTGTATGATGTCAGCTGGCGAACAGGTTTGGGTGCAAATGGCTCATTGAACAGCATCATACAAATTAATGATCGTTATTATATTGCAGGTTCATTTTCCGGCTTTGATAAGAAGAACGAAAGCATCTCTAATCTCACTAGCCTCCATTTAACAGGTGGTATTGACTCGGTCGGTGTTAAGCCATTCAGAAGACCTGATCAGGCTGATACGACGAAATATGTCCCAAAATTTAATGGAGGCTTTAACTCAGCCGTTTCAAAACTTTACGCAGATGATAATAAGGTAATCGCCACAGGTAATTTTCGTTACTATGTCAGCCGCCGCTACGATCAACCAAATGAGCGCGAAACAAGAGATTCGGTCATCTTAGACAGTATAGAAATTCGGCATGTCGCACGTCTTAATCTCGATGGAACTTTAGATAAAACATTTCGCTTTAACGGTAACACGCCCTTTCCCGGTGCCAATGGGAATATTGAGACCTTACGTCATGAAACAGGCGATTTAAAAGGTAAAATACTGGTATTTGGGTCTTTCACCAGGTTTGATCAAACTAGCGTCGGTTATATTACTAGGTTGAATACCGATGGATCTGTTGATCAAACGTTTAACCCGGGAGGTGCTGGCGCTGATTATATGATTACTAATGTAACCTATAACGAGCAAACCCAAAAATACACGGTTGTCGGCGCATTCAAAAGCTACAATGGAAAACCTGCTCAATACATCACATTGTTGAATGCTGATGGGACATCTGATGAAACCTTCCAGGCAAAAACATTTGTTGGTGGTCTTGCAAGCTACGCCAAGCAGTTAAGTAACGGGCTAATTGTGGTCTCCGGAAACTTCTTAAGCTATGATGGCATTACCAGAAACCGATTTATGATCTTAAATCCAGACGGTAATCTTGCTGCATCTAATTTAAATGCTACAGGACAATTTGCTGGTGTATTAACGAGAATTGAAGAAACAACGTCTGAAGATGGCAAACGTGCTTTACTGCTGATGGGCAACTTTTCTAAATTCAATAACCAAGATGTTTCCAACTTAATAAGGGTAATTATCGAATAAGCGAAGGACATGAAAAAAATAAATAGTATAAACACACTAAAACTTCTGGTAATTTCCATAATTACCATGAATATTTTAAACAGCTGTAATGAGGAGTTTAAAAAAATTATTCCCGCGGGAGAAGACGATGAACTAGAGGTAGATATCGCCTATGGGAAGCCTAAGGTATTGCTATTAATTGTTGATGGCGCGCGTGGTCAATCTGTCCGTGATGCGCAAACACCGGTCCTAACGCAATTGCTACCTAATGCTATTCACAGCTGGACATCACTCAGTGAAGAGGGCGCGCAGGGTATCGCCGCCAATTGGACAGACATTATTACCGGTGTAGGTTTGAACAAGCATGGAGTGGTGGACAATGATTTCTCAAATAATAAATTGGACCTATACCCTTCCGTTTTTTCGCGGATATCAGATTTTGACGAAGATTCAAATTTAGCGTTAATTAGCGCTGATGAACAGTTTCTGAAGAATTATGGCAAGGATGTAGATACAGACCTTGCCAGCGGTGATAAGCAGGTCAAAGAAAAAGTGATCACAGCCTTACAAGCTGAGGATTGCACCATGATTACCGCACATTTTCAGGACGTACAACGAGCGGGAATCGCTAGTGGCTACGATCTTTCGTACAGTACGTATAGTGATGCTATTTATGAATTTGATAGTCAGGTCGGAGAAATTCTCGAATCACTTAAACAACGGAAAAATTTAACTCAAGAAAAATGGTTAGTGATCATTACGTCCAGCCAGGGTGGTAATTTTGATATTCCTGATTCCGAAAACGATAACACGGTGTTTAGCAAACCGGCTCTTAATACATTCACGATCATGTATTCGCCTAGCTATAATTCTAAGTTTATAGGTAAACCATATATAGGTAATAAATTTTCAGGTGAGTTCCTGCGTTTTAATGACACCAAGTATGCTGAACTGCAAACGACAGAAAATGATCTATTCAATCTGGGAGATAAAGATTTCACCATCGAGATTAAAGTAAAAAAGAATCGAGGTTCCAATAATAACTACCGCTTTAGCCATCCATCAATACTCGGTAAAAGAGAAACCTGGCAAGGCGGTTGGGATCGCGAACTGATGTACGGATGGGCTATTCATTTATCGGATAATTTCTGGGTCTTTAATGGGCGAGGCGATACGGGCTACGGTGAAATTAAAGCCGACGAGCACCAACGTCTAAATGATGCTACCTGGAATACCATCACAGTTGTCGGCTTACAACGTGAAGGGGAACGTTTTGTCAGATTATATACAAATGGTGAGTTCAATCGAGAGGGTAATGTTACCGGGTGGGGGAATATGGATTCGGACTGGCCCCTACGTATTGGTTTCCTACCTACCCGCGAGAGCTGGCGATCTGACGCTTATCTCGCTGACGTGAAGATATGGAAGATCGCTATGCCCGAAGATATGGTGCAACAATATAGCTGCGAGGTCGGTGTAGATCCCAACCATCCCTATTACGACTACCTTGCCGGTTATTGGCCGCTAATGGGAGCCAACACTGAAGGTATTGTGTTCGACGAAGGACCATTCGGTGCAAACTTAAAGCTCGGTGATGCCGGTTACCCGACCACATTATTAAACGACTACATATGTACACCTTCTACCGAAGAACTTGGGCAACTTGTACCGCGCACATTTGACGTTCCAGCACAAATTATCAGCTGGTTAAAAGTACCGCGACAGATGAACTGGCAGTTGGATGGACGCGTATGGTTAGATAAGTAATGGATACGACAATGATGAAAAAAATTAAACATTTAGGCTCAATCCTCCTGTTAATATGGACGATATCTGCCTGTCAAGAATCAAGTTTAGAGGACTTCAGCATCACGGATGGTGTCCGGGTAGAAGTTTCAGCGGGTAGTAAGACTGAAAATATAACCAAGACCAATGAATCTATAACGGCTACTGTTGGTTTGACCCTAAGTGGTCCCTCCTCTACTGCATTCGAAATTTCTTTACGAGTAAACCAAGAAGCTGTAGAGCAACAAATTGAAGAAGGAAAGCTAACCGACGCATTCGCAATTGCTGCTGCAGCCATCCATATCGATAATGTCGCCAAGGTCGGGTATGGGTCTAATGTGGCTTTATTTAAGATAACGATATCACGAACCGAAGTGGAGAAGTATTACGGAAAAAACATCGCCGTAGGTTACACGCTCGATGATGCAACCAAAGACAATGTGGTTGATAAAAATCAAAATACAGGCATAATAGTATTTAGTACGGACGAATTACTCACCGATGAAGATATACACTATATTGCATTACAAACCGGAGGCGAAATTGTCGCAGTAGGTGATCGCCAAAACTATACAAGTGCCTCCGGAGGAATCACCATCCCACTTACCGCAAGTTTAGCGAGTTTTCCTGGAAATGCTTTTTCAGTAGATATACGCTCGAATGCAGATACCATCAGCAGTTTGGTAAGCGGAGGACTCCTTCCTGCAAATACTGTCGCCTTACGGGAAGATCAATTTACCGTCGGCTCGAAGCTTAACTTCAGCAGCAATGCGAGCGAAGCTGCATTTTCAGTGGATGTGCCATGGAGCACAATCAATGAAAATGAGGGTAACTTTCTAGCTATAGTCATCGGCATAACAAACCCTAGCTTACACCTAGTTAATCCGAGCAAAAGTTCGACAACCATTCTCATAGATTGCAATAATATACTTGAAGAAGATGTGACGAATTTAGGCGTATTCTCCGTAAATAGAGATAATAACAGCGGTCCAGATTCCAATGAAGGTTCGAAGAAACTAATTGATAACAACTATTCTTCAAAATTCTTGCAAGCAGATTTCACCGGCGACCTAGAACTGAATCTTGTATATGACCAGGCGCAAAAAATTGGTGCTTATACCTTTACTTCTGGTGATGATGCAAATGGACGAGATCCAAATGCTTGGGAGCTTCTTGGATCGAACGATGGTGTAAACTGGACAACAGTGGATCGCCGGCAGTCAGAAATCTTCGCAAACCGCCTAATGACACGGCGTTTCAACGTGGCTTATCCTGTTGCTTATACCCATTACCGATTAAAGATAACTTCCATTGTGGGCGGTACAAATCTGTTTCAAATGACAGAATGGCGAATGATAAAAGTACGTTAGGACCTAACTTTTAAAGAACAAATTATGAACATAAAATATTTTTTAATAACGAGTCTAGTATTAGCTGTTGTTATTTCTTGTACAGATAAAGATGATCCCATTATCGACAACGAGGGCCATCTTGCCAAGCCTACAGCTTCTTTTAGTTTTAAGACTGCCGATCAAAAGGATCCTTTTACGATCCACTTCACAAATAGCTCCACGAATTACGTGGAGGCTCGGTGGTCATTCGATGACGACAGTACTTCTTCGGTCGAGTCACCTCTACATACGTTCTTAAACACCGGTAAATATAATGTCAAAATGATTGCCCTGAATGAAGAGGGATACTGGGCACAACGAGAAGAGGTCGTCGAGATCCTACCTGAAGATATCGTAAAACTGGTTGCCACACCCACCAGTGGCAATCTGCAGATGAGTTATAATACACCTATGGATGTCCAAAGTATCGAGTGGTTGGAAAAAGTAAATGAAACGACTTACAATCTACTCTCCCAAAAAGAAACAATGGATATCGTTATTCCTGAAGGCGAATTTAAGACAGTCTATGTGACCTTAACGACACCAAAAGGCTCGAAGGTAAGCTTAGACATGCTACTAGCCGATTTGGGTATTGTGGAGGATCTCACGGTCTACGAGAACGAGTTCTCTATATCACGAGAGAATGGCTCCGGACGAGATTCCGGAGAAGGATCTCTAAAGCTCATTGACAATGATATTAATACCAAAGTCTATGTTGGGGATGTGAAAGAGGAATATTTTTACTGGCAATTCGATTATTTTCAACCGCAAGTAATCAATGGTTATTCGATGACATCGGGCAACGATTCAGAAAGTCGTGACCCGAAGAATTGGGAAATACTGGGCTCGCAAGATGGGGAGCATTGGGAAGTTCTAGACACCAGGGCAGATGAAGTGTTCACTGATCGCAAGCAAACTCGCATATTTTCTTTCGACAATACCACCCCGTATGCATATTATCGGATACATATTATATCACGAGTATCTAGTTCAAGTTTTCAGATGTCGGAATTTCGAATGTTAAAATTACCGAGGTAGAAAAAAAGTTTCAGATGGATCCGTTTTAAGCTAGCGGATCAACTGACACAATTCGCAGGTTTAGTTTTATTTTGTAGTTTAGCAAAACCTATTTCAGGATTCATGGCTCCTAACTAGAGCCATGGTTCTTTTTAATACCCACTATCTTAATGCCTAGCTGAGTTACCAACAAATACCCTATATAATTACATATATACCATTTTAGCTAAAAAGTAAGAGCGTCATCGAATAGACCCTCCCTCCCGTAGCATAAGACCAAGTATTTTAGCTAACTTTGTGGCTCGAATCAAAATATAAAGGCGTGTCATTAGAAAAATTAAAATTAGGTAAAAGGTTATCCGCATCGGTAAAAGAATTAGGTTTTCTTTCCGCTAAAGAAATTCAGATAAAGACCATGTCAAGAATCCTTGGTGGCCATGATATTCTAGCTATTGCTCCACAGGGTGCAGGAAAAACTACAACCTATATCCTTAGCGTTCTTAATAGTTTAAAGTTCGAACAGCCAGAAGCTCCAAAAGTGCTTATTTTAGTGCCCGATCAAGAACGAATTGCTGAAATTGTAGATCAATTTTATACCATCAGTAAAAACAAACATCTGAGTATTATCGGCTTGCGGACTGGAGGTAGTATGGAGGATGAGATAGAAACACTAGTAGATGGAATAGATATTGTTGTAGCCACACCTAACCGCGCACGTGCTGTGTATCTTAAGCTCGGTCTAAACCTAAATAAGCTTAAAACATTTATCGTCGATGATGCACAGGAGATAATCAAACAAGGAATGATGAATACGGTTCGCGAACTTGCCCAAAGTGCACAGAAATGTCAACATCTCGTGTTCAGCACCGTTGACCACGATAAACTGCATCAGATGGTTGATGTATTTATGAACGCATCCACGACCATAGAAGTTGAAGCGAATTATGATCATAAGCTCGATGTCTATCCACAGGTGATTTACCATGTACCAAACTTCACCACAAAAATTAATTTGCTAAATGTATTACTTACAGATAACGAGATCTTTGATAAGGTTGCTGTATTTGTTAATACTAGACAGACTGCGGAAAAATTGGTCGAATCATTATTTAAGTCACACACAAATGAAATAGCAATATTAAATCCTTTATTCTATGAGACCTTTGGTTTTGATGACATCGAAAAATTTAAAAAACGTCCAGATTGCCGTATTTTAATTATCTCAAACGAAAATCTTGATACCATCGATTTAAACGATATTCCATTTATCTTTCACTTCGAATTACCAGATGATACTGATCAATACATTAAGCATATCGTAAAAACGACAGTAGATGAGGTGCTCGCCTTTACGCTGGCAACCGATCTGGAACTGCCAGAAGTCAAGCGTATCGAGCAACTTACAGGAGAGAAAATGCAAAAACTAGAGCTGCCAGAGAACGTCGTTATATACGATCAGAATAAAAGGAATAACAAAAATCGCGATGAGCAAAAAATAGCTGACGATAGTCGCGGAGCAGCGTTTCACCCAAAAAAGCCAAGCAATGTTAAAACTTATAATATTGGAGCGGGTAAAAAAGCGCGTTTAGAAATGAAAAAGAAAAAGGGATAATTTTGCCAGGCTCCCTGTGATCTGAGGCGGACCAACTTGTCTTTGATCACTCTTTAAAGATTTTTCACCTGCGTACGATTGCTAGATATCAAATACAAACGGACGATTTCTTACCTGATACCTCTCATCAAGGACTGAGGCATTCACAAAAGTAGTGCCTCCATCTGGTTGACTTCCATAGCCCTCATGAATGTGTCCAAAAATATGATACTGTGGTTTAATCGCCCGAACCGTATTAAGTAGGTCCGCACAACCCGTCACTACACCGTCGATTGTCCTATCTAAAATGCCTAATGGAGGACCATGCGTTATTAAAACGTCAACTGTTTGCGGAATTAGTGCCCAATGTTTATTTATATCCTCGCCTCTTAGTCTATTAAATGCCCAATTGTTTAACCATGGCGTAATTGGTGAACCCCAAAATTGAATACCATCGATTTCAATACCAGAGTCATTTAAATAGATAATTTCTTCTGGAAGAATCTTTAAAACCTCATCTCTAGGAAACCTTTCGAAGAAAAAATCATGATTACCGGGAATAAATATTTTATTGGGGTGTTTTAGGCAGGTAAACCAATCGAAAAATTCGATAACTTCATACCTATTACCACCAGAACTAACATCACCAGCATGTATCAATACATCACCATCGGGCACATCAATCCTATTGTGTTTACCATGTGTATCAGAAAGGGTTATAATTCGCATGCTCAAATGTAAAAATTAAAATAAAATCAGGTGACGATTTGTCGAAAGTGTTTTTACATTATCGTTCAAATGAAATATATATTTCGCATTGCACTATTTTTTCTTTTAAGACGATTTCTCCCATTCTAGATCGTAAATAAATCGATAGTTTTAAATGTGTAATACCTGTAAAAAGGGTACAATTGACCTTTCTATTAAGCTGAAGCATTAAAAAAGATATGACACAAATAATATCCTTTGCAATGCAAACGATGATTATAAAATTGTATTTTCGTAGAGCGAGCACTTAAAAAGATAATAAAGGAATATTCTAATTTCTGTGGATAAAGTGATGCGGAACGTGTTAGTTAGAAAAAATATCGAATCAATCTTTTTAATCAAAAAATAACCAGTATTTTTAAGCTCCTAGACAACAATAAAGTAAGTTTAATACAGGTAAAATACTGACAATATTCATCTTATATCAAATAACATCAAGGAGGATAATTAGTGAAAATGGAAGAGCGTTATGCGAGACATTATAGCTTAAACGGTTTTGGACCAGGGGCACAGGAAAAGCTTCAAAATGGGTCTGTACTGGTGATTGGTGCGGGGGGATTAGGCTGCCCGGTGCTCCAATACTTGGTAGCAGCAGGTGTTGGAAAAATAGGCATTGTGGATCATGATCGTATTGCTATAAGCAATTTACAGCGGCAGGTACTATTTGACAGCACCAAGATTGGCGAATTCAAAGCGCGGGTTGCAGCGGATAAATTACGATTGTTGAATCCTCTTGTCAATATTCAGGAGTATCTACTCTATATGTCAACAGAAAATGCAATAGAACTTATCGAAGGTTATGATATTATTATCGACTGCACTGATAATTTTTCTACACGATACATGCTTAGCGATATCTGTATGTTGCTCGATAAACCGCTCGTGTTCGGCGCAATATTTGAATATGAAGGGCAAATTTCTGTGTTCAATGTTTCTGATGATAAAAAGAACAAAACAACTTATCGGGACCTATTTCCCGATCCGCCCAATCCAATTGATACCCCAGATTGTAATGAAAACGGCGTTTTGGGTGTTTTACCTGGGCTAATTGGCGTGCTACAAGCAACTGAAGCCATCAAATTACTTTCTGGTGTGGGTGAATGTCTTGTTAACAAACTTATGATCATGAATGTCAGAGACAATCGCACAATCGTCGTAGACATCGCTCCAGCGCACAAAACAGACATCATTTCTCCAAAATCGCTAGCAGAATTTGAGGATTTCGATTACGAGTTTCATTGTGGGCTTAAATCGAATACTATACAATCCATTAGCCAACAAGAATTCGATTCTGTTGACGATTCACAAGATATTCTCATCCTCGATGTCCGCAATTGGGATGAACTTCCCAAATTACAGTGTAAGCATCTCCAAATCCCTTTAGGCCAACTATCGGCGCATTTGCAACAAATTGATAAAAAAAATATTATCGTGGTTTGTCAAGAAGGAAAAAGAAGTCTTACTGCCGCACAAATAATTAAGGAGAAACTTGACGAAAGTTTTTCAATCCGAAATTTGGAAGGAGGAATTTCTGGCTTACAGATGTATAAGGCTGAAAAATTGCACTAAATATATGTTTATGTCTTTGGTAACCACGCGCACTATACCATATATATACAAAAACGCGCTTTGAGCTACGGTGCTGCTTTTTGATTGGAAAATAGCGATATTCATGTGGGGACTAATTAATGAGAAGAAAACTAACAATATGGTCGATATAACTTTTAAAAATTATACTTTGCGAAAAGCAGTTGCATGTGCAAAAGTCACTGTTTCCCTACCAGAAACGATGCAAGCCGTTAAGAACAAATCGGTTCCTAAGGGAGATATTTTTGAATTTGCACGCGCTTCAGCACTTCTCGCGATAAAGAAAACCAGTGACATGATCCCAGATTGTCACCCGCTGCCAATAGAATATGCTGCGATCCGTTATAAACAGGACGACCTTTCCATTCACATCGAGACGGAGGTCCATACTATTTACAAAACCGGCGTCGAAGTAGAAGCTATGCACGGAGCATCTGTTGCTGCGCTAGTTATCTACGATATGCTCAAGCCGATTGACAAGAACGTAAGCATTAGCGAGATAAGATTGCTTGAAAAAAGTGGTGGAAAGAGTGACAGTAAAGCTGTGGCTATACATAACCTTAAAGCTGCGGTAATGGTATGCAGCGATAGTGTATTTCAAAATCAAAAACAAGATTATTCTGGAAAAGCGATTATTTCAATTCTACAGAACCATGGATTCAACAATATATTATATTGTGTAGTACCTGATGACAAACATGAGATCGCGACAAAACTCGAAACATATAAATCAGAAGGAATTGATTTGTTACTTTGCACGGGCGGAACAGGTTTGTCTAGTCGCGATGTGACACCCGAAGCTATAAAGCCTTACATTACAACTGAAATTCCAGGCGTCATGGAAACCGCTAGATCCTATGGTCAACAACGTATGCGCACTGCCATGCTATCTCGAAGTATCGCGGGTTTTTCTGATAATATGCTCGTGATGACCTTACCAGGATCAGAGAATGCAGTAAAAGAATACATGAAAGCGCTCTTTCCACAGGTATTACATGTGTTTCAAGTTCGTGCGGACCATCCTCATTAGGGTTAAACGCAAATGGAGCGCTTGACATAAGAAAATAAAGCAACAAACAGATAATATTCGTTATGCAGAATATCAAAAATATTGATAATACGCAAATTTTGACTTAAGTTAGCAGCATGAAAATTACCTTAGTCAACACAATCTTTTTACCTTTTATATCTTCCATTTTATTTTGTGCATGTACATCGCCTCAAGCAGAGCCAAATAGTCTGACACAAGAAGAAAAAGAAGCAGGATGGGAATTACTATTTGATGGAAAATCCCTAAATAATTGGCATATATATAATAAACAGAGTGCACCTTCTGCTTGGGTCATTCAAAATGGTTCCATCTATTGTGATCCTGCAAGCGATACACAAAAAGGAGATTTAATAAGTGACAACACCTACGAAAATTATGAGCTTGTATTCGACTGGAAGCTTGAAACTGAAGGAAATAGTGGTGTATTTATTAATGTCCAGGAAGATCCTAAGATTGATGCAACCTATCACTCTGGACCGGAATACCAATTATTAGATGACGCGCATGTAGATTTTGATAAACCATTGAAGCGGTCGGGCTGTTTGTACACCTTTTCGCCGCAAAAAAACTTTGTCAACACAAAACCGCGAACCGAATGGAATAAATCGCGAATTGTACAGAAAGATGGTAAAACAACATTCTATTTAAATGACGTCGTAACGGCGGAAACAGATTTCAACTCGACCCAATGGAAAGATAAAGTTAAACAAAGCACGTTTAAAGAATATCCTGAATTTGGTAAAAACACGAAAGGTAAAATAGCTTTGCAAGATTGGTCTCGTGGCGTGTCTTTTCGAAATATAAAAATTAAACAGCTCTAAATTATTAATATTCATAAAAGAAAAGCTCTACGTATAAGCAACGCAGAGCTTTTCTAAATTCTGGTTAAACTCAAGCAAGCGAACAGACTAAAAATCTATATCATCGACTACCCCACCCGTACCCTGTTCTTTGGCAAATCGATCATTGTATTCATTTTTTTTCTGTTCCTGATAATTCATCATTTGCGCCATCACGCTAAAATCATTCATATATTTGGTTCCCGCACCATTTACCTGGGAGACGGTAAGCCCCAGGTTATCGATTAACCATTGCGCGCCGTCCATACCATTGGCATACGCTGCTTCTAATGCTCCCTGAATCTCGAAGAAATAATGCTTATCAGTTTCCAGTCGATGGAGATTGGCTTTAGAATCCTCTGTAAGAACATTCGTTTTAGGCGTGTTGCTAGCGACCAGATTTCCTAATTTTTGATGTTCTTTTGCCTGTCCAAAATATTTGGAATAAACACCTACGAGGTTATACGTATTGTCGTCGCGCATTCGATTATTCCAGGTGGTTTCTGCTTCATCCCAAATCGGTCTTTCAATACCTAGAGCAGCACAAACTTCGTCTTTAGAACATCCTTCCCCTATTTTGGAAGCTCCCGCTGCATAATCCGCGATTGTTACCCCATGTACAGGTGCTAATAGTGGATCATTCGGATCTTCGGATGCGGTATTCATTGTTTTTACACCTGCAGAGGCTGCTCCCATATCGAAAATTTTCTGCATGTCACCCTGTCCGTAATTTTCAGTAGGTTCCTTCGGATCATTTTGACCTAGTTGGCTCTTCATTGCATCTTTCGCGAAATCTTCAATATTCTCGTTAATCTTTTTTATTAATTTCTTAAACATGATATTTTATTTTTAATTGTCCATAAATATTTTAATTACCAAGGCAAAATTTCATTTTCAAAATCTGCAAGCATTCGGGCCCGATAGTTTTGATGCTGCTCGGCCATACCTGGCAAGATCGAATTCATTTCTTCGATAAGTGCATTCAGATAGGTTTCGTATTCCATCCTTGCCAACTTTTTACTTGTTTCAGCTTTTTTCTCTTGATAAAGTTGATATAACGTTTTACACCGGGCGCGTGCCAGGGGCTGAACAATATGTTCGATCATCCGCGCCTTGCTTCCGGGATTAAATGTATTTTGCGTTTGACAATAGGTACAAGTGATATAGGTGGATTGGAAATAAAACTTATCAATATCAAGTTTAGCACCGCATTGCGTGCAGTGGAAACTGTTAACCGATAGATTATATTCCTCCATAGCAATAGTATATTCTTTTTCTAAATCTCGTTCTAGTACCTCATGAAACAACCTCTGCATTCTGTCAACCATGCGTGCATTCCAATCTCCGTAATATGGAGCTATCTCTAGCATTTCCATGCCACGTGCCGCAGGAATCACTTTTGACTGGTAAGTGGAACTCGCTTTCTGAATAATCTGTGTAAACTGAGCTATGATCGCAGATTTAAACTGTAGAAAACTTCGCTTATAAGGGTCCGTATCTGCATCAGCGATAATTTGCGCCGACTCTTCGACTTCTCTGGTAATCTCTGCGGCACGTTCCTCAAGCTTCCCCAAAAAAACTTTTAAACGGCTAAAAGCAGAATCATCTACAGGTTGACCGGTGTTACTTTGCTGCGCGTTTTCTTTATTCATACCAAATCCAAAAATATTAAGCATATTTAATTTACTTAGGTGAATTATCCTGAGATGTTATATGTATACCATCAGTTAATACTACATCCATTAATTGCCGTCCACAGTATGCGCAATGTGTTAACCCATCGCTTTTCGCCCGTGCAGCGCCACAATCAGGGCATTGTATTACCGTCGTTTTTGAAACCTCAGTAATGATTGGTTCACGTTTTTGTTCTAATGCCTGTTTCTTTAAGCGTTCAACCAATGATAGAGTTTTATTATCTGATGTATTCATAGCTAGTTTATAATTTTGATAATAATTCAGTCTTCTTGTCCTTATATTCCTTTTCATCAATTAACTGTGCATCAAAAAGTTTTTTTAGTTGTTGCAGCGATGCCACAATATCAGTTGCATTGCCCGCAGTTTCGTTACTAGCTGCAGGTGTAGAGGCTATCGGTTGATTTTGCACTTCTTTCATTAATAAACCTAACCCCACTCCTTGCTGTATATTTCCTGCGACCGAACTATTAGGAGATCCTATTGCTAAGGAAGTATTAAACTCTCGGAATCGTGCTGCTTCCTCCCCAACCATATTCATACCGGTAACTTTATCAAAATACTCGGTGACCTGTTCAGGCAAACTAACCGAGGTTACAGTAAACTGGGTGATACTTATTCCAAGATCTTCAAAATAAGGATGAATTAAGGGTTCTATTTGATTGTTTAAAACCGAAAGATTACGTGCAATATCTAATACCGGTATTTGTAGTTCGGCTAATGCTTCTGCAAATTTGGGGGCAATGTAATCCCGGAGTTTCACTTCGAAATCTTTAATCGTCAACACAGCGCTGACACCTGCATACTCACGAAAAAAACGTTCGATATTACTAATACGTACATTATAACTCCCAAAAGCACGCAGGCGCACTTGTCCAAATTGCGTGTCTCGTAGCATGACAGGTGCAGGCGTCCCCCATTTCAGATTTACAAATTGCTTACAAGCGAAATAAAAGATATCAGCTTTAAAGGGACTTTCAAAACCATATTTCCACCCTTTTAATCGGCTCAATATGGGGATATTCTGTGTCTGTAAAACATAGGTACCTGCTTCGAAAATATCGGCGATAGTGCCCTCAGTCATGAACATACTGCCCTGCCCTTCCCGGACGATAAGTTTCGCCCCGTTCTTTATTTCTCTATCATCATCAGGGACTTTCCACATCATAACCGTTGCCGGCTGATCGTGCCATTCAATAACCTCTATAAAGGGTAAAAAATTATGCCTTCTATTCATTGTGTAGATTTTAAGTTTATCGACTTTATACCTAAATCTACGTTAGATTACAGAAATCGGTATATATTAAGCGACTACAAATTGACTACACAAGTTTTATTTACCTATAAATGAACATCTTACAAAACACAAAGCTATTATTGAAAATTACTGACTAATGTTTGAAGAAAGTTATCTAGATCTATTTCTTTTGGTAAATGGAGCTTTTGTTTAATTCGATATTTACTAACACGCACACTTTTAGGCTCTATATGAAATGCCGCCGCAATTTCTTTGGTCGATAACTGTAAATGTATATAAGCACAATGTTTAAGTTCAAGCGCAGAAAGTTTTTCACTAGATTGCACTTTTAGCTTTTCAAAAAAATCAGGATGGATATCTTTAAATGCTCTTGCCGATTGTTCAACTTTCTCCTCTAGTCGCATTTCCTCTTTTATTATACGATCAATAAATCCAACATTGTCGGATGTCTCCAGTTTCTTAAATTTATCTTTTAGCTGAAGAAGAAGTCTGTTTTTACGTTCAATCTGCAGTGCATCGGCCATAGCTTCTTTATGTAACTGTTCTTGTTGGATATAAAGGAGGTCCTGTTCGGTTTTTAACCGAGCTTGCTCTTCAAGTTGTATTTGCTGCTGCAATTTTGCTTGCTGCTCGCTATCATCTTTTTGCTGTTGCAGTCTTAGCGTACGTTCGCGTTCTAATCTATGTTTATTTTTACTCCATTTCCGTAGTAGAAAAACGACAATAATAAGTAAGATGCATAGTCCAATCAATAACATTACTTGAATTCGGCGTTGATTTTCCCGATCTTTTGCCGCCTGTATTTCAACCTGCAGTTGTTTGTTTTCGAATTGTGTTTCTAATCGCTTGGTTTGTCGCATCTCTGCTTCGTTGAAAATTTTTTGATTAAACTCTTGTTTCTTTTTCTGGTAAAACAATGCTTTTTCAAAATCATTTCGATCATTATAAAAATCACTCAAGCCCTGCGTGACATTTGCGAGTGCATAATAAGACGGTGCCTTTGCTTCACGAAGATTAATATAAGAATCCATTAAATAACTCTCGGCCATTTGATCATTTCCTCTTATCGTCGCTACCTCGGCAAGTAACCCATTTACGTTTCCCATTATCAAATAATTTCGATCATGAGGTAAGTAGATCTCTTTAGCCATATTCGCATACTTTAAAATGCTGTCTTGGATTGAGATCTTGTTATGATCTCCATACCTAAAAAAATAATTTGCTAGGTTAACATTCGAAATTGCGTAGGTACGTTTACTAACCAAAGCCTGATTATTTTCATATACATGCAGCGACAGCCGAAGATAATAGGCGATGCTGTCGCGATAGATCGCTTTTTTGCTCTCGCGGTATTGATATTCCATCACCGTAGAGTATGCGCTGTAAGAGTTTGCGAGGAGCTCAAAATCTTTTGCCCATTCGGAATTTTCAATTGCTAATTTAGCATACTTGCTTGTTAAAAGTAGATC
>JAALOO010000758.1_pt1 | contig 26962 bp, 30 predicted proteins | sample 7257641 | NCBI WGS metagenome assembly JAALOO01 (sample SAMN14085613, study PRJNA598686) | mite metagenome | biome: ENVO:01001000; feature: ENVO:01001002; material: ENVO:01001226; isolation source: single female mite from University of Michigan culture on fish food culture... ...
GGATTGAGTGCTCTATTTAGTGAACAAGTAGTGTAGCATTCAGTCTTATTCGACAGGACGGCATTTGTGAACCTGTGCCCTTCTGTCGTTCGACATTTATTAATAATCAAATTTATAAATTACAAGTTAGTTATTAAAAAATTTTTAGCAATCATTTCAGTGAGAGCATTATCTATTGATGAAAAAGTAAACACATTTTTTTCTTTAGAAATAAACATTTGATTTTTTGCTCGAGTAATTTTCTGAAAAAAACTGCCACTGTGTTTCAATTGTTGCAAATTTTCTTTAAATTGATTGATTTTTTCTTCTGACAATTTAACCGAAGCTCGTTTACTAACAGAAAAAAATTTTGTTAAACGCTTAACATTTTCTTCGTGATTTTCTTTCAAACTATAAAGCTCGTGCGTGCTAGTGAACTTTAAAGTGTTGTGCACTTTTTGTTTAATGTGCAAATCAATATACTCTTTTAAATAGTGATTGTGGGTCTAATTAAAGAAAAAACAAATTAGAAAGTTAAAATTGTACAAAACAAAAAAACTTACAAAAGTTGAATTGCTGCAAATAAAACTAGCCAGTTTATAACTAATCTTTTCAATTTTTGTTTTTTCAGTTTCCAATTCCTCTAATGTTTTTTCATTTGACCATTGTTCTGTTTTTAATTCATTTATTTTTTTCTGATTGTTACTAAACCGCCACTCAACATCCTCATCTACAACAGTTTTTTCTACAGTTTCGTTTGTGTACGTCACTTTATCAGGCAGTTTGCAAGTACAATCTAATAGAGAAATAATGTTATATACTGGCACCAGAAATGTAACTAGAGTTTGTAGAGGGGTAGGGTGAACTATAAAGCAAAATAATGTTCAAGTTAAAAAGAATATTTGAGGTTTTAAAATATTTTGTTAGGTACCTTTGCACACGTTTTTCTCCACATGGCGTGTTCGTTTAACTTCAGTTACCGTTTTCATGCGCCGGCCTTCAAGACCATGCATTTCTATGTAAGCGTCCAACTCTTTATCAAAAACTTCCTGTACCTTTTGATTGCACCGCTTTATGTTTTGTTCCAAAAAAACGATAGGCTCTGCCAGCTGGTTAAAAGTTGTTCGAACATTGTTCAACAGGGCGGTCAACTCAAGTCTGTGCGGCACCAGGCTAAGAATGTGACCAAACATTTTCTCCACCTCTTTCACTGAGTGACTCCAGCTTTGACGATGCAGCAACTGTTGAATTGCATTCCACTGGTAGCCCTGACTTTTGGCCACCAGAAAGCGGTAGGCGTCATTTTCAATAAAAAAGGCGTTTTGTCCTGGTTTCAGTTCAAAACCAATTGAGCTAATGTTTTTATCATTTTCAAGAAAAGACTTCACCACTTGGTAGCCATTGCCAGCTCCAAAACAACCAGGATTTATCTGGCTGAAGGTGAAGCAGAAAACGATGTTTTGAACAGCATCCCGATGCAAAGTGGTAAGCAGCTCAACTAGGCTGAATTTAAAGTGAAGCGTCTTTCTTGTTTCATTGCCTTTTACGATGATGATGACGCCGTGAAGAAGTTGTATTGACTGTAAATAGTGAAAAATTTGTTCCATGTTTTTCTTATCAGCAGCAATGCCACTAGTGTCACCAATGCCTGGCGTATCAATAATGCGTAAAGTATTGCTGCCAAAAGTAAAACAATAGCCAGTGGGCGCTGAAGTAACTGAATTGCCATTTCCGTTAGTTTTTTCGGCAGTGACTGAAAACTTTGATTTAACGAGCCATTCTTTTCCTGAAGATTGAGGGTCCGGCAGTGTAAACTGTGATGGAACAACCTCAATAAAGTTGGCTGCTGAGCTGGCCGCTTTGTCAAAATCGTTTCCAAAACAAAAATAATTAGCAAAGGCATTTAAAGTGGTTGATTTGCCGGCGCCTGTTTTAACAAAAAAAAATATTGTTTTGTTTACAAATATTTTTATTGAAAATTTTTATTACCTGTTTCACCCAACAAAAGAATGTTAATTTCATTTGCCATTGTTAATGTAACCAAACACTTGCAAAGTATTTTAATGTAAAAATTAAAAAATGTTGTTTTTGAATAGTAAACGCTTTTTAGGCAAAACCTAAAAGTCATAAGTTACAAAAAAAAATATTTAAAATATTAAAAAGCAATATTCAGAACTTTGCAATTGGTGGGAACAAAGATTTTTATCATATCAAAACTTGATTTTGATTTGATTTGTTTGTTGTTTGATTTTTTTATTTGTTATTTACTCAAACAAAATACGAGTCCAGATGGCTTTATGTTAGTTATAAAAATGATTAAAAATTTTACTCGTAATCACAACATTGGCATTTGTATTTATAAAGTGTTTTAGTACTTTCTTTTATAAGAAATTTTTTTTGATAAGACAATCAAATGTACTTTTGTCAAACTTGGCAATGACATACTAAAAATGAAAATAGTTTTAACTTAAAAAGTCAAAAGTCAAGTCAAAGTTATTTTTACAAAGATTGTTTCAATTTTATTTTATCATAACACTGATCAAACACAAAATTAAAAAGTACTTATTAAAACAAAATGAGAATAAAACAAAAATACTTTTTCAAAAAAATTTTTCAAAAAAACATCTGTTGCAATTTCTGAATAACAGGATACAGCCACCACTACTATCATGGTTTTTATCATTTCTTATGAAAATGGTGACTAATGCTTCTTATGTTCACACAAACTCAGACGTTTAGTCATACAAATTTTCAGATATTTGTTTTGAACAGTATAAAAAAGGAGAAATTCAGCTCACAAAACAAACTCATTTATTGTCGCAAGTTTTTTTGCAACTAAATTTACTTGAACACAAAAATGCCTAAAGAAATCAACATTCTTCTGTTGGGCGAAACTGGTAAAAAATGATTAAAAACATTTTTTAAAACTAACTTTTTTACTTGTTCATTTTCAGGCGCCGGCAAATCAACTACTCTAAACGCTTTGGCCAATTACCTCAATTTCAGCACTTTTGAGGAGGCGAATCGTTCGGCGGCCAACTTCACCGAAGTGGTTCCCTCGCAGTTCACACTGCCCGACCCTCGATCGCCGGGAGAAGAGTGGCTGATCAAATCAAAGTTTTCAGATAACAACGAACGACACGGCAGCGGAAACTCCGTCACCTTGGCTCCCACTGGCTACAACTTTAACTTCAACGGCAATGTGTTGCGCATCATCGACACACCGGTCATCGGCGACACCGGCGGATCAGGCGAAGACAGAAAGAACTTTGACCAGATCCTCCTTTATCTGCAACAGCACAAAGACCTTCACGGGCTGATCATCATTGTGAAGGGCAACGACAACCGCAAGACGCTCTTCTTCAAGTACTGCATCACCGAGCTGCTGACGCACCTGCATCGCAGTGTCGTTCAGAACATTGTTTTCTGCTTCACCAACAGCCAAGTGGCGCCTGGAAGCATCGGCCCCGGCGAGGGCTACAAGGTGATGAAGTCCTTTCTCGAGGAGGACATCAGCTCGGTGGGCATCAAACTGAAACCGGGCCGAAATGCCTTCTTTATTGAAAACGACGCCTACCGCTTTCTGGTGGCGAAGAACCAGGGCTACCCGTGGAGTGAGATTCAGGAGTTTCTGTACAAACACAGCTGGAACCACTCGGTGGCGGAGATTGAGCGAATGTTCAGCCACATCAGCTCACTGACGCCGCACCGACTGGATGCCACTATCTCGTTGAACAACGCTCGGAAGATTGTCATTGAACTGTCAGAGCCAATTGTTCTTCTCTCGCAAGAGATTGAGAAAAATTTAGATGAAATCAAAAAGGCGCAGCAGCTGCTGGAACATGGGGCCAACACGCGAGAAAATTTGGCCGCTTTTCTCGAGACGACTATCACTGATTTGGTGAAAAAGCCAAATCAAGTGCCGCAACTGGTCTGCAAAGCTGACTGCTGCATTGAACGGATTTACGTGGAAGGGGAAGGAGAGAAAATTAACTACAAGACGGTTTGCCACAGACCGTGTTTTTGTTTGATTTGGACTGATATTATTGGTAAGTGTTGGGCAACAAATGAGTTTTAACTTAGTTTTATCAATATTTTTACTATTTTTGCAATTCTAGGCGACCTTACCAACAAGTTTTGCGATGCAATGGACACGCCATTTATTGTTTCTCTTTTTGTAGACGACGTAAAATGCCGCAATTGCGGCTGCAAATGGACACTGCACAAGGCAGTGAGCTATACTTTTGAGAAAGTAACAAGAAAAATTGTCAACAGTGACGTAAGGCAAAAAATAAAATAAGCGAACAGCGACATGGAAGCAAAAGAAATGCTAATCAAAGAGTCTCAAAACAGCATTGAAGAATTAAAGTGCGAAAAAAAGAAGATTGAAGAGATTGGCTCTAAGTTTGCCTATTTTCTAAGCGCTAACTCTACTTTAGTAAGTTCTAGTTTTTAAATCATTTTTTTGTTTTAAAACAAAACTTTTTTTAGACACACAATCGTTATTTTGAAAACTACATTGATCAGCAGATTGAGCAAGAGAATCAGAAAAGTCGACCAAACACTGGCCAACTTCATAAACTTAAGTTGGAACACCAGGCAAGAGTTCAACGACTGAAAACAGCCATTGAGAGCAAGTCAAGTGCTTCTGTTACTGCAGAGGACATTCCCCGGCTCCAGAAAGAGTTGTTGGCGCTGAAACACAATGGTCCACTTTTTCAGCAAATTCTTCAAGCCAATGAAGAATTGCGAATCAAATTTAAAAGCCATGAAAAGAAGATCAACATTCAGAAAACTGTTTCGAGTTTGATTAACAAAATTTTTTAATATTTGTTGGCCAACTATTGTTAGTAAAAAAACTCGTGTAAAACTACCACTTGTTTTTATTTGTTTTATTTAACTTTTTCAAAAAAAATTTCACAACAAAATTATAACTAAAAGTTTTTAAACAATTTTGACAACAAATTTTCATTATTTAGTAAGTTGAGCACTGTACTTTCTCTTATTTTAAAATAATGAAGTTTTTCAGATTTTACTTTAATAACATTTTTAAAAATATGTCCTGTATTTTGCAGATTTGACAACTCTTTTTGCCAGTGAAACATGTGTGCTGCACTATGCGCATATAATTCAATAATAGGAAGATTATATTTAAAAGGCAATTTATAATTTAGTTTTTCATTTAATCGAGTAGCACTCTCATCGAAATGTTTTTTCAAGTTTTTTAATTTTTCAGAATTTGAATAATATTTTCGATTTTCTTGTACTAAAAGAATCTTTGTGTAATCATTGAAATAAAGGTTAGATGGCTAAAAATTAAAATAAAATATTAGTTACACATTTAAATACAAATAAAAATTTAATTTATTTACCAGCATTGAGAAAAATTTAATAAAAAAAACAAACTGCAAACTAATATTTTCAATTTTTTCTTTTTCTTGTTTCATTTCTGCAATCTATAAAAAATATTGTAATTTTAAGTTTTAAAATAAGCATTTGTTACCTTTAGCTTTAACGTATGATTGTTGTACAAATCAGCGAAATTGTCCTTAATTAAAAATAAAATGTTTTTAGGGCTAGGTTTAAAACTTGATGAAACTTTTAAACTTTTTTCAAATTTTGTTTCAAGATTTTCTAAATCAACCGATTGTTGTGTAATGCGTTGTGTTAAATAATCAACAGACTCAGAAATTTTAAAATTGATATTTTTTGCATTTATCAAAGATATAGTGTCTACTAAATCATGTGCAGAAAAACTTAAAATGCGTTTAAACATTTTTTCAAACTCTTTTACAGAATGATTCCAACTTTCACGATGAAAATTTTCACTAAGTTTGTTCCAAGGATAGCCTTGTTTTTTAGCCAACAAAAAACGATACGCGTCATTTTCAATAAAAAACGCATTTTTTTCAAGTTCTAGCTTCATTTTGTCTAATTTTATGTCATTTTCAATTAATGATTTAATTGTATTGTAGCCCATTTTTGGACCATAAAGTCCTGAGGCAGTATAACTGAAAGTGAAGCAAAAAACAATATTTTGGGCAACAGATCGATGAAAATGAGTAAAAATTTCAGCAATGCAATATTTTAAGAAGGTTGTTTTTCTGTTTTCATTTCCATTAACAATAATGATAACCCCATGCAACTTTTTAAAACAGTGCAAATACGCCCTAATGTTTTCGTAATTTTTAACATCATCAAAAATTCCCTCTGTGTCGCCAATGCCCGGAGTGTCAATGACTCGCAAAACGGAATTGCGGCCATAAGTAAAAAGATATCCAGTGGGGAAAAGAGTGGCAGATTGACCGAAATCATTTAAGTTTTGGCGTTCATTGCCTTCATCGGAAAACTTTGATGATGACGATTTTATGACAAATTTTTTGCCCGTTTCTGGATGGGGCAATGTAAATTGAGTGGGAATCACTTCTACTATGTTTTTAGAACTGCAAGTTGAGTAGTGGAGAGCTTCTTCAAAAGTACTAAATTGAAAGTAATTTGCCAACGCATTAATGGTTGTTGATTTTCCTGCTCCGGTGAGGCCTAACAGGAGAATGTTGATTTCTTTTGTTGACATTATTATCGCTAGAAAAACTTGACAAAATAGTTTTTATAAAAATTAAACTTGTTTTTGTAAATTTTTATGTTGTGAACGGCAATAGTTATAAATAATCATAAATCAAATATTTGAAAAAGACCAACAATTACAACATTAATACAAAACAATCTCAGTTTTTTGTTTATCACTGCAGTGTACTGAAAATGTCAAGTAATAAATGGGAATTATTTGTTTTAAAGCTACATTTCTTGGTAATGATAAATGATAAAACTACTTTTTTTGCTTGTGCATTAAATAATTAAATAGATAAACAGTTTTTACCGTTAGCAATAATCAAAATTACAATAAAAATACAAGTAACTAACTTTAATGAGCAGTAAAAACTATAAATTTTTCACAGGTTTTAAGTCAATAAAACTTATTTCTTATTAAAAACAGAGCATCAAAACAAGTACACTAATCAACACATAAACGCACTGTTTACCAGTTTCCAACTAAATACTGTGTAATCACTATTAGCCTACCTTATCAACAAGCATAGCAGTGTTGATAAACCTCAACTTTGTGAGAACTCTATTTTTACATCAAAAACAAAAAGCACAAAAACTGTATAAATTTGAGCACCGGTATCGAAAAAAGAGACAGTTGTGCATACTTTTTACTCGCTCCAGCATGTCAAAGGAAATCAACATTCTTCTCTTTGGGCAGACGGGCGCCGGCAAGTCGACGACACTGAATGCGCTGGCCAACTACTTTCGTTGTAGCACCTTCACCGAGGCGCTCGAGACGATTGAGCAGCTGAGCGAGGTGATCCCCTCGCAGTTCACCCTGCCGCACCCTGAGACGGGCGAGTCGGTGACCATCAGGTCGAACTGCGTCGATGCAAATGCCAGTGCAAATGAGTGCAGCGAGGTGGGCGCCTCTGCGACCATCCACCCCAACGGGTACCTTTTTCCATTTGGCGGGAACGTCCTGCGCATCATCGACACGCCCGGCATCGGCGACACCGCCGGCACCGAGCAGGACCGCCGCAACTTTGAGGGCATCCTCACCTACCTGCAGATGCTCAAGTCGCTGCACGGCATCATCTTTATTGTCAACGGCACTGACAAGCGCAAGACCACCTTCTTCCAGTACTGCATCACCCAGCTGATGACCTACCTGCACAAGAGCGTCGTGCAGAACATCGTCTTTTGCTTCACCTACAGTCAAATCACTCCAGGCACTTTTGGCCCGGGTGACGGATTTGACGTGCTGAAGGCCTTCTTTGAAAAGGAAATCTCCGAAGTGGGCATCCGCCTGGAAAAGGGCCGAAACGCCTTCTTCATCGAGAATGACGCCTACCGCTTGTTGGTGGCAAAGAAGCAGGGCTACGAGTGGAAGCCGATTCAGAAGATGCTCTGTGAGGAGAGCTGGAACTACTCGGTGAAACAGTGCGTCGCCATGTTTACCACCATTCAGACGTTTACGCCACACGACCTTGATGACACCATCTCGCTGAACAACGCAAAGAAGGTCATCTCAGAGTTGGTGGAGCCCATCATCCGCCTGACGCAGAACATTGAGAAGAACATCGCCAAGATCGAGAAGAACAAAGAAAAACTGAATCGAGCCAGCACTACCAGAGAAGACTTGAAGGAGCTGGTGGAGATGGAGGTAGAAGATCTGGAGAAACAGTCCACCGACATTCCGAAGATGGTGTGCACTAACTCCAACTGTCCGGAAAATGTCTTTCGGGGTCACGAGAAAGCTAGCTACAGTACGGTGTGCTGCAAACCGTGCAATTGCTATCACTTTGTGGACACATTTCTTGGTGAGTGTTAATGCAATTTTTTTACCAAAAACCCTTTTGTAACAATTTTCTTTATTCAATTTTAGATGATATTTCGAAAACTTTTTGCTCTGCCATGGCGTTTAAACTTTTTGAGTTTTCTTTTGTTTGTCTACGGTGCACTTGCAAAACTTCTGATCATGAGGCAATTTGCTATGAGTACGTGAAAATTAAGCGCAAGGTAGTGAATGAAAACGCCAAAAAGCTGCTCAGTGAAACAAACGACATGATTGAACAAAAAAAGCGTTTGCTTAAAAACTTTAACGATCAAGTGCAAAACATGGAACGGGAACTTGAAACAATTGAGAACATTGGAGCTCAGTTTGATTATTTTTTGGCGGCAAACTCTTTGTTTGTAAGTTAATAATATTGATTGTCAAATCAGTTTACCAATAATAATTTATTTTGTAAAAAATTTTTAGAGTGAAAAGAACTATTTTCAGAACTGTGTGACAAAACTTATTAGCCAAGAAACACTAAAAGAAAACTATGCAAACATTGACAGTCTTTTTCTTTTGAGAAAGAAGCACAATGAAAAAGTAAACAATTTAAAAACTAAAATTTCAAATGGACAAGAAAGACCAATCACAACTAGTGACATTTTATCAGCGCAGAAAAAACTGTTGACTTTGAATCTTAATGGCACTTTCTTTGGTAAAGTTTTAAAAACAAATGAAAAAATGCGGGATCAGTACAAACAACGAGAAAAACGTGTAAATACTGCACCAATTTCCAAAAACGTTTTTGCACAATTGTTTTCAAAAATAATTTTTAATTCTGCTAAAAATGCTTTACCATGGAAATAGATGTAAACTCATATTGTAATGTTGTAGCGTAAAATTTGATCTAATTTGTTAACAACAAAATAAACATAAAAGTTGTTTTTTATTTTATTTTTAAATAAATTTTCTATAACAATTTTAATTTATTATGCTAGTAACTCGGTTTGACCGATTTCTTTCATTTCAGCAATCATATTATTTTCTTCTAGATCAGTTTTACTTTTATCAAGCATACGGTTTTTTATGTTGCTTTCATCATCACTGTCATCGTAAAAGTTCTTGACACGGTCTGCCAAAAAAATCGCTACAAAATCAAAAGCGCTAGCCATCACTAAGCAAAAAACAGCCGTCCCGTGTAAATAATTGCGGAACTTATCATGATCGTAAACCCAGCAGTTGCCTGTATCACCGCACTTGCTTTCCCAAATTAAGCAGGCACTGTCAATGATGAAACCAAAAATGACTGATGTAGGAATGTAACCTGTAAAATGAACATTTAAGCAATTTGAAAGGTATTATTAAAGTTTAGTATTTACCAAATACATCCAACACAATGGCGGCAAAACCAATTGCATATGCATTGTCGTAAGGTTCAACATTTCTCAGTGAAATGAGCGCTCCTGGAGTACGAGCAATTGAAGCGATGATGCCTCCCATCGTGAGAATACTTATAAACGGGATCAAGTTTGTGCATCCAGTCACGTCAGATTGACAGTAGCCTTTAGTGGCTGTTCCATTGAAACACAAACAGTCGCTGAATGTCTAAATAAAAAAATTAATACAATGTAAAACTTTATGTTTTTGATAAAGTAACATTACCGAATTTGACAAATTAAAGCTGCTGCAACCAGCATGGCAAGGCGAAAAATAAGTTGTGGTTTGGTCAGGTCCGCAAATGGGAGTAAAAACGCTGGTTGAGCAATCACAACCGACATTGCAGCTCGTGTTAAGTGAGAACTCTCCCAAATTTGCGTTAGCATCAGAACCGGCAATTTTCAGCGGGTCACAGCCCAAAAAGAAACCCGAGCCAAAGGAAACAATGTAGAAGGCTTCACAGAGAAAAACCATTATGAAGACTGTACGAGGTCGGGGCTTGAAAAACGTCAGGATCGCACCACCAAGAAAAATGCCAATTGCCGTAGGCAGAAAAGTCGCCCCACCAGTGATAAAGGAGGCGGCTGAGCTTGACTGTCTAAACTGTGATTCAATGTACTTTGATTTGTAAATCATATATCCAAAGAGACCAAAAGCGGCAAAAGTGTTTGACGCCAGGCAACACATAACCAGTGGGTTGGTGACAATTCTCTTAAAAGCGCCTAGACTACCTAAAAGATTAAATTAGTTTTAAAAAAAAGTTTAAATGATACTAAAAAATAAGCTGGTACCTCCATTTGCGAGAATCTTTTTTTTAATATCTTTTGTCTTTACAGGCGCGTTTTTAAATTGAGCCGGAAAAAGGAACATTGGCAATGAGGCTAGTAAGAGGAGAGATCCACAAATTACAAAAGCCAACCACCAGGCGCCAACAAAGCGCGGATCTGTGTGCTTAATACCCGGGTCCACTGTTAAAAAAATTATTTAGTTAGATAATTTAAAAATTTTAATTTAACTTGACACTTACTGAACGGATTCTCATACATTCGCAGACAAAATGCGGTAATCATAAAACCCGATGCAGGGCCAATTAATCGGAGTGACATGAGAATACTACAATAGAATTAAAAAAAGATTAAAACTTTTGCACAGTGTTATCTTATCATTGGTATGATTTACCTAATGTAGAGAGGAGACTTCTTCTTGGAGGTGTTGTCATCAAGGTAAGGCAGCCCAATGACCACCAGACTAGTGTAGCCGAGGCCGCGGACGAAGCTGCCAAGCAGTAACAGAGCAACTGCCGGCCACACCGTCACACTGGGCCCCTCAGAACAGTCCTCCAGACGGCCGTCGGCCGAACAGAGCTCAAAATTGTTGGCCGTCTTATTATCGAGCGATTTCAGTGCGGACTTAAAGGAGGTGTCCGTTTCGGTGAGCAGATGCGTTGCCGGGCCGTAGAAAAGGTACGGCGAGGCGGTGATGAAGCAGGAGAGCGCCGCCAGCACCTGACCAATGGCAATTAGGCGGGCTCAGTTGTAGCGAACGGCCAGGTAACTGATGAACGGATTTAGCTGAAATGGTAAGGATTGAGTTTGTTAGTTAAAAAACTTGGCTCGATTATTACAAACAAGAAACAAAACTTACCCCAATTTCAGCAAAATTGTCCATGATCATGATGAGTCCGGTCAGTTTGGAGTCAAAACCAAAACGTTTTTCAATAGTGGAACTTTGACTGTAGTACACTGAGCCACTTTGACCGAGGAGAACTCCGACGATGGAAATGTTGACCATAAAGAAGAAGGGATTAGCCAGCCACTGCAGCCACTGAGGTCGCCATGATCCGATTCCACAAGAAGTGTGCAGCTCTTCGTCGTCTTCATCTTCAATGGCATAACCGTTTGAGATTTTATTCGAGTTGCTCATGTTGAAAATTAATGTGATAATTTGACATTAAATGTAAACATATGTTAATGATATAACAAAAAATAGTTTTGTTGTGTTATTTATATATACTCATTTTAAAAAACAGAAAAATTTTTAGTCAATAAAAAAAGTTTTTTTGATAGTTTCAAATAAATATACAACAGATTATTGCCGATATTGTGTCAGGATAAAAACAGTGATTCATCGCTGTTCTTATCAGAAACGAGACGGCATAAAACTGATAATGAAATGTCTTTTTGTCGACAATGGCAAATCATTTTTTCACGTGGCTGCCAATCATTTTAGCTTAATGTTACTGTATCTTTTATCAATAGTTAACTTTGATCTAAAAAATAAACTCAACTTAACATGAGCAAAACTAAATATTTGCGCAATTTTGAAACTTGTTATTACAAAACAAAATTGCTGTGATTTATCAAACACGTGAACAAAATCAATTTAACATGATTAAAAATATGCAGCAGTGAATCATCAAAAATGATAAAAGTGCTATGTTTTGAAAACTATTTTATTTACGTCAAAGCGTAACTTGAACAAACATTTTTTTATAAAAATTTTTAACATTTTTTATCTTAAAAATAGTAATTTTGAGATGTATTTTGTAGTAAAAAATAACAAAACTTAACTGAAATTTAACAACAACTTGTTTTTAACAAAATAAACTTATGTAGCCACTACACATAAAACATATTTTAACTTTTAATAAACTACGATTCTGTAAAGGGCATATCAGAGTTTTTAGGCGGCACTAAACCTTCAAAGTTAATTTTATCGCTGTACTTTGCCAAACTGAACATGATGCTCACGCCAATGAGAATGCCCAAATTTTGGAGAATGAGCATTTGCGCGGTAAATCTTAGTCCGCGCTTTCGATTGGCCGCCTCTAGATTGGTGGACAGCTCACCCATCATGTCCACCAGTGAAATGTACAGGAACATCCCTCCAGCAAGGGCAAAAACATAGGGCGTGGCGTCGGAGAAGTCGCCAATCAGTATGCCCACTATCATACCGAGGTAGCAGGTGCAGGCTGAGATGAAGTTGTAGCCCAGCGCCTTGCGCATCGACATACCGCTGCTGATGAGCAGCGAAAAGTCGCCCAGTTCATGGGGAAACTCCTCACAAACGACCGCCACCGAGATGCTGATGCCCTCCATGATGCTCTGCGTGAAGGCCGCCCCGATGGTCACGCCGTTGATGAAGTTGTGCATGCCATCGCCGAGGATGATCATCCAGGCGATGGTGGCCACCTCTCCCGAGGAACGGGAGTTCTGGCTTTGGCTGTAGGAAACGCCTCTTCCTCGATTGACCACAGCAGTTCCAGGTCCGGGCCTTTCACTGTTACCGCTGCTGAGCAGAAGATTGGAGTTGGCTCTCGGCGTAGGCGGCGGAGGCGCTGGTGGCTGATGACGGCGATAAGGGTAGTGATCATCATCGGCTTCAATTTCACTGCCGTCATCATCATCATCGCCACTGTCACTGTCACTGTCACTGTCGCTATCACTCAAATGATGGGGATTATTGTTGACAGTGAAGACAGTGTTTGCTGGCATTGAAGTGAGGTTCGGCGTTTGCAGCTGCTGCTGCTGGTGTGGCACACTCAGAAAACCGTTTGGTGGAGAGCTGGTAAAACCAACGTGCCTGCAATGTACAAAATTGTAAATTTAAAACAACTTAAAAATCTGTGTGTTTTACCTTTTGTAAAAGACCGTTTTCTCCAGTTCAGGCATCTCGTAGACGCTAGTACTGGAGGGCACTGAGACCTCCACCTTCAGCTTTCGCTTTCGCCTCCACTCAGAGATGATCTTCATCAGCCGCTCAAACCAGAAGAAGAGGTAGATGCCGCTGAAGATGATCAGCGCTCGCCAGAGGTACTCGTTCTGATCGTTGCCATTGTTTCCGCTGCCGCCACTGCCTAGCAGTTTGCCGTCGTTGGTGCTGGTGGCCGGCGCCAGGTTGAAAGCCTGCGGAATGAGGTGAAAGAGGGCAGAGCCGACGGTGCTGCCCACTGCCAGCCCCTGCAGGACGGTGATCAGCACCTCGTAGGAGGTGTCCGTGAGGAAGGGCAGCACGCCCACTCCGGCCAGGGCGCAGAAGGTGACGATGGTGACGAAGAGCAGCGCAAAGCCCCAGACGGCGCCCGCAGAGGGGGCGTTCTTGGCGCGGGAGGTCACCTCGCGCCGGTCGACGCACTCCTGCTCCTGCAGCTGAAAGAGCATCAGCGGACAGAGGCGGGCGATGGACTGCGAGAGGGTGGCATTCGGTGTGGCGGTGAGGCCGATCAGTCGGGTTAGCTGCTTTGGACTGCGACAGTCGGCGGCCGCCTCGCAGATGGCCCTCGCCTTCGTGAAGTCCTTCTTCGACGCTGAGGACGATGATGATGATGACCTTGAGTTAGTGGACGAGGAGGAGGACCAGTATCGACTGTGCTGCGTGAGGTGTGCCTCAAAGGAGGCGCTGGTGCAGAGGTCCCGGCTGAGATTGAAGCCACTCAGTGGGCGGTTGGTGATCAGGTGTTTGATCTTTAGCTTCTCTATAAATTCGCGAAGTTTGCTGTCACTCAGCCGATTGGAGTCTTCCTCAAGGTCTCCTATTAAATTTTTATATTGGGTAAGTGTTTAAATATATGTTTGTAATTTAAAAAGTGACAGGGGATAAATAAAAACATTGCATTTCTTTTGTTTTGCCACTTACTTTGAATGCTATTTAGATCAGGTGCGTTGTCAAAGTAGTCGTGTTTCCAGAGAAGAAAGTAAGTCAGCATTTCAATGTCTTCAATTGTAGAAAGAGTAATGTTGGGTTTGCTAGAGACAAATGTCGGAAGAAGTTTGTTGCTAGATTTTAAATAATAAGAGTTTTGTGCAGTAGCACTTTTTTGTGTTTTGGATATTTGATTGATCGCTGTCACTGTTTTAAAATTTAAAATTGTTGATGTTACAGCAACAAAAACACAAATTGAAATTAACATTATTAAAAAATGTTTGAATCAATTTTAAACTAATTAAAAATAAAAAATACAATTTTTAAAATTTTTGAAAATGGTATCAGTTGAAAAAGTTTCCTGATTGATTGGTTTACTGACTGAGTTTCAAATAAAAGTGTAATAAGTGATAACTTTTTGTACATATTCGCGCACACGTCTAGTTGTTTATTCTTATCATGTGGTATTTTTGTTGATAACAAAGATAAAAATTGTTTTGTACATTTTTTTAAATCTTTTAGTTTTTATATGCACTACATATAAAACAAATACAAAAAGTTTTGATTTTAATTTTTAAACGTATTTGACTAATATTTTTACATTAATTTGTTTAATGATTTTTATTCAATTTAGGTTGTACCTTTTTTACTACAAAAACAACGTCTAGATAAAAATTGTTTTAAATAAAATGTTTAAAAAATTTTTCAAAAGTAAAACAAAATTAAGTTTTAAATATATTATTTAAATAAAATATTCATTTGTAATAACAAACATTTTTTTGTTAAACAAACACTAAATTAGTTTGAAAAACAATAAAAATTTATTTTGTTTTTTAGTTTTGATAATTAGCATTTATTTTGTTTTAAACAAAAACAAATTGAACTAATCATCAATATAAATTAATTCAGCAAATAGTGAGAGCAATAGTGTTTAATGCGAAACTTTTAAATCATTTAGAATTTTAAAATTATTATAATGTCTATTTTTGTGTTTGCGCTTTTTTTGTCACTAAGTTTAATGGGCATATATTCTGCCAACAACACTGCACCGTTTATTTTCAATGTTGACCCTGTTCCAATTTCATTTGCACCTTATATGGCTACTATTTTTTCTTCTACTTTTTTTGGCTCCCCAAAATTTACATGTTCAGGATTTTTTGTTGCTGATGACCGGGTTATTACAGTAAAACACTGCTGCAAAGCTAATTTGTAAGTTTAAAAAATGCTAAAAAATTAATTTTTAAACTAGTTTCTAATTATCAATTTTAGAAAGTTTGTCGTTTATAACACTGGAAATGTGACTGAATCGCAAAAACAAAAAGCGTACATTGATAATTGCTACACTGACACAGAACATGATGTTGCAGTGCTTGTACTAAAAAAATCGGTTAAAAATGTCAAATTAGTTGTTATTGATAAAAACTGGAAATGCACAAAAGGAGAAATTTTGACAATTTACGGTTTTGGTAAAAATGAAAGAAAAAAATCTGGAGTCTTGCGAAATTTAAAAGCAGTTGTAAATTATTGTCATAATAAAGTTGTAACCCAAATGCACAACAAAACAACTTGTTATGTAAGTAGTTTATATCACAAAGTTAAATTTTAAATTTTTAATTTTTATGAACAGGGAGACAGTGGTTCACCATTTATTACAAGTTCTGGATTTGCTGTTGCTGTACTTTCAGGGGGAAACATTGACAAAAACAAAAATTGCGTTGTTGGAGGTAAAAATACTGGCGTTAAACTATCAGATGTTAAGGAATTATTAGAAAAGTACTTTTCTCATAATGAAAAAAATGTAGGTTTTTGGAGCAAAACTCTAAACTTTTTGCAAAATTTATTTGGTTAAATTTTATTTAAACCAATTTTTCTAATAACACAAATATAACTTACAATATAAAACAAATTAGTTAGTTTCTGGAAGTTCTCGCAACAATTCATCAACAACTCCTGTTTCGCATTTTGCTATCCAGTAATAATAGTGTTTTTTTGAAATGTTTAAATCATTGTGAATTGTTTGCAACATTTTGATATATTTTAATGTAACAAATTCTGAGTCAACACAACTATTACCATATTTTTGTTCAATATATCGTTTTAAAAGATGACAATAAACTGCGTACATATACCTTAAATGTTTAATTAAATTTTTAGAGAGTTTTTAATACTATAAATAAACAAAAACATTACTTCATATACTCGGTGCCAATTAATTCTGAAAACGAAAACGCAACAATAATCATTGATAGCTAAAAGTGAAAAATATTTGTTAAAAATGTCAAATAAAATGTTGCAAAAACATACTAAATTTCTCACAGTTAAGTCATGATCCATTTGTTTGTACAGTGTTTGGGAAATGCGTCCACATTCTTCCATTTTTTCTCGTTCGGGAACTAGATCATAAAAATACTCCAGTTTTAAGCTTACTGCTTCTTTTGCTCCACTGTCCTGTTTTGTGAAATAAAACTTTTTTAGATATATAAAAAAAGATTTTTTGGTTTACAGTAACAATAATGTATGATTCACTTGTTGAGTCATAAGCATAGGCAAGCCTTGTGGTAGCAAAATAGTATCCGGCTGCTTTGACAACACGCAATTGATCTACTCGGTTCAATGTTCTAAACATGTCCATTCGATTGAGAAAAATGACCATTTCTCGCAAATACACACTTGGCGTGTTGAGAATCAGAGAAAGAGACTTATTGCCTTTTGTGACTTTTAAATCAAACTCATCAACAAAATGACCGCATAAATTGGTATTAATTTTGTCCAAACAGGCTTGCTCAAAAGAACTTAGAGGATGTCCAAAAAGGTTTTCAGTAACTATTTTCAATTTTGGCAAATGATCAATTGTTTTGTAAAAACAAAATGATTTTAACTGCGGAGATTTTGAATCAGAAGATGAATTTGAAGTGTCAGTACTGTACGACAGTTTGGGTGGCACCATCCCAATTTCAAAGCATCTTTCAAGGCGGCATTTAGTACACTCTTTGCGTTTACCAACGCTTAAATCACAGTGATCAGAGCCCAAACAAGCAAATTGCTGGTGTATTGTGTGGTAAAAATAAATTATTAGTAAGATTAAATTGTAAACAAACATAATATAACAGTATACTCCTCGTTTAGAAGCGTTTCGCCAGAAAAACATACGACAAGATTTGCATGTTGGCAGTTTTCCTTTGTAGTTAAAACCTGTGTAAAATTATTTTAATTTTGATTGAATTTATTTTTAAAACACTCACCAATGGCTCTGTCGTTGCAAATTCTGCAAAACTTGCTGTTGCGCTCCATTAAAAATTGTTTTTTAATGCATTTCATAAATATTGTCAAAATGTTAGTAAATTAAAATTTATATAAAAAATAAATTCATGCAAAACATATGTAAACTTTGTCATATTTGTTTGTATTTTGAATTTAAAATTAAACACTATAGCAACAATCGATTAACTAAAAAGTTAAAACATTAATATCATCATGATGTAATGCATTTTAAAACAAATGATAGCATGTTTCAAGTTAATTTGTTTTTGTTTTGATATTACAAATTAATGACTTAATAAGTTTAAAATTTTCTTACACATTTAGTACATTTAAACTATATTTTTAAATAAATTTTCAAAAATGTAAAATAAATAATGTACGCAAATACAATTTACAAAAAAAACAATAAAATCCTTTAAATTAAACTAGTTTTAAATCTTTGTTTGTTTTAGTATTGTTTAAATATAAAATTCAGTTAAAAATGTTAAAAACATTTAAATTAAATATTTTTACTAGTTACAATTGTTAATCAGTCATGTTTGCAAATCATTTTGCTTGTTATTATTATTGCTGTAACAATAATTATTACAAACTAACATTTAAAAAACTAAAACTTGTTTTAGCACTTAAGATTGCTTGTCATAAAAAACTTGAGTATTATAACAATTTTACTTTAAAACAAACGGTTGATGCGTTACAAGTTTTGTACATTTATAATTTATAACATAAATCATAGTTTTAAATAAAGTTTTTTAACAAATGATGAAAAACATAGTTATTTTTGTGACATTTTTATTGGTTGCTGGTGACACACTTGCAACCAGTGCCATCAACTTTCAAGTTGAGGGTTTTGAAGATTCTGCTTTTCAAGATGTGACACATGGAAAATTCGTCATTGGCAATAATGGTCGAGAGTTATATTTACCTAACCAGAAACGAGCCAGTGATCCGGCATTGTTGAAGTTGATTTTTCCCGGCTCATCTGATTTAGCCATTTTAAAAGTGACTGGCAGTACACCCAACTTATGGTCATTACACTTAAACGACGGAACCACAATGTATCTTTCAGCAGAGCAGAGTCTTGTTGACGTTGATGCCGTGCAACAGTTCAGCATTTACTGGCCTGGTGTTCAGCCAAAAAACCACGCTAATAAGACCAACAACAACAGTCGAGAGCTGTGCATCAGCTACGGCTACCGGAATGCCTCCTGGTACAATGGCTACCAAAGTTTGGCACCCAGTTGGCCAATGGACACCTCAAGGGTACTGCCTGTGCAGCCCTTCAACAACGTCCGCAATTTCACATATGATCCAAAAACAGAGGACTTTCATCAAATCCTTGAGCAGCTTTTTGTCAACAGCGACGGTTTTGCCGTTACCTTCGATTACCGTACGCCGCTTTTCCTTCGACGCGATCCAAACTTGGTGAAAGCTCACAACAGCAACACCTCAAACACTTTTGAGCCTCTACTCTGCTTTAGCGCCAACAATTCCGGGCCGTATGACCACCTGAACACTGACGCCGACTATCGAGCCCTTCGAATGCACATTTTTATTGAGAAAAATACCCGTGAGGTAGTGGACTACACAGTGCGCTCCTCCGGCGCCATTAGTCGACTGGAGGCCATTCCCGATGAGGCCAAGTTCCGCTTTCCAACGTGGTCCATCGAGGGCGCATCCTCTGTTGGCTCGTTCGCCATCAACCAGGCGGCGGTACTTCAGTTTGCCAAGCAAATAGTCGAGCACGGCTTTTCATCGCACAGCCAGCTAATGTTCGACGACTACCTCCAGCGGGAGCACAACAGCATGGAGCTGACGGCCAGCCAGTATCCCCATCCAAAGGAGCTGCTGGCGACGTTGAAGGGCATGGGCTTCACCAGGCTGGGCATGACGGCCGTCGCGGCGACCTCAAAGTACCGTAGCGGCTTCAAGCACGGTGACAACTCCACCGCCGCCTTCTTCATCCCCTACTACAATGCCTCCAATCCGACGGGAGTCAACTCGACGGACGTCACCTCGGTGATTGACTTCAGCAGCGCCGACGCCTGCGAGTGGTACCAGTACCTGCTGCACCGGGCCAAGTACGAGTACGGCTTCTCCGCCTTCCAGCTGGAGGGCGTCTCCATTCGATGGCTGATGGGCTTTCGGGACCGGGCGGTGCACCGCTCTCCAGCTCTCATCACCAAACGGTACGTGGAGTGTGCCGCACAGCTAGGGCGGGAGGTGGTCAGCGATGTCGGCTACCGAACGCAGCACCTGCCCAACTTTGTCCGCCTGACGCGAGACCGCTACAACCGAGCCGGCGGCTATGAGCAGCAGCTGGCCGACCTGATTCCCAACGTCCTCGCCGTCTCGCTGGCCGGCTACGCCTTTGTGGTGCCCTACCAGGTGGGCGGCTTCAGTCGGGAGGTGATGCCCTCGCCGGAACTGTACATTCGCTGGGTGCAGGCGGTGGCGTTGATGCCGGCAATGCACTTTTTTCACGCCCCTTGGAGCTACGCCGGATCTGGTGCAGAGCACAGTGAGCTGGTTCTCAACCTGACACGGCGGTACGTCGCCCTGCACGAGCACTTCTCTCCGGAAATCTTCCGTCTGGCGGGGGAGCGGGTCAGCAAGGGATCACCCATTGTACGGCCGCTGTGGTACGAGGCGCCGGAGGATGCGGCCGCCTATCACGTCGGTGATCAGTTTATGCTGGGAAGCAATATTTTGGTGGCGCCGGTGCTTCGAATGAACCAAACGGAGCGTACGGTGTACCTGCCCATCAATGGGAGCACCTGGACTGACCAGCATGGCGCCCGGTACGCCGGAGGGCAGACGATTCGCGTGAAAGCGCCCCTTGAAGAGCTGCCCTACTTTACCCGAGTCCAACGGAAGCTGTGCTCTTTCTGCGAAGGACTGTGAAGCGATTTATTTTGAGGCGGTAGTAGCGGACACCATATGCCCAGTGACTATGTCTCGAAAGTATATTTTGACTGAGGGAATAAACGTTTGCAGCTGCTCAAATAAAAGTGAAGTGTTGTACTGGGCTAAATGCATATATCCGGCCAGGACGAGTTCTTCAAGATTGGGAAATGTTTCCTTCAGCATTTTGATAAACGGCAAGAAGTTTAAAGTAATATTTACTAGTTCCTCGTTTTCTTCGGGTAAATTTTCGTTAGCTTCATCTGGCTGAATGTTTTGATAATTCACTTTACGTTTAATGTAGTACTGATGAAAAAGTGGATTAGTTGGCCGGCAAATATCGTTGTTGTTAAAAGGCTGCAGAAAATAGAGTTTCTTTAACAAAGGCAAAGAAAAGTTTGTCGTGAGCATGTTGAGTTTTTCAAACGATATAATTGCCAGTTCGTTCAGGTTTTCAAACTTTGCCAAATCATTGAGCAATACTATTGGCACTATTTCCTGAAAAAAATAAAAAATAATATTATATTTTGAAACAAAACAATCAAACGAAAACAAAAAAAACCAATACTTTGCAAATTTCCAACTGCAACGTTTCCACATTTGGGTAAAGGTGAACGCATTTTCTGATATCCGATTGCGCGTAAACCGACCAGCAGGCCACCTTCACAGTAGAGATAATGGGCAGCTTCTTGATCTTATCCTCACACTCATTCTCCACTCGTCCGTACACTGAGCGGCTAATCTTCAGCTCCTTCATCTTAGAACTGACCGCGTTGAGGGTGCACAGCAGCTGCTTATCGTCAAACTGCCCTCGAAGTGACAGCTTCTCAAGGTTGGGTATCAGCAGCTGAAAGAGCTGCGGCGGCACCTTGGCAGCCGCCTCTTCCTCCTCCTCCTCCTTTCGGCGCCGTGAATGTCGAGAGAAGTAGCCGAAGTGATAGTGCATGTGCACATCTTCGTCGTCATCAGCGTCGTCGTCAGCCTTCTTTTTCTCATACAGCAGACACCGACTGTCGCCGAGGTTAAAGTGCAGTTTAAGCTCCTTCAGACGGCGGTGCTCGGCAAGGGCGGCAATGTGCCCGCTCATGCTGGACAGCTGGAAGATGTACGAGCAGTCGTAGTTGAGGGTGATCACCCGCAAGTCGGCCAGGGCGCGGATGACCGCCGCTAGGAATACGTCCACCGGTCGAAGAGGGGCCTCCTCTAGCTCCTGGAACTTGCGCGTCATGGCGCGGCTGTGTGTGAAGCTCCACTTGTAGTGCTGCCACTCGTCCAGGCCCCAGGAGAAAGACGGCTGCAGGGGAAGGTGCTTTCGAGAGGCGTACACTGACAGCTCCTCCAGGCGGATACCTTCGCCGTTGTTGTTGTTGTTGTTGTTGTTTTGAAAGATGCCTGTCAGCATGCGGCAAAAAGACTTCACAAAGGCAGAAGGTTGCGCCTCTTTGTTGTTTTTGTTGTTGTTGTTGCTGCTGATGATGTTGCTGTATGAAGCGACACTTCCCAGGCGGCCCTCATCAATTTCAATCAGCTGGTGGACCTTGTAGCCGTGGTTTCGGTTCCTCAGTACAATCTCCTCGATGGTGGGCGGCTTTGCCAGACTGGCGGCAATGTCGTCCACGTAGAGAAAGCTGCTCTCACGACTGCCAAACTGTTCATTGCCGGCGTAGTACTCGTACTTGGGGGGCAGCGAATCTGAAACCGAGTTTGTCGGCTCCTTTTGTTTTGGAGTGCTACCGGGGTCAATGATGAACAGACTTAGGTGGCGAACGGGTTTGAAGAAGGCGTTTTCAATTTGGTTGCGCCACTGTCTGCAAACGGCTCGAATGCGAATCTGAGTTGGTATTTCAAGCAACGAGAAGATCAGTACGTGCAAGTCTTCAGGCAGCTCGTTAAAGTGTGTTGAGCCAGTGTACTCATTGGAGAAAAATGTTGGCAAATAGTCCTTTAAAACAACAGTATTTTTTAGTTATTTTAGCAAAACAATCAGTGATACTACCTTGACAATGCTCAGCTGGGCACCCATTTTAGTTGTTGTTGCTTTTTACAAAACACTACACAATTTTTGTTTTAATAAATGCGGCCACTCAAACTTGCAAACACATAAACGTTTTAAAAAACGTTTTATTATGACAGATTTAAATGTTGTCAAGCGTTGGTACACTTTTTTGTGGCTGGTGTTAAGATGTATTTGTCAAATGATATGTATTTTTCAAAACAAAACAAAACACAACTGTTTTAAAAAAGCTGAGAGGACTGCTCTGCGGTGCACTTTTTTTATTAAACACAAAAACGAGCCAAAACAAGATGGCCGGTAGCAGAAATGCTGCTCTCTAGCGTCAATATTTTAAACATATGTTTCAAATCTGAAATATTTACAATTGTGAACATAAAAAAGTTTTCTAGTAAAAAATAGACAAATTTATTTGTGTTTGTTTTTGGAAATGTATAGAAAAAACACAGTTATGTTGATAATCATTTTAAAAACAAAAGTAATTTGTTTAACATAAAAGCAATCAAATAAAAAAATTTACAGTGTGAAATGTTTTGTTATTTGATAATTGCCAAACGTAAAACTTATGTAGAAATACTAACAATATCTGTATTAAAAGTTTATTAAATAAACCGATTTTGATTGTAAGTTTTGTTAACAAAATTTTAACATTATTTGTCAATTACAATACCAGTTTAAATCTACTAAAAAATAAATAATTTTTTGTATAAAATACAACACTTTTGTTATTCAGTTGCTGCAAATTAAATAAAAACAAAACGTTATTAATTTTTACGTGTTATAAAGTTTAAAAAATAGTAAAAATTTTTATGAATTAAATGATTGAATTCTTATTAAATTTTTAATTACTTCAATTTAAAAGTTTTGAGCTACTACAAATTGTTTTGTAGTTGCACTTAAAACTAGTTTCAGTCTAGTTTTAAGTCAATAAAAACAAAAATAATTAGTTTTACTAGTGCAATGTAAATAATAATAAGTAAAGAGTACACGCTTTTAAATGATTAATGAGAATTGGCTCATATGCACACAAGGCAATGAAATTCAACTGTTAAAAATGAACTTGAATTTTTTTAAATACCGGAGAACTTAAAAGTAACTGCAATGTTTGTTTACGTTGAACTTTTACAAAAAATTGTGCATTTTTTAAATATAAAAAAGTACATTGTGTTTTTAATTGTTTTAAAATTTTTTAATTGAATTTTTTTTCATTTTTTATTATATAAAATAAACAAATTTTTTTTTATTGAATGTCGCACATAAAAAATTATTTAATTGATTTAAAAATGCATTTCAAAATAAACATTTTGTTAAACTTTAAATTAATTGATAATTATTTTTTATATTGGTCAATTTTGCAAAATAAAAACATGTTGGGTAATGATCAAAATGCAATAAAAATTTATCTAAAGTTGCAAGAATTGGTTATTGTTAGCCTTTTGGTCAATAAATTGTTTCTTTTATGTGCCCAAACAAAACTCGGGCCATTAACTAATCAACTACTTTTTAACCATGTCTACCTAGAAGGTTTTGAAGATCATTTTAACATTTGGCTTGTCGGTGGGTTACTTCTTTCATTATATTGTCAAAACTCGACATATCGAAACAATTTTGGTCCTTGTGGTCAACTACTTTACAGTGTTTTTAAAATAGATGACAATATTAAAAACAAGAGTAGCGAATTTTTCCTTCACTCTTATTTTACAGGGAAAGTTTTTGGACTAAGGTTAGTCACAATGCCCATTACTCTTTATATAAAAAAACTTAGTAAAGTGCTAATCTTTGCGTCAAATGGAATGCATCTGTGTAATGGTAAGTAAAAATTTATTGTCATTTTTAAACTGTTAATACAAATAAACTACAAATAAATTTTAAACACAAAAATCAGTTACCTACACAATTGTTCGTCAGATTTCACTGTTTAGTGTTTTCCCCAATTTTGTCTATTACTTAATTTTTCTGGTGTTTTCCACCGTTCAAACGGCACAAATTTTTATTGCCATCAACGCAGTAACTTTGGCCACCTCGATTGGAGTGCTCACATTTCACCTGCTCACTATTAAATGCAGGCAAATGTTCCAGCTTTCAAGGCGGTTGCAGTGTCGTTTCATGACCAGTCGGCGACACCGACAACGCTGCAATTTGAAATCGCTAATCAGCAGAAACCTCTTTTCTTATTACTTTTTCACTCTGTTTGAAGCTTTCCGACGGCAAAATGTTTGCTCGTTGATTGTGCTGACTGACTTTAGCCACGTTTTTGGCCGTTTTTTTTTCTACAGCATCCTCATAATCCTCCCCTGCAATGCAGTCATTTTGATGCTGTTGGCCCTGGTGCCCATGACAGCGGCGCTTACCTTTGTTTTGCTCATTTTTGCTCTCATGCAACTGGTAGTCATCTTTTTCTACCACTACCGAATTGCCCTGCTCAGTGCCCGTTTTCACCGACCGGTGAAAAACTTTATCGGTTATTTTTGTGTTCACGAGCCTATCTCTTCTCAGTCATGTACAATCAACTCAAGTTGTGTCGTCAACACTCGGTTACGTGAGCAGCTTAAAATGGTTTTTTACGTTGAAGCTTTTCACACTCGTCGTCCCTATTCAATGACCTATGGAGGATGGGGCAATATTACGGTGAATTCTTTTAAAAAGGTTAACAATATTTGGCAATTTTTACGTAACGTTTTTCTAACATGTTTAATTTTGTTTTTGCAGCAAACTTTTTATTACATTAAACTTTTGTTTTTTGCCTACAAACTAGTTGCCCAATTAAATAATCAATTGTTTTAAAACTTAATAAAAACAAAAAAATAAAAAGCAAACTTAATATAAATAAATTAAGCAATATTTAGTAAAAATGTTATTTATTGAGTTGTCAAAATTAAAAATAAGTTTTATTTATGCAATTTTACAGAATGTACAAAGTCAGTGACATTTGTTCGAAGTTATTAAAATATTAAACATTTCAAGGTGCACTTGTTTTTAAAAAAGTAACAAGGGTGTAAGTGACGCTTTGCGCCACGAGACCTCTAATTTTTTCAAGATGTTAAGCATTGACTGATGTCATTTGGTTAATCGGCATCAACCGACGGCTCGGGACACAACTCGCAAGCTCGTTGTGCCCTGAACCGTCGGTGCCGATCAACCAAATGACACCAGCCTTCAACATTCGGAGTTTATTTTGGCTGGTTAATTTGTGAAATATTTGTAAAAAGTTCTGTTCAGTGTCATTAAGAAAATCCATCATAAAAAATACTTTTAGTTGTTTAGTCAACTCAAATTTAACATCAATAGATAGGTGTTTATTACTGTTTATTATGGAGGACTACAACTGACTTAAAACGGAGCTTTTTTTAGATAGGTGTTTATTAGAGTTGTTTTTAAACTAAACCGCGTCCTATTTCCATGAAAAATGTAATTTATAGAATCAAAAATATAAGCACAAAAAATCATATCAGCCTATCCCTAAAAAAATGATTTTTCTCTCTCTATTTCTCTGCACTGACTCTTTTTGCTCTAGAAAATACACTGTTAAAGATATTAAAAAACGGTTTTCACCAGTGAAACGAGATAAATGGCATCTTTCTAATAGTACTAAACTCGAGTTGATCAAATGACCGGAAGTGCCTTATCTGATCATAGTCACTTTTTAAAACAGCCATATTAAATACTAAATGAACTCCGATAAGATTTTTTATTACACCATTGGATTCCTCGCCCCTTAATTGGTTTGTGTCTAAATAGGTTTTTCACAAAACCCAATGGTTTACTAGAAAACCCAAAAAGTTTGGAACGTTGTCTTTTGCTAAAACCAATGTTTTGATCACTTTGGCTGCTCTGCGCAGGCGCGTATCGCTATCGCAGCAGCTACAACGTTGGCTAAAACTGTGCGCTCTCGCTGCCGTTCTCGCTTCTATCGCTATCGCTGCCGCCGCTCTCGCCCTGGGCTGCCGGGGGGAGCACAGTTGATGCAGGGGCAGCACTGCACAGCCCAGGACGGCGAGGTCTGACGTGACTTGGCCGTTGTCAACGACCGATGACGAGGGTCTCGCGAGCGCAGCGAGCGAGGCCCGAGGAGGAGGGTGTTGACAACAGCCAAGTCACGTCAGGGTAAGGCGCCGGCCCAATCATCAATGTGTTAGCGGTGCACAGATAAAAACGGCGAGGTCTGGCGTCACTTGGCTTACCAAAAACGCCCGCTGACGAGGGCCTCGCGAGCGGAGCGAGCGAGGTCCGAGTCGGCGGGCGTTTTTGGTAAGCCAAGTGACGCCAGGGTGAGACGTTGCTTAACTGATTCAATTTAACCAGGATCTTAGATTTAGGAAAAGTTATGTTAACAAGCACTACTGTGTGAGAAGTAGCAGTGCACAGCCTAAAGCGGCGAGGTCTGACGACACTTGGGCACTGTG
>JAALOO010000759.1_pt1 | contig 26945 bp, 31 predicted proteins | sample 7257641 | NCBI WGS metagenome assembly JAALOO01 (sample SAMN14085613, study PRJNA598686) | mite metagenome | biome: ENVO:01001000; feature: ENVO:01001002; material: ENVO:01001226; isolation source: single female mite from University of Michigan culture on fish food culture... ...
TTGCATTAAGCAGTGCTTTGCACTGAAGGCAGGCTTCACTGCGATAGGCTCCACCTCTTGATATCATGCGCCAGTTGGCTCGGGCGCTCTACAACAGACATTTACTTTTTTGCAATTGTATGTTATGACTTTTTTATTTACTTTGCAAGGTAAGACGTCAGATGGAGACGGCGCCGTTTGAGAAAGAACACTTTGAAGAAATCTCCTTTTAGTTCATTCACTTCAAAGTACAGTGCAAAATATTGCAACCATGTTTCTCCATTCAACAGAGATTGCTAAACTTTCCGTGTTCTGAATGTTTTGCTGTGTTTTGTGGTCGTAAATCAAAGACTGTTTTTGGATTTCTACCTGGTGGCACTGGAAATGGCAATGGCCTGAGCAGTGAACAGACACTGCTGTTGCTGCTGCACTGACAACCCCTCAGACTGAGTGAGTGAGCTCGTTCACCTGCCTGCCTCGGGCAATGTCAGTCACACGTTTACTACCAACTACACAGGTAGGAGCGGGGGATTGAGAGCAGGAGAACAAGCATTTAGTGAAACAAAAAGCTAAAAAACAGTTAGACGAGGGCACGTGCTCGCAAGCTAGGTAGTGCCAAATCAAGTCAACAAAATCAGTCACTCTCAATTAACTGATCGAGGGATCAAACGGCGATAGAAAGTTGGAAGAAGAGCATCCTTTTCAAGTGCTTTTTGCTTTTGCTTCTCGCACTCTGATGTCTTTAGACATGCGACAACAGTCACTTGTGGTCGTTTTTCATTCTCAGCTGGAACACAAAGAAGTGTTGGTGTTGTTCGTGCAGCAGGGGACAATGGCAGGAGACAACAACAGCAGCGGCAATTAAAAGGTGAGTGGACAGGTCAACTGACTTTGGCCAAGCTGCGTCAGTTGTCGCAGCTGAGCCAGGCTGAAAGGCACTGATTTAGCATTTTCTGAAACAGATAATAGATTGTGGATCAAGTGATGACTCGTTGCGAGCAGCTGCAACACAGCAGCAACACTGCATGCTCTGACACTTGGTCTGACACTCGTGCACACTGCTCACCCTCCGTCTCTTCCTCCTCCAACTGAATGCCTAATGGAGCGACAAAACGATGATGGTCTTTTCTGGCTCATTCACCAGCAGCAACAGCAGCAAAAGTACTATCCGCTAATTGCCTTTGCCACGCGCACGCATCTTCATTGCTGCGTCTGCTCGCGATTTTGGAACAGCAGCAGCAGCAACAGCGGCAGCAGCAGATGAGCAACTTTGTGTTAGGAAACGTTTTGATACTTTTCCTACTCTAACTCTCCTCTTGTGGTCTTTTAGGCTAATTACGGACAAACACACAGTGCCAGGACCTGCATGTGCTGCTGCTGATGCTGCTGCTGCCGCCGTTGATGCTGCTGGTGCTTGTGTTGGTGCCCCTTTTACTCTGTCCAGTCAATGGCGAAGGTAATTAGCGGCTGCTGGCAATGCAAACACATCTACTGAATCAGTTTGTCTGGGCTCTCTTGCTCACTTTTTGTGTGGATTCATTCGATTGATTCACCAAAGATGAGTGGACAGTGGAGAGAGAAACAATCGGTGTGGATTAACTACTACAATACACACTGCTAAAAGAGAGGGCCATTTAGAAGGTGCCTCTCTTTCTTTCTTTTCACTCTCTCACTCTCTTCTGCCGACAACTGTCGCTGTCCAGGCAGTGAGCAGCCACCCACCAGGTGTACCTGCCGCTGCTAACGCGTGCTAAGCTCGTGTCGTGTGGTGTCTGTGCAAAAGAGAGGGTGCCTATATATAAGGGCAGAAAAAAGGTCCGTTGAGGCCGATCATTTGTTTCAATGCTGTTTCATTTTTTAGCCTAGTTGAATTATTTGATGTTGAAGGCTGTTAACGCAAAAAAGTGTTTATTTGTACATTCTTTTGTCACTTTCTTTTGTAAACACACCAAATATGAATCATCTTCAGTGTTTTCGTGGTCACCATCACCACCATCATCACCCCCAGCATGTTCAAACTCCCCATCTGTCACCCTCTCCGGTTCGTCCTCAGCAGTCACTGGGATCAGTCGAATCCTCCTTATCCATCACTATGACCCCCATTGCCACCACTAACTACTACCAGCACTCTCTGTACAGCTCCTGTACGAATGACGGCAGTAGTCGGCTTAGCAGTGCAAACTTGGGCTTAGAAAATGGATCGAACAATCTGTGGCGACAACAGCAGCCTTTGTCACTCTCTGACACCCATCTGTCGCCCAATGATAGTCAGTACTCGCTGTTGGCATCCAGTGCTTCCGGTGCATTAGATGGATCTGGTAGCTCCTCTGGTGCCTGCAATTGGAGCGACGAACTTGAAGAGGATTTTGACTTTGAGCAGGTCTCTTTTGATGGGGCAGAAATTCACCGTTTTCAAGCGTTAGAAATTGCAAAAGAAAAAGATGGCAAAGATGGCCAATCGGTGAAACCAAAGAAGAAACGAGAGAAAAAGAGGTAAATATTTTTGTTTAAAGTTATAATTATTTTGATGTAATTCTTTTTCTGTGATTATGATCAGGCGCACCAGCAAATCAAGCTACAAGCACGTTCCACACCGCGAGAAACCAGTCCACCTGGTTGCTCGGAGAAACGCCCGAGAGCGGAAGCGAGTTCAAGCGGTGAACAGCGCCTTTGTCCGTTTGCGAAAGGTAGTTCCAGTAGAGAATCGCGGTAAACGACTGTCAAAGGTAAAGACGCTGCATCGGGCGATACAGTACATTGACGAGCTGACCCGCATTCTCGAAGAGGAGAATAGTGGAAGTAGTGGAGGAGGCAGTGTAGTTGGCCATGATGATGATGACTGCCATAAAACCATCTTGTCAACCAACTCTAGCACTGTCGACATCAAAAGTCGAAAGCAAAGGATGCTCATTTCATCTGCAGTGGACAGTTGCTCCAGTGAACAGAAGCAGCAACAGCAACAAAAGCAACAACCCCAGTCTTCACTGGCAGTGATCGATCAAAGTGACGCGGTTGGCCACTTTCTTGAGGGCCCCATCTTCAACGAATACCAGCACCACCATCATCATCCTCATCCTCACCATCATCACCCAGAGCAAGCACCAACTTCTCTAATGACCTCCTCCTCCTCTTCCTCCAGCATTAGTGGGGCACTTTTGACAAAAAGACATCAGCAACAGCATCATCAACTGCAGCAGCAGCATCAGACTACGCTGAACACTTTCTCTTTTGGCTCGTCGGTTTCTTAAGCATCGTCATCGTCGTTGTCGTTCTAATTGATTTTTGTCCTCTGTTCTTACACAAGTGTTTCTTATTTTCTTTTTTGCTCAATCAACTCTTTTTCAATTAGTCGACACACTCACACTCGATCGGCGCCAACTGCTGAAAGGGGAGACTGAGCGCCTCTCGAAGAGCGCCGCAAAAAGAGGCGCTCTGCTAATTAATTGTTGTATTGGTGCTACCGCCGTTGTTGTCAAATGCAGATGGGATGAATGTTTCGTTGAATTTGCAGATTGGGATTAGCAGTAAAGAGGGAAAAGATAAAGAATGAAGGAGGTTTTTTAGTTTGTTTGAAAAATAATTACTTTATTTTCTCAACTGGACGTTGAGTTTTTTCTTGTTTTTTTGTATTATAAAATGTAAAAATGTTTATGCAAAAAGTGTGTTAAAATACTACATTAAAACACGTTTGTTACCATTTTTTCTAGAATTTTTAGTTCAATTGCGTGATCAAAATCATTATGCAAAGTTGGCAGTACTAGTGGTAAGCTGGGCAAAAGTTTAGCAAACTTTGACCACCAGTTTTATTTTTGCTAATTTGATAAATGGGCAAAGAAGTGCAGACCGGCGGCGGTGGATTATAAATAACTTTGTCAGACAGGCAATTTGTAACAATAAGCTAGAAGGCAGAAGAACTGACTGTGTCGCCATTGATAAGTTTGGCAGTAGTAGTGGTGGTGGTAGTGGCTAACCAACAACTAAAAAAGATTGTCTTTGCAGCTTGGTGAACCAGCTATTTCCTCTTCGTGTTCAGCAGATTTTTTCCTTTACCTCAAAAAGTGGTGATAAAATTCCTAACCACTTGCACCTCCTAGAGTAGCTTGGCAGTTTTTCGGTGGTGGTGTCAATAAATCACTGCAGTGTGCGTTTTTATTTGCTCTTAACTGATCCTACTTTTTGTGATTATGAATAATTTAAAACGGAGGCAATTTTACTGACAAAAAACGTTTACTTTGATAGGTTAATTAACGGCAAGTTCAAACATTTAGCGTAGTTTGAAAAAAGACATAAACCAGTTAAGCCGATAATGATGAGGATAATGATGAGAAAAAGGGCTTAGTGGTGGGTTTGAGGAATATCTGAGAAAAAGGGAATCACTCATGACCCACCCTGGAGGAGGCAATGACAATGACCGACCAGTAGACAATGTTGAAGAGGAGAAAGAGCGAGGGAAAGGCAATTCGAGAGAGTCGATCTATCTCATAGGCAATCTCCTCTCCGCCTTCGACCACCTTTGCACGGTACTTCCGGTCGGCAAAATGGCGTCTCAGTCGAGAAAAGTAGTGACCAATCTTGGCGAGCAGCCCTCTGCCGCGAAGATCTTCTTCACTACTTCCGCTGCTAAGGCTGCTGTTGCTGCTGCTGCTGCCACCGCCGCCTTCTTCTGAGCTTCCCTCGCCGCACTTTTTAGCCGTGCAAAAGTTTTCACCCGAACTGATTGTCAGATTGACATCGTCTGCAGAAGTGATTGTACAGTCGTTGAAGTTTTTTTCATTATAAATGTTGCTCTCGTCGTCACCATCGCCTGCCTTTAGCTTTCCAACTTCAACGTTGGTTGCATTTGAGTTGGCGTGCTGGCTCCGATTCAGCTGTTTTCGCTGTTTTTCATAAAGCTGTCGTTTTCGCATACTCTTTAGTCGTTTGTTCCGTTTCAGCAAAGACCGTTTCTCGCGGAAAAAAATGTAGTTGACGGCAGTGTACTCGATGATGGTGGCAAAAACAAAGAAGATGCAAACGGTGATGAAAACGTCCAGGGCGTGAATGTAGCTGACCGGTGGAAGTTTCTCTCGTGCATTTCTCGCCGCAGTGACCATCGTCAGGAGAACTGTGACGCAGAGAGTGACGCGGGCAGGGGCGGCGGTGATCTCAATCCAAAAGGAGCCCCAGGAGATAATCACATAAAGGTAGATCGGAACGTAGACATCCAACAGGAACTGGCCAAAAATGCGCGACAAGTAGAAAGTGGCGACGATGCGACTGAAAAAAAACAAGAAAATATGAATAAAATTGTTGATGAAAATTATCTAAAATTCTAATCTAAAGATCTACCTAAATGTGCCCGTGTGGGTGTAGTTGACTTGCATTGTCTGCAGCTCGTAGCGCACCAGCGAATATCCGTTCCAGACAAAGTGCTCACTGGCGTCGTAGGGCGTCACTGATCGCCATGACAACTGAAGATTTTCGTATGATAGTTCATCTGTTGAAGTTAAATGATGATAGTGGCTTTATTGAAACAGAAAATTCCTTATTCAACTTACTGGACTCAATCTCAAAGTCAATTGCCTGGACGTCCAGTGGGTAGAGGCGAAAGTCCATCTGACTGACGCCTTGAAGGATGATGCTAATTTTAAATAACAAAGTGTTGATTCATTTTTTAAAAATTACCTAAACACTTACCGTTTACTCACAAGAATCTGTCCATCTGACTGTATCCGCGTGAGAACCGGATTCTGCGTTTTATCCTGTAGAATATTGGGCACTTTGCTGTTTGGCACGTGCAGTGCCGGCGTCCAGAGGCGATCCAGGTGCCAACTGCCGCCTTCCAGAATAGTCACCGGCTTGCCTTTGGCGACGGTGGCGTTCCAAGGACGAAGCCGCTCATCAAACCAGGAGATGCGCAGTAGAAGATGAAGGTTGAATTCCTACAAAAAATGAATTTTCGGTTATTTTTCTAATACAAACAGTATACATTTTTTAGTTTTTAAATAAGAGACAATGTCCCTCATTCATTTGTCAAGAAATGGTTGCAAAAACAACAGAAGCAATCAAAGCTGAACGGAAATCCTGCCGGCGGTGCCGCCGCTAAAATAAAGCCAAACAAAACAAAATTCTGTTAGAGTAGAGAGCGAGAATATTTTTTGCATGTTTTCAGTTAATGGAAAGGCAAACAGAAAATGGAGAAAAAAAGAAAAGGAATATCCCAAAGCTAAACTTACCGTCTTTGTTTCGTCAATGTTTCCAAAGCCAAAGAGGAAGATGCTAATATTGACTCTGATCGGTCCTGTGCAAACGAGAGGGAAAAACAAGCAGAAAACAAAGCAAAAAATGAAAATTGAGGTCAATAGGGGTCGACATGGCTTGGCGATTTGTTTTGGGTTCTGTTTTGTGTTGTGTTTTTGGTTTATTCTTTCACGTACGACTCTCCTGAGGGGGCAAGTATTTATTGTAAACGGGGGCAGTTGTAAGCAGTACAAAGACGTCATTGTTAAAGGCATCAATAACGCCCGTTGGCATGTCACTCGAAGAAGGTCTGCAGTTGCCCGGTGACGGCGAAAAGAGGAGGACAAAGAAGAACACTAGAAGCAGTGAATATCCGGTTAAACTCAAGTTACACTGCCAATAAGCTATTCTCTGGCTCAAGGTCGCCATGCTAGTTCAATGTAATATAAGAACAAAAATCACAGATTGAGTAAAAATTACGAGTAATGGTAAAGAAATTAAATGGTAGTTATGAACACATTAGATGAAAGTTTAATTGTGACAAACTGACTAAAAACTGTTGAGATCGCCAAATCTGGTACCTAACACTGGTTGCCCCTTTTAACAACCGCCGCCGATTGCCGCACTGTCCACCAATCAGTAGCGCTTGCATGAGAGTTTGAGTGATATAACCATTTCCATTGCTAGATATTTCAGTCTGAAAATTTTATCGGTTTTTTGTGGTGTTGGGTGCTGCTGGTACTGCCGCCACTGGAGCCGTAGTCACCAAAGCTTTGGTCGCACCAAAACCCAACTGTTGCAGTGCTGGCCAACCTGGCTAATCGATGTGTGAAAGTGCAAATCTCGTCGTCAGTCGATGAAGGGCAATAAAAATTGTCCGGTTACTACGTCTGCTTCTGCCTTTGCTTCTGCAGCTGATGATGATGCTTGGACTGATGCTGCAAATGCGCTACAAGCGTGACCAGCTTTACACTGGCTATAGATGCTAGGACTGATAGTCCAGCCAGCACAGCCAGACGACCCAACACCATGACGGATCTTCTTTTTTGTTATAAATACCACTACTACTACTGCTGCTGCTACTACAGTTGATGATTTATTGCCGCTGCATTAGCTCCTCTGCTCGGCTGATTGGCGATGGTGATCAGTTAACTGCTGATGCTAATGCTGTTGTTGTTATTGTTTTTGATGGATTTAATGTTGTTATTGTCACGGGTGACCATGACCATCAAGTTCTCGGTGATGGTGGCATTGACTTTACTGCTGAATTTCTAGTGTCGATTCAGGTAGCGGGAAAATGCTAGTGCACACATCGCCGCCTATTGATTTTACTTGAAAACTTTTCTTTTGAGGCAATATAAAAAATAAATGCATTCAGAAATTATTTTTATTACAATTTTGTCATTAAAATGTGTAATTTACAAAAGAAATTGAATACTGATTTGAGTTCACAATTAAGAAATTTATTTTGATTTTTCTAAAGTAATAGTTTTTAGTCTAAAGTCTTCCATTTGTTGGTGCAAACGCTCTTGCAAATTGGCATCTTTTTGAAGGCCCTCTAACAGAATGGCATTAAAATGAAGCCGCTGATTGCTCCTTTCGATGCTCCGTTTTAAACCGTGTAATCTGGGCTCATTCCAAAACAAACAAACAATAACCAATCAATAAGTCAAGGTCAATTATATGCCTACTTACCTTTCAAGCTGAACTGAACACTGATGCAACCGTTCAATGTGAGCAATGACATGCTCCTGTAGAAAGGCCAGCTGCGAGACTAGTTGAAGTTTCTTTTCTAGCTCTTCAGAATAAGTAGTTTCCTTTTCCTCTTCTTTGCTGGTAAACTTTTTATAAAAATTATTATTATGATGTTGGTGATGATCACTAGATGAACTATTGTCTTCATCTTCATCTTCAGCCATTGTCAATTTCTGCAGCCATGCCAGTTTGCTTTGTATACTTTGCAACTGCTCAATGGCAGATAGTTTTTGCTGCTTTCTCAGTTGCTGTTGCGGCTTCCACATTTTCGCAGAGTTTGCAATCGACGTCTTACTTCTAAGCGACTGTTGCTTTCTGAAAATGTCACAACAACAACAACAGCAACAGAAGAGACCTTCCCTGTCTGTAATTCAATTTGAACTTGTTCAAGCCTCTTTCATTTGTTGCTTTCACTCTCACCGGTGTGTGTAGGCTGAAGGCAGCTATTTTCATTTTTTCATTTCATTTTCGTCTGTTTTGTTTGTTGTGATTTACATCGCAGTTTGTAGTGTTCTGTTCTTGTTTTGCATTCATTGGGCTGCTCGATAAGGCAAAGTTGGCAGCCTTTACTGTCTGACTTGTTCTCCTTTTGATTAACACACAAGCATCATTAGTTTCCTCCTCTGCTCTCTCTTTCTCTCTTTGCAATTTTTTTACCGTTCTGCCCTTTTCCCCTTTTAGACTTGCTGAACCCATACTAAAGTTTTTTTCTATGACTTCAAGTGGGAAGTGAAAAAGCATTTGCATTTGTCGCGACGAGCACGAAAAGCGGCGATTAGCACTTTAGAGCTGAGAATGCTGATAACGACAATGATGAACTGCAGGAGCAGCAGCTTGATTTGCATAATTTAGCAATAAATGTAAAAGTGAAATGTTGGAAATGGTTCATAATATTAATAATTGAAAAGTTCATATTTAATGCATCCCATATAATTCATTGTGATTTTGACTTTTTTCAATCTGAGAGTAAAAAGATTCAGTTCCAACATGTTGCTGAATTACTCTGTAAAGTGTACCTGCTATGCACTCGACAAGCTGAAGAGGAACTAGGAAAAGAAAATCCTTTACTTACAAGAAGTGTTCAATGGCCACTATCATCATTTCAAGGCTATCATGCTTGCCACCGTTGTGGCCGTCAATCAACAGGTGTCAAGAGAAGAAAAAAACAAAATTGGTGCGGGTTTTTCGTTTTTGTATCCAAGTCAAATGCAAACAGTCAAAGCGATCATGCAAATCTTGACTTGATTGGGGTAATGACAACCTGCCAAAATTGTCAAGTGATCGCTAGAAAAAAAGTAATGCTGCTTCTTCTTGTATCATTTGCTATTTCAAAAGTTTTTAACAATTGAAGCAAAAATCCAACAATGGTGCTAATTAAAATCATCGCATAGCACACTATTTTGAATACTACAAAATCTATTTTTAGGCAGTAGGAATGGTTATTTAGAAATTGAAACAGTTGCCCACTGCTCATTTTTTCAAAATTCAGCGTCAATGGTTCTTTTCAAATTGATAATTGGCTTGCTCTTGACTTTCATCGAAGACTGCTGCCTGACCACCAAGCTATTGAACTTTTTTCCTTATTCCCGCATGTTGAAAGGACTTGTTTGAGTGCATTTATCGGCACTGTGCACTTGGGTGATGAGGATATCCAGTGTTGAAAAGTCAGCCCTCTCCCGTTCATTGCACACAAAAGTGTTGTCTTTCACAATAGCCCAGTGAAGAGACGAAACATCACCGCGACAAACAGCAAGCAAACGCGGACAACAATAGCGCTAAATTACAAGTACAATTGCCGTTTAAATGTAAAACACGCAACAGTTGCGCAGTTTTTGTGTGTCTGCTGTTGCTACTTCCAACTGTATTGATTTTTGTAATCGAGAAAAAAAGAGAAAAAGAAGAAAAAGCAGTAGTCGGCGATGTTTTAGTGGAAAAAGATGGTAAAGACGAAGAAGAAGAAGACGCAGAGGCGATCAATCGACTGACTAAACAGCTCAGTTTAGCTCAGCTCATCTGACCGGACTTGGTAGTGAATGAATGTCGGCAGTGGTGACTGATTTTTACAGACTTTATCTTTTTACTGTTGTGCAAGTAAAAAGAAGAGGAGGGCCAAGATGACCATCACTGAATCTGCTCAGTATTGGCTGGTGGACTTTTGGATGGAACACGGCGATTACCGCTCCTCGCAGTACCTGATGATCCGCTATGGACTGGCACTTCCGCTGGTCCTCATTCTGGTCTATGTCCTCTTTGTGACGCAAATCGGCCCTCGACTGATGGCTAACCGACCTGCCTACAGTCTCAAGTGGACCCTCATACTGTACAACACCTTCATGGTAGTGCTTAACCTTCACTTCTTCATCGAAACACTGCGTCACTTTCACTACGGCTTGGACATCTTTGACTTTGACTACCCACCGGTGGATGACACTAGCGAGCACACGTTGAAGAAAGTGTGGATGTCTCACAACTACCTGATGAGCAAGTTTTTCGACCTTTTTGACACCATTTTCTTTGTGTTGCGGAAGAAGCAATGTCAAGTGACCAAAACTCACCTGTATCATCACATCAGGTAAGTTTGAATCTTTTGTTCAGGATTCAAAAATAACATGCCATTTTAGTGTGCCTTTGCTGGGCTGGATCGCTGTCCGCTTTGTTCCAACTAACAACCCACTGGCCATCTTTGCCATTCTCAACACATTCATTCACACAATCATGCACTGCTACTATGGCCTCAGTGCTTTGGGCCCTGCAGTGCGGCCATATCTTTGGTGGAAACGGTACATCACCCAGCTACAAATTGGCCAGTTTGTCGTCTACAACATCTTTGCAGTGGTTTTTGCGTGTCGACAAAAAGGATATCCACCACAACTGCTCGCCATTGCCTACAGTCAACCAATTCTTTTTCTGGTTCTTTTTTATCGATTCTATAAGAAAGCTTATGGTGGTAGTGTTAATAGAGTGAAAAGCGAATGATAAATTGTATTTTTGTTGTTTTATTGTAAAAATTAAACTTGAAAAATTTATTACAATTGTATGTTTGTTGATATGAGCAAATATCATTTTTACTCAACAAAAGGTTGTCACTTTTAACTGAAAGTGTTACTCAAAAACTTGCAAAAATTTTCCTTTTGCTAAACCGACAATTTTATTTTATCGACATGCAACAAAACAACAACAAGAAATAGTTCCAACAAATCAAGAGGTAGAATTATTTGTTATGCTGAAGTTGAGGTTTACTTTCCGTATCCGTAACCTGAAAAAAATTTTAAATTATGAAAAAAAAATTTGTAATTCAAGTAACATTCTTACCACCACCATATCCTCCTCCGTGGCCTCCATAGTGACCTCCCTTCTTAATAATCACCTCCTTGATAATTTTTCCTACAAAACAAAAACATTTAACAAAAATAAAAATACAATTGTTATTCAATACATACCGCCGCCATAACCTCCTTTGCCGTATCCTCCATAACCTAAATTAAATTTAAAATAAGTAAAAAATAATTTGTAATTTAAGTAACATTCTTACCACCACCATATCCTCCGTGGCCTCCATAGTGACCGCCCTTCTTGATGATCACCTCCTTCTCAATGATCTTGTGGCCTCCATAACCTCCATGACCTCCTCCATAACCTCCTCCGTATCCACCTCCTAAATTTTTTTTCAAAAATGATTACATTCATTCATTTTGTACACAAAGACATCATTTAATTACCGTAACCAAAGGCAGAAGCTAGTGAGACTAGAAGGCACAGAGCAATGGATGCAACGATGATGAACTTCATGGTTTTTGTTGAGATTTTTGGTTTGTCTATTTGACGTGTGTAAAAAGTTGCTGTGATGATACTGATGCTGCCTTGATGAAAGCGTTCTCCTTTTTATACATTTTTCACAAAGTCCACCCTCGACTTAATCACCGGTCTACACAATCGTCACTGTTTCTTCATTGAGGAAACAAAACTGCCAGGAAGTGGTGCAGACTTGCAATAGAATCGCCAGTTTCACTGGGCAATAACAACAATGTAAAACTTTTAAAATCAATCCTTCACACACCGCCAAAAGCTGGTTGTCGGTTTCCTGAACAGAGAAAGGGAAGAGAGATTCCCTGGTAGTCACACAATGACACAGATTGACATTTACATAATAAAAAAAATGGTTGCTCAAGGTTGCTGAACAGTTCAGTTGAAATGCAATAACTTAATTTTTGCATTATATAACTGGATAAATAGAAATTTGATTGCAACTCGTTTTTATTTTTAACCGCAACGCAATAAACTAATTTTGTGTTGTTATCGAATGCTGATCAGGTGAAACCCAACAGCTGCCATGAAGACGAGCAACACAAACCAGGCGGCAGGCATTGCAATGCCTAGAAGAACGACAACGTACTTCAGATCCCAACCACGAGAGATGACGGCTCGCATGGCGTCCAGGGCAAGTGTCTGCGGACCAAAGTAGCTCACCGGTTTCATGAAGTACTGTTGAGAATAAAGTAAAATGTGATTTACAAAAGAGGAAAAACAAAATAAAATTTCAACTGAAAAGCTAGCATATTCTGACAGGAAGTGATAGCACAGCGATCGTACATTCAGCTGTAGTACCAACTGCAGCAGCTTTCCTGAACTCAGATTCTCGGTTGTACTTTGTTGTGAAATACTTTTGTACTCAAAACACAAGTTTCCCCTTCTCTTACCGGCATTGCCTCAACGGGCCAGAAGATTCCGGAGATGATGGAGACGGGCAAGAAGGAGGCCATAGAGAGAGCCAGTGCTTCGCTTTCATTCTGACTAAAAGCAGACACGACCAAGCCCAGCGCCATGCCGACCATGCCCTGAATCAGCGTGATCAGGTAGACAAGCACCACTGATCCCTGGTTCTCAATGTCAATAATGTAGAACATCGTCAGAATGCTGAGCAGCACTTGGACGGCCAGCACCAGCAGCTGAGTGCTAATCTGCGAGACGATAAACTCAAAGGTCTTCACGCCGGCGACCAGTGTTCGCTCAAAGACGCCGTCCTTGCGCTCCAGGACGAGCGTGATCGCCGTCAGCGCCATGGCGGCAAAGAAGATGGACATGGAGATCAATCCAGGCGCCATAAACTCGCTCATCTTTGGCGACTCGACGCCGTAGACGATGCTTTCAATTGAAATAGGGTTCGGTATCTGCGTCGTCTCGCTCGGATCGACGCCAAAGAGTTCGCCCGCGGCGGTCATCGTTCGGTTGAAGGTGAGCCAGATCTCCTTTTGAATGGTGTTGGTGATCACTAATTAATCACTATGGTAATTATTTATTTTGTACACAAAGGCATCATTTAATTACCGTAGTTGGTTGTGTCTAAGTGCAGGCCAATGGTTGGAATTGAGGATGAGGTAGTGCCCCCACTCGACAGATCACCGGAGACTGCCGCCTGCATCAGTCGAGTGTAGTTTGAGGAGAAGGTGACAGCCGCCCAGGCCAAACCTAGGCGAACCTGCTCTACGGCCGCATCAACCCCATCGTACCGAGTCATCTGCAGTGTGGTTGAGTTGGACAGGCCTCGGAGGAACATCTCCGAGAGGACGGCCGGTTGATCGTGATTGACCACTGCTATCGGTATGTCGTACGGGTCCGGACCCAAACAGGTGAAGTTCAGTAGACACTGGAAGCTGGGCATGAGGAACTGAATGATGAGCATCGACAGGTTTCGCCGAATGCCGGTGATGTTTTTCCAGTTGAGTGCGCTAATACGACCAAGAAAGGCGAATCGAGGCGGACTGAAGTTGACCAGCTTAGAGGAAGGTTTTAGCATGGGCACTTCGGCTTTCGATTCAACGACGATGCTTGAAATGGTTCTGAAAGTAATTTAAAGTTAAGCACTTAAAAACAGTTGTCCTAAACTAACCCATTGTCTCTTGCTGACGACTGGATACTGTCCATTTGACAAAGACTGAGAAAAACGGCCTCCAATGTGGGCAATGCCATTGATTGCAAGAGCTCATTTGGATTCCGTTCCATGAGCAGCTTTCCCTCGCGCATAAAAGAGACCAGATCAGCGGATCGCGCCTCTTCAATGTACTGCGTTGTGATAATGATGGTCAAATCCAGTTTGGAGGTGAGCATTTGCAGGTACTCCCAAATGCTTTGCCGAAGAATTGGATCCACGCCGACGGTAGGCTGTTTAAAAGTGATCATGTGTATAATGAATTCGTTTCAACGTTTTTGGTTTAGTTTACCTCATCAAGAATGAGCAATGGAGGCGAGTGAATAAGAGCGACAGCCAGTGAAACACGCCTCTTTTGACCACCGCTCAAATTTTTGATGTAGCTGTTCTTGTCTGGAAGATTGAGCAACGAAACCAATTGTTCAGTCCGCTCTTCTACTCGTTTCGGTTCAATGTGGTAAAGTTTGCCAAAGTAGAGGAAGGTCTCAAAAATGGTAAAGTCGAGAAAGAGGGCCACTTCCTGAAATGGTGGTTTTATCTAGAAAATGATTTTAAATGCAACATTGCTTTTTACCTGAGGCGTATAACCGAGTCCTGGTCCGGGAATTCCACTTTGAGGCGTTCCAGGTGTGTGACCAAAAACGGAGATTCGGCCACCTGATGGCGCCCGAATGCCGACCACACAGCGAAGCAATGAAGTTTTACCTGTTGAAAAAGAACTTTCACTGAACAAGTGTACAAACATCAATTTATGCAAACTGACCACATCCTGATGGTCCCAAAAGTCCGTAAATTTTCTTCACAGGAACATTCATGTTGATACCGTCCAGCACCTTATGGCGGCCATAGCTGAGCGTCACATCGCGAATCTGTACGGCAATCTCCTCCGGAGACTCTAGCCGGCTTGCTAGTGGACCAATATCGGTAGATTTGGTAACCGATTTTGACGAGTTTGAGCCTTCATAGAAGCCATAGTTTTCATAACCTGTTTTTGGACTGCTTGTTGCTGCATCCAGCCGCTCTAAATCATATGATTCTGCCATATGAAAATCAAATGTTTTTCAGCAACAGCAAAAAGCGAAAGAAAAACTGCTGTACTAAAACTGTTTTTTCTTTTCACCAAAGCCTGCTTCATCATTCAACTTTTTTTAGCCAATTAGAAAAAAGCAAAAAAAGACAAAGATTTTAACCGCACTGTGTTTTACTGCTAACTATGATGAAAGGCTAACACATAATTTGTCTCCACTTCTTAAAAACAGTTTGTGACGCAATTCTAAACGTGTGTGCAACTATATGGCCATCTATCTGGTCGCCCTCAACCCGAACAGAAGCAGCTTTCTTCTAGTACGGTGCCGATTAGCAAAAGAACAAGTTCTCTTTATTGGATGATTTCAACTGTTGCTACCAAGTTTAGCCTTCCTCTACTAAAGCAGTGCACACTTGTGCACTCTTGATGATCTGCTGCTGATGTTGCTTCAGTTTCAGCTTCTGCGTGACCTTTAACTGACAACATCATTTGTATATTGCTTGAAGAATCGAAACAGATGTCATTGAGCTGCCTGCCAAAACAAGCTCACATTTGTATTTACCGGGCAGGTGTGCCAACAAAACAGGTAGTAAAAGCAACCAAAGTTTGTCGTACAAAACTCAGAAAAAAGACACACAAAAGCCAACAACACTGCTGTTGCTGTTATCGCCACAAAAAGCAGGATAACGCAACGATTTAGGCGCTTTTGTCATCTCTGAACAACGCTCGTCTTTTCTCTTCACTCGCAGTTATGCGCATGCAGATGCCATCGCCAAGGGAAAATGCGGCTGCCGCTGCTGCTGCTGCTGTTGACGCCGCTACTTCCTCAATTTCAACAAAGAAGACTTGGAGAACCTTGTGGTTGCTGTTTTCCTGCCACCTTACAGTGACCTTCATCTCCTGCCTGTTGACCTTTCCTCAAACGGTTAGCTGTGATCACCAGCCGCCACCGTTGAGCACCTGCAGCCCACCCTTTGGCTGCTTTCCCAGCACTCCGGACTTTATTCATCCCATTCTTCGGCCAATCAATTTGCTGCCCGAAACGGCCGCCAAAGTTAACAGTACCTTTTACTACTACTCAAGATGGTTTCAAGGAGATGATAGCTTGAAAAAGACTGTTCAGTTACCGGAAGTAGTTCGCTGTGCAATTCAACCTTTTGACCAAAAACATCCGAGCACTTCATGTGCACTGACGACGGCACTGCTTCAGAACAATGCGCAGCTAGAATTGTTTCTTGAGAGAATTAAAGAAGTGATCGACAAAAATAAAAAAGAACCTTCTACCTTTGCTTCTAGATGGAGTGCCATTGTTGTGCATGGTTTCCTTGACAATATCAATATCAATGAGGGTGACTGGATGATGGACATCAAGGATGGTTTGCTGAAATCATCAAGCCACCTTCCTCAGTACGACACAGTCATAGTTGTCGACTGGTCAGGCGGAAACGGCATTCCCTACCTCCAAGCAACAGCCAACAGCCGCTTAGTAGGCGGTCAGATTGCTTACCTTTTACGAATGCTTCAAGTAAGTTTTATAAATGATATTTTTTTGAAACAACTAAAAGTTATCACAATTTAAATTAGAAACATAACCTTCTGGACACCACCCGAACGCACATCATTGGCCACAGTTTGGGGGCACAAATTGCAGCTTACGCGGCTAAAGAGTTCAAAAGCCACTTGCCTGCTAAAATCGGTCGCATCACCGCTCTGGACGCGGCCAGTCCAAACTTTGAGGGCATGCCAGCCAGTGTAAAGTTAACCAAGGACGACGCCACCTTTGTGGACGCCATTCACACCAACGCCAAACCACTGTACCAGTTCGGGTATGGAGTTCTGGAGCGGCTGGCTCACCTCGACTTTTACCCGAACGGCGGTCTCAGTCAGCCAGGCTGCGACAATGTCCTCAGCAGTGACTTCATTCCGTCGGCCATCGAGCTATTGGTGCGACAGCCGCCTGAAAAGGCAGTGATAAGCAGTCTGGACCAGATTGGCCGAATGGTCACCTGTTCTCACAGCAAAGCAATTGACTACTTTGTGGAGAGCATCAGCAACAGCGGTAGCAATTCTCAGGACTGTCGCTTTACGGCAACTCCCTGCAGCAGCTGGTCAGACTTCATTGGAGGAAACTGCAGTTGCTCTACAAAATCGGAAAGCTCTTGTCCGCCAATGGGCTTCCATGCTTACGAGTGGGCTCAGCAGATGGCGAGTAAGAGCGGGAAAGGTGCTGCAAATTCTACCTCTTTTGACGATCTATTCCCAAAAAGTAGACTTTACCTTGAGACAAATTCACAGCCCCCTTTTTGTAAAAAATAAAAGATTTTTTTGTGTGACTAAAATACAAAAAATGAAATGTTTGAAGAGAATCATGCTTAGTGTGCCATAGAGACGACTGAATTTGACCTCGACCGGCGTCCATAGTTAGTGCGAATGATGGTGAGCATGACGAGGACGATGCAGATGCTGGGAACTCCGGTCAGAAAGACCATCACCAAGCGGTAAAATTCAATGTGTTCAGTACTACCACTTTCCACTTCTGTTGGCTTGCACTGCTCCAGCACGGCGATGACAATTCCATTGACTGATTTGTCGAAAAAGCTCTGGTGTTGATAAAAAAATTGTTGAAAGTTCAAAAAGTTTAAAAATAACTATACCATAGCAGCAAAAACAAACGCTCCAGTGGCAGTGTTTCCGCCAATTAGATCACTAGTCATGGCGAGACTGCTGATCAACAGACCGGTGCCGGCGAGGCCCATGAAGGCGGCTACAATGTACACTTGCCAGAGGCGAAAGCTCTCATCTTTGCCAAACCAAATCCAAACAGAGGTGCCTAAACCAAAGGCTGCGCCCACCACTAGAGTCACCTTTAAAGAAACCAACTTTAAAAAATTGACATTCATTTCAACCTTTGACTTACTCTTGCACCAAATCTGGCCGACAGCGGCTTTGCTGCAAAAGAGAAAACAAGCCCGGCAAAGTACGTAGCAAAAGGGTTGATGGCAATCGTCTTCTTTGGCATTCGCAGGTAGTACTGCAGGTAGAGGGGCGTGTACACCTGCGTAACGTTGAAAAACATACGAGCGAAGGTGTAGAGAATGGTGATTTTCCAGAATGAAAGCGACTTAAACCAGTGGTACCAGCGCTTGGAGTTGGTCTGCAGCGCTTTCAACCGACGTTCAAACTCTTCGGGATCTGCCGCATAAGAAGTAGAAATGGTGCTCACAGTTGAGTTTCTTCTCGAAGCAGACACTTCGTCTTTAGAGTTTGCCAGCAGAGTGATAATGGCTTGAGAACCTCGAGATCTTTGGAGGTAACGTTTTGTTTCTGAGGCATAAACAGAAGGTTTCACCTTTCTTGGCCGAGCGGCCGTTTCAGGTTCGTGAACAAACAGGTGAAAGAGGAGAGAGAAGAAAAGGCCAATGACGCAAACAATGTAAGCCACGTACTAAAAAAATCAAAAGTTAGATTATAAAAATAATAAATAAACCTTGAACAAACCGTAAAGACAACCAGATCCTCCTTCTTAATGGTTCCATCTCCGCTGCCGCCATTTTTGCTATCCAGCGACTCGATGACAAAGTAGGTGACCGTGTAGAGGCAAATGTTAGATGCGATGGTCGCCGCTTGACTTGTTGTTAACAAAAAAAGTTTATCAGTTAAAAATGTTGCACAACCTCATGACATCTCAGTCACATGACAGGCACAACGGCAGAAGCAGCAGCAGCAGCAGCAACAGGAGCGACACCATCACTTCAAGCAAACATACAGTAAAAGCACCTGATGAACACGTCCGGCTCGATGCTACTGTGTGCAACTCTGAAACTGGCGCCAGCAGTGTCGGCAGCCTGTGTGTGCGCCTAGACCACTTGAGATTTCTCCAGAGCGGTATCACTTACTGTGTGACCGTCAATGTCGCATTATCACCCACAGTGGTTCATATCAAGTTAAGCTAACCCTGACTAAGAACACTGATCTTGTATTCAAGTACTTGAGTAGTCGTGTTTTCACTAGCTTACGCACACGCACACAAGTGGCCCCCAACTTGGGAGTGCAAATACGAGTGGAAGAACGGTCAAAACTCACCGGTAAGAGTTGAGCGCAATGCGTTCATTGGTGTCCGCAGTCAGGTCGGTAATTAGCGACACGTGTGACACCTGCGTCGCCGCCCAGCCGGCTTGAAAGATGAAGACGAGAACACTGAAGTAGAAAAACTGCGACCACTGAGGGGCGTCATTGCAGCCGAGGCACTGATTGTAGACCAGCGGCACTGATATCGTGTTCATGATCACTCCCAACAGGTGCCAGGTTTTCCGCTTTCCATAGCGAGCACACAGCCAAAAGGAGCCCGACTTGTCTGACTCATAGCCGACAAAAGGCGAAGCAATGGCGTCAGCTACCTGACCCAGCAAAATTAGAGCCCCTCCAAGCGAGCCGCTAAAACGGTACTGAAAGAACCTGGAAAAATTAAATGATATTTTTAAAATCTGTTATTTTTAAAACCTAACTTACAGTAAAGTGTAGCTAAACCATATTGAAACAGTCAGGTCGTTGTATCTGCGAGTAGAGTATGTACAACAACAAATGTAGAAAAAGTAGCAGTTTTAGTTTTAAAAAGGTTCCCTTACATGTGACCAAGTGAGTAGAAGAGTTTTGTCTTGAGGGAAAGTTTGTTAGGTGGGAGAAGACTGTTTACACTTCCACTGGCTAGACTGGCCTTGCGATCGTTATTGATGTTATTGCTGTTATTATTTGCGTCAAATGTTTCACCAGAAGTTTCACTGCTTTCAATTGAAGGGTTGATGATGCTCTCTTTGTTGTAGTCGTGACAGTCTTTCAAGTAGCCAAAACTGCTTGTGCTTTCATTTCTCTTCATTTCTCCATTTGCTGAACTTCCATTCTTGTAATTGGACATTTTGACAAAGTTTAAAAAAGTTGCAAAGATTTGTTGATGACTATTTGCTGTTGCAGCATACACCTGCTGCTGTAAGGTTGTCTGATCGAACCGATGCTTTCCTGACTAAGTTTTAAACTGTTTGACAACAATGTTAATTACTAAAAAATGTTTAAAATGCTGTTTCTTATCAACTACTGTTTTTAAATTGCCGACATGATAGTATGACCAGTAAGAAAAAAGGCAATACTTGCATTTTTATCAAAACATTGACATTAGCACCTGTTTGTATACCGGGCTTTATTTTAAAATAGCACTTAAAATTGCTTCTAAATTTAAATTTTTAAAACGGATATACACTAAAATAAATACAATAATAAGATTGAGATTTGTAATTAAAGTTAAAATTTATTTTTAAACTTAAATGCTCAAATATGCTTGAATCATCACAATTTTTAAAATAATTAAATTTGGTTAGATTCAAACTGAGTACATCTGTTTTTTGCAAAACTTTTACAGATAGTTTAGCTTATTGCTTTTAAAAACTAATTAAAAATTTTTGTTTTAGTAATTTTATTTAATTATAGTTGCGTAAACTTAAAGATTTCTTGTTTAACAGCAAAATTGTTTTAAATGTTTGGTTAAGGTTTGGCCTAAAAATGAAAAATTCCCAGTTTTTCAACTGAAAAACCATACAATAAAAAAATATATAGTTTGTAAACTATCTGTTTCTAAGAATCATTTAAAATACATAACATAACAAAAATATTTGAGGGCGTAATTAACAAATAACTTCAAAAATTAAAATTGCGTTTTTGCTATTTATTTTTTTATATTTTACTTTTAGACTGCTAAAACCTAACTCGGTAATTTTTTAAACAAGATGCGCTAATTCACAGTTAAACCCATCTAATTGCAAATGCAAACAATTTTTTGAGTTTATTAGCTAGTAGTTTTTATCTAATAAAAGGCACACAACAAAATTGAACGAAAACTGTCCTTTTTATTTCATAGTTTTGAAATTTGAATTTATCTAACTGATAACTTTTTGATGAGAAAAAACATTTTTGTTTTATGTGCAAAACGACCTGTCAGCACCCAATTAATACTCAATTCAAGTAAAATAGTGATCGGCTCATTTTCATTTTACTTTATAGGGTAAACAAATTGTTTTGTTTTTAATATTTTATATTTTTGCAGTTTTAAAAACTTTCATGTTTAGATTTCAAGGCCGCAGGCAATCGGATTTTCACTAGAGATTTTTCATTTAAATTTATATTTTTTAACTATTTTTTTATAATGAAACAAACTTTTAACAGTATCCTAGTACTTTTTTTAAAAAATTTTTACGCACATTTCCTTTTTATTATTCAAACGATTTGAGCATCTTTATCATCATCATCAATTGCGCTTATTTTTTTTAGTTCTGACTTTTTTTTGGTATAATCCATTTAAATTTTGGTAATAAAACAGACACTCACATTCATTCATTTGGCGATAGTTTTTACTATTAACATTTAACTTTACTTTTAGAGCAAATTTAACTTTTTTTATAGTTTCTTGCGTCTTAGTATTAGTTGAAAAAGAAAAGCTGAAGCAACTAATTTAAGCTGATATCCGTAAAGCCATTTATTTCTCAACATGTCTACTGCCGCTACCATTTAAACTTTTTGTAGTTTAAAATTGCAACGGCCACACACACACACAACTGCTGTTGTCGATGCAGTAGTTTCAATTATTGCAATAAGAAAAAAATGCACATTATATTCCCAAGTCAGTCGTTTTAAAGTCAATTAGTAATAAGTTTTTGCCGTTGCCAATTGCAACACACATAACACGGCATAAAGTGCAAACAGGCTAACTAATGGCAAAAGCAATAGCAGCTTCTTTTCGGTATATCTGATTCTCAACCGCACTAAACTTAACTTTACTAAATACTCATCCTTCTAATAACTTTTTTCCAATAATTGAAAAGCTCCTTTCCCATCCTCATATTGTCTCTTTTTCTCTCTACTTTGAATAACTGTAGCAAAAAACAGTGTCAAACGTTTTTTATTTTTTAGTTGAACAAGCTAGCATGAACAGTAGCGGTCAATCGGTTTTGAGTTAAAAACAATTTTTTCTTATTCAGCAGAACACTGTGCAAAAACCATGTTAAACGCCTCCCTTAGTCAGCTCGGCCGGCACTGTCTGGTGGACGTCACCAGCCAGGGACTGAAGGACTTTGCCTCGCTCTTCTACCTCTTTGACATCCACGACAGCATCAAGGAGACGGCGGAAGAGGTGCCCAACTACGAGATACTGCTCTTCCCTTCCATTGCAGCGTTGATTCTTTTTGAGCAGCTGCTTCGAGTGCTCCAGCGGAAGGAGCTGATCCGTTTTGAGGACGGCGTCATCAACATCGGCTCATCGCTCCTCTTCTCACTTTGTCGAATTTTCCTCTACGTGGTCGTGGTAAAAGCTTTTGACTTTCTCTACAGCAACTACCGCATCGTCGATTTGCCGCTGCACAGTGTCACCACTTGGCTGATCAGTTTACTCTTGGTGGAGTTCGTCTACTACTGGACACATCGGGCGCTGCACGAGTTCAACATTCTCTGGGCGGCTCACCAATTTCATCACATGGCGGAGGATATAAACATTACGACGACGGTTCGAGACTCGGTGGTTGATTTAGTCATATACGATGTAAGTTAACGGCTTTTTAATTTAATTTCAAAACTAACACCTGTGTTTTTTCGTTTCAGATTTTCCCTATTCCCTTGGCACTGATCGTTCCTCCGCCAATTCTTGCACTGCACATGCAGTTCAGTTTGATCTACCAAGTCTGGCTGCACAATGAGGTGATAGGGCACCTAGGTCCGCTGGAGTACGTCATCAACACACCTCGACAACATCGCGTTCACCACGGCAAGAACCCCTACTGCATTGACAAGAACTACGGCGCACTGCTGATGATCTTTGACCGCCTCTTTGGCACTTACCAGGAAGAGATTCCACAGCAGAAGATTGTTTTCGGATGTGTCGCCCCTGTTCCAAAACACTTTGACAGTCTCGGTCTGCAGTTTGGCTACTACGTTGATGTGGCAAAAAAGTTCTCCTCTATGACCACCTTCAGCGACAAAATGTCCTCCTTATTGAAGGGACCTGGCTGGGCGCCAGGCAAGCCAAGGCTAGGTTTGTTGTCTGACGTACCAGAACCAGATCCGATGGCGCCCAAATACGGCTACCAACCGGTGATTGCCACATGGAAGAAGGTGTACATCTACTTCCACGGTTTCATCATTGCCATGGGTTTCTACATGATGGCCGATCATCCGCTGGTGGTAAGTACTTCATTGAAAATAGTTTTTAATCCTGAATAAGCAATTTAAAAACGGTTGCTCTTGATTAGCGTTTTTCACCTGCAAAAGGCTTCCTATGTATGCTGTACGTCCTCCTAGCTCTGACCTCTTTTGGTGCCATCTTTGACAATCGATGGTTCGTTCATGCTCTGGAGATTTACCGTTGTCTGGTCTACTTTGCTTTTGACTACTACCTGATTGCCTACGTGCCCTGGCCGTTGGAAGGTCCGGTTATGACCGCCATATTGACGGGAGCATTGTGGATCATTCGACTGTTTCATGTGGCATCAATTATCTTTTGGGTTGGCCACTTCTTCTGTACTAATCAAAACTACATCAACAGTAGACGTTTCCGCCAGAAAAGGGGTCAAAAAGAAAGCGAGAACACAAAAGTCTACCCTTCAAATGGAAATCTAGTGGCCAATAAGGAGACTAATAAATCGGATGCTGAAGTGAATTGCACTCGAAGAGAGAGCACGACTACTACTTCAGACAGTACCATCGCCGAAACTGAAACACTCAACAAACAAAGTTCACCTAACAACTTGAAGTCAAGTACCGTCATGTTGTTGCTCTCTTTGGTGGTGTTTAGTGCTCTGGTCAGCACTTTTCTCTACTTCTGTAAAATTGAATCGTGCGCTCGAATGCTAGAAGAAGTTGGCGCTAGTGGAAAAGGTGCAAATATTGGTTTTTAATATTTTAATTTTTGTATTATTTTTGTATTTATTTTTGATTGGTGTCAAAAAGAAGAATAACTACGGTGTCTATTTTTATGCTCAACCTAATAACTGTTATTACTAAATCATCGGTGGTGTGAATTGCACAGCAGCTGCAAAAGCGCCTTTTCTCTCTTTTGCAATCAAAGTGCAATTTAAAAAGAGAAAGAAAGAAGAGACAGTCACCTTAATTGTGTCATCATGAGCGTGTCATCGGGTTCAAAGACAAGTAAGCTTGTTGACAATCGATAGCGAAGGGCTTGTGTCAGTGTGTAATGTTTGTAGTGTAATAGTGGTTTTCGATGCGGCGGTCAGATTCACAGACAGACTGTTGTAGTCCAAATTGACAGTTTGGAAGTTAAGAGTTGGCATTGAAGGAAAAGGTGAGAGGAGAAGAGAGGAGAAAAGGAGGAGAGGAGGTGAAACAAATCAAGTGCAACTAATGAATGAGTTAATGACCAGTGCGTGAAATGAACAAACAAACAAACATACAAACACCGAAGTGTCACTACGAATCTGCTGGGCATCATGAACTGTTCAGAGTATTTAGCAGCTGATCACCGGCAGGCACTGATCAACAGGAAAACAGTAGCACAACTGCCATCATCGATGTCCACCATTTTGCCACCACCACCACTACCACCGATATCGGTGACCTCCTCTGATTCCAGTTGTACAAGTAGTTTGACAATACCAGAAACCGACTTTGAACATGTCAAATCTTTATCACCCTCATCACCCTTGAAACCTTACAAGGGCCTCTTTTTCACCTGTCAAACGCCGATCATCTGGCTTAATGTCATTCTGATGAGTACCCTTCACCTCATTTTTGTGTACGTTTGCTTGGCAACAGTGGCAGGCACCATCAGTCTTCAAACAGTGGCCGCGTTCTGGCTGTACGCCTTCACTTCTGCCTTTGGCATTCTGGCCGGCGCGCACAGACTCTGGTAGGTAGTGGAAACAAAACATTTTAAGAGGAACTTAAATTGAAACAACGTCTGTTCAAGGTCACACCGAGCTTATCGCGCCCGGCTTCCGCTTCGCGCTCTGCTGATGCTCCTGCAGACGGCCAGTCTGCAGAATGACCTGCTCGACTGGGCACGCAACCACCGTGTTCACCACCGCTTCTCGGAGACCGACGCCGACCCGCACAACTCCCGACGGGGCCTCTTCTTTGCCCACATTGGCTGGCTGCTCTGTCGCAAGCACCCCGAAGTGAGGAGACTGGGCGCCACTGTCAACATGGACGATGTGCTGTGAGTGCTGCTAGTGCTGATTATGATGATCGATGTGATGATGATGATCACAAGACGAGAAGGAGGGAGAGAGAGTGAGAGTCGTACATCTCCTTCTGTCCCATTCCGATTTTGGTATTAGCACCGCCACTGACTTTACCAGTAAAATTGCGTAATAAACAGAGAGGCAGAAAATCGGGTAGATTGGCCACTTGCCACTAGAGAAATTGAAGGGAAATGAGGGAAATAATTCGAGGAAGAAAGGATAGCAAAAAAACTAAAACTGAATGATTCGCAGAAATGATTATAAATGGTGTAACAATCTTGTTGCGTGGGCTTTTTTGCCGCCTCTCTCCTTTTTCTCTGTGCAGATCCGATCCAGTGGTTCGCTTCCAGCGGCGATTCTACCGACCGCTGGTTTTTCTCCTCTGGCTCGTCCTGCCGGTGACAGTGTCGGTGGTGCTGCTGGAGGAAAGCCTGACCACGTCACTGCTCGTCAACGTCTGGCGGTACGTCGTCTCGCTGCACAACACCTGGCTGGTCAACAGTCTGGCGCATCTGCACGGCACTCGCCCCTACAATCGGAACATTGAACCGAGGGAGAACAGACTGGTGGTACGTGCACCGGAGTGCTAATGCAATCACTCTTTTTTTGCCGAAGCCTCTTTCAGGGTGTAGTGCCTCTTTGCTGGCTGGCTGGCTGGCTGGTGTGATGTGGTGCCGCCTCGGGCACTACTTGTTGTGGGTTTGCACCAATATTTACACTTTGTTTTCTACTCTTTTTTTGCTCAATTTCTCCGTTTTTTTCGCGTCGCCCGTCACTGTTTGCAGACGTACTTTTCCCTTGGAGAAGGTGAGTTGCTTTGCTAATATTTTTTTGTTGCACTTGCACTAGTGGTGGTAGAAAAAATACCCAGAAAAATGGCTAAGCTAGAATGCTTTTTATTGCTACTACCACTTCATTTTGCTGCTATTTTCTATTTATAACTTTCAATTAGGATACCACAACTACCACCACACATTTCCGTGGGACTACTCGGCGAGTGAGCTCGGCTGGCGGCACAACTACAACCTCGCCACTGCCTTCATTGACTTCTTTGCCTGGCTGGGTTTGGCGTACGATCTGAAGGTGCCCAGCCTGGCGGCAGTGATGCGTCGGGCAGCGTTGACGGGCGATGGAACTGCCATTGGCGCCATTCATCATCACCAGCAGAATAGCCGGCTGAATCAATCGACAATCAGCGTGATAAGCCGCCGATCACCAGTGAGAACCAGATTGGGACAAATCATAAATGTTTTTGTCGTTCTACAGGACACTTTAGTTGGCCTACTCACGCTGACAGTGCCCGTGTGGTCGCTGGCACTGGGTCGAATGCTGTTGAACTACTGCTTTTTGACTTCCTCATCAGTCGTCGACCTGAATCAATACTAGATACTAGATAAACACTAGCTCTAGACTTTTCCTGACCATATTCTCAGACTTTCCACCTCTGATAGACTCACGCACTGATGGTTTGATTGCTTTTCTGTCCATTTTTTCTGGAAAACAAACAGCAGAACACGTTCTCATACAAACACACTCTGCGACTGCATTCGACAGTGGAACTGCCAATTAAATATTCTTTTTTTTGCGCCTACTTTTCGATTGTCACCTCAATTGCTGATTCGGTTGGGGTATTTCGATTGAATGATGATGATGATGATGATGATGATAGTGATGGTGGCGGCGGTGGTGGTTGCAGATGAAGCAGCAACAGCAATTTTCCGCCAAATCATCATCGGGCCAAATAATTCCGAGGTATAAGGCCAAAATATAAATAAAGATCACACTAAGCGAGTTGCTCCGGATGGTT
>JAALOO010000168.1_pt1 | contig 26907 bp, 21 predicted proteins | sample 7257641 | NCBI WGS metagenome assembly JAALOO01 (sample SAMN14085613, study PRJNA598686) | mite metagenome | biome: ENVO:01001000; feature: ENVO:01001002; material: ENVO:01001226; isolation source: single female mite from University of Michigan culture on fish food culture... ...
CTCTCTCTCTCTCTCTCTCTCTCACTTTCTCTGGATGCGATTTCCAAATGGAAAAGGCACAGCACAGCACTGGTACTACTACTCTGTCGTGCACTACCTGCACTTGCCCGAGCACTTACTCATACTCGCATCTGCCAATTACTGAGCATTTTCTGCTACTATTATTAATAATGAAACTCATTTAGGAAAGCGGCAGAATCAGCCTCAGTCAGAAGGGCTCATTATTCTACTGATAGCAAAGCGGAGAGAAGGAAAGAATGGCGGAAAGAGATTGCAGATGAGTTGGGTAAAAAGAGGTAAAAGAGGAAGCGATGGCTGAAATTGCCACTTGAAGGCGCCCAATGGGCGCAATCACTGGATAGTGTGCCACGGTGAAATACTGCAATAGCTGCTGGCTGCTGCAATTCCGCTCTACAACTACCACTAATGAGTCTCGCCCTCGCCCACTGGTTCCATCCTCTGACTCAGCCAACTAACTGAAACTGCTCCAAATTGTTTTCACTTTTTATTTGCACAGAACTCAATTCGGCACAATCTGTCACTGAACAAATGCTTCATCAAGGTGCCGCGCCAAAAGGATGAACCAGGCAAAGGTGGCTTCTGGAAGCTCGACCCCGTCTACGAGGACTCACTAGTCGACGGAGTCTTCAAGAAGAAACGACCCAACAGTGGCGGCGGCGCCGGTAAAGGTGCTTCGGCTGTCAGTGCTGCACCGGCGGCTGGTGCCGCAACCAACGCCAATGGAGAGGCCAAAGTGAACAAGAAAAAGGTGAGCATCGACTGCTGTCAGCTAGTTGGGGATGGGTAGTGTGTGTGTGTGTTAGACGTGCCAGTGCCACTAATGTTTTTCTCGTTTTCTGCCACAGAGTCGCAAGAAGAGCTCCCTTTCGGAGAATGAGACAATCAACTATATAGATGTTATCAAGGTACAGCAGGAAACGCCGCCTAGCTCGGCAGAGTCGTACAGCTACAAAGAGGTAGGTTGAGCAGAATGGCATGGAATGGTGGGGGCTGGATAGAGTGCACAGTGCCAACAGTGAGGGGGCCACTCTATCCACTCGGTATTGATTTTCGATGACTGATTGACCATATTCTTTGCCCCCTTCCCTTTCCCTCTCCTCCTCTTCCTCCTCCGCACTTGCCCAGGCGGTGAATGAAGCAAGTGAACTCGTAAACGCCGTGAACAGCATCGAGCCCAATGGCTGCACCTATGCGTACACTTTGCAGTCTGCCAATTTGGTGGACTGTGAGGCGGGCAGTCTGGTGCACGGATACGCCACTGAGGTGTGCATCAGCGGAGCCACCGCCGCCGGCGACTGTCTGATCGAGTCGGACGGCAATGACATCTGCTGGAATGCCATCCTCACCGAAGCGGACCTCAACGACCTGGTCGACCCGTACTCAGTGGATTCGGTCTCGCAGATCATTCCGCAGATCACCGAGGCAGATCTGACAGGCGGTGGCGGTGGCTCACAGAAGAACGGCTGCACTTCCACGACGGCACAGCTGACTGCCGTCGAGCCGCACGATCTGGACATGATCGCCAGCAGTGGTCTGCTCGAGGACCAGCAGCTCTTCTACCACTCGAATGCCCTGCAGGGCATCACCTTTGAGACGGCCCACTCCAGCAATGTACTGACGGCCACCTCCAACGTGGTCACCTGCATCAATGACGCCAACATGACGGCACAGTGGAGTGCCTGGCCGCAGTACGGTCACACCGTCCACACTGACACTGCCACTGCTGCAGACGGGGCAATGTCACTGGACTGCTGCGGTGGGAATGCTGCTATTGTAGGCAGTGCTGGTGGTGGTAGTAATGCTGATGGTGGTCGCACTGAGGCTGAGTTGATTCTCAGCCAACTCGACCACGATTCGTTGTCGGTGGCCACCAGCAGCAGTCCACAGCAGACGGTCTCCTACCTGAACAGCAACGGCACAACCACCCTGATGACCATCAACTCGGCGCCGCTCACACTGAACGCAGTCAGCAAGCAACAACAGCAGCACATTCTCTCTGCATCCACTGCAGTGACAGCAGTGCCCATGAACAGCTGCAGCTCACTGGCAGTGACCAGTCCTCTCGATGGGGGCGTCTCGATGATGAACAGCAACTCGGCCAGTCCGACCAACTTCGAGACTCACAGCAGCTCACACCAGCAATGGCAGAGTGAGTGCAAGTCCACTCTGGTCGCGTCTGCCCTTGATCTCGACTCCTTCGTCAGCAACGAGTCACTGCAGCACTTTTGAAGGATCACCCCTCATGCTGCAGACCCTCATTCTTTGTCCTTAGCAATAATGCCCACCACAATCTCCCCAACCACCGTCAGCAGCTATAATCTTTTCTACTGTACATAGAACTGTCAGATGTAACTCTTCATTTACACACACACACCTTCACTTTCTAATACTCAATTTTAGACTGTTCCAGCATTTGCAACGGCAAGTTTGAAATTTACCCAGTTAAAACAAACACTCTCTTAGTCAAGATTACGATTCAGCCCTTTCTTTCTAAGAATTGCAATTCTTTTATTCTGTATTTCCTTCTGTTTCTTTCTTGTAAAATATATTGTTATTTTAGTTTATTTATTCTTTGTAAGTCTCTATTTTACAAAGTCGCCATTTCGAATTATAAAAGTTTTACTAGATAAACTTTGGTTTTCAAGTGTTTGAACTCATTGCACGGTTGCCCCAATGACTCTGCAAATCATCAGAGGGAGCCATCGGAGGGAGCGATGCATAAGTCAAAACAAAACAAAACTTGCCAGATCGTCTGGTGTCAAATTGACACTCACCTTTCCATCAGGAAACGCCAGTTCGGCCTGTTTTTATCTTCCCAAATCATGTGATATATTCTTTTATAATTTGTATCTTCTCAACATAATCATTGATAATATTACGAAACGTGTTCGCTGTGTTCACTGTGAAGTTCGAGTACATGAAGGATGAAGTTCAATGAGCGCACTTTAGTGCACATCGCCCAATCGACGGAAAATCCCGTAGACCAATCAGGATGGCTGTTGAAGTTTAATGAGGAAAAGAAGGATAAGCGAACGTTCCAAAAATGCTGGTGTGTTTTGAAGGAGAACATATTCTTCTACTACGACCATGGCCAACCGAATGCGTCCAAAGAACCGCTTGGTGCAATCATCCTTGAGGGGTACCGGGTGGAGATTGTGGAGAACAGTGGCAGAGAAAACTTGTTTGCATTTAAATTAGATTTCGGAACCAGCCAGTATGGCCTTCAACTTAAATCATACACATTTGCTGCAGAGAATCAAGTTGATATGGAGAAGTAAGTTATTTTTCCTCTAAAAGCAGAACTCTTTTACCAATCCTTATTTAACCGTTTTAGGTGGGTCAAATCACTCAGTTGTGCCTCCTATGATTACCTAAAGATGGTCGTTTCAGAGCTACAGCATCGACTTGATGAGTTAAACGCGCTGAAGCTGCGCGACTCAATGATCACTAGTGAGATCAAAAAGGAAACTTCCCCTGAAAGTGTCACTTCATCACGCCGCATCAACCCGTTTGACTGCGTAGAACAAGAACCCGTACAGACGGTCACATTTCTAGACTTACATGAACAGTACGGAAGAGTTATGCGAAAGTATTTTCGCTCAATTGAAGAGGTGCAGGCCAAAAAGAATGCTGAAAGCAGCAGTTCATAATAATAAATATTTATTTTCATAATAAATTGAAATATAATAGTCAAGTAAATGGTATGTACAGATAATTACATGAGAATATATACCAGTAGTTGTGCCAAAATGGTAAGAGTATCAAAAAGTGGTGTGTCTGTGTGTCAACTGTGTGGTCAACTGGGTCGGAAGAGCATGCAGGGTGAGCATCAGTGGAAAAGGAAGGGGAGGAAAGGAAGGAAGATAAGCTTTGAAGAAGCAAGTGAGTTCCGGCTCAGAAGGCTCAAATAATGTGCCTCAAGGTGATGATGATGATTTTGTATAGAATTGGGTGATTTACATTAATTTTACAAAGGCGAAATGAAGTAGGGTGTAAAATGAAGTGCGGTGCTGCCATATGTACAGAGCGAGTAGGTGATATTGTGGTAAATAAGAAACAAACAACAGATGCTGTAGAAATAAATAATAAATAAATCAATAGTAAGTCGATTGGCTGATTTTGTTTGTCAATGAGGAAAGGGAGGCGATGTGTTGCGACTGGTGTTGCTTTTTCTTGGAAGCTAAATTAAGGCCTGAACACTGTGATAGAGCTGCATTAATACTTGAATGTGCAACGGCAGACAAGACAGTCGGTCATTGGTGCTCGAGTCCAATGCCAGCCAGGACAAGGAGTTGTAGCCTTCGAGAACGCACCTAAAGGTAAATCACCAAGTTAGTAAACAATAGTAAACAGAATAAGAGGAGGGTCGTTAAAACAAACAAACCTTAGGACGTCAGTGGTCAAGCTGGAGTCAAGAGAATGGCAGTCACGATTGTTCGAATGCAGAAGGTCATCGGTGTTTTGTTGCACAAACGGAGTATGAATCAACAGAGCGGACTGGACGGTAAATAGTGGAAAGATAAATGAGTTAATTTACAATTAATTCATCAGCCAAGAGAAAGCCGGTGTTTACCTTTAGGAAAACTGGACATGAGTTTTCCAAGTGTGGGCTGTTGGTCCAGAACCACCTGGGGAGAGGGCCAGTGCGCGCCGTGGAGACGTAAAATGCAAGTGCAAGCGGCTGCTGCAGCAGTTGAGCTGGTTCGTCTTGATCATCCAATGGATTGGAATTCTAAATAAAAGCAAAGCAATTTAATGTGTTTTCCAAAACTACAGCTTCTTGAATAAACTTACCTTAAGACTCTGAGAACCAAACTGCTGCCTATTTCCCGGACTGCCTGGCGCTGGTTCATCTCGACGGGGCTCATCGTCGAAAGGGACGTCCCAAAAGTTGTCCAAGTCAAAATCATCCTCCACCGGAATATCTGAATCGTCGAGATTGCCAAAGTCAAACTCCTCTGGAAGATTGGCCCCAATGTCCATGTTGAAGTTGGCATGACTTGACTGCGTGGTGGCTGAAGTGGGGAACACCAGAATGTGGGTGCAAGAGGCGTCCTCAGGTGTGCTCAGACCGCAGGTGTTACAGGAGCTGCTGAACCGTTCATCAGGTGTGTAGTAGTTGGGAAAGACGCGCAGTGCCGTGTCGGCTTCCAGTGAAATGAGACATGCCGAGTAGATGGCGGGCTGGTCGTGGGGGCCCAGGTCGTGGCACTGCGAGCACAGGTCTCTCAGCTGACGACTGTACTTTTGCAGCGACTTTTTGCTCAGCAGCGATGTCCAGTCCTTCAGCTCGCCGTGTCCGATTCGTCCCAGTCTGCCGACGACTAGCCGCCAAGGCAGCACCGACTCGGACATGACCGTCTGAACAAAGTTCATCAGCTTGTTAAGGCCAAATCGGCGAACGGTGGCGTTCTTCCGACGAGTTCGGTTGGGCACGTGAACGTTGATCATCTTGCTCTGCAAAATGTCCCCTCTATCATTGGTGCAGGAGACCAGAAGCCACTTTTGATCTTCACTTATGCAGTAGCAGCAGAAGAGAATCTGCGACTTTTCCCGGCGATCGCCAAACATCTCACCCAGTTCAGTTTGTTTGTCCTTGAGAGGCGCCAAAATGAACGGCGACGTGTAGAGCTGCGTACTGTTGTAGAGCTTGTCTTTGCCTTTGAGGAACACCTCAAAGGAGGCAGCCGGGCCTAATCCAGTCAAACTTTTAATGTTGGGCTGGAAGACTAGCTGCTGTTTGCACTGCGAAAAGACGGAAAATGCCAGCTCCTTCATCTGGCTATTTCGTGTAGCATTTCGAAAGTCTCTGTCTTCGCTAATGATAGAGTCGATTGAAAGCAGCTGCACGTGCACATTATTTCGCACATTCTCCGGTATAAACTTGAGCATGTTTGCGAATGACTTCAGCAAGCCGATACACCCAAGCCTGGATGCCTCCTTTCCCGAAGAGGTAAAGGGGTCGATGATGTAGATGACAATGCTCGGGAAGTTGTGCACGTCATCCTCCTCCTCAAATGGCTCCAATGCAGCTGCTATTGAACAGACACTCGAATCACCTGCACTAAGGCTGTTGGTGTTGCCGCCGCCGTTGTTGTTATTGTTGTTGCTGCTACTGCCACTAAGAGTGCTCTCGGTTTCATTGAGAAGTCGCTCAATTGGACTCTCTGTTGAGCTGGAAACATGGCCAAAGCTGTTTGAAGGCCGTTGTGAGTTTGCTCCACCAAACATGGACGATGAGCTGCTCGACATGAAGGAGCTATTCGACATGCCTCCATTCATCGATGTATTGCTGGCATTGCCGCTAAAGGCGTTTGCAGAATTGGGCACTTCCGAAAAGCTCTTTGAGGTGCTAGGTGCTTCAAACAGGCTTCTCTCGTAGACAGACAAGTTTGGAGCGAGATTACAGCAGGCCTGAGCGTAGTGTTTAATCTTCGTTGCCAGATTACTTTCGCCCAGAGTGCTGAACCACTCATCTAGAGGCACAGAGTCGCTCTTCTTGACAGCGTTTTGGCCTACCACATAAATGCCGTCTTTGCACACTTTTCGAATTGGAAAGTGGTCACCGAAGCGCAGCACTTCATAAGTTGTGGACAGGTCATTTAGAAAGCTCTTCGCTTTGGAAATGATGTACTCATTGTCGGGCACGAGGGCGATGTAGCCAACATCTCTGGTCATGGCGTATGGCTCGAGAGACAGCTTCTCCCAGAACTTTAGTGCAAACGGCGACACTACGACGCAGTCATTGTCGTAGCCAGCCAACAGCGACGGAATCGGCTGTGGTTCGCATTGATATTCTCCAGAGCCTCGACCGGCGAGTCGGTGAAACTGCCGCCAGGTGAGGGGCCCTTTGACTGAGTTGTAGGTCACCTCGCTGCCTGTAGCTGAGCCCTTTCGCTGAACAGCCTCCTGCAACAGCGGCTGCAAAGTCTTGAGCAGGTAAATCACTTCGTGGTTATTCACCGCATACTTTGAGTGACGGAATGACCAGTCGTGCAAGACAGGTCGAGAGGAATTGTTCACTGACAAATTCTGCAGATTGTTCGTCAGCAGCAGATTGGGCTTTACGTTGGCGGCAGCGTCACTCCTAGTCATCACCATGGACTGCAAGACAACGTCAGTACAGTCCTTGTACACTAGCTTCAGAGAGTCCCGCTCAAAAAGACGCATAGAATTCTCTTTTAAGTTGAACGATTTCAGTTCTGGCCGTCGAAAGCAGTTGATAATCTTTGCAAAGGTTGAGCTGGAAGGGTAGATAGTGGTGGACATTGAGATGACTAAATCAATTAAATTATCATCAACTTCAGAGAAAGCTTTCGTCAGGTCTTTATCGAACAGTCCGTTGTTATCGGCAGAGTTTTCAGATAAGATGGCCTTCTCTGATGGATCGTAGTACACTCCGGTTATTTCAACTTCATCTTCATAAAAAAGGCCTGAAAACTGACTCAAGTGCCTATTTGAGAGAGCACTGAAACCACAGGAGCACGGATAGTAATCTGGTTGAGGCGATGGATCGTGCAGATAGATGCCCACATCGTTGCCCTTGATGTTCATATTGCAGACGCAGATTGAACAGCTCTCAAAGTTGTGGTCGCGAAACAGGTTGAACATTGAGTCGGAGAGAAGGAGGTTCAACATGAGGGCATTCACTTCGTTATGAGGCGCAGACGCTGCAGCAGTGTTCATGCTGCTCTCCATAGCATTGCTCGAACCCATGTTCATGTTGAAGAAGTTGGAGGAGCCCACCATTGGAGACATTGTTGACTTTTGCTGCATACTGTTGAAGGTGTTCAGAGGAGAGTTGGACATGAATGCGTTTGAATTGGATGGGGAGTTATGTGACATTGTTTGATGAAATGAATATGGTGACTTGCGGTTATCGAAATTAGGAAGTGGACTTGAAATGAAACCGGGCGTGATGGGGGACATCGATGAGCCGTCCATGCTCATTCCAGGTGAGTTTTGTCTGAAGTTGCCTCCAAAGTTATCAGATGGAAAGTTGTACATTTGTGATTGCATGCCCAGTGGAGGCCGAGGCCGATTGATGAATCCTGAAGCGCCGAAACCGGGCATATTCTGGCCAGGTGGTCTAACGTTACGAATCATCTGACCGGGAAAACCGCCCAGTCCCTTGACGCCTTGCATAAACTTTGATTTGCCCGCCATTAGAGAGGGAATCAGCTGAGATTGATTCTGTGATGATCCCAAGCCAAATGACTTCACAGTTTGCTGTTGCTGCTTCTTGCTGGTGTTGTGTTTGTAGAAGCAATGCGATGGCAAACTCTGCCTGCAATCAACACTTTCCAGAGGAGCGTAATTTGTTGAGGTAATGAAGGATGATTGCACTGGAGGCTTGTAGACAAATGAAAAGTCCTAAAGGTATTTAAAAGAAAAATTAAAACTGAACAAAAATTAAAAAAGTCAAAGCTTACCCTCAGCTCTTCCACGACTGGTTTTGGAGCACTTTGTTCTTTGCTTTTGTCAGCAGGTTCTTGCGCAGCACCTTCATTTTTAGACTCCGCAGAAACAATGTGAGAGTTGTTGTTATTACCGGGAGACGCTTGCATAGCTTCAAGTGAAGGCGGCGTAGGGAACATGCGAGACAACTCGTTGATGGAGTTAGAAACGTATGAGTCTGAATCGGGGATATGAGGAACGGTGTGAGGGCCATTGGAGTTTTTCGGCGTGAGAGGTGCTTGAAAGTTATCATTGCTTTCATCGCCTGACGAATTGAAAAACTCGAGATCACTGAAGGTATTGGCAAAGTCGTCGTCGCTGCGAGAAAATGCAGATTTAGCATTTGAAAGAGCCTTGCTGTGGTGGTTCGTAAGATCATTGCTTTCCTTTGACTTGGCCAGCTTGCCATGGTTGTTGCCATTGCCATTGCTGCTGCTGCTGCTCATCGGCTGCTGCTCCAGGGTCCCGTTGAGCAGGTCAGTCAAACTTCTCTCCGTGACAGTCATTGACTCAATGGAAGGGTCGTAGTGCTGCTTGGAAGCTGCAATGCCCATGTCTTCAATATCATTCTCAAAAACATAGGGGTCTTTGCTTTTAAAATGAGGTAGCTCGTGAATGGAATTGATGAATGGATTGAAGTCGGCATAGTCTCGACCGTTCAAGTCAAGCATAAAGCCATTGTTGAGTGAGTTTTCGTTGATGCGCCGATTTTTAGGCATTGGTAACTGCCATGATTGATCAGACTCGCAGCGAAAGTCGTAGAGAAGACCGTGACGAAGGTCGTGCTCTCCATCGTAGACATTTCTGTAGAGGAATGGTCGTTTCAAAGGAAGAGCGCATTTTTCACTGGCATTTTCCGCAAAAGGGCCTGCTATTTGAGATGTGACCATCGTTGCCTCCGACTTTGCCCCAGAATCAGCATTGTCGGGCATAGCTGAATGTTCGACACTTTTGCCCCCGCCATTCAAGTTGTCGACGGTGTTACCGAGCGTAGCGTGGTCGACAGCAGGTGATAAGGATGAACTAAGGCCACTTTTATCTTTTGGACTTTGATTCAGCTGACTGGAAAGTGTGACTGGCGTATTGATAGATGCACTTTCTTCTTTGGAAGTAAGAGGTGAAGTGTGTTCGCCCGCGTCACAGTTAAAGTTGGACAAGGGCGATGACTCGATTCCGGGAGTATTAAGAATGGACGAGGTGCTTGTACTGACGGGACTTTTGTACGACACAATGATTGGAGTAGCACTAGATTGGTTCAGGCTGCTAGAGCTCATGTTGACGTTGCTGTTCACAGGCGAGGAGACGGACGTCTGCGACTGCATCAAGGAACTGGTTGATGAAATTATAAACTCCTCATCTGGCTTCAAACTCAGCTCTGCCCTCTTGTGAAAGGGCGGGCAGTTCTTCAGCTGTTTGGCACGCTCCTTTTCAAAGCTGCGGTCTTTGCTTTTCCCAGAGAACTGATTGTATGAGGAAGACAACCCATTAATACCATTGCTCGACTTTAACTGCTTCTTCAAGTTGGACTGTTGACATTTCGGACAGTTGCATGACTTTTTCAACAACAGTTCTCCGTTGATCGAAGTGTTGGCGAACTCACTTGAGCCGTCATCACGGGTTGAGCTGACTTTATCAAGTAAGATTGAATCACATTGAGTAATTGTCTGGTTGGTGTTACTCTTCAGGCAATACGAGTCACTGGGCAATTGTTGATTGTACGATACCATCAACTGGCAGTTTTCTAGAGACTCCTCTGACTGTTTGTACAGCTGAGCTAATGTCTCGTGAGGGTTGAAACTTTTGGCTGCTGGATCAGTTTTCTGCGGCCGTAGCTGATACATTTTTCGGTCGATTTCAGTGATGAACACGTAGCAGAATGGGTATTTCATTTTACAATCACCGATGATTATTTCGACAACCTTATTTAAGTAATCATCTTCAGACAATACTTTTTTATCATCGCTAAGCGAGTTGAAAGGCGAAGAAATGTTCAAGCCACCGTTTTCCTTTGAGTTCTTTAAGTTAAGTGGGTAGATTTTCTTCCAATCGGCTAAAAACTTTTGTACTGATTGATCACTATCTTTGTACACATGACCAGTCAAGTATGCCTGCAGCCCGTAAGGAGCAAGTATCACTGAAATGGTGCAAAATGGGGAATCGGTTAGTTTGCATCAAAAATATGTTTTAAAACATTGATGGACAGTACCTCGTAATCCTTCAGGAGTTGATTGTGCAGCATGCAGGTCTTCGCTTGATATCATGTAGACGTTTGAGTGTTGCTGTCCATCAATGTTTGAACAAACAGTACTATCACCGTGGAGGAAAAAGTTGAAAGTAAAAGTAACCACAGTGTCGTCATTCGGTTTATCACTGAAAATTTCAGATTTAACAGATGAATTAGTTTTTGAATATAGAGATTTCAGAAAATAATAAAATACACATACCTTCTGCCTTTGGCGGCAGCATCCTGTGCCTGTTTTACTTGAAAGAACCATTTTCCAAGTCTTGAGAAGCCTTTAGATAGCAAGCACCTGTAGGACAAAGAGCAGCACACTTGTTAGTTATCACGGCCAAAAATAGGTAGTTTTCCATAGCGATAAAGGCATCTTCGGTAACACTTACTTTTCTATCAAAGTATGCAACGCTTTGAATAACAACGTCCGACACTCGTATGAAAGGCCGCTTTCCCACGAACCATCCAGTTCATCTTTCACTAGAATTTCAAATAACCGTAATTAGAAACTGTTTTTTTGTAGTAATACAGCTTGTAACTTACGCTTAAGGTTGCTGACAATAAGTTCGGAAAAGTCCGGCGCTTCACCGTACCAAAATATCCACAGTTCTTTTGTGTAGCTGACATAATTGCTATCATGACCGTTTCTCTGGTTCTGATTTCGAGTATTGCGGACTCTCCGCCAGACACATAAAATGTTGGCATTGATACACCTTGAGTAGGAGTGCAATACGGGATCTTCAACAAGTTCATTGCTGTGCACATCAGAGAAATATGTTCTCCACTTGATGCCACACAAATCAGCCTAATCAGCGGAGTGGGTAAACAGATGCCTGTCGTTAGGAAGGCTGAAAAGGGGGAAGGTAAACAAGGACTTACCAAATCGAAGAAACTCGTGTGACAATCTTCTAGGCTTGAGCCGTTGGTCAAAAAGTACGACGACTGAGTCATGTTGGGTTTGCTGTTGTGGTGATCGATGTGGCCATGGTCTAACAGTGCATTGTGCGAGACACGAAGATGCAGTAGATGCCAGGGGAGAATGCGATTCCGATGAGATTGCAGTAGGTGAGAAGGCAGAAGAAAGGAGAGAAGAGAACGGTGCAGGTCAGAAGATCAGTTAATTGCCGTCGCGGCAGATTTGTCTGTAAGTGTGTGTTGTGTTGTGCACAGGGCACTGTGCCTGGCTGTCGATTGATGTTGTATCAACAACAGCAGCAGAGCAAATCAAAGCGGCACAGTGAAGTTGTTGAAGCCGCTCATTGGATACAGAGACACTCTTCTGAACAGCAGTTCAATTGTTGTTGTGCACGGCGATCGGAGAGGGAAAGAGGAGACGAGAATGGAGAGATGAGAGAGAGCTGATAGTGTCAAGCGAGTCAAAGTTTGGAGGCCGCCTTCAAGCGGTAGCAGTTATCGAAGTGATTCGCCGTCGGGTTGATGACGCCGGGCGAAGGATGAAGTTCCACCTCGGTTGGTGGTGCTGCTGTCGATGCTGCCGCCGATGGAGCCAGAGGTGTGCTAGGTTCGAGGCAGTTTTGGTTGATGCGAGCGGATTCGATGCGATCTGTCGCTTGGCACAGACAGAGTGCACAGTGGTGGTGGTGGTGGTGGCGGTGGTGAAAGAGAAGACCAAATCCGATCATCGGAGGAGAGGAGACGCCAACGAGAGTGCCACAGTTGCAGCCATTAGGACAACATCGGCGCTTGCCGCTCGTCAGCCAGCGGTGGTAGTGGCAGGCAGCTGAGCAGGGAGCAGGACAGGCACCACAGGCCACCATGGGCACTACAGCTACACTCGCTCACTCGCTCGCTCGCTCTAGTCTGCCTCATTCACCCGTGGTAGTGCGCGCCGTCAAATGCAGGCGGGACTCTCACTGTCCGCTGGATGCTTCGGCCAAGTGGTCGAGTGGAAGTGCACCTACACACAGTCTAAGCTCCGCCAGCTTTGCAGAAAAACTAAAGCAGCTCTTTTTGGCTCCTGGAACACGAACAGTGAGTGAGAGAGAGAGGGAGACAGCTGAAATAATGTTGCAGCCGCTGCCGCCGTCTTCTCGCGCGCTTAGCGTCTCTCTCTCTCTCTCTCTGCCGACTTGTCCATGCATTACTTTGTTTCTACTTTGTTTCTAATGGACGCGCGCGAGAAAGAAGAGCACAGTGGAGGAGACTGACTGACTGGAAACCGATGGACCGGGCAGACTGCGCGTCGCAGAAGGCGTCAGACCCGGCGCCCACTTCTTCATTTGGAAGTACCGGCGGGAGAAGAAGACAGTGGAGAGGAGGAGGGGGTACAACCAAGGGGGACAACAGGCGTTCAAATGCAGGTGTTGACAGCTGCTTCGGAGGAGGGTGCCATGTGTTGGTCCGAAACCGACCGCTGCGAGTTGTTTGTCTGAGTGCATGCATTGTCTGGGCGTCCAGTCTTGTGCACACTTAATTGGCTTTCTTATCAGCATATATCAGCAGTAGTTGTACGGCAACCCTCATTAGGGGACACCAAATGGCGTACACCACTGAATTCTCATTCAACAGTCACTGAATCTCAAATTGACATTTGACAGATCAATTAAACTTGAACTTGAGAGATAGACGTTCCTAGTTGAATCTTAGTGGCGGGAAATGACACACCGGTCCATATGCAGATAAGAATGATGTTTTTTGCCGTTTGTCCTGTAAACGTTGTCTCCGTTCTGCCGCTAGGTGTCCCCGCTGGCTGACAGAAAGCACTTTAAAAGCGCCAGCCAATCAAAAGGCTCCGTCGGGTCGCCACCGAAATCAAAAACAGTTTTTGCCTCGCTGCCACCTCAACCGCCACTCATTCACGCTTCTTCTGTCATACTCACGCCGCGAAACATCTCCACGCCGCTTTCTGGTTCTTTCTACCGACTCGACTTGATCCAGCGTTTCCTGCTGAATTTCTTCCCACTTTGTGTGTCCTTCTCATACTCGGCACCATGGCCAAACAGAAAAAACAACAGAAAGCCCAACAAGCCAAAGTGAAGAACCGTGACCCGTCGCCAGAAAAGCCGTCTGAGGATGCCAAAACGCTGTCAAAAACTCTGTCTGAAATGACCTCCAAGGATCCGCCAGAAATGGTGATTGATTTGCCCACCGAGGAATCAGAAATTTTTGGCGCAGATTTTCAGCGATTTGATCGCTACATCGGGGAATGTGTCAAGTACAATGACGCTGTCCAAGGACACTTTGATCGCCTACAGAAGCAAATCGAAAGTTCCAACTCTCGAGAAAGCGCTATCAAGCGTAAAATCGATGATGAAGTTATTAACAACAATAAGCGTGAAAAAGAGGTTCTCAGTGTGGTCCACGAACTTCAGGAGGCATACGACCGCAATACAAAAAAGCTTCGCGATCATCACCAACAGCAAATTTCTCGTCTAGTCGACAAACACAAGCTTGAGATAGCCAAATGGAAGTCAAAGTATGAAAAGATCAAGTTTGACAAAACAGTCAAAACTGACAACGCTGAGAAAGCTGAGAAAGCTGACAAAATAGAACCCACCGTAGATCTGGCTGTAGATCATGGTGACGAACTTGTGGAGATTAAATCGGAACTCGAGCTCACCAAAAAGAATCTCAATAGAAAGACTGATGTTTGCAATTATTTGCGCGGCGAACTTGCCAAGTACAAGTCTAAGGTTTCTGAATTGCAATGCTTTATTGAAAATGAGAAAAAGGAAAGCACTGAATACTTGCAAGAGAAAGAACGTTTCCAGCAGGAACTTGAAAAGAATAAACATGCTCTTGAAAACAAAGACAGCGAAATATTGGTAAGTTGTTGAAAATGTAAATTTTAGATTTATCACTACTTTCTCCTCCACAGAAACTCAACTGTAACATGGATGAAAATATCAGAAATTTGGAAATGAAACTAAAGGTCTTTGGTTTTCCTTATTGCTTAGATATTCCGACAGTTGATTTTTCTATTGAAAGTTGAGCTTTTTTAAGTCTCTCTATTTCTAATTTGCATGTTAAATTCTGCATCATTTATTTGAATACTAATTTCTAACTTTAGTCTCCCTTACAAAAACTTCTATACTTATTTTGTTACGAACTGAATAAACCAGCATCGTTCTAGTTTCGCCTTGTGACTGACATTTTTTGTTTCTATTTTCAGGAAATAAAGGATCTCCAGTTTAATGAAAAGAAGTGGAAAGACAAGTGCACCGAGTTTGAAAAGAAGCACCAAATACTCCTCTTGGAAATTGAATCCATTAAACGGAAAAACGCCGCTCTTCGACTTGAGATTCAGCGAAAGGACACCGAATTGGACAATGTGATTTCAGAGAAAAGCAAACTGAAAAAGTCTCATGAGGCTCTTAAAAAGGTTTGCAGCGAGCTGGAAGTGCAGGTGGAGAGCTTTAGTCAAAAGTTCACTAACGCGAGCAGTGCTAAGAAGAATCTGCAACAGCAGCAGTACTCCATCAGCGATGAGATGAGCCACTTGAAAAATGAACTCTATTTGGCTAATCAGAAGTACAATCAGATTTACTCGGAGAAGGAAAACATCTTAAATAAGCTGACTAACAAGGAGCACGAGTTAAAGATAATGCTCACCAATGAAAAAAACCGAATTCAAAATTTGCAGAACGATCTTGAAATGGCGCAGGACAGTGTTAGCCGACTGGAGGACAAGGTTGCCTGGCTCGAGGCGAATCTTGAGGACAGCAATAGTATTATTAAGCGCCTTGAACAGGACAATGCCATCATCAATGAACAACTGGTCAAAATTAAGGAAGAGGCTTCGGGATACATTAGCGAAATTTATGAGCTTAAAAAAGAAAAGGGCGAACTTGAAGAGCAACTCTACATTGCGGACGCCCATGAAAAAGCGCTTCGGACTACTAACCATGAGCTGCGAAAGTATTTTGAAATGCAGGAAGCAGAACTGCATCAACGAAAATATACATATGACGAGACAACTGCTCAGCAGATGAAGCTGATTGAGTATTTGACGCAGCAGTCAGATGACAAACTAAACAAGCGCAAGGTATGTATCAGAATCCTCATTACGCATTCCGAATCAACAACTAATGGTCGCTTTAAAAAAGGCTTCACTTTTTCCCTTAAAGATTGGCCACTCGCTTGAGCAAAAGTATCAAGAGGCACAGCGAGAATTGGTGGCGCAAAAAGCTAGAAACATAATGCTCAACGAGCAATTGACCAATGCTAATGCAGACCTTTCTAAACATCTCTCGGAAGGTATTTCATGATTACACAAATTGTTTATTTGTTTAAAAAAAATTTTTCTTTAAACAGTCGAGTTCTTGACTTCGGAAATCAATGACTTGAAGAATAGACTCATCAATGGACATTAATTTATTTTCGCCATCTGAAAACAGATCATTATAATCTCTACTATCAACACAATCCATTACTACTTACATTTTTAAAATCTTATCTTTACCCCCACTGACAACTCTTTCTCCGTCGGGACTCCAATCGAGAGCAAACACCTTTAGTTAGAGAGAAAACCCCAGTCAGCAAACATTGTACACTGAACTATCTGTACATTTACCTCATCAGCGTGCCCAGGCAGGTCGCACATCAGCTTTCCCTTACGGACGTCCCACACTTTGAGTGTGGAGTCAGCACTGCCGCTCACTAGCAGTCGATTATCAGCAGACCACGATATTTGATATACCGCTTTGACATGGCCCCTCAAGGAGGTTACATACCTGTCACAAAAATAATGCAAACATTAATTTCATTGTCATTTTTCTGTTAAGTTTCACCTTTTCAACTTATAAATATAACTTGTACTTACTTTCCAGTTTTGCCGTCCCAAAGTTTGATTGATTTGTCAAAAGATGCACTGGCAATGAGGCGGCCATCAGGAGAAAATTTGACGTCGTTGATGAGCTGCTGGTGGCCAGTCATGCGACAGAGGGACTTGCGATCAGTCTCCGGACTCCACAGAAACAGAGTAAAGTCGTCAGAGCCGGAAACTAGCCTTTCCCCCTGCAGGCGTACGCCCTGGTACCGCTCTTGTACCTTTTCACGGAGCTCTTCTTCAGAAGCAGCACTGAGCTTGGCTTTACTGCCTGGGTCGTAGACGCCAATGCGGAGAATGTATTCAGTGGACAGGGCCAGGGTGTTTACCCAGTGAGCGTGGCCCTCCAGAGTGCGACACAAAACGCCCTAAGGATATTATAAAAAAATGAAATAAATCATCAAATGTTTTCATCAGTCATCTAGTGGAAAGTGTGTACTCACATCCGAACCTCTCCAGACTTTGATTGTCCGATCGTGCGAAGCAGTGTAGATGAGACCGGCACCACCCCACTTGACGCAGGACACACTCTGGGTGTGGCCATTGAGAACGAATTCGACCTTCTGAAGAACCGCGTCCCAGATGCGCACTGAAGCATCTTTGGAGGCACTGGCCACTCGACGACAGTTCACATCACTACAAGAAAATGAAAAGTTAAAAAAGTAATGGGCAAAACACAACCAAGCGCCTTACCTGTGGAATGGCTCCCAAGATAAGCAGTTGACCCACTGTTTGTGGCCTTTAAGCGTCCCGATTTGCTCTCCAGTGCTGGTCTTCCAGACGTGAACTATTCCATTTTTGTCTGCCGAAGCAAGCCTGGTGCCATCAGGTGACCAGGCGATGGCCAGCACCCAGTGCTTGTGTGCGCTACAAGTCTTGAAGGGCGTCTCCGTGTGAATGTCCCAAAAGCGGACTGTAGTGTCACCTGAACCCGAGGCGAGAAGAGAACCTTCCGGATTGAAGGCCACCGAAACGATGGCGTCAGTGTGCCCAGCAATGGAGCCACTGCATCTCGTCACTGATTCAACGTGGAAGATGGCCTGAGGTGCACAGACCACGTCCAGGCACTTTTCCAGCTGGACGGCGCCCTTAGCAAAAGAGCTTACAGTCTCCTCTAGTGAGGACTTTATCTCCACATCGTTTAAGAAGAAGAGGTATGGCAAGTTGGTCTCCTTTTCTTGGATGGTATTACAGATGAGCTGGAGTTTGTCGGGAGTGATGTCGATCGGCACTTCTAGTTGAGTTCCAAAGGATTCACCAGTCTCTGATTTAAACTGCACCAGTGCGGTGCCTCCTGATGAGCTCATCTTTGGGCTGATTTGCAGTACCAGAGTTGAGAAATTGATAATTATCGCCTACACGTGTTGCAAATGAACCAAAATAAAGCTAAAGAATCACAAAAATTGTCAAAATGTGCAAAACACGTGACAGCAGTGCAGCTATTTCGATCCTTTCGAAGCACACTGATGCAATGCAATAACTGATTTTCTCTGGAACAGAATTTACCGGTATCAATTTCATGTTTTTCATTTGCCCTTTGACCTGATTTCCCATTGAAAGGGCCCCACAGGTCAACAAAATGAATCTTCTCCGGTGTCATTGCCAACGTTTGTTTATCTGGCCTCGGAGAGCAAATGTTTTCTCAAACGGAAAACAACAAAATGCCCAAGTTTTGCTGTACAGCACCAGCCACCCTCTTCAGTTGAATAAGGCCCCAATTTGGACTTTAAAAGGTTCCCTTCTAAAAGTTCCAGTTCCCTCAACAACGGTGCGAATTGCGTCTTTGGCGACAAAGAGTTCGAGAATATATTTTTCATGGAAGTCCTTTCTCGTATCGGGTGTTTTGCTTTCCATATTTGCGGGCACAATGCTCTATCTGAAGGAAGAGAAAATGAAAAAGCTTGAAAAGCAGCGCAAAAAAGCATTGGGCGAAGCATCAATCGGCGGAAAGTTTGAGCTGGTGGACCAGAATGGCAAAAAGTTCACTTCATCTGACCTCGAAGGTAAGTGGGTCTTGCTGTACTTTGGCTTTACCCATTGCCCCGATATTTGCCCTGATGAACTGGAGAAGCTTTGCAAAGCCGTCGACATCATCTCCGCGAACAAGGAGGCCGATCCAATTCAGTCCGTTTTCATCACCGTTGACCCTGAACGAGACGATGTGAAGGCAGTCCGCGAGTACATTGCAGAGTTCTCTCCCAAACTGATTGGCCTCACTGGAACGCAAGAGCAAGTGAACCAGGCGACTCGATCGTATCGCGTCTACTACTCTGCTGGTCCTCGTGATCACGAGAATGACTACATCGTCGATCACACCATCATCACCTACCTAATTGACCCTGATGGAAAACTGGTCGACTACTACGGGCAGACTAAAACGGCCGAAGATGTTGCCACCGGCGCTATCAACAGCATGAAAAAGTACCGCAGTTTGAACCGTCGACTTGGATTTTTATAATTTCGTTAATTTTGCTAATTATTGTTTATTTGGAAAACGTTCACTGTAGATAATAAAAGATGAGTTTGGTTCAGTATTTACAATTTGATGGTGGTCAAAAATGAGCCTTTTAAACTACAAGTCTGTAGGAAATGTACCGTCCGGCAGTTTCAGATGGGCGCACAATTTTGACCACATGTCCTCGCTTTAGACCAAAATATCGAGCCACAGGGTCACTAGCCTGAATTCGCATCAACTGACTTTCCTTCAGCTTGTAGCGAGCCAACAATTCGGCCTTCTCTTCAGGCGTCAGAAGAACGTGCTCTGGGACAAGCTCGTGCTCGGTAATGTTAATCAGCAGTTCAGACTCGAGAAACTGTTCCAGAATGTACTTGGGCGCCATATCAACGAGTGCTTGCTTTGCCGAGGGGGTCATTCCCTGCTGAACTACAATGATTGCACGGGAGATGTTCTCCTCTTGCATTCTCTGACAGTAGTTTTTCACCGTCTTGATGCCAATTTTGGGCTCATCGGGAAAGAAGACAAACATTTGATCTGTAAGCAAGAGTTTTTTTACTGAAACTGAAAAGTATAAAATTGCAAACTTTACCTGTAGGATCATCAATGTGGGCGACCAGGACAATCAAGTCGCTTCTGACTGGGTGGCCTTCGCTGGGTCTGTCTCCATACGTCTGCTTGAAGAAGTCAAAGCTTTGGTCAATTTCCTCCTGTGACACCAGGTAGCCGCGATCATGACACAGCTGCATCACCGTCTTTCGGATGCGCCACAGTTTATAGGTGAGAGCTTCATCAGATTCCATTGTTCTCGGTGATTAGGATGAAAAAACTTGTTATAAAAATGGATTTTTACAGATATTTGAGATTTTGAATGCTAAAAAACTGAGATCAAATGTAAGTCAAGTAGAGAAAGATGCAAAACTAACTAGCGAGTGGTCACCGCCTTTTGACAGAAAGAATTGACACAGTAAAGTTCCGAGGCCAACTGTCACCGAGACCGGGTGCTAGAATCCGCAGGCAGAAAAATGGCTCATCACAACATGTGATCCTTAGCCACTTTCCAAAAATGTGTACCCTTCAAAGATGCTGTTACGCGCAATGCAACTTTTCAATCAGCCTCACTCAAAGCGCCATTTTCAAAAATGCACCTTTTTTGCGGAGCATGTCAATCAAGCGCACAGCAACCTGCTTTTCTAGAAGTGGGCGACGATCAATTGGGTTGCCTTATCACAGTGTCGCCTATTATTGACAGAACCCTCAGTCATAAATGGCAATGGCATTTGATGCCTTTGATAGGAGGACATAAGAGAGCACTGCCATTTCATTACCATTGTCTGGCACGATAAATCAACGAAGCGTAACTTGGCATCACCGACGGTGAGTCAGTCAAAATGCAGTGAGTATGAATGTGTTTATTTGTCGATGGTACCATAAATTGGCATCAGCACACGACTTGACTACACCGGACTGCAGACGACTTGCCAACTGGTGGCCAACCGCCCCGCCGTCTGTCGATCACCTGGTCCCCTTCAGTCCTCTCCTGTGCACTCTGTTCCAGGAAGGCAGGTGTGAGTGAGTGTGTTTCATTTTAAGCAGCATTCAGCGTTTCAGTGTTCTTCCATGGCGTCTCGCCTCACGGCCAAGTCAGTGTGTATCCCTCTTTCGCTCTCTTCTACCTGACCTGTTTTTTTCCTGCGAACGATATTATCCCATTGCCCTTCTGTGCCTCTCTCCGCAGTGCACATATGTTCTCTAGCGCGCAGCAGTGGTGGTGGTGAACACTTGGCCTGTCAGAAGTGCTCTCACTCGCTCTCTGTGTTCGTCTTGTCAGTCAGTCAGTGTAGCTTCAGTCACCACGGCGTACGGCCACACGGCAACTTTGTGACCACTGCTGAAGCACAGTGCAGCAAGCAGTACATGTGCTGGCGTGAAATTTCACTCGCTCACTTTCACTGTCTACCTGTGCGGTGAGTTTGTGTGTGTGTGTGTGACCAGTCTTTTCCCAGTCAGTTTCCCCGGTGACGCTTCTGTATTTGTTGAGGTAACCGCAAAAATCGCACCAGCAAACACATCCCCAGCAACACTGCTACCCAATCTACTACCACTACCCAATTGGTAGGGACTAAAGAAGTACGGTCATCTTGTGAGAAACCAGTGTGTGTATATTATTGTGTGTTGTGCCACCGTTGCCTGCGATCCGACAACCGACACGGCGCATTTACCCATTGTCACTGCCGGTGACAGTGTGCTTCATGCCAGTGAGCGCCAATTAGTGCTCGCCTAATTGCCTGCGCCACTGTCACTGCCCATTGATCGCACGGTGTGCAGCGCTCTAAGTTGCAACCAGACGAAAACTGGCAACATCAGCAGTACAAGTGCTGTCGCACTGCATTGCCAATCACCAATCAACACCACCATCATCGCTTTCTTCATCAGTCCTCTAATAGATTCAGTGTTTGAGGCAGTGTTCGTCGACGACGAGTCTCCGCACCATCGCTCTTGTCATCGCTGCTGTGACAATTGTTGGCACAATTGTGACTGAAGTTGCCGCCGCCGGTGCTGCTTTCCGTCCGGCCATCAGGGCACCACTTCCAGGACGATCAGCAGTGCTGACCAAGAAGAGTGGTGTCTTTTCATCCGCGGTGTTTTTGTGTCTTCACTAACATTACCATCAACCTCCGTAGTGCATATCACTTAGCTGTTGTTGTTGTCGTCGTCGTTGTCGTACTCTTGTGTCATCCAGTGGCAGTCTCGCACTGACAGCCACTGCGCCCGCATCGTCATCCTCTCTTCTTAGTTCCTTTCGTCTTCGTCATCTTCGGCCACTGTGATCATCATTCACCACCATCACCATCACTGCCATCACCACCACCACCGCCACCAGCAACAACAACAACCGGCGACAAATACACTCACGCACGAGACACCGTTTTGGAGTTTAACGACAGCAGCATCACCGCCGCCGTCGCCACAACGCGCGAACAGTGGCCATTATCATCATTATGGGAAGCAGCAGAGACGTTCTCTCTGTGGTGGCCACTCTGCCAGTGAACCGTTCCAATTCTCTCTAATTCGCAAAGTTGATTACCTGCCGACGCGGCCGACGCCGACGCTGACGATGCAGTCGGTGCCATTACTCGTCGAACAGATCGGTCATTAGTTGGCCATAATGGCGCAAAGTAAACACTTAATGGCAAGTCTCGCTCGGTGATTTGTGTCCGCCAGTGTCCTCACTTGATGTCCACAGGACGGCACTGTCCACCTGAAGCAGCCTTACCTGTGCTGGATCACATATCGACAGTTGCCTTGACAAAGGCGATCCATTCAATCCGCTCAGCGACTGCTGTTTTGCCTGCGTATTCCCCACTTCGTCTGTTCTTCCTTCTTCGCCTCTGCCGTCTCCATCGTCGATTGTCTGTCCAATTTTACATGTTGCAACTTGACTTGCAATCAAACACTTACCACAAACTGTCTACCTGTGTGTGTTTGTGCGATTGGCTGGCTAGCAGACTGTCAGCCTGCACCAAGACCAAGACTTTTCTGCTGCTGCTGTTGGAGCTTGTCAATGAATTGGCATTTTAGCCGACTGTCGCCCGACTCAGCAGCTCAGTGTCGTGTCCAGTGTCCGAGTGTGATTGTTTCATTGAGGGCACTGTTGCTGTCATTATGCCTGCCCTCAGCGAGGTGATTAGATCGCAGTGTCTGCACTTTGCACTCTCTCCTCTCCTCCTCAGCGCCTCTTCCGATCTTCAGACTGACTGTCTGCTGCGTCCGACTCGTCTACAGTTCGTCTCGTGTGCACGCCGCAGCCACCGCCACAAGTGGCTGTCACGTGTGTGAACCTCTTCATCACCTTATCCTCTTATCGATCCAGTAATCGGCGAGTCCGTCAGCCATCCATTCAGCCAGCTATCAGGTAGCCATCATCATCTTCGACGCATCAACCATCTCCGACTGACTGATTTCACTGACTGATCATCCCTTCAGCCCACTGCTCAGCTAACCGTTCATTATCACAATCGCCCACACGACCACGACATCGGAGAAGAGACGCACATGCAGATTTCCCCACGTCATCTGACGATCCACTTGGCATGTGCCTCCGCTTGAAGCCCATTGTGTCCTGCAATGTCGACAAATCATCGGTCAATGCAGGACTACGATCAGCTGGCCCACACTTCCACTCACTACGACTATGGCACCTCATCCTCCTCCTCAGCAGCAGCAGCAACCTCCAGTGCAAAGAACAACGGCAAGGTCAGCCTGGATGACTTCATCTACGAGCTCAAGCAGCGCAATGAGGAGATGGGCGAAAGCAACCACTACCCCCACCTCAACGGCAGTGCCCACTACCCGAATGGCGATCTCGAAGTTCCCTCCCCATCTTCCTCCTCCACCTCCGCCTACCTCAACGGCACCCGTGATTCTAGTCAGACCAATGGGCACCACAGTGGGAAACAGAATGGCCAACCGAATGGCAGCCACCACCACTACCCCACCTACGACACCCAGCACCTTCTGGGGCAACTGGCCCAAAAGGAAAAGGATCTCGTGCTAGCGGCGGAGCTAGGCAAGGCGCTGCTCGATCGCAACGAAGAGCTCACTCGCACCAATGAACAGATAAATGAGGAGTACACGCGCAACCTTGAGGTAAGGGCACTTTGTTTCTGTGTGTGAATGTCTCCCTCTCTTTCGCCTGCTCGCTCAGTCAGTCTGTCTGTGTCAGTGTATTTTTGGCGACAATGAGACACTTGGTTTGGACTGTGCAGAGAGTGCTCTGTCATTAGCACATTGGACACAGAGGACGCAGGCACACACACAGGCACATCTCGATGATTACCACTTCAGCGAAAAATGACCACTGCTTTAGATTGAATGCTCTGTGCACACAGTAAAGTCCGACACACAGACAGACAGGCAGTCTGACACGCCAGGTCGTTCAGCAAAGGCGTCACAACGACAGTGGCCAAGTTCGTCTGAGTGACTTCTTTTCTACACCCCACAACTGTCCACCACCGGTCATTACGACCAGGACCACCATCACCAGCATTATTCTTCAACAGGTCACCATCGCCATCAGAAAGCACACCAAGAGTGGACATTTGGCAGAAGCTACTGTTGTTGGGGCTGCTGCTGTTGTTGTTGCGGCAACGACTACGCAGGAGTGTGTCAGCAAAGGAGGCCGTCGGTGGTGCGAGAGCGAGGACGAGCAGCCTTGGAGTGTCTCTGAAACAAAGACACTGCGCCGAGTGATAGTGCCGCAGCTCGTAATGAGACTGTGAATGGCGCCCGCCGCCGATGAAGGGACGATAATTCAAATGGCTAGTGCTTATCTGGGCTCAAGCTGTGATTGTTCTTCTCGACTTGCCTACTCCTTCTCCATCTTCTCCAGACTCTGTCTGACAAACAGCAGCGGCGGCACGTAAGTGCTGCAATTATTGCGCTTGTCTCTGCTCCTTGGCTTAATTTAGTTAGTCCGTTCGAGATGACTGATTGCTGTTGCCGCTGCTACTGCTGTGTTGCAGCCACTACTCAGACTTCTCTTGGTCAGAGGCTGGACACGAGCGATGATTCTGAAGTGCCACACTGAGCTGCTTTGAGGTTGGTTGCAGCAGTCGCTCGTTTCTGACTCTCGCAATGACTGCTCATTTCCTGTCGTCCTGTCTTGCTGTTTTGCCTACTACTACTACCTCTACTTCTGCCGTTGTTATTGTTGCTTCTCTGCTGCCACTTGTTGTCATTCCCTTTTGCCCTGGCACACTGTCCATTGTTGTTGTGTCTCTATTTTTAACCTCGAATTGACGATGGTTCTGTGGCGCCAAGGCAGCAATTACCGCCACTGCTAAGAGGATGACGATGACTGCAAACAGTATTTCAGGTCTCACTCTCTCTCTCTCTCTCTCTCGCTCCTTCTGTTATCCTCATCTCCTCCCTCGCTGAGCTGTTGTCACCGAGCAATTAGATTAATAACTCATTAGCCGTCTAATTAGCGTCTTATGCGACTTGAATATGTGAGTAAAGCGAGAGAAAGGGGGGAAAGAAAGAAAAGAGGCAGTTTGAATAGGCTGCAGCAATAGCTTCTAAAGAGACAGTGTTCGGTGTAGAGAGACGATTACCGCCGATCAGCCGCAATGGGCAATGGGACAGTGTTGCCGTAATAGCAGCACCGACACTGTCACTGTCTCTCAGCCTCTATTCGACTTGGATATCACTTCAGCTGGCATTAACCGGCCATCATTCGTCGTGTTTTGTCTCTCTCCCTCCCTCCCTCTTGTCTATTGCAACAAGAAAGAGGGCTTTCAATCCATTCAACAGCAAGAGTTTAGCTCAGCAGCACAGTGATCTCCTTTTCAACTGCTGGCGTCGTTGTTGTGTCTGTACTCGGCTCTTATTGTTTGTGTCCATTGCCTCCTGCTCGTCCATTGTCGGGCATTAATTGAAATCACACCGTTCTGTCGCCGCAATTAATGGGACACACACGGGCACAGAGAGAAATAGAAGTTGAACAGCAGTACACCGGAGAACGATCAGCGGACGAACAAAGGTACTCAAAAGCAGAGAGAGAGAGAGAGAGAGAGAGAGAGAGAGAGAAAGAGCAACGGGGAAAAAATCAAAGAGGAGGGGAAAGCAAAAAGCTACTCATTGGCAGCTCACTTCAGTGCTCACCTGACTGCATTGTACACATACACACCGGCCGATCAGGCCTCCTTCGATTGAGGGGAATTGCCTGATTGCCTGATTTGATATCGACTGATAGTTGACTTATGTAATTAATAACTGACACGGAATCGGTGTCATCGCCCAGTGGAGAGGCAGAGAGATAGAGGCGCCTATCTGACTATGCACTGTTCACATTTTCACCTCTCCGCCCTCACCCTCGCTGGCTGTTCTGCTTGAGCACTGTTTGGCAACTGTGTGCTCTTCCTGTCAGTCGAGTGGCAGAGTGTCAACTGAGTTGCAGTGCCATATGTACATAAAAACCACCGATTGGCCATCTGGTCCTCTTTTTCTGTGAGCGTTAGCTGGACATCACTGAGAGGTTTGTCACTACCGCAGGAAATGACTGCCGTCTTCTCCAAATGACTGTCAAGTTTGTCTCGCGTCGACCTTTGCACGATGTCGGCGGTTGGTCTGCATCCGGAAATGAAATAGTTGCATGAGTGCTCTCGTTCGGTTTTTCTCTCTTTCCCTTTTGCTTCTCTACTTTGCTTGCCTACTATGCTTTAACTCGAGCAGTTTGAATCTTTCTTTCTCTCACTCTCTCAACTCAAGTTTGCAGTTGTCGTCAGTGCAATCGGTACCGAGATTTGCACGCGTACTTTGCAACGTGCACGCCAACAGAGTTGCTGATTGGACACTAACGAATCAGAATCTACAACAGCAGCAGTGGCAGCAACTAATAGTAGTGACACAGCGTGCATTGCAACACACTCTCACACAGGCACAGTCAGAGTCAGTGCCTAATCACAATCATTAACAAGCCATGATTATCACTCGTGCAGAGAGAGCGAGAAAAAAAGAGTGGCAAGCAAGCAGAGTAGAGGAGTTGAGCAAGTGGCGGGCACGATGAGAAAGCGCCGGCGAATGGCAGCATCAGTGTGCCACCAGCAAAAGCAGCAGCTCTCTGCATACACTTTCCCGTGTGCTCGTGTGCTGCACTAATTAAGTGGGCCCTCAGGTAGCGTGACACGAACCAATCGACGGTCAACGGCGATGTGGTGACAGACCGGTGCTGGGGAGACTGACGGACGGACGTACCAAGTCTGAGAGAGTGAGCGAATGAGTGACAGTGTCAGCGGTAGTGCAGTGCCTCAACCAAAGGAAAGAACCACCCAAAGTGTTTGCCAAATTACCTGTGTGACGAGCTGTCTTCGGCGTCCTCGTAGCCGTCATCATCATCATCATCATCATCATTGTCGAGTTTGCATGACTCGCCCGATGAGAGCTCCACTT
>JAALOO010000615.1_pt2 | contig 26893 bp, 11 predicted proteins | sample 7257641 | NCBI WGS metagenome assembly JAALOO01 (sample SAMN14085613, study PRJNA598686) | mite metagenome | biome: ENVO:01001000; feature: ENVO:01001002; material: ENVO:01001226; isolation source: single female mite from University of Michigan culture on fish food culture... ...
CATCTAATCAGAATGATTCTTCTTTGCAGTGTACCCTTTGATAGTTATTGCTGTTGTCATACTGGTGGTCCTGCTGGTGGTTGCAGTTGGAGTTTACTTCTTCTTCTGCCGAGATCGCAGCAGTGAGAACAACACTGTGCGGAAGGAGCGAAGCAAAAAGCGAGTTTCTCAGAGGAAGACTGTCAACAATCCGTCCAAAGGGAAGCACCACCGACAAAGTCATCGTCACGGTGGAGGCAGCTCTCGCCACAACCGAAACAGTCAAAGTCGCAACAAACCACCTGCCCTTAGCAGCAAGGCAGCCCGCATGACTTCCTCAGAAGTGATCAGATTGCCGCCAAATGTAAAGCTGACATGAAGGTGCACTCAAAGCATACTCACAGATCTACTATGCTTCATTTGTAAAGTGCCAGCTTTAAAGATTAAAGTACTTTTTACAACTATTGCATTCCTTTTGCTGGAAAGTGACGAGGGAATAATGATCGTTTTTTTGTGAGCAACTTTCAGTTTAGACTGTGGTGAAATATGATACACGAACATTTTAGCTCTTTTCTGCAGCCCACCTCTATCTCTGCACTCCTCACACCGGCAGCTCTCATTCTGTTTTCTGCCTTCTACGCGACAACACCAAAAAAATGCACTTCCTCGTAGGTGTTCTGCTCCTCCTGCTGATCTACTTACTGGTCATCTTGTTCGTGCACTTCAAAGAAGACATCAAAGAATTCATTCGTTTTCGTGGTAATCGCCCGGTTCTACCAAATGTCTACTGGAGCAATGCTGCCCCGAGTTACCCTCCGGTCAACAGTAACGTTCGCTTGGGAGCTGCCTCGAACAAATGAATGGTCAAACTACAAGTTTTTCCGTTTGCTAAACCCCAAATGAGTTCTGTACAATATGACTGTTGTTAAAGAGTAAAATACTACAGCGACACTTGACCGCCAGTTACTTTTTTGCGTCCGTCAGTTTGCCATATGGCAAGTCAAGCAGACCAAGGTTGCTGATGGCGCTTTCGCCCAGCTTGGGCAAGAACTCGGTGATGATTCCCGACGCAATAGTCTTGTTGTTCTCGCGAATGGTGAACTTTTGGCCAATTTTGAGGGGCATTCCAAACTGCAGCGTCACGTGCACTTTGCCGTGATCACCGGGCATCAGAATGCCGCCAAACTCATCGGGCACGTCAATACGAGAGCCACCGGACCAGGTTTGCGAAAAGATTTGCTGTATGAACTTGTTGGAGATGGGCTTCGGGCGACCACCCTCCTCTTTGGAGCGCAAGTACAAATCGGCGACAAATCGATTCTCCAGATTAAGTGAACCAGGCTGACAGATCAGCATGCCTCGCTCCAGAGTGGCCTGTTTGATGCCGCGACACAGCAGTCCCACGTGATCTCCTGCTCGGCACTTGGGCACTCCTCGACCTAACAGAAAATATTTAGGATTCTGAACAACAAAATTCAAAAACACTTACCGAACATTTGAATGTCACTGACGACCGTCTTGAGCTTCTTGCCCCAGCCAAGTATCTCCGCCTGGTCGCCCTTCTTCACCTCACCACTGTTCAGCGTTCCAATGACCACAGTTCCTCTGCCCTGAATCGAAATACTACTTTCAATTGACATTGAAAATGACGACGACAGGTCTCGCTCAGGCACAGTAATGTAGTTGTCCAGAGTGTCCAGCAGAGTGGTGATTGACTTGATTCCATTCTCTGACGGTTCGCTCTCTTTTTCGCTCAGTGCCAAGAGCGCAGATCCAAAGACAAAAGGAGTATTGTCGCCGTCAAAGTTGAGCGTAGTGAGCAGATCTCGAATCTCCATCTCCACCAACTCCTTGATTTCATCGTCTACTAGGTCACACTTGTTCACGTAGACGACCACCTTATCGACGCCTACTTGCTTGCTCAACATCAGATGCTCTCGCGTTTGGGGCATTTGCCCTTCACTGGCCGCCACAACTAGAATGGCTCCATCCATCTGTGATGTCCCGCAGATCATGTTTTTCACGTAATCCTGATGTCCCGGACAGTCGGTGTGGGCGTAGTGCCGCTTCTTCGTAAAGTACTCCACATGGCTGGCATTAATGGTGACACCGCGTAGCTGCTCTTCGGGCGCCTTGTCAATGGACTCGAAATCTCTGTACTTGGCCAGTCCCAGTGAGGCACTGACCCTCGTCAGAGCAGAGGTTAGCGTCGTTTTTCCGTGATCCACATGACCTATAGTGCCAATGTTGATGTGCTCCTTTTCTTCAGCATTGATTTGATTTTTATCTTTAGGTGCCTGTGTAGCGAATCGCGAAACAAGTTGGAATAAGTACTTCGGATGCTGAGAGTCGAGGTGACTGTGCAGCGACTTCCACGGAAAACTGCTCAGTAGTTCAAGCTTGTTTGGTCGAAATTTAGACACCAATAATCTCATTTTGGTTGGGGATCAATCGATGATGATGTAAGAAACAAAAATTAAAAAAAGGACAACTAAAGAACAAAGTTGTGCACTTGCCGGTGAAAATCAGATGTTTACCTATCACGTCGTCTGTGGAACCGACGTCATATCACGTGGGCTCTTGTTTTGAAAAAACTGCCAATTTCTCTGATTTTAGCACTTCACCCGAAAATGGGAGACTTTGATGCTTTGGGCTCTTTAGATGACTACATCGATAAGGAAGATTTGGAAGGAGAAATCAACGACTATGAACAAAGCATTGCTCGCGCCTCGTTTGGCGATATGGTCAACGACTTTGAGAGGAACCGCCTTTTCTACGAAGGAATCAAAAAGTCTGTCAAACAACTTCGCGAGAAAAATGTGAAAGAAGTTTACGCTCTAGACATTGGCTGCGGAACTGGTTTGCTCTCCATGATGGCAGTTAGAGCTGGAGCCGACAAAGTGATTGGTATGTTTGCTTCCAATTTAGTATTTATTTTTTCTAACTTTTTTTTGCTATTCAGCATGTGACACTTTTAAACCGATAGCCGAATGTGCGCGAAAAATCATCGACAAAAACGGCGTAGGCGAGAAGATAACGATTGTGCCGAAGCAATCAAATAACCTGACTCTTGATGAGAAAGACTCAAAGCCAAATTTGGTGGTAGCCGAGCTGCTGGACACTGAACTGATCGGAGAAGGCTGCCTCTTTGCTTACCGAGATGCGGTTAAACGTTTAGTGAGCGATGATGCTCTCTTTGTTCCATCACGAGCGCGAGTCAACATTCAACTGGTGCAATCGGAGCAGTTGTTTCGCTTTCACCACTATCGCAAGCAGTACACTGTCGAAGGCTCGACTGTGCACCTAAACACGCCCAACGCGGTGAACAACTGCTTAGGATCGCACATTCTCCATGACGTTCAAATGAGTCGCCTAAAACCGAGCAAAGATTTTCAGATTCTCTCAGATCCGCTGATGGTGTTTGACTTTGAGTTCAACAACCTCGAATCACTGAAGCTAAAAAACTGCAAACGCCTTAATATTCCCTTACTAAAGCAATTCACCGAGCCCATCCTGATCTTCTCTTGGTGGGACATTGACATGGACCAGGAAGGGGAAATCACACTGAGCTGTGCTCCGTACTGGGTGCAGGGAAAGCCAAGCGAAGAGAGCATTGCCTGGCGTGATCACTGGATTCAGACCATCTACTACCTGCCCGCATTTGCTTTTGTCGACAACGATCTCGAGGGCTTCAAACACGAGGAGATCAACGCCAGCAAGTGTATTCATATTGATGCCTTTCACGATTCATTCTCCTTCTGGTACGATTTGCCCGCCAACCAGAAGGTCATTGCCCCTCTTGAAATCAATACTGACTCTTGGTCATGTAACTGCGGCTTGCACACTCATCTCAGTCGCTCTCGAATGCTCTCAATCAACGACGAACAGGTTCACTCTGCTTACTTGAACGCACTGACCAGCCAATTGGAAGTTCATTTTAGGGGACAGTCCAAGCTCAACTTGGTCTACTTTGGAGACGAAAGCCTCATTCCACTGCTCTTGGCTGCGCACAAATCAGTTGGCCAGATTTACCTGCACTGCCAGAGCAAACAAAGCCAGTCGTTTTTCAAGAAATTTCTTGCAAAAAACGAGCACATTGTCTCCAAAGTGACACTTCTTAAAGCTGCCGATTTCGGAGAATTTTTCGATTCTAAATACGACCTTAAAGTGCACGGTATCGTGTCAGAGTTGTACTTTAAAAGCTTTGACTGTTTGTTCCCTTCAATGGAGTATTTTGAGTGCCTGCGCTCCTACTACCAACTGCTGCTGGAGCACGCTCATTCTTCCAAGCTGCTGTCAATTCCAAATCGAATCAGCATCAAGTGCCTGCTGGTGGAGTTCAGGGAGTTCTGGCGAAGCTTTGCTGATGTGGGAGCCGACGTGGAGGGCTTCGACTTGAAGCCCTACGATCAGCTCATTCAGAGCGCCCGTAAACAGGCCGACTGGCCAATTGAACCACAGCAAGTCTGGGAGTACTCCTGCAAGCCACTGCTCCAAAGCCCTCTTGATCTGTTTACGTTTACCGCAGACAACTTCAGCCAGCAACAGACACTCACCAAAACAGTCGCCATTGATCTTTCTCATCTGGAGGAGAAGTTTTCCGCCCCACGGTGGCCAGAAAAGGTGGCCATTGTCGTGTGGACTGAGCACACACTGGACGACGCCGGACAGATCACCCTCTCAACCGGTCCTCAAAGCAGTGCACCCTGGTCACTGCAGGAGGAGATTCCCTGGAGCCGACAGGCGCACCAGGGAGTTGCCTTTCTCGGCAAACACTGGCTGCCATCGGCAAGTGACGACGACAAACAGCTGAAGATCACCTTCACGCGAAGCGTCGATGGCAAGAGTCTAAATTATGCACTGTGATGGTTTTCATAAGCAAAATAGACGTGTATTTTCATTTGTATTGTTTGCAATTTGTTTGTACTGCAGTGTAATGTACACAAGGTGAAATCAGAGAATAATCAGTCGTGTGAAACAGTCAGTCGAAATGGGTTTAAAAGCGATGTGGTGTATAAAACAAAGTTGTAGATTAGCAAAAATAACAGAACGTCTGTGTGTTGTCTGTGTATGTTTGTGTGTTGGGGTGAGCGCAATGTACAGAAGGTGGGGATGGTGTGTGCAATCACAGCATCTATTTGGGGAAGGGGCTGGGCTGACTGAAATCAGATAGAAAACATTGAACTAAAAGGAGTGAATGGAGAAAAGTCAACTCTAAAATAATTAAAAATATTGTAATTCCTGCAGTAGGCAATAACTGAAAGTACAAAATACGCTGAAAAGACTGGTCATAAGCACGCGCATACATCGAAATTACCAATAAAAGCTAGTTTATACAAGGATGATAAAAACTGTCCAAGTAAAAGGGTTTTTTTCTTTCCCGAGTTGTTGCTTATACGGCTTGCTTAAGTTTCTTCTGCTCCTGGTCCAAAAGGAGATACCAAAAGTAGGCACAGTTATTCAGCTGATTTACAAGGCTGTTGAGCGTTGCGAGTTTTTCTTTGTTTATCTAGTTGAATCAAAAGCAAATTAGTTAGACGTAAATGATAACGAAGCACCTACTACAGCTGATACTCGTACCTTTTCCAATTGAGCATTCTCTGCAGTTTCCTCTTGACTTTGGTCAACAGTAGTGGTGGAGTCTTTGTCTGTTTCTGATTTTTTACCCTTTTTGGTTGTTTTTTGTTTCTTATTGACATACGTCTCCGGAATGTCATGAGGCTGTGGAGAAAGGAAAAATAACGTTAAGTTTGATTCAACACAAATTGCGTTTAGCTCCCTTACCGAATAAGTTCGCTTGACAGACAGTGGCGTTTCATACATCTCGAAAGCATAGCTCTTGGTGCTGACTTGAACGCCGTTTCCTGCCTTTCCAATACGAGAGAACGCTTTGGCCTGTCGGTCTACGCGAAACTCGCAGACAAAGATGTCCTCTGGAGCAAAGCCAATTGGCTTGCCCTTGAAGAAGGTGCTCCGGTCGAGTACGGCACAGGTGCCGCGCACCTCCTCCAATGCAGCCCACTCGTTATTAGGCGACCTGAGCACTTCGTTGTGAAAGAACTTTCGCGTCGGTTCGTGGTACGTCTCCCTCGGCCACAGGTAGTGGTGGCCGTAGAGGATGAGCTGCTTAGTCGCCTCAACAACGGCCAGATGCTGTACGCGAATGATGATACACTCCTTCCGTTCAAAGTGTTGGTTTTTGGTTTTCAACGCCAAAGCGGCCTCCTCTTTGAGTGTTTCAAGGAACGTCTTGCTGATCTCTGCCGCCTCAGCTACGGAAAGCTGCGCTGCAGTGACACTGGAGCCGGGTGGTTTGCCTTTAGCAGGCGAGCTCTTCTTCGTTGGGTTCATCGTCTTTGCACCAGCAATTGACTGCCGGCAAATGTACACGCAGTCACCTACTTTAATCTGCTCTCCCTTCTTTACGGGTGACTCCAGTGAAACATAGTACTTGACTTTGTAGTGCTTGTTTAGGTCAAAGTCTGGCCATTTTGATTCGGGCAGTGGAACGTTCTGCAAAAGGAACAAGTTGAAAATAAATCTACCAAAACCACCTTTTCAAAACACAACTTACCAATGAAACCTTACGTGGCTGACAGATCTCGCAATGATACTCTGAGCCCCGATCAATGGTGCAGAACTGGCCCACACATTCGAGGTGTTGCCATATCTGTAATACAAAACCATTGTACAATTTAATGACATTACTGTTTTCGATCGAAATCTTACCTTGCAGCTGTCGCACTGAATCATGTCGCCTTCTTCGCGCAAAATGCCACAGATGCAGCGAATCGTATCCTCCTCGTGGTCAGTCTTTTTGACAGGCACTACAGCGACCGGTATCGAATCGACCTCATTCTGCTGATCAAAGGGCATCTCTTTGACTACTTCTTCAACTTCTGCAATCAAATTGAATTTGGAAGATCTGTCGGCTTCGATGGTTGGGAAAACAGCTTGTAGCTGGGCGTCACGCAATTTCTTTGAGAATATGGACAATCTCCTTCGATTACCCACATCTAAGTGAGGGGAATTACTGTTTGCCAAAGCGTTCATCTGTTCAATTAAGGCCGACCAGTTTAGGCTCTTTTCCATGATGTGCTTCTTTTGCTCAATTTCCGAGTCTAAAAATGCAAATGTATCTTCCTGTAGTGTTTTGATTTGCTCACCAGTAAGAAGAGAACCGAACGCAGGAGAATTTTCCTCGAATGATGTTTCCTTTGCACTGCCATTGACCTTTGAGAGTTTGCTCTTTTTCGAGTCGATCATTGGTGGCTCTGTCTTTAGAATCTGGCAAATGTAGCTCTTCATTTCCCCAACAAACTTGTCCACATTAGTCAGTCTACGCAATTTTATCTTCTCGAGGATCAAGCTGAAATCAAAGAGCCCATCACTGACGCAGTTTTCACCGCTCATCTGGCTAAACTTGCGCTTTCCGCCAGTCCCTTTGAGGTGGACGTCATCGGCGTGGCCATTGGTGGTAGTGCCTGGCAAATCACCGTTTTCAGCTGTAAATTATAAAGTTGTACACAATTAGCATTTAAAAATGAAAAGTACGTGATTAGAAAAGGCAAAAACTTACCGTTGGAGAGGAGCAATACGAGTTTGTTCTTCATAAAGCTGGACGCCTTCAGACATATTTCGGCAAAAGCCTTCGCCTGCTGAACCATCCGACTGACCATCTCTGCGCTGTCCTTCACTTGATTTTTCGCCGGCCCCTTCACTATCGACGACCGCCTTCTCCCCTGACTCTTCTCGCTGGTTTCAGAGTCGCTCGAGTTGTTCGATGAGCAGCTGCGATAGCTGACTGCCTTGGCCTTTGCATAGGGATTCTGATTCTGGTCAAGGCATATCACTCCTCCGCCGCCTCCCTTGCCTGAACTGGGGACCGCTTCACTCAAGCCGGTATAGTAGCGGCGCATGTTTCGGTAGTTACGCATCAGAAAAGTCGGCCCCTTTTCGTAACTGTCGTCACTCTTCGTGTATAGTGGTTTCAGCTTTTTAAACGCCTTCAACATGTTCGGATCGTAAGATAGCTCCACCACTTGTTCGTCGCCACCATTACTGGCTGAATTCTGCGCCGATGAGCTCGCCTCCTTTAGCGCAGCGTTCAGCGTGCTGCAGGGCTTGATGCCGAGAATGTTGCTCTTATACTGCGAAACTGGCACCTTGACCTTGGCCGTCTTGCAGTTGACGAATATCCAGCTGGTCTCATCGTGTTCAATCTGCGGGTGAGTCTTCACCTGGGGCAGTGTCTCGATCCAGGTGGGCTCCTTTGCGCAGAGGAAGGGCAACACCTTGGTGAGGTACTTCTCCGCCGGATTCTGCGACTCCTTGGCAATGTCAGCGGGCTGAATTGCGTCGGCGTCAATCACCGGCGACCCCGAGCCGATGACATTGGCGCGCTTGCCGCCGATAATGCCGCGGCACTTGCTCGAGCCACAGTGACAGGCCTGCTGCGAGTCTCGGTTAAAGTTGACAAAGTTGTAGTCGTAGAAGAGCTCCTCATTCGGCTCGATGTTTCTCAGGGCGAACATGCACATTCGGTAGTAGCCATTGACGGACCACTTCTGTATCTCGCAGTTGGGCTCACAGGAGTGGTTCACAAAGCGACCTTCATTCGCCACGCGGTACCCGTCAATGACCATGCCGTTGTCGATGACCATGGAGTAGTGGTGGTGGTCGCTGCTGTACCGCTCCGTCATTCGCCGCTCAAACAGCTGGTCCGAGACTATTTCGCCAATGTACTCGAGGATGAACTCGCCACTGCGAATCAGCTCAGTGGTGCGAATGCCCCAGCCGCGCTTGGCAGTCATGAAGCGCTCCAGCCCGGGGCTCCACTCGTACCTCTGGATCCGCTGGTTAGTGCACTTGTGACCATGCAGCATCGTTCCGGTCTTCTGCCAGCACTCCTGGTACATCAGACGGTTGATGCAGTTGGCGCCACAGCCAGTGGAGCCGTCATTGTTCTCCGGCACGCTGCAGTTGCAGTACTGACTGGAGATATTCGACACCGGCTTCGTATCACAAAAGACATTTTGGCGGACTCGGCGATAGTTGGCAGAGCTCATAGCCGATGGCAGTGGATTGTACTTGTACTGAAACCAAATGTCATAGCCGAGGGTGAATCCTGATGGTGATGACTTAAGACACTGAAGGACGCCGTCTTCAGCGCTAGCAGCTGATGACGATTTGGACTTTTTGTTGCGCAAAGACCGCCTCTTGCTGCTACCGCCAGAGCCACTGCTCAGTGAACCTTCATCTTCCTGTGAGGACGATGAGGCGGAAGAAGATGAGGAGGTAGATGTTTGGTTTGGCGATTTGTAGAAGCTGGGCAATGGTAGTATAGGCAACTTTTGTGCTGGCTGTTCAAGCACTTCTGGTGCCGCTGTGTTTGGTGCCGTAGTAGCAGTACTGGTCTTAGTGAAAGCAGTTTTTAAAGTTTCACTTTCTTCAGAGTAAAGTTTGGCAAACTCTTTGGTGTACACTGCGGTTTTGTAGTACTTCTTTTCAGGAATCGGTCGAGTGAATGGATTGGATTTGATCTTTTCCACTTTGTTCTTTTTAGCAAGTTTCGTCGCTTTGCTCACTGAAGGTTTAGTCACCATAAAAACGGGGAAGTTGTCAACAGATGATGCACTGCTTTCGCTATCTTCTTCACTTGATGAAGAAGTACTGGATGAGCTAGTTGAACTAGGCACTGGTCGCTTATCGGAATCACTGTTGTCAGAGATTTTGTTAGCCTTTTTATGAGATCGATTTGGCAGTTTTCCCTTTGCTAGTCGTTGAGACTTCAATTTGCCTTTTTTTGAGTCAGGAGCATCATCATCCACTTCAGTTGAACAAGAGTCTGAGCTGACCACAGGAGCCGACGTAGTTGCCTTCCGTGTTACTTTCGTTGCTTTTCTTCTCATTCTAGGCTCGCTTTTGCTGTTGTTGACGATATTGTTGGTTTTAGTATTATCGTTTGCTTCACTTTGACTAGTGTGACCATTGACACCATTTGGCTTTGGCGAGGGTTTGCGTGCTCTGGATACAGCCTCAACTGGAGCACTAGTGCTTGCCAGTGGTGGTCGGCCTCGCTTCTTAGTTGAGGGAGCAAGCCTGTTGCGCTTTCGAGGTTTGTCAAAGCCGGTCTTGTTAATAGTCCGTCGTCGCTTTCGCGGCGTTTTGGTGGCCACCTTTGCTTTGCCATTACTTACAGCAGGAGCACTGGATGGCTGCGGCGGCGGCGGCGGCGGCGGCGGCGGTAGCGGCTGCTGTTGCTTTCCATTCGCCTGTACTGGGACTGCTGCTTGCTTTTTCTTTGAAGCTCGAATCTTTGGGGCGCCATTGATGACCGCCGCCGCTATGGAATCCAGTTGAACTGCTTTGCCATGTTTTGCTGCCAGGCGGCTAGTATTCTTTGCCTTTACTCTCTCCTCAACAGATTTATGCAAACCGTTGATGCGAATGGGTTTCACAGGTGCTCTGGCCATTTCACGTAAATCACAGCGTTGTTGTTGTTTTGGCAGTGTCGTTGTTAGAACAGATGAGTAACTCGCGTTGTTTACATCAGCATTGCCCAGCACCTCATCGTCAGGGTCAAACTCGTCGTCGGCGTCACTCGACTCGTCCACAGAGGAACCATGCACTGACAAAGGCGATGTCGGCCCTTTGCGAGTCTTTGTCCTCTTCTTCCGCCTACCATCAGGCGTTAGGGTCGATTTTCCTTTACCACTTTCAGCGATTGGCGGTGTAGATGGCTTTTGAGGTGGAGGAGAAAGTGGAGTGGCTGCCCTCGCCGGCTGCTGCTGTTGCTCAGCCTCAGAAAGCGCGGCAAACGGTGGTGTAGGTCGGTCCTTCTTCTTCTTCTGGTCGCCAGCGCTACCGGGGCTCTTTACCGGGGTGGCCTTCTTCCGACTGCGACTCTTCGGTTGAGTTGATGGTGGGTTTGATGTAGATGTAGAATTCAGCTGGGCATCGGCATTGTTGATGATGAAAGAGTGGCTCGTGTGAACAGCAGCGAGAGCGGCGGCGGCGGCGGCTGCAGCAGCTTCTGTTGTGTTCGTTCTCTGAGATGGCGGCGGGCAGTGCGAGCGAAGCAGCAAAACGGTCTTCTCTCCTGGCTTGTTGTCTGCTGTGTGCTTCTGCTCCGCGTGCGCTGTAGAAGCGGCTGCTGCTGCCGCCGCTGTCGTTGACGTCGCTCTCACTTTCGTCGACTGTGGCGCCCCCGAGTGGCCCGACTGGCCCGCCGTCGCAGTGGACCGAGAGGAGGCGGTCACCAGCTCGGAGGTCCAGTGAGGGTGGACGGGCGTTTCCGATTTGACCGCTGACGATGATGATGATGGTGGTGGTGCAGAAGAGGTGTTTTGCAAAGCAGTCTTTGCCTTTGAAGCAGTGCTGCCCTTTCGCCCCGTACTGGTGCCGGTGCTGGCGGTGCTTGTGCTGGTGCTCGTACTCCTCTTCGAGGTGGACTTGCTCGAACTCTGAGAAAGTGAAGACTCAGGGCGTGGCGCTGCAGTGGTGCTCTGCTCCTCCTTGACCGCCTGGCTATCGGCTGAACGATGACTGGTCGATTGCTGGTGCTGGTCATCAGTGCTGACATTTCGGTGCTGTCGCTTCTTCAGCGGCAGAAAGCACTGGCTGGCCGCAGCCGCCGTCGACTGCACTGCCGTCGACGTCGTCAGTTTGCCTCGCAGAGCCGAGCTGCGACCAGATCGACTGGGAAACTTGACGCTGCTGTTGCTGCCGAAGGAGGCGGAGATGGAGGAGGGCACCAGCTTGGGCATCGTGAAGCGGAACATCGCCGGCAGATTGGCTGAGGAAGCTGCTCCGGAAGATGGTACACTTCTCCAGTTGCTGCTGCCTTTCGATGAGATGTGCAGTCCGCTCAGTTGGCTGATCAGCTCCTCAATGCGAGCAAGAAGAGCCGGGTCAAAGACCAGCTTGGACTTGGACCTGCCCTTTGACTTGGACTTGCGCTTCTTTGAGGACGATTTAGAGCTCTTATGAGATGACCGCTTCTTTCCCTTGGAGGAGGACTTGGCTTTGAAAGACTTTGATGAGGATGAGTGCCGATGATGTGAGGTTGACTTGCTGTCCTCATGACCTGTGGAGCTTCGATGTCGGGAGCTGCTGGACTTTGAACTGGACGACGATTTGTGGCTTTTTGAGGGCGGCTTACTGCTTTTTATGGCTGCTTCCTCAAGAACTGAAATGCTTACTGATTTGCTGCTGTTCGATGAAGCCGACGATTTATTGGCTTTTGTTTTGCCCTCTTTGCTGCCTGAAACAGCAGCAGTAGAAACTCTTATTTTGGCTTCAACCTCTTTATCAACCAGCTGTTTTTGTTTCCCCGCAGACTGATCGGCAGACGGTGCAGCTGTAGTAAGTGACTGTCTGTTGAGAGGCTGTCTGCTGACGGCTGCCTGACTTCCGGTGCTCTTCCGGGCAGGCGGCGGCTCAGTGCTGGCGTCCTTCACTTGCTTCTTCCCCCCACTCTGATCTGCCTTTGAGCTGCCTTTTGGCGCCTTCTTTGAGGAGGTGCTGCTGGTCGCCGTAGATGTCTCCTTTGTCCCCTTAATCTCCTCGCTTTTAATCATCAGCGAGAGCATCTTCTTTGAGTTGAATGTCGCCGTCTCCTCGCTTTTGTGCTCCTTCTTCATCAAGTCCTTCTCGACGACCAGCTCCTTCAAAGCAGAACTACTGCCGCTGCCAGCCCCACTGCCACCACCACCACATTCTTCGTCGTAAAAGTCAGGTGAAGAGTGAAAGGACTTGATGGACTCATTCACCGATCGAACGAGACTCTCAAACTCATCAGTGCCCGAGGTGGGTGAGGTCAGTCCGAGTGGTAGCTGCTCGGGAGTTTTCGCCACCGTCATCACTGACGCAGAAGCCTTTCCACAACTGCTGTTGTTGTTGTTGCTGGTGGTGGTTATGGGGGTAGTGCTAGCCTCAACAAAGCCTGTGTACGCCATGGTCGAAGTAGTGGTTGCTTTGCTGGCTGACGATGGAGTGGTGGTCACTGCTGTTGCGGATGATGCAGAAGGTCCACGAGAGTTCGAACGGCTGTCCTTGCTCTGACTTTCTCCTTTAGCTGCTGCTGCTTTCTTTGCAGTGGCCTTACCGCTGCTGGTTGTAGCCGTCTTTGACTCGGTTTTCACCGAAACGCCTCCTTTTCCCGCTCCTCCTGTTTTACCTCCACTGCTGCCTGCTTTTGCCGGCTTCTCACTAGTGCTGGTGGAGGTAGAGGTGGACGTCTGTTTTGAGCCTCCTTTTGCTGCTGCTGTCTGAACTGAAGAAGTACCACTGGGCTGTGCAGTGAGCTGAGTACCGCTGCTGCTGTTGTTGTTGCTGCTGATCGGAGAGCCGAGTTGAAGGGTCTGGTTGCGATGTGTCGGCGAGATGACCGACAGCAGGAGCTGCGTGCCGAGCAGCGAAGAGGGCGACGGCGGTGGTGGCGCCTGAATGGAGATCGGCTGCATTAGTTGATGCGGGTGTGGCGGCGAGAAGAGTGTGTACGGCAGATGAGGGTGCGAGTTAGGGGAGAAGATGAAGCTGTTCGCCAGGGGGTTGGGTGCTCGCAGTTGAGCCGCAGAGGCAAAGGATGCCGGCGAAAGTGTCGTAGTGACTGTCAGTGAAGAGGATGTGGGCGCAATGGGCTGGGCACTGCTGGACACTGCAGTCGACACGGTTTTACTGCTCGGTGTGCCCGTCTTTGAAGAAGTGGCTGATGTGGAGGTGCTGGTGGTCGTACTTGCAGTACTACTGCTGCTGCCCACAATCAAAGCGGCGGCTGAAGAGCTTACCGATGACGGCGAAGAGGACACTGCCGTCAGTGGGCTTTTAGCGGCAAATGAGCTGCTAGGCATCGTCGGCGGCAACAGAAAAAGCGTCTGTGGGTGTTGCTGAAAGATGGTCGACAGTGAGGGAGACAGCTGAGCGTTGTTGGCGCTGTTGGCCAACTGGTTCAGCTGATGCTGCTGCTGTTGCTGCTGTATCGTCGATAAAGTCAGTAGCGAGGACTTTAGAAGTTGCTGCTGTTGCTGATGTTGTTGCTGTATTTGCTGCTGTTGTTGTTGCTGCTTTGCCGCCGCCGCCGCTGCTGCTGCCGAAGAAGTCGCTTTGCTTCGTGAAGATGAACTCGACCTCGAGGAGGTGCCCAGAGACACCGAGGGACTGATGATGGAGGCTGAAGAGCTAGAGTTGGGAACGATTCGCGGCAGAATGAAAGGGTGCTGAGTGGGAGTGTGGTGATGGTGACCGCCGCTGGAGTTTGAAGAGGAGGATGAAGAGGAGGCCGTACCCGAAGTGGCCTTGCTGTTGCTCACAGTGGCAGCCGCAGCCGCAGCTGCAGCCGCCGCCCCCGAAGTGATGCCAAAGGCCATCATCAGCGGGTCCAGACTGCCCGATGGAAAGGAAAAGTTGGGCGAAAAGTTGAGCGACTTGGTGGGACCGACGAGGAGGGGCGTCGTGCCGGCAGCCACTGCACTGCTCAGCGCCGATGAGCTGAACGTCGGCGAGAGGAGGGCAGAGTGGGCCATCGGACTGAGGCCGGCGGGAAAGGCAAAGGGCGACAGTGCGTGCGCCGAGGCGTTCGAGGTGAGCGTCGGCGAGGTGAAGATGGTCAGCGACTGCGACTGAGCAGGGTGCAGAAACTGCTGGTGCCTTTGCTGCTGTTGTTGCTGCTGCTGTTGCTGCTGCTGCTGCCCTACCGAACAGGCAACGGCGGCATTGGCGGCGGCGGCGACCGATGCCAGCGCCTTCGAGTTGGCCACCGCCTGCTGCTGCGAGGTGCTCTGGAGAAACTGGTTGGGAAAGAGCGTGGGCATGAAGGCCGCCGGTGAGAAGGGATGGTAGTGCTGCGAGTAGGGAAAGGAGGACGCAGGCCCGGGCACGAAGAAGGACGAGTTGAGGAAGGGACTAGGCTGCGGGTGACTGGGCGCCAGCACTGCCGGAGCACTGCTCAGCTGTGTCTTCCCCTGCGACTGGGCGGCACTGGACTGCACCACACTGGAGACGGTGGCCACTGGTCGCTTATTGCTGCTGGCGGTGCTGGTGGCGGTACTGCTGGATGCGCTCTTGTCGTTTGCAGTTGTTGTTGCTTTGCTTGACGCACTGCTGCGATCCTTCTTATTGCTGGTTGCCGATTGTTGAGACGAGGATGTGGCTGCTGAGGTAGTCGCAGTTGTGGAGGCACTTTCAGTCGCTTTTTTGGAGTTGCCCACTGCCGCCGAAGACGATGTGCTGCTGGCTGTAGTGGTCGCCCTCGAAGACGCCGAACTGGTCGCATTGGTACTGACAGTTGTGCTGCTGCTACTGCTGGTCGTGGCAGCCTCTGAAGACCTCGATAGGGACCGACTCTGCGAGAGGTGGTGCGGAATTCGGTAGCTCCGGAGGCGTTGTCTCTCCTCCGCTGGGTCTCGCTTCTTAAGGCTGCCCGACTTTGCCGAGTCATCCTTGCCGCTGTCCCGTCCACTGCTGCCCACCGACAGGGGCGACCCGATGGAGTTGCAGTCATCGGAGAGGACGGCAGAGGAGAGAGGCGTGTTGGCCTGCTTCACCAGCGACACCAGTGCTGGATTCAGCGGAGAGGCAATGCTGGAGGAGGTTGACGTGCTGCACTGCTGTTGGGAAGTTGAGGAAGAGGAGGAAGAGGTAACCTCCACGACCACCTTTGGCTGTGTCTCTTGTTGTTGTTGTTGTTGTTGTTGAATGAGAGTGTTTACAGAAAATGATGAGCCACTAAAAGTGTGAGAAAACTGCTCCGCTTGTTGTTGTTGTTGTTGTTGTGGATTTATAGTGTTGTTGCTAGGATGTGGAATCTCACTGTCGGCGATGGCATTCACCGGGGGAAACGTGGTCACAGTGACCACTGAAGCTGAGGTGGTTGCCGCCGCAACACTCTCACTCACCGCCACCGGAGTTTCACTGGAGTTTGCGTTGAAGAAGTTGGTTGAGTTGCACTCGCCCGCACTCGCCGACGACAGCTGATCATTCTCATGGTCAGTGAGGCTGTCGTGCACTGAGATCGCCTTGAGGACGTCGTGTCCGTAGAAGACTGTGGAAGCAGTGGACACCTTCGAGCTTGACTTGGTAGAGCACGAAGAGGACCGAGAGGTGCTCGAGGAACCGGTTGATGAGCTGTTCGTTGCCGTCTTCTTCCGCCGCCCATGACCCTCGTCCTCATCTGAAGAGTCACCATCGCTGGAGTACGAAGAAGAGGAGGAGGAAGACGAAGAGGAAGACGAGGCGGAAGAACCAGAATTAGAGGAAGAACTAGAACTGTTTGAGGAGGAGAAGGACGAGTTTGGCTGACGGCGACGAGACCTCCGCTTATGCTTTTGCTTCTCCTTCCGCTGATAGCTATCATAGTTTGCCTTATTGCTTTTGACTTGTCCGGCCTTGGTTCGCCCTCTCTCCACTCCACCCTCGTCATCCGAAGAGGACGATGAAGATGAGTTCGAGCTGGAACCGGAGGAATGTGATTGAGACGAGGAGCTGGCGGAAGAGGAGGAAGAGGAAGAGGAGGTAAATACACATTTGGCAGAATCACAGTTGGCTGGGTTTATCATCATCAGTGCTTGGGTGGCGCCTGGGTGGCTACCACTGTTAGTAGTACTAGTTGGGTCGTAGAGATTGCTAGGAAATGGCTGACTAGATGTGCTTGAAGTGGGCGGCAGAAAGAAGGGCTGCAGCTGATGCCGGGCTGATGCTTTCTCCTTTCGATGTTTGCGCTTCTTCTTGTGTCGATGACTCCTCGATGTCTGCCCACCACTAACAGCAGCATTATTGCCGTGCTGCAGCTGATGCGCCAAAGTGGCCATCTCATTTGGACAGTGGAGATTCAGTGAGGACGACGCAGAAGAGGCGACCACTGCCGCCGCCGCCTGGTTCATCAGAAGATTGCTGATGGCCGCAGATTGCTGCTGCTGCTGTTGCTGTTGCTGTTGCTGTTGTTGATGAAGGTAGGACTCGTGCACTGCCGGCGCACTCGACTGTCCACCACTGAAGTTGCCTGCATGGTGCTGGTGACTGTAGTTGGTGATATTGCAGCTACTTTGGTGAGTTAGGGCCTTTGCCCCTGCACCGGAAGAGGGGACACCAAGGTAGGGAGCTCCAGACAGTCCACCACCGGCAATGGGCATCGACTCGACGACGCTCAGCTTTCGAGTGGAGATAATCACACTTTCCGTCTGTTCCACGTAGTGATGAACCGGGTGGTGCTGGGGATAGCCACTCAGTGGCTGTGGTTGTGGTTGTTGTGGTTGGTAGCTCAGAGAGTGCTGCTGGTGTTGATGTTCAGCTGTCTGCTGCGGCCTCCTCTCCCGATGATGGTGAGATTTCTTTGACTTTCTCTTGGGACCATCAGCAGTAGTGCTCTGGTCCAAGTTGAGATTATTTGAGACGACAGTAGTGGTAGTGCTACTACTGTTGTACAGGTTCGTCTCATGATTGACTGATGGGTGGTGATAGTATCCAGCGCCACCGGTCGAAGCCGAAGAAGAGTAGCCAGCAGATGCTGCCGATGCATTACTTGACTGATTGATAATCTCATTGGGCGAGAGAAGAGTCGAAGTGGAAGAGGTGGAGGTCGCTGAGGAAGATGAGTTGAAGGCATGACTCGAGCTGGCGGCGTCAATGCCCTTTCCCAGTAAGTACTGCTGATGATGGTGGTGGTGTTGGTGATGATGCTGGTGATGGTGGCTCGACTGACCTTGAATTAGATGACCCGACGAAGGAGTCGTTGACATTGCACTGAGGTGAACAACTGGCTCAGGGGTGACCAGTGTCGAGGAAGGAGGGTAATGAGGATTGAGATAGTGATCCATAAAGGATGATGAAAGTGGTGGTGGTGGTGATGGCAGTCATAAACGTGATCACCAAGTAGATACTCATTGCCGGTGAAACATTTTTTTCTGCCAGAGCTGGTGCAAGAGTGAAGAGGAGGTTGCGAATGATAAAATAAAAGAGTCGCCAGTGACTGGATCCAATGCACCGGGCGATGAAAGAAAGAGCGAGGGAGAGTGAGAGAAAGAGAGAGAGAGAGTGAGACAGGGTGATCCTTATCGACGGTGTTCGGTATCTAGGCGAGAATACTGCACAACACTGGTGGGAAAAAAGTATAAAGTGAGAGATTAGTAATCGACGGTTACCGGAATGGCGCACACTTGAAGCTAAGCACACAAATCAGTGTCCTCTAATGTTGCTATCATACCTGCATGTGCTGTTGTGGTGATTAATACTGACATTTCGAGGATGATGTCGGGACTTCTCTTTCTCTTTTTGTTCCGCAAAGTTTGTTTTGAAGAAGAAAGCGAAACCGTGATAGAGTGAAAGGAGCACCAACGAGCCAAGTGAGTGAGGGACTGCGCCTCGACGATAAATGTGTGCAAATCAGCTGTGCGATCAAACGAGGGTCAGATGCGGGCTCTTGTGGGCCATTGACTTGCAGGTTGGCGACAGATAAAGTAGTGAGTGAGAGTGCCTCACCGAGGGCACATGATGTTCCCTCGTCAGTCCGATTACTTCACTGCCACCGTCGACGCCAGTGGAAAGTAGAAGGTGCTACTTGGGGCGCAGGCAATTTGTAGGTTTTATCTTAGTCAAACAGTCAAACAGAATAATCGAAAAGGGGGCTGAGTTGAAGGGGAGGAAGAGTGCTGATCTTGCCAATGTTGCAGCGATTGCGAATCACACTGTACAAATGATGGGGTGATAGCCGGAGTGCTCAATTAGCACACAGACAGAGTGTGCCGAAGAGCGGAGAGGAACAACAAACAAAACAAGCAAAAGCAAAGTAAATTGTAGCACTACGTTCGTTGGTGGTGCTGGTGCTGGTGGTGATGATGGTGCTGCTCCTTCACAGCGAGTACCACTGCGACGGCGGCTGGCGGCGAGTGCGGCACTGTTCGGCGACAGATTTCACCAAGACGAAGTTTACAACAAAACTTTCCTCCTATACAGCGTCGTCGGTGGCACATCATCGGTGTGCCTGCCTTTGCCTGCTGAACGGCGAAAGGCGAAAATAGGTGCTCTGGACAGTGAAGAGTACTTCGACTGTACACACAATGTGTCTGTGTGCATGTACAGTTACAGTTAGAGAAGAGTGCGCACAGTGTGGGCCCAGCAGAGCAGTCTTCGGCGAAGTGCTACTCAGGCTTCTACTGCTGCTGCTGCTGCTAATCGTCTCAATACTGCCACAATGACAACAATCCACACGGAGCATCAACACACACACAGACACTGTGAGCAGGGAGACTCTCTCTCTCTCTCTCTTCAGTCTGGCAGAACGGCGACTTGCCGAGAAAACAGCAGCTCTCTTTTAGTAGTTCCCTTCAGAGCGAAACCACTTGGCGGCAAAGCTGGCTAGCTTTGCTCTCACTCTCTTTCTCTCTCCCACACACAGCGGCCACCACCACACTGACGCCCCGAGATGATGATGGCTCAGCGGCTGGCAGAGCTGGTACTGGTTGTCCTCCTCTTGCTGCGGCGGGAACTGACAGCCAGAAAGTGAAAGCTGCAGGCGCCACAGCAGCAGGAGAAGTAGCAGGAGCAGTTGGGCACCACCTGCTGTCCGCGAGGATGCATCGCGCCTTGCTTGTCCGCCGAGCGGCCACTGCTCAGGTAGTGGCATTACGCAATGAGGAGACCGATCGGCGACCAGCGAGTGGATGGACTCACTTGCGCAATGCCACCACCACCACCACCACTCTCCAGCCGCAACACTGTAGCGATATTCGCAGACTAAATGCAGTGCCAGGCGACGCCGCCCGTCCTCTACTGATGATCCGAGGGCGCGAATGCTAATGAATTGTGATTAGGAATCCTTGGTTAAAGTCCTTAGTTGTTGCCTAGGAGACTGAAGCAAGGTAAAGTCAGAAGGATTCGCAAAAAATAATGCTTTCATTAGATGCAAAAATTGGAAGGTTGACTAAATGGTGACAAAAATTAAATCTGCTCAGAGTGAGAGCAAGACTTAATGACTTCTCAACAATTGGCTCGCTACAGTGAAATTAAAATTAAAACAACTAACAGGTGATATTTACAGAGTACAGTGAACGCCTCGATGGTATCGATTAGAGCGGAGTTACCTTTTACATTGTCAGCTGAGAATTTCAGCAGTGGTTGAGCTCTCATCATTAATTACAGCCACTGTTCATTACTGTTTGCCGACATGTCAAGCAACTTCCAGGCGGCCTTTGGGTCAAGCTCATTCTGATCACGGCACAGCACCCAAACGTAGTGAACTCGGAAGATTTTTTCCTGCAAAATGAAAAGAATTGTAAATCAATTTACTAAAGCTGTAAACAAACACCTACCGGATCACCTTCGACGACTTTGCCCTTGGCGTCTCGAACAGACATGATCTGCTGCGTTTGGAAGGTTATGATAAGCACCGGTCCTTGCTCCATCATCTTGCCCATTTCAAGCTACAACAGATGCGTTAGTGAGTTTTGCACATAAGCTGACATAGTACTGTACCTCGAGGTTTGTAAGATCAATCACTTTGGAATCGAACACGTAGCCCATAGCTTGCGCTTGTTTAATCGGCGTTGAAAGTACGTTAAAAGGCTATAAAAGTAATATGGCAAATTAAACAGTTGAATCTGTGTGAAGGTTTCAAAATATTGCTTACCGCTTCGTAGCACCAATCCTTGAGAATCTCTAGGTCGCCTCTGAGCATCGCCTCGAGAATGTTGGGAATAATTTCGTGTTCGCATTCCTTGAGAAACTGATGCCTGTCAAAGTTAGGGTCAACTTTGCAGATTTCGGTGAGCACTTCGGAGAGTTCAGTTTTGGAGAAAAGGCCACCAAAAAGTTCGGTCATCTTGTCGGTGACCAGACGAGAGGCACGAACGACGGGATTATCACTTTCGTCAAACTTGGTCTTCATTTCAAAAACTTTGTTTACATAAGGATTGTTGTCTTTGAAGTTTTGCCAACTAGCGAACCACTTTGAGTCCTTGTGAAGTTCCACGCCGGTAGCTTCGCTACAAGTACATAAATAAACTAATCAATATGTAGATCTCAGTGGATGTGGCAACTCACTCGTTTGGTTCAATTGGCCTTGTATTGGCAAATTCATCAGAGAATTCCTTTCGCTTTCTCAGCTTTACTGGAGGTCTGTACAAGTGAGCGGTTGAAAGTGGGGTCTCTCCGATTTCATCTTTAACTGTCTTGACAGTCTGGTAGTTTTAAAGAAAAAGGGATGTTAATTCAAACGTAAAATTACAATGACTTCGAACCTTAGAAACAGTTTGAAAGGCCTCACTCTTTGAGAGCTGTTCAATTTGCTCTGCTGCCTTTTTGGCCTGCTTTGAAATTTCTTCCGCTGCTTCTTTGCCTTTTCGTCCGATTTCCGTTTTCTGAACCTCCTCAAAACCCTTTCCAAGTTTTTGCTTAAATGAATCAATTTGCTCAATTATTTGTTGGCCACCTTTACTTGTTTCCGCTTCAATGTTCTCCTACAATAAAATAATTAAATTCAAAACTCTTGAACATAGCAATCAAGGTTTCACTTACGAATTTCTTTCTTGCTTTCTTTAGTGCATCAGATTCTTCAAGCTTTTGAGCTTCCTCGCGAAACTTTTTTAAATTCTCTTTCATTTCCTTGTTTTTCTCAAACTCCTGTTTGATGTTTTCAAGAACTTGGTTAAAGAACCCACCTTTCCGCTGACCCGACGAAAGTGCCCGAATCTAAAATAGTAAGAAAATTGGCCACTTGAACCAAACTTAAACACCGAAATATATCAAAACAAACTTGTGAAATGTTGCTGTTTCTAAGAAAGGCATTTTTGGCATGAATGTCGGCCAGATGTGAAGGACAAATTGAGCGAGATGAGGTGGCAGCAGCAGACGTTAAGGTCGCCAAAGACTGCTCCGAAGAAGAGAACAACGAGGTTGATGGTGGGTGGTGGTAGTGATAATGAAGGGTCACCTTCTTGCTGGCACGAAGCAAAGCGGACATTGCAATCAAAGAGAAAGTGAAAACCGGCAAACACACACAGGAGCTCAACAATAAGAGTTTGGTGATATAGTTCTATAGCAACAACAACAAGATATAAGGCAGTAGAATAAATAAAAGAACACAACTTTTATATCTGATCAGGCATCTGTACAGTGAGCGAGCTGTGGAAGCATCATCTCAGGTAATATGGCAGCAATAATGATGAAACACCGGCGAGCATGTGTTGGTGCATGTTCAGGTGGACCGAGAGAGAGAAAGTGAGGAGAAACAAATCACACTGCTGAAAGTCACGTGGTACTGAACGTCCTCTGCGGGCGGTCACTGCTGTGCGGCGCACTGGGGATTTGAAAAGAAAAGTGGTGCCAAATGAGGAAAAGATAACATTTATTTCATTGCGTAAAAATATCGGATAAATTCAACAGGAAAAAAAGGGGAAAAGGAAAAAGAGGAATTTGAAAAAACCTAAAAAAATCTTGCTAATAAAAAGGGGAAAAAAGCAAAAACTTTGTTCACAGTTGGCAATGCTTCACTTCCACAGGTTGATGGCCAGCTGGCGAAGAGCCTTGTAGGCGGCTCGCTCTCGGGCCAGAGGCTCCGTTTCACCGAGGGAGAAGCTGAGACAGGACTTTCGAGCAAGGTCATGCGTTTGTGAGCAGTCAGGCAGGGCAGAGCTGACGGTGATGATGGCCACTGAGATGGAGGCTGTCGAGGAGGACAGCGTCTGCTGTTGCTGTTGACCATTGGTCGTCGGCGTCTGCTGGAGTTTGTTCAGCGAGAACTCGGCACACTTGCTGAGCGAGCAGTTAAAGTGCAGCGGAGAGGGCACCAGTGGCTGGGCGAGATTGGCGGTGAGAAGGGCGGCAATGGCGGAGAGCAGCTGCAGGTGGTCCCAGAACTGGGTGCCGTCGTACTGGCGCACCAGCTCGCCGATGCACTTCTCAATGTGCGCACTGCACCGGTCGAAAGCACCGCTCTCGTCCATGATCTGCTGCTGGCGATTGTGGTACTCGAAGAGCTCACGCTCAATGCGCCCCAGCAGCAGTCCCGGACAGGACATTCGGTGGTTCTTCAGAAAGGGCCGGTACACCTCCTGCAGTATGTGCGTCACAAAGTCCAAGTTTCGGCCCACTTCCTCGACGACATTGGCCGGCAGCACTTGCAGCACCTTCTGCTCCAGCGGCTGCTGTTGCAGTGTGCTGCTCAGCGGCGACGAGTGACTAGTGCAGTGCTGAGTGGGAAAGAGAGCACCGTTGCACTGCGTCAGGCGTAGGTAGGTCGCAAAGTCATCGGCAGTGGACAGCTGTGGGATGATTGCCTGCAGGCTCTTGGCGACGCCTAGCTTGCAGAGGGCAAGGTACGCGCAAATGGTTCGTCCGATGCGCTGTGAGGGCGCAATCGCAAAGGTGCTCACCCTCGTCGTCAACTGGTCAGGCACCTCCTGAATGAAGGTCAGTGAGCAGCTGGTGTGAATTAGATCACGCGCCAGTGAGACCTTCTCTGGATTGGCAATGGTATCACCGGCAGCTAGTGTCAGTGTCTTGCTCTTAAACTCCGGCTTGCGAATATTCAGCTCATTGGCCGCTCTAAAGAGAAGTCCAATGCACTCCTTTGAGATTAGCTGACCGTATGAGGCATTCGATGATTTGCTTCTTGATTTGGCCACACCAGGCGAACTGATTCCTGATTTATCGCCATTGTTGTTGTTCATCGCCGGCACAGTTTGTCTCGGTGATCGGGCCATACTTTTACTAGCAGCACCACTCGGCGGTGACCGGTGTTGATTGACAGTGGAACCAGTGGGCAGCTGAGTCTGAACATCATCGGTCGTCTCAACGTACTCATTGTCGATGATCTGCTTTCGGGCCTGATATGCTAGGTTTTTGAGAATCCAGTAGCTGGCCATCTCCCGAGCTGCCTCCTCGCTGGATCCCAGGCCAAAGTTGATAAAGTTCTTCTTAATGAGGGAAAAGTTGAAGGTGCTCGCCAGTGCACCATCACAGTGTCCAGTGATTAGGGAAACGTAGGGAGGCGAAGAAGAAGAGGAGGAAGAAACGCGCTTGTCAGGGGCAGAAAAGAAGTGCGACTCAAAGTGGAGAAGTGGCCGCTTTTCACCAGCATTTTTCTGCAGTTCGGCAGTGTTCACTCCGAGTAGCACCAGTGCGGAGATCAGCTCCAGGTGTGACCAGTAAAGCCTTCGGTCAGGCAGTGAGTCAACACACTGCTCCAGCAGAGCACACTTCATGGCCACCTCTGAGGCGGCCACTGTAGGGTACTTCGTCGCGTAGAAGGTCATCAGTGAGGACTCCAGCTTGGCAAAGATGCACTCCAGCGACTTGGTGGAGTTTTTCAGCGTGAAGAGGTACAACTTTCCCAGAATGTGAATTATAAACTGCAGATTCTGCTCAATGCAGGCCGTCGCTGATTTGATCAGAAGCTCAGAAGATAAATCGGTGTCCTCTTCGCCGATTGGTCTAACCGCCTCAGGTACATTCTGGTTGTAGGTGAGAGAAAAGTTTAGCGATTTAAGCAGAGTGCTGCTGCTGCTGTTGCTGCTTGAATCAGCAGTGTCAATGGGTGGAAGGGCAACTCCGAGTTTCTGCAGGCAAATGTAAGTAGCGATGCTCTTGGCAATGCGAGCACTCGCTCCGTATCCAGTGGCTACCACTTGACAAGTGGTCTGTTCGGGTAGACGCTGCTCAAATGTCACCGAGCACTCGACCTTGTGTAGCACCGACTTTCCATCTGAAGATTGCTGCTGCTGCTTCTGCCCATCACCTTTGCTGTCGCCCAGAGCAGCTTTGAAGCTTTCAATGAGCTGTTTATCAGTTTCAGGAACAGTTGACAACAGGTAAATTGGATGGGTAATGCTCATATTTCGAGTTAGATTGTAGAGCTGGGTAACAAAGCGGCAGGATATGGTTGAATCGGCAGCGCACTCCTCAGCACTCTTCTGTTCAGCATTTGGTTTTTCCTGCTGTTGTTTTTTATGTTGCTGTTGTTGTTCGCTGCTGGTCACAGACAGTTGCTTCGCTTTTGGCGGAGACAAAACTTTGTTAACCGAACTCGGGGCGTCTTTTTTAGGCGAGTCGGTGTCTTTTTCTTTAAGTGCATTGAGCATTGCCTGGGCGGCGACTCTTTTGGCTGCCTTTTTCGAGAAATCTTCTCCGTCGGCCGTAAGAAATGGCTGTTTTGAGGCATCACTGAACAGCGAACAGCGCATCAGAAATGAACGCAAGTGAACTTGACCACTTTCGCGAACGGTTTCAAAGAGAACCTCGAAACGCTTTCGATTGGCGTACTCGTAGACCAAACTAACGGGTGACGGCTCATCAGCCACAGAATTGGCAGAGGAGGCACTTTTCTGGCCAACCTGAACCGACGGTGATTTCTGCAGAGATTTTTGAGTTTTCAAAACCTTCAACGCTTCGTTTGCGGCTGAATGACGAGCAGCCTGTGGAGTGCACCCTTGACCAGTAAACTGCTGACCTTCGATTTCCAGCTTGGCCTCAAAATTAGTATTGGCACTGTTGATTTTGTTTGTTTGAGCCGGTGTGCCGCTGAGGTACGGAGACACCGGATAGAGATTCCATTTGTCAGCAGTTGAATGCCTCACGTGTGGATGATAAGAATGATGAGCAGAGGAATAATCACTGTTTGAATTGTTGCAGGGTGAATAATGACTAGAAATTGGAGCTCGATAGGGAAAAATAGACGCATAACTAGAGGAGGAATGGTAATGATTTGGTCGTATGTAGGCCGCCGGTTGGTGATACATGTACGGAGGTGGTGGTGGTGGTGGTGGAACAAAGTAAACATTAGGATGACCATACGCTGGAGCCATTTGCGGAGCAATGGGCGTGGGCCAACCGAACTTGACTGCCTCCACATTCGGGTACATTTTGCCGTTCAACAAATGAGGGCCTTTGTGAAGGTGGTGGTGGTGGTCAGGTGAGGGAAGCAATGGAGGTTTGGTCATCACCGTTGGACAATAGTGCTGGTGAGCCTGGCTGTCAAAGTGTAAAGTTTCGTCGAATTCGGGTAAATACTGTGAACAGTGTTCGGCTTCGTTGAAGATCGGTGGCTTCTCCTCAGTTAGCTCGTACTTTGGCTGAATGCCCTTCTTCATCATCAAGGTGTTCAGTTCGCTGGCAGGCGTCTGCGTGATGGGGCTGCAGCCTCCGCCGTTCCAGGGGCCGCTGCCTGCTGTCTGCTGAGCGTGTCCGCCGAAGTGTACACGTGGAAAGCCGAACTGAGTGTTCTGCAAAGCAGACACAGCGGCGTTTCGCTGAGCGGCCCTCATCGAGCTTCCGTCACCTAAAAACTTTTCAAAGTTCCCAAAGTGCAGCTCCACTGTTGAACAAAAGAAATTAGCCTTTTTTTTTGTTTTTGTTTACTTGAGCATCTTCATCAGCAAATCTTACCACGGTACACCTTTGAATGATTGGGTCCAATGCAGTCCTGCAGTATGTACTCAGCCTTGAAGTTGTGATATCGGGCCACTTCGTTGACCAGCGACATGGGCGACTTGTTGGGCAGCTGTTCGAGGAACTTGTGGCCAGGCTGGTACCGATTGACCAGTCGCTCTGGATCACGTCGGGGATGCACCACCCGACCAGCACCGTCACCACCAGCATTGCCATTGCCAGCAGAAGTGGCAGCAGCAGCAGCTCCACCGTTGCCCCCTGCCGAATACTGCAATCGGTCCATTGTTGCTTGTGGGAGGTTTGTGGAGTTTTAAAGATATTGCAAGAGGAGTCAGGAAACCATCTTCAGCATCATTTTGAAAGATTGCGGTGTGTTTGCCCGGCTCGATAAAGCAGCTGTCGACGAGAGCGAGAGAGTTGCAGAAGCACCAGTGTGTGCGCTGTGCAGACAGGATTTGTAGTCGCTCTTTAAACTGCGCCATCTACTTGGCAGTTAATTTGACGCATGGAAAGATTTCGATTTTGTTGGTGCAAAAAT
>JAALOO010000761.1_pt1 | contig 26878 bp, 18 predicted proteins | sample 7257641 | NCBI WGS metagenome assembly JAALOO01 (sample SAMN14085613, study PRJNA598686) | mite metagenome | biome: ENVO:01001000; feature: ENVO:01001002; material: ENVO:01001226; isolation source: single female mite from University of Michigan culture on fish food culture... ...
GGAATAATACGAGAGCCAATAAATGAGAAAATTCGACTCACTCTCACCTTAATTGGCACTGCAGCTTTAACTCTGTTTACCCTTTCAGTCTTTTCCCCGAAATAGTTTTACAGCAAACTGCCTCTTTGTACGCAACTTTTGCCTGTCGCGTATTTAAAGTGCATCAAATGTCGTTCGATGAGCAGCAAGCAGTAAACACGTTGCAGTCACAAACTCGCCGCATACTTTCATAATCACCATCATCAGAAGCAGCAGCAGCAACAGCAGCACTAGCCAAATATTAATTTGCAGCACAGTGCTGATCGATTCTGCAATGTGTGTCGAGAATAATTATAATAAATCGACTCTTCTCAATTAATCGACCGCCAAGCAGCTGAAATACTGCAGTAGTAGTGGAGGGGAAAGGGAAGGCAATGGCTGAATGGCTGTTTCCCGAGGAAAGAAAATCTTGAATGCGGTTTTTGATGGCCATTTCTGCACAGAGCTGCGACAGAAGCTACCCCAAATTGGCCCCACTCTCTCTCCTTCTCTCTGGAGCACCCTACTCGCTCATTCAGTCTGTATTATTAAACACTTATCTAACAAGTCTCCCCAGCAAAGGACGTCAGATAATTTTTGTTTTCATTGACTCGCTCGTTTCTCACTCGCCCACTGTGAGCACATTTGCAAGAGGAGGCAAGATAGATAGGAGTGCTGCCAGAGTGAAATGAAGAGTGTGTGTGTGTGTGTGCATGCTGCGACCAGGCGGTTGTCGAATCAATAGAAAAAAAAGATTTGCCCGCCGCTATTAGAGGACGATAATTTGAAGACGGTATCGGTACATAAAAAAAAGAGACGAGCAGAAGCAACCACAGTGAAAGCAGTTAAAAAAAAGTAGAGAAGAAGCTAAAGCTTAACAGTGCCACAGTAATTCGTTCATTCAAATTGTTCGTGTGAGAACGAAAATGAGAATGTGCTTGAGATACGCTTACATTGTGAAAAGTGAAAGAAAGTAAGATGATAAACACACACACACACACACACACACACACACACACACACACTCACACAAAACAGGGCAAGATTGGCAATGTACTTTAAAGTGACGAGAAAAAAGTGAGTGAGTGAGTGAGACCCAAAACTGCAACAATGAAGAAGGACTAACTTATTTTAGAAAGCGAACACTTCTCCGCAGTTCCGCTTCACGCAAACGAGATATCGTGCCACTGAAACCACGCAATCATAATAACGATCCGCTGTGAGATAGCAAGTCTTTGAGCAAATGTGGTTGCCACTCTTTAGACTTGCACTTTCAGTGCACAAAGTGTTACCAAAGTGAGTTGCTGGCTGATCGGCAGATCCACAACTGAAAACGGGTGCTTTGGCGGTTCCAATGGTGGTAGCAACAGCAATTTTATTGTCAAAACGTTGACTAACTTGTGAGAAAAATGTCAAGAAGACAATCTGTAGGCGGATAAGAAGAATACAGTAGACGTGACACATTCACTTTCACAGTTTTTACTCGGAAGTTGATTCCAGTGGCAGCCGATGGACAGACGAGATCAAAGAATGGACTGCAGTCGCTTACTCCCTTTGCTGCCCTTTCTCTTTTTTTCTAGACAGCTTTCACTGCAACAACAAGAAAAATTGCGTCTAGCAAGTGCACACCGGATTTGTCGTCTCCTGAGATCTTTTAGTCTAGAATCAACTTTGCAAGTCTGCTTCCTTCTCTACTTGAAACCAGTCAATGTGAGGGTTGACTTTGCTGCCGCTGATGCTGCTGTTGAGGCAAAAGCAGCTTAGCTTTTGCCATTGTCAACTTGCCAAGCTAGCCAATCAACTGATGAGGAAAAGCTTAAACTGTGCGAGACAGTAATTAAAAGGAAATAAAAGAAAAGCTTTGTCTGTAAGCTCGGGAGACAGCAGGGATGATGCAGGTGACTTTGCAGTGCTCTTTTCTCAAGACTGCTCATATTTCTCATATTCTGCGGTGAATCAATCTTAATTAAGGACAAACAACAGTCGTCATCAGCCAGCAGTGCCAAGAAGTACTAGCAGCAGCAGTGCCAACTTGGGGCCCATTAATCATGAAATAGAAGAAGAAAGAGAAAGAGGAGGCGGCACAGTGCCAATCAGTCTGCTGCACAAGGTCTTCTTTTACTGTTGGCAAGACTGAGAAAGAGAAAAGGGGGAAAAGTGCGCCATTAGAATATATCTCACGCTGACTCGTTTTACACAATCTGTCACCTACTGTGAACCTTCTGTAGCTGTTGTTGGTAGTGCAAACAGAAACGGGTAAAACAAAGGAGCAAGACGAGCAGTGTGCATAAAACCATTTCACAAAATTAAACTGCAATTTGTCAAAAGCAAATTAATTAACTTGTAATTATAAATTGGCGTCGAAGCAAAACGTGACAAAAACTATCCGTCGGCTGGAACGATCAAAGATGAGGGAAAAAAGTGTAAATATGTGTGTGTGCTCATTAACGCCAATTTAGGCGGAAAACCTTTCTCTTAGTAAAAGAACAAAAGAAAACTTTCATTTAGTGTTTTTTTGCTCTCTTGCTCATTCAATCTACCACAACTGCATCACTTGAACATAAATGTGCTGTGCCATTTTTAAATGCCTCGTTTAAGCGGCATATATGAAAATGAAAAAAAACTTGGCACGATTCTAAACTAAATGGTAGTGGAATTTCCTGGTTTTTGCAGTTCCAAAAACTTTCTGGTCTGTTTGACGCATTTTTTCAGCAGTAACAGTGAATGGCAAACAAACGAGACCTTCAACCAGAAAAAAAGTTAGTCTAGTTTAGCAGCGGCCTTCGTTCACAAACCCAATTGGCGTTCTTGTACTGATCTATAAAATTTAATTAAAATTCCGACAATTGAACAAAAAAAGAAATGAAAATATGTGTGGCTAGATTGGTTCTAGCAGTGTGAGCTATAAGTAGGCCAGCAATTAACTGCCACAGCCCAGACAAAATGAAAATGAAACACGCTGAATTTTTATCATGCAAGCATAAGCCTTTGCTGAGCAGTACAGAGCTCGATCGATGGCCACTCATCAGCTGTGTGTATTACAGACGTCGATGAACGCCTCTTGACACACGTACTGACAAACTGCACTACTACTAAATACTGCTGCTACTGTTGGTAATCTAAAGGTTTTCATCAGCTGGTTCAATCGATTCAGAGCACAAAAAAGTACAAAATTTAATCAAGTCATTTCGGTGTCGACACAAACTCAACTCAGCAGTTGCACTGTCACATTGTACCCGTTTTTTTCAGTTACCACAAAGCACTTTCCAACAATTAAACGGCAGCAAGTGAGGTTGGTAATGATACAAATTACGACAGGAAAAACAGCGCAGGGCAATCACCATTGCTAAATTGATCAATAATTGATGTGCTTAATTGTCCTTGGCCAACGTTTCACATTTGCTCTGCGGTGCGCAGTGACGCCACTCTCCACCAGAATGTGCCGAATGAGGCAACAAATGGTCTTCCTGGAGGAATAGTACTAAAAAGAGAGAAACCAAATGATACCCACAGACACATTTACCGTGAAGCACACACACATACACAGAAAGCTAGTAGAGCAATTGAATAAATCTATTTGCAGTGTTCGCGTACTAATTGAGCTTAATTAGAGGCACCAAAGTGGGTGACAGTGGCAGTGTGCCAGTGAGGAGCCTGCAAGACAAAGTGCACAGTAGCAACTGCGACTGCCAAAAACAACAACAAATGCCAAAAAGGAGGATCAATGGCGGACATCAATAATTGAGGAAGAGAGTGTGCTTGTGTGTGTTGGACGCTGCCAGCTACACTGCGCTGAAATTGCCGTCGTTGTACGCTCTTCAATAATTGAGTGAACACTCGAACTCGGAAGAAAGAGAGGCAAGTGTCTGTCAATCAATGCAGTGGCAGTAGCAGCTTAACGCAACCATAATGCACTTGTCTCATATGCCACAAAGGAGGGAGATGCCTCAGACTTAAGTGGTCAGTGCACTGGCTAGTTGATTACAAGGAAAAGAGTAAAAGGGAAGAAAGAAAGAGGACACTTCTACTTACCAGTTGATGCGATTTGATGTGATTTGAGCAGGCAATGGTCCTGCAATTAAACGCGAGACATGCCTTTGTTAGACCAGCCTTTTGGTGAGCGGACCGTCTTTTTCCCGAGAAGCATCTTTTTGAAGGCAGTTCGAAAGTCAGGACTAAAGATGGTGTCTGAAAAAAAACGTTTTAATAAATTTTGCTTTTTTAACCTAGTTTAAAAAACTGCTAGGGTAAAATGCCTTTTAGCGTAGGGAAAACAACAACTGATTTTTCGCTATAATTTAGCACTACACTCTAGTAATTTTTTATCACAATAAATCACAAATATGTCCATTAATAACGATGGCAATCGCAGCTTGTGTTTGGGGAAAAAGAAAAAAGAAAGATATCAGGCAAACGATATTGATAGTGAATATCGCAGTTTTAAGCTAAACGATGCAGTAGAAAAGAAAAAATGGTGACTGAATAGTGAGAACAGCAAATCTCTCCTTTCCTTCTCCACAAGCCACTCGGCTGGCAGCCATTTTGCCTTCATCAATCAAATCTTCTACTGACAAATATAATCTCATTTTAAAGGAGCAAAACTACTTTTTCCTTTTCATTTAGCACGATCACAGAAGCAGCGTTCCAGCTGACCAGTAGCAGTAGCAGTGGACAAATCCAAAAACACCAAAGCAACACAATGCCTCTCTGTGCCTCTTCTTTGCAGCTGCTGCAGTGAAGAGTAAAGTATCACATTGAGAATTCAATTGGCTTAGTAATCTAGTGCAGAGCAGCGAGACGATTTTTTTGCTGACAAAGAAAAATGGTGGAAAGTTGAGTGAAACGCACTTGGACGGGAAAGAAGAGAGAAGTGGCAATTACTGTGTGCTAGCGCATTGCCATTGATTAGCAAACAGCAGAAATGAAGGCAATGAATGAAAGTGCTGCTGCTGCTGCAAGAGGAAACAGAAAAAGACAGACGGTGTGCAGTTGTTGTAGCACCGGCCGGCAGAGTCACACACACACTTCTCGATGCCACTTGAAAAACTACTACTAAAAGAAGTATTGAGGCAAAGTTTGCTGCCGTCAGTACTCTGACTCGGAACAAAAAAGCACAGTAGAAATGGCAAAAGTTTATAATCGAAGTGAAATAATACTCGTCGATAGTGAACAAATTTGGCACAGCAGCCTGCTTCCCTGCTAGCAGAAATGGCTGACTTCTGACTCAGAGTAGTAGTACTAGCCGAAACAGATGGACCGTCGTAGAAAAGGAATACGGAAAAAAATATACAAGACAGACGGCACTGGAAAACGTATGGTGGACTAAGAGGAGTATGCAGCACTCGATGTGTGATTCACTTCGATTCGATTCGATCGGCCGTTCAGAAACCCTACTGCGTGCTTCAGCACTGCTTTGCTTCAACCAGACAAACAGTGGTTGCAAAGGAAAGTGTGAAGAAGCAAAGGACAAACAGCAAATGGCCACCGTATGGCCACCACTTTTGCTGCTTTTTCTGCTCCGTTTGTCTGTCTGACTGTCTGTCGCCCTCTTGATCGATTCATCAGTTTTAATTCATCTAATAATCAGCGTAATGCGATCTAACTATAAATAATTCATAAACACAGTTCAGAGTGGCCCAGTGAAAGAAGTCAGCAGCAATGGCCAACTGCAGCCCTCGTGTTCACTGCAAACAAAAGTGCCTTTGACACTAAAGTGTTACTTGGCCCATTTATGCGTTTCACTGTTTTGCTTTTGTTTGGTCTCCTCCGCAGATGCCTCTACTGTGCATTTCTTCGTTTCACCAAGGTAAAAAAAACGGTGGGCTACAGTGGTTGCAGTCATCAACATGCGCTAATCTATTCAAATGTATGCACTAAAAGGGCTGAACAGTCAATTGAAGCAGACAGACAGAACACCGCTCCTAAATGAGACAGAAAGCGACGACACCCCCTTTGCCAAATGATCGGCCACTGAGAATCTGAGTGCCGCCCGCAAGTGCACTCGTACCAGTCGTTCTACTTTTACTCTTTGTCCTTCTAAATTGCGCGCGCCTTACATTTCCGCTGAAGTAGCTGTAGAAAGGAGAGAGGCGGAAACCACACACTCTCAGAGTGAAAGCACCAATCGACAATGGTGAACTAATTGCTCAGCTGGACACGGCGACACAACCTTGAGTCGATACAATGGGCTGAGACGAATTGAGTGTGTGTGTGTGATTGTGTGATTTTCCTGTACAGACGATGTCTATTCAAAGGGTTCTTTTATTATTGAGAAAAGAGAAAGGAGAGGAGGAAGAGGGCGATTCTTTGAAAGATCAATAATTACAAGCACATTGAACACAGAGAAATCAGCGAACAGCGGTTCATGTTCTGAACAAGGGCCGGTAATAGAATGAATAGAAGGCGAGAATAAAAGGAGAGGGCGAATCGATTACTTGCTGTCCCATTGGCGGAAGGCAAACATCTCAATCTCCGGCCTCTGTTCTCTCTCTCTCTCTCTCTCTCTCTCAATAGCACGGCACAAAACAGCGTGCCGGCTGTGTATTGAGAATGCAATGGCATCATCAACAACAACGGCAATTGTCGTGAAAAAGCAGCTACAGCGACAGCGACAGCGACAGCGACAACGCCAGCATCAGCAAACAACTCCCCAGTGACCTAAAAGAACAATTAATAGCGTGCAGCAGCAGCAAATCGATGCAGCCTAGTGTGTCAGCCGAAAGCGACAAGTTTTTGGTGTGCAAACACACACACACACACTGACACACTGCCATTGAAATGGAGACAAAGATTGCAGTGCCGGCTTTGTCAGTGACGCCATCAAAGAGTGTAGTAGTCTCTTCAGTTGCCGTTTAGCGGACAATTAGACAATTTGCAAAGAGAATGCGCGTTCACCCGTCTGTCTTTCTCTCTGTCTGTTTGTCAGCAATCAAACACTAACGCCCAGTTGATTGACGTAAGAAGACACTGTCTCCGTTTGTGGCTGTGGGCGACTCGTGGGCCTTCTTCGGTGATGTCACCGTCTGGGCTCAAAGTTCTGGAGAGTCAATCTACTCAGTCGAGCCGATAATCAACCAAATGTGTTCAAGCTGTGTGTGTTGGTGCTGAGTTTTACAAAATGTAGAAAAACTAGTGCGTCTGGGAGCAAGTATTGAGGACTGGAAAAAAAGAACTGGCAACCCCACGAGAATGATCACTCGTCAGTGCATTTAATGGCCATCTGATGTGATGATAGTACAGTCAAAGGAGGGCACAAAAAAAAGAGTACAGAAAAGGAGCAACCAAAAAAAGCGAATGTAATTGCAAATTAATCAACACTGACGGGCTCGATTAGTAGTGCTCACTTTGTGCAAAGTGCGATTGCAAACCTAGTGCAAATGGCAATTCAATGGGCACTGTCATCGAGGCCTCATAAAGTGTCCATTACACACAGGCAGCCTGAGAAAAAGAGAAAGACTTTACTGAATGAGTGCATTTGTGGGACAAGCAAAAACTTTGGTTGACTTTAGAGTTGAGAGCCGGAATTAGCAGCCGCACAGTGTGGCATTTGGCGGGCGGTGATATCAAATCAAATCGATTCAAATCGGACCGCCTAATGGAGGCAAATTAAAATCAAAATTAAATTAAGCATAAAACAGGCAAATGGTCGTGACAATGGGAATTGCCAGCCAATTGCAGCAGAAGCGCACACATGCAGAGGGAAAAGTCAAGAAAAGGAAAAGACTGCAAATGAAATGAAAACCGACAAGGCAATGGGGCAAATGTAAATGAATTAAGCTGCAGTTGAGGCGTGCATTTCAAAACGTCTATCACTTACAGATGATCGGATTGACGCAGCTGTTGAGAAGTGGAGGTTAAAAAGAAAGAAAGTTTAAAATTAAAGTTTTGCGACTAGCATTTTGCAATTTTAAGTTTTGCACCCTTACTTTTGCAAACAAAAATCATGTGATTTCTAAATTTACCATGTAACTACTTGAATTATTTTACGCGTTTTTAGCGTTATCAAATATAAACTAAATTGTTAAATTTTTGTTTGCAAAGTTATTTGCGCAAAACTTCCTGTTGCAAAATGTGGGTCGTAAAGCTTTGAATAGCTACCTGTTGAGATAGCCTGCCCAAAGGAAGATATCGGTGAGAAAAGTTGGCACAAGGTCTTGGTACGTCTTGCTAAGAGGGCTCACTAAAAATAAAAAGTATTTTTAGTATTTGCTTAAAGCAATCAAAAACTTACCAATGGCATTGATGAAGAAAGGCAACCAGCAAATTACAAAAACACCTAAAAAATTAATAAAAAACATCAGTATAAAATATTTAAAAAAATACAACTCATTGAAGAGTAAAAGGTTGTAAATTGACATTTGGCAGATTTGATCAACGTAACCTTGCGTCACAACGCATTTTCAATTTAAATTTTAAAAATATTTTTGCATTCTGAAAATTTTTTTAAACACTTAGATATTTTTACACTTAGAAGTTTTTCTCAATTTTCTAAAAATATATTAGCAGTGTCAAACAAATTGTTTTTAAAACAAATTTTTATTGTTCAGTAATTTTTCAGCCAAAAGAAGTATAGCTTTCTGTGTGTTTGAGAGTTGTGTTTGATTAGACTTTTTGTAAAACCAGCTGGCATTCAACCAACAAAAAGTCAAATTCTAATTAAAAGTTTTGTTTTTTAATTTTAAAACAACGGAAAAAAAGAAAACCTAAAAAAGTAGTCCTTGGTGGGTGCAGCAGCAGAGCGTCCTTGGCAGTGGGCTTCACTGCAGTAATTTGCTGCTGCCTGGGCAAGTCTCACTCTTTCACCACTGGTACTGTGTAATTATGCGAGCCAATTAATCACCGGCAAAGAGTTGTCTGCTGAGTTGAGCAAGAAATAACTACCACTACTACGACTACTATTTCTTTACTACAAAAGGAAAAAATCGACTAATCCGCAAGACAACCTTGCTTCTTCTTCTTTTTTCCCTTTTCGTCTTTTTCTCCTGAGGATCGATTCTAGTGGCTTGCTCTGGCGCAAGCGGAAGATCGGAAATCAAGCGCGTGACAGTGAGCAATAAAAAGATTATGGTAGACAGAAAGTAGTGAATGTGCGTGTGTATGTGTATGTGTTCACTTCAGCAGGCACGAGTCAATTGCACCCTGTACACTCAATCAAAATGCCGCCATTGTCTGCCTGATGGCCTGTGTGGGCTGTGTGGGCTGTGCGAGCAGCAGACTCAACTTGGAGAATGGCTAAATGGCAGATAAATCAATGGATACTTGATCTTATCAATATAGAAAAAACTACTGCTTGAGAGATAGGACACATAAAGCCGATTACTGCTCAACCAGGAATGTGCACTTGGCCAGCACTGGTGGAACAAAAAGAAAACCAATGAAAAAAGTTTGACACGCATCTCTTCGTTTGCATAAAAGTGCAGATTGCAAATGCAAACGAAGATGCGTGAATTACCAGCAGTCTGCCAGCAAAAACGGGGCCATTTGTAAGAGTGGTGTGGAGAGTAGCAGTAGTAGACAAAGTGATCGAAGCAGCTTTGCAGAATTGTTCGTGCTAGGCGAGGAAAAGCAAAGCAGTTTTCACTGAAAGTAGTTGAGGGTGATTGTCACGGTCAGAGACAGAAAGGAGTTCCCTGGCAGTGAAATGATGCTGTGAGTAGTGATGCCGGTGACAGTGGCCGAGCTCTCCGCTGATGTGATGCTTTCTCTGCCTCTGTCAATGGCACACACTTCAGCGGCAGACTGGCAACATTGCCAACACAGTGCTTGTGCTTGACAAAGCCAAAGATTGTATTGTGAGCCCAGCAAAGAGAATGAACTCAATTAAGCCAATTGCTTGCTGCACAGTGATACGGCTGTTTTCTAAGAAAAAAGCAGTAAAGTTCAGTGAGCACACACACACACAACACACACTGACATACTGCTTCACCAGACTGTACCAGTCTGCAGACAAAATAAAAAATAAAAGTGTGCTCATATAAACAAGCAAAGTGGTTCTTCAGTGCATCGCCGACAAATGAAGTGTCTAATTTAATAAACTATTGCATCAGACGGCAAAAAACAATTCCGTTTGTCGTTCAAAAGGAAAGAGACACTCAACTTTTTTTGCAATTCACTCACCGACCACTTTTGCTTTTGTTTAAAAAACGCTACAAATGGCGTTTCAAAAAAGGCAGGAAGTCAGCACACACTCACAGACACACTGACTGCTACACTAAAACCAAAGTCAACTAGCAGCTACTTTTTTCGTCTTAGATGAATGCACAGCAACTGAATTAATATAAATTATAATGGTGAATTGTAATTATACTCAAGTGTAGGTTCCACTGGCAAGTGCTGCTAATTTATGACTGCCAGCCAACCTGCTTATACGGCCGATGCGTTCTCGTGTGTTAGTGTTAGTGCAATGTGCCTCAGACCTGAAGTGCTTTGCAATGAAGTCAGCAAGAAGGCTCTAGTTGCTGCTGCTGCAGCTAAGTGGCTGCAATGCAACTCAGTGTGTAGAGTCGAGTTTCGCTCAGTTTGCTGCCGATTGCCATCAAAACAGTTGCTACAGTGCTCACTGCATCCTCACACTGCAGCCGCCAATGAAAAAAGTCAAAAAGGGTCTCTGTCAACAGAGGCCCTTTAGATGCAAAAAGGGGAAAGAAAGGGCTGCACCGTCTTCGGCGACAGGCAAACATAAATCAAAGGTAATCACGCGCAATTTGCATTCACAAACATACACACACACTCACGCTTACACACATTACTAAAACGCTCTCAATAAATGAGAAAGATTGCTTCCCCTTTTCCGTGGCTTTCGGCAAATGTCGATCGACAACCAGCCACAAGAGTTAGCCACTTTACACTGTTTGTGCGCCTTCAATTGCAAGTTATTAAAAATTAAATTAACTGCAAAATTGGAAAATGTACAACTCGACAATTGCAGAGGCAACGGCAGCAGCAGTAACTTTCAGTAGTGTTTGAACATAGAGAATTTGAATAAATTAACAAAACATAATTACGTAAACGAAAATTGTTTGGATCAAGAAGCGTGAGTAGGAAAGGAGAGAAAAAGAGAAAAGGGAAAAGGAAGAAGAAAGTCAACTAATGTTTCAGTAGCTCACTGTCACTACTGAAAGGCGAAATTAGCAGCGTGTAATTGAAAATCGTTTCTGGTCAGTGAAGACACAAACACTGCGGACAAGAGAGCACTGGGGCACTGGAGCAAAAGCTGACACTAGGAGTAGTAGTAGTCCAGCAGCTGGCACTAGCAGCAACATCATCATCAGCAGAAGCAGCAGCAACAACAGCAGCCAAGTGTCAAGCGCTGATGCTGGATGGAGCTGGCAAACCCCGACTTGACTAGACTAGACACGACTAGTCTCCTGCAGTGTGCACCACCAGTAAAGTGGGCATGTGCTCGAGTCAATCAAAAGCAATGGAGAGATAATCAAAATAAGGCAAATAATTTGGCCAACAAAACGGAAATTAAATATTGCCTTCTTCTGCAGTGAGCACTTGCACTGCAGAAGGAGAGAGTGAATTTCAAAGAGCAGCAGCACCAACATCAGAATAGTTGATAGGCAAAATATGATAGGCTGCGGCTGCCTGGGTGCAGTCTCTAGGAATAATATCAATGTCAAATTGTGTATGCGTATATCGATATACGTTTTGTTGCTTATTAAAATGTCGCCAGTAGCCCAGCAAGACCACTGCGTACTGAAGGTGCACGTTGTCATCAACTGCAACGGCTGCTCCCTGGGAACAACATGGGAGCGGTGGGCACACATTGCGACACACACACACTAGCAGGCAAAGCGATGGTAGACAGGAGACAAGGAGATTGGCCGATGATGAGGAGGAGGAGGCTGACAAGACGAGACGCTATTAAGGAAATTGAGTTACTGGCTTACACTGCCTGCCTGTCTCCTCAACAACAGCCTCTGCAACACTTTCCACTAAGGTCTCATTTCAAATGCGTTTCCTGGTACATTAAACACTGCATAAGTGCGAGATATTGTTTTTATACTGGCTGGCAAAACGGAAAGACGGCTAGAGGGAAAATGAACAGCAAGAGGATATATTCAAACTGAATGTGTTGAGTGCAGATGTGACGAGAAAAAGAGCTCAATTTGTAACAAACTTTAGAAAAACGTACCTGTAATGATAGCTAAAGTTTTGGCTGCTTTGCGTTCTCGTTTTGATTCAATTGACTCTTTCTGGTAGAGACGAGACTGGTGCGGACTGGGGCTAGGATTGGAGTGCTCAGATGATTGCTTGTGAGGCTTTCGCTTTCTGGAGCCCTTTGACTCTCGGTGATTCGGTTGATGGTTGTGATTTGGCTGTGTTGTTGAGCCGGAGGAAGAGGTGCTGTCCTCCTTCAACTCCTTGTTGTTGCTCATTGGAAGCTCGTTGGGGGTGGTCGATGTGATGTTCACTACAGTCAGTGCTGCCGGAGGATGATCATGATGTATTTGTTGTTGCTGTTGTGCGAGGCCACCGTTAGCGTTGTGATTGCAGTGATGCACTGGCACTAGTTCGACCACTGCAAGATCGCCTGCAGTTGCAATGACAAGCTCACTTTCGGGCTGATCAAAGCCGTCATTAGGGAGGACAGCACCGCCACCATTGGTGGCCTCTGCTGGCATTCTCTGCATGTGGCGGTAATTGGTGTCAATGGCAATTACAGTCGAATCACTCGGTGGAAGTCGATGGTGAAAGTCGACGACACAGTCAGTGGTGGCGGTGGTGGTGGCACCAGCCAGAGAATAACCTCTGGCACGGCGACTACTACGATGAGAAACTGCACCGGCATCATTATTAACTCGATTGGCAGAATCGAGTGCACTAGTTGTAGTGGCTGTGGCACTTTCACCAACATCATCGGCATCATCATCATCATCATCGACGGCGGCAGCGGCGGCACTCAACTGATGCACAGAAGGCGATGTTGGCTCGTTGAGCGTTGAGTCAGTTGACTGGGCGCGATAACGATCGAATGGGGCGCCCGTTCGGCCGCTGCACAGAGCTCTCTGATTAGCATCGTTAGGCGAAGCAGAGATGGACATGGAGAAAGACTTGGCCCGAGACGGCGACAGCAGACATCGACGACCCTGATTCTGCTGTGCTAAACTGTGACGTTTTGCTGCTGCTGGTGCTGCTGCTGTTGATGTAGTTGTTGGCTGGTACTGCTGTTGCTGCTGTTGCATCATCGCTTCATTACGAAGTCGATAGTTGTGATCACATCTACACGGCGACTCGGGCGGCACAGTTTGCTGATGAAGAGACGGTGACCTATTGGCACTGGGGAGAAGGTCGTTAGTGGCGTTGCTGCTGCTGCTGAAGTTGTTGTTGACAACAGGCAAGGGCGAGTGCTCATTCACATCGGGCTCCAGTTCTCCCTCCAAACAGCGAAGGGCAACTGTGGAGCTGTTCAGCGGAGGTGCACCTGAACTTGAGCTGGTGGAGCCCTCCTCGGTGATGATCGAGTAGCCGGCAGTGTCGATGGATTTTGCACAGGACAACAGTCGACTTGATTGGTTGTTGTTGCTGTTGTTATTACTGTAGTTGTTGTTGTTGTTGTTGTTAGTTGTAGCAAGAGATGAGTGAGGGACGTAGGTAATTGGTATTGAGCAGTTTGTTGAGGAATAATCACTGGTGGGCTGAGAGGAGGAGGAAAGGCAGGTAGTTGTGGTGCGTGCAATAGAAGAGATCGACAGACGGCTCTTTTGGTGGTGATTCGAGGAAGAAAAGGAGGTGGGTGAACCGGGCCTCATTTGCTGGTGATGACCATCGGCGCCGAGCTGGTAGTGCTGCAGGTGTCTGCTGTGGTTTCCCTGCTGTGCCTGACGTCCGGGCGTTCCATCCGAGGCAAGACTGTCCGCTGATGCGTGCAGACAGTGCTCCGTATCTAGGGACATCATGTCCGAGTGCAGTCGGGTGGCCCCCTGCAAGTACTTGGCGGCACTGTACTTGGCCAACTTGCGAGACGTCTTACTGAGGTGACCACCAGCCGCCCCGCCCATCTTTACGCCCTTCTTCAAGACCTTATTCTCCACGTGAGCAGCATTGGAGGCATTGGAGGCACTTTGCAGCGCCACCAGCGTCACTTTGTTTCCAGGTTTTCGGCGGATTCTTTTCCGGGCAACCTAAAACGGAAAAAGAAAAAGTTATTTGGATGTTTTAGCCGGCCAAACTGATTTTATAAAAAGATAAACTGCGGGTGACGACAAGTGTGACGTCATCTGTAGATGCACTCAGCAAAACTTAAATTTTTTTAAACTAACTAAAGTCAATGTAAACAGCTATACAAGTTTGTGAACAAGAAAATCCAAAACCTTCATTGAAAAAGGTTTTACAAACATGCACGCATGCATTTCAATTTGAGCCTAGTTTTGAAAGGACCTCCGATGAATGGGAAAAGAAGCAGAAAGAGAGAAAGAGAAAGAGAGGGAACAAATCAAATTAAATTTCATCTAATCGCAAATAATTTTGTCTATTTACATTTGCCCGATTGCTGAGTAAAATTGAAAACAACCGTCAGGGTGGCAAATTAAATCAAAATAAAGGCATCCAGGCTGAACCTGCTTTTAGCGTTTTCCAGTACTCTCTGACTGTGCCTTCCACAGTAAAACCTCTCCAGTTGAGGCTGCTCGGGCTGCAGTAGTTTTTGTCGACAGCATTCGGCAACGGCTTGCCAATTAGCATGGCACGTCTGCTTCTCGCTTTAACTCAATTTGTGACATGGACAATTTGGCAGCTAGCAAGAAAACTCCTCGACTCCTAAACCTGCTACTTTCGGGCGGAGCTGCTGCACTGCCAAAATGCATCCACTCAACAATTGCTAATAATTTTTCAAAGTTAATTAGCTGGTAAAAAGAGCAAAAACTGCTGCCTCTGCCACTGGCATCTTCATCCGTTGTTGTTGTTGCAGTAGTAGTGACGGCAGTAGGAAGTTAGCACTTGAAAGTGATCACAATCTCCTGGTGGAAAGAGTCAAGACCATATTTTGATCTACTGCAGCTCACCAGTTAGGATGTGTAGCGCGTCCGGAAAATGCCCGTTTAGTGCGAAATAAAACTAATTAATAATGCAGTTTGATGGTGCATCTACGGTCTAGACTTTACAGGGGAACAACAACAAAACTGTAGAAGCGCACTAGGCACACAAGGCAAACCAATTGGGGCTGCCAATGTTGAGTTTAGCACTTTCCATTAGAAAAGCAAGTTGTTATTGCTATTGCTATTATGAACTAGGCCAGAGAACAATGTGTGCTAATTTATTAGCAATTTTTCACTGAAAGTAAAACAATGGAAAGACATTCTTGAAAGTAGTGCAATGAAAGGCGTAGTAGAATGTGATAGCACACTGCCTCAATTATTTTTTAAAAATTCAGTTAACTGAGAGTCCCATTTGTCAGACAAAAGTTTAATTGAATCAAACGTCTCCCTGTGTGAAAAAGAACAAAAAGTGCGTTTGCGATCTGAACCAATCAAAAGTGTTAAAGAAATTAAATAAAAAAAGTTAAAAACAGTTAAAAATATTATTGTTTAAAAAAGAAAACTATAAATAAAAATATATTTCAAAAAATAGGCATTAGGTTTCCTAAATTAGCGCTTGAGGTTAGGTGTCCTTGTAGCAAAAATACCAGAAAAAAAGTTGTGTTTTGCCATCAAACTCTAAATTTGGTTAGAGCCGCAAAGACAACAAAGAAAACACAGGGGCTAAGCAGAGTTGAGACATGTTAAACAAGAAAGAGAAACTCTCTTCTACCAGCACCTCGAGTGACAGTTTCAATAACGAACTACAAGTGAGGGCAAAAAAAGAGGAAAATTAAGACAAGAACAAGAAAAAGGCAATGGGCTAGGATGGCACTGAGCTAAAAAAGCGACAAAACAGCAAACCCATTTTGCCTTGCCTCGTTTTATCAGAAGATCGTGCCCGAATTAGACAAGATTAGCAGCGAAAAAACAATGCCACTAACTAACAGCAGAAAGCAAAAAATGGAAAAAGTAGGAAGGGAAAGAAAACAACATGGAAGAGGGGTATCCTGCAAAAGAAGAAGGCGACGACGACGCAAAGCAATTTAATAGACAACTTCCATAATTTCCCTTTCATTTAATCTTTATAATTTCTGCTGTAAATTGCTCTGCTCGCACATCTTTTACTATCTCTTTGTTATGTTTTTTATGATCTGCATTTTGCTTTTATTTCAGGCTGCCCAGGCACACACATCTTCACAACAAACACACTGTCTAGTAGTGGTTGTGATGGTGCTGGCGATGGTGATAGTGGTTGGTAAAGTGCCATTTACCAAAGTTGTGCATGTAAGGGGGGACCAAATGTGTGTCGCCGCAGTGTGAAGCCAATGTCTGTTTGTGTGTGTCATTCTCTGACTGAGCCACCACCTCCTCCTATTCCTCCCCAAAGTCTCATTCACTGCTTAATTTGCAAGCAAAGCGCAGCCCTGCTTGATAGCCATGATTCACCAAAACAGCAGCAGCATCAGTTGAGAAAGCAGATGAGGCAAAGAGGGAACAGAAACAAGAAGAAGATGATGAAAATGATGATGATGAAGAAGAAGAGTAAAAAAGTATAAGAAAAAGATGAACGCAAATGACGTGCGGCAAAAGAAGGGGGGGGGAGAACAAAGTTACATGGCGGGCTTGCACCATTTACAGGCACACTGATAACGCAGAGGATGGGCAGGCATCATTAGGCAGTGTGCAAAGAAGAAAAAGGTGCACTGATCGTGCTGGCAATGCCACAGTGCACCAAAAGATGGAAAGGGGAGGGGGAGATTGGAGACTGCCACCTCAGTCAGCAGGACTCTGCCAAACAATTGTAAAGAGTGTAATTTCTAAAATGACTTTGCACAAATGGCCACTGGTGCACTGCGCTGCACTGCCAGTTTTTCCTTATATACTTCTTCTTCTTCTTTTTAGTAGTTGCTGCTGGGGCTGCAGATTAGTGTCGGCCAATTACTGTTCATTTGTCTAGACGCGCGGATGAATGCACCAATTTGTATAATTGCCAGCAGCAACGTTCACTGAATTCACACATTCACTGTTTCTGTTGCTGCTCTCGATTTGTCGTTGCTGTTGTTGTTGCTGCTGCTGTACCAAATGACCGTGGCATTAAAAATTGTTGCTGTTTGCTCCACCGGTGGCAATGTTTCTCAAAAAACTTCTCAACTCTGACGTAAGCACAATCCTAACCAGCTCACTGGCTACAGTAGCGCAGTAGGTCCGAATGGCTGGCACAAATCACTTTGCACTGTGAAAACCAGCTCCCAAATAGGCGCAAAAACAAGAAGACTAAGCACAATCCAAATTGACTCATTCAGGCGAAATTGTCATTTTCCCTTAATGGGTCCGTTGGAGTGAGTGCAGTGGGCCAGTGTATTGTGTTTCGTATTCCTCTGTATCACTGTTGAAGCCTTATGTTGATTGGTGAAAACATAGCTGAAAACACAGTCAGACAGATTTGCTGCTTGTCTTTTTTGACTGTTGTGTTGTTGCTGACTTTTTGCTGCAACTGCCTGTCTGATGGTTTTGCTGTCTATTGGAGCGGGCTAATTAAGTTAATGTTGCACATAAAAATTGCAAACAAAAGTGTCAGCTAAAGGCATGATAATGGTGGTGATGGAGGGTAAAAGAGTTGTCGGAAAAGACGATTAGGCTAGGCGGCAAAAATGTCGCAAAATACTACTACTAGTTACAGGCATTGCGTGTCTTTTTGCCAAAAAGGGGCTAAAACAAGGAAGTAAAAACAACTGTCTTTTCATTGTGGTGTTTTCCAAAAACCAGTAAACTAAAAGTGTGAAGTGTTTGCCTAAAAAATACAAAACAACGACCAGATTTTGGCTAAAAACGATAATCTCAAGTGAGTTGTGTGCACTGTACGCAACTAGCATCCTTTGTAAATCGGTTTTGATTGGCAAAGTGTGCCACTGCCGGCAAAATCTTACAACGGAAAACGTCTGTAGAGTTGTAGTCATGTCAATTTGGAGCGTGGCTGGCCAATGATAAGTAGTTAGTTGTTAGTCGAAAAAAACAGCAGTGTTGAGGGCAATACAAAGAAAAAGGGCCAGTGACCGAGACAGTGACAGGCACACATGGCCAGCCAGTTTCAGTCGACATGCTACAGCAACTTCTTGTCTGCGTCACCCAAACAGACACACACCATTGTTTTCTCGCTAATGTTTTGTCTAATTGGAAAAAAGTGTGTTTTCATTGACGCCTGCAATACTGTACTTTTTCTTTGAAAGACATTTTTATTTGGAAACCCAAAAAATGCCTGATTGGAAACAGACAAAACGTGGTGCTGTCATTAAAAGTTTGAAAAACTGCAGTCCACTAATGCCTTCAATGGTGTTTTTAACTGCCGAAAAACTAAAAATTCCGATTTGAAAAAATATCAATTTAATTCGATCCGAATTTAATAAAGCTTTGCTTCTCTGCACTGCTTTGTGTCGATAGAAATGATCCTTGCCAAATGAGTTGACAGAGATAAAAAAATCCATTTTGCGTTAAGCAAGCACTCTATTCGGTTGAGCTGTGCCTCAAAAACGTATAAAATTTTAATTTTTTAACTTAAAACAATATTAATGTACTGCAGTGAAAATAAATGTGAACGAAATGAAAGTTATCAATAAAAGAGGCAGATCAAAGTAGTTTTTTAAATAAAAAAAAGTTGATTGCGGTGCAGCACTGGCAAAATAGTAATGGATTTCAATTAATTGAAAAAACAAACAAAATAACGTTTGAATAGAAAAGTGTGAGTGAATAAAAAGTCCTTTTACTTTAGGTAGTTCTCAAAAAAACAGAGAGTCATGTGCCGTCAATATCAAAAACAAGAGCTTTCTTTTTTGTTTTCTCTCCATGTGATTGCTTATAAATTCAAAGGCAAGCCTTAGACGACAATCTTGTGACATGAACAAAGTGCAACAAACTGTTCGCTCTAATGACGCTCAATGGTAAGTGAAACGGGTCTCGGCCAAGGTGGGAAAGAAAAGGCAAAGAAAAAAAGGTATAAAAAAGAGAAAAAGGGGAAAACCCTCTTACACACACAATGAGTGCTGTAGAAGTTTTGGAAAAAACAAATGGCAAAGCCAATAATAGAAAGGAAATATATTTAATATTACTAATACCATAACAACTCTAATTGAGACTTTTTACTAAAAAATCGTTAGAGGGTTGCTGATACTGCTGTACAAAAAATGTGTTTTAGCGTCAACTGCTGTCACACTTATATATTTTTAGTTTGTTAATAAGCTGCCGATTAAGTGTAAACACGAGCCATTGTTGAACAAAAAAATGGCAAAAAGTGTTGAATCGTGACCGTGACCAATAGCAGTGCTTTCTGAGAAACAGTATGCGTGCCTAAGATTGTTTTTGCTGTTGGTAAGGCAAAAAATAACCCGTATAAAAGAAGCAGTGCAGTGATTGAGACATCCACCAACTGCTTTGGCACAAAACAAAATTTTTTTGGTTTAGTCTTTCTTGCAAACTCACTGTAATTAGAGCCCTAGACACATATTCAGAAAACACACAGTTTGCAATTGTTTTCCGCCTCACTTGGCTCAGAAAAAGGAAAGCTTAAAAGAAAAATCTCTGCATGTGTTCCAGTGTTGTTTCAAAAACAAAGATGTCAAGTTTGAGAACGACTACAATGACGAAAAAGATAAAAACTTTGATTGACGCTTACTTTCATTTTCAACATTGCTAACAACGGTTTAGATCAAAATTTTTCATTTTCATGCATATCTTATTTTATTTAACAGAATTTCATTTCTTTATTCAGTGCACTTCAAGACTCTTATTTTAATTTGCACAATTAACAAAAAAGTAAAAAAAGATAAAAAAGAAAGAGACAAGGCGCCTAGATTAAATGGATTGCTATTGTTTGTAGACGACGTCTTAATTCTAATTATTGCCCTGGCCATGCACTTGCTTTATGTCGATTTTAATTTGCGCACACTTCTTTTAGCAGTCTACTACTTTTGAGGCACTTCTTGTCTGTTGCTATCTTCAGTAGAACACATTTTATCAACAAGATACGTGCTTTTGAAAACAAAGCATCTCTCAAAAGTGCTGTAAAAAAAGACGAGAAAAATCTAGTTACCATTTTAAATGTAACTTTAAAAAACAACGTCTACATTATTTTAACAGCCCTAGACAGTTTTAAGTTTGTTTTTAGTTTTCGAGCATACACATGTGTTTAATTAAAATTTTTAACAATATCTAAGCAGTAGTCTGCTTTGCAATTTAAGAATTTTCACTGCATTGTGCAGGTGCTTCAGAGGGGCAGACAGCGTACAACGCTGCTTCACCAGCACTTTTTACTAAATGAATCAGCTGGAGAACAGCGCTCACTGTTTCAGTGCTATCATACAAACAGTCGTGAAATTGAATGCAAAAAAAAGAAAGAAAAAAGAAAATGCTTCACTGGGACACACAACATATGTGTGAATGTGTGACTGATAATTTAATTATAAAAATCCAGAAGCAACTCAGGCGAATTGGCCAAATTATGCAAGAGAGAAAAAAATCAGCCGAGTAAATGAGTGAAAGGTGCACTCAGTGCAAGTGACAGGTCACATGGACTGGAGCACTTTTTTCTCTTTCTCAACTGTCGCCTATGCCATGATCGTTAACAGAGCCGGAAACGACCTACCTGGTAGATGCGCCAGTAAAGGAGGAGAATGAGAGCCAGTGGAACGTAGAAGCTGGCACAGGTTGCAAAAATTTGGTAGGTAACATCTTGCGAGATAAGGCACTGTCGTTGGGCGATGCGCACCGGAAAGTCAGGGTCACGCCAGCCGAAGATGGGCGCCAGTGAGATGACAATGGAGGCCGCCCAGATGAGCAGAATCATCAAGCCAATTCGACGGCCATTGCGACGCTGGTGAATGTAGTCCACGTTGGTCACTGCCCAAAAGCGATCCTGTAGGGAAAATGGGAGAAAAACAAAATGGAAAGTTGAAATGAGGAAGTGAATGAGAAAGGAGGAGCAGCAAAACACAGAGTTGAACATGATCACACACGCAAACAACACAAAGTCACTGAATAAACTGTGCAAAGTCATTGTTGTTGTTCAATTTGTAGTACAAAGCAGCAGTCTGTAGTGAATGCAGTGTTTGCATCACAATTCGGGACAGTGAGTGGGCATTTTCAAAAGACTGGTCAAAAGCTGCTGAACAACGTCAATTCGTCGCCCCTTGCCCCATTCAATGTGACCAGTTTTCGCTTATACTGAACTTTAATATTTTGACCATTAATTAAATTGAATGCAACAGAGCTAATAATAAATTCCAGTTGACTCGACTTGTCATTAATTCAAATGGATTGCCAACGTTGGCTGGCCCTACAAAGGAAAGCAAATGAAAGAGAGGGAAAAAAAGAAAGTAACAAAGCAAACAACAAAAACAAAAAAAAAACAGATACAAAACATAGAAGTGGAATGCAAGTAAACCGATTTCATTGAGACAATCTGCTGGAGTTGGGCAGCCAGGGAACAGATACTGTTTTTTTTGTTGATAAAAGAAGAAAGCGAAACAAGGCGCTAGGGGAATGCGTACTCAGGAAAAGCTTCAGAGGAAAATGAAGCAGCAAAGGCAGAAAAAAGAGTTGGCGAAAGGAACAGATGAGGACAAAGGAGAACAGCATTAACTGTTACACAGAGCAGGCTAATGTTGTTCATTTGCATCGATTGCATCAAATGGCAAGTGCGTGCAGCCTTTCGCCCATTCAGACGCCCAAATGGCACAATATTTTTAGCTGGCTAAAAAAGCACTCACTGAAAATGAGGCGATTTGTTGTTTGCCGAGAAGTTGACATTGGCAAACACACTCACACTTGCACACAGGCACTCTCACCTGTGCACTGAGGCAGCCAGGCCACTTTCAAAATGGCAAAGGTGCTACGTTAGGTGTTTTTTAAGAGGGCAGCTGTGTCCAAAGAGGCAGCAACAGCAGCTGCCTAATGGTGCCAAATGGCAACACGCATGACCTGAGTGCTGTAAAAACAAAAAATAAAAATTGTGGAATGAGTTTGAAAAAAGCAGTGTAAATGTGAATTTAATCACACACTGGCACACAAAACTGAAGATTGTGCTATTCAATCATTCAGTCATTGAATCATGCACACACAAGCAAACAAATCAATCAATAGGCCAACTGTGTGTGTGTGTGTGTGTGTTTTTGTCCGTTTGTCTATGGTTTTTCTTTTTGCCGCTTCTGCCGGCAAATGCGACCAGCATACGGTTGTCGTCATCGTCGTTGTCGTCGTCTGTTTGGTAAAGGAACTTGGACTTGGCGCAAGCGTATGCAGTTGTTGCACAAGTCAAAGAAAGAAAAAGACAGTGCAGAGGGGATGCCAATCGTCGACGGGCAGTAACAATCCGAGGACAGCAAGAGAAAGAAAGAAAGCAGTATCGAGCAATGGGCAAATTAATCATCAATTGACTTACACTGCCAGTGAACTGAAATCTCTCATTCTGTGTGTGGGTTTGCGTGCAGAAAAGCAACGCCATAGCCTTACTTCTCAAAAAAGGGAAGTTTTACGAGGAGTCGGTCGGTCAGTCAGTCATTGCACAACTCTATCTTCAATTTAACTGGGCGAATATGTTTTGTTTTTATTTGCTTTGATGCAATTCAGATTGCCGTCAATACAAAGAGAGCCACAGCGAAAAGACGAGAACAACAACAAAACAAAACAAAAAAAGTTGTCTTCTAATGATTTGCCAACTGGAGTGACAAAGAGCAAAAAGATTTTTTGCGCATCAGTGCTGCTGCTTCTTCTGCTGTAACAACTTCTTCTACTTTGTACTTGCTAATGGCACAGGCACGAGATGTGCCTGCAAAAGTGACTCTGTGCACTATCAAGTTTTGCGTCCGTCAAATCGTCTGCTTCTCAGCTTTAGAAAACATCAACAACAACAGCCATTGTAAATGGAGTTTCATTAAAGAAAATGAATAAAATGCACATCGAATCACTAATGAAGCTAGGTAATGAGCATCGAGTACGGATTAGATCACAACGATGACACAAACACAGACACACGCACACACAATCTAATTTGGCGACGAATAATTGAGGAGAGCCTTTCTTGGAGGAGGATAAATTGGCAGGGAATATAAAGTATTGAGAGTTGGCAGCATTATTTGGGAGCAGCAGTCTCAGTCAGAGAGCTCTAGGCTGCTTTGTTTTAATTAATTCGCACTGAAGAGAGCGTGCCGCCAATAGTCGAGAGTTGCTTTTTTCTCCCCATCGATGTTTGCCTGATTCTCAGTTGTGTTTGTGCTGGGATATTAATTACGGTAATGAACTGAGAAGAAAAAAAAAGAAAAAAGCGGAACAAAACTTACGATTGCAATCGCCAGAAGGTGGAGAATAGAGGCCGTGCAGCAGAGGACGTCTACGGTGGTCCACAGGTCGCAGAAGGCGGCGCCCAGCGTCCACTGGCCGGTGACGACGTAGAGGGCGCCCAGTGGCATGACCAGACAGGCGACCATCAGGTCGGCCACGGCCAGGCTGAAGACGAGGTAGTTTCCCACCGAGCGGAGGTGCCGCTCTCTGAGGATGGCCGCAATGACCAGCGCATTGCCGATGACGGTGGCCAGCGTGACGATGGCCAGGACGATGCCGATGACAAAGTCCGTCAGGTGCAGTCGACTGATGATGGAGTCGCCACCGTCGTCGGGAGGGCCAAAGCCGGCCGTGCCGTCCAGCCAGCCGCTGCCATTGCCCGGTGGGGTCACTGTCGCCAGGGGGTAGTGGTCGCCGTTGTGCAGAAAGATGTCATAGAGAATGCCATCAGAGTCGGCTGACGATGAGTCGGCTGAGTTGAACGACTGAGCTGAAGAGGCTGAGGCGGATGACGCCGATTCAAGCGACTGCTGCAGGCGGGCCGGCGTCGGCAGCATGGCTGCCATGATGATGTTGGTGGCACTGGTTGGTGGCACTGGAAAGGTGGTGGACATTGCTGTGCTGGGGCTGGAGGTGGTGGTGGTAATGGACGGCTGTTGTACCTCAGAGGAATGACGCTCAATGGCGACATCAGCAGTTTGTTGTTGTTGTTGTTGCTGCTGCTGTTGGTGCCAGCTGTGGGTGGAGTGCCTGGTGAGGCGGTGGTAACCATTTTTAAGTCGATCAGTGAGGTCAGTGCTGCCGTTGCTGTTGAGGAAGGCCACCAGCAAGCGCTGCGTCAGATCATCGAAATCCATGACTCACTATGTGCAGTGGCATGACAGTAGTCAGTAGTGTTGCCTCCTTCCTCGCTTTTGTGTCAAGTGGGAAAAGCTGCCTGGAACTAAAGGGAAAAGAAGAAGAAAAAAAGAAGAGGAGCAAGCATTAGTCTGGATCGTCTAGATCGGTTACAGTCTGTACTACAGCAGACTAGTCTAATGATCGAAGATAACGTCAATGCATAAACTGGTAATGCGAGCGATCGGTAACAAAGCTACAAAGTATAACGCGCTCTTTTCTTCGTTTACTCTGCAGCTCAAACGAAGTGCCTGCTACAAACTAGAACTGCCATTCACTTTACTAGGCAAGGCAAGGCGCATAAAACGCACTTTCAAGCACACACTCTTTTCTGCCATTTTTTATCGCCTTGCCATTAGCATAATAGATTGATTGGTGTGCTGGCTATGAGTTTCATTTAGTTGAGCATTGCCTGCAGTAGTCTTCTGTTAACTTTTTGCCTGCCTGCCGTCCTGCCACTCTTCAGGGACGCATTCAGTAGCAGCAGTGAGAGCGCCACTTGGCAGTAAATGCTCCCTAAATGTGTCGAGGAATGTCAAGTGTTGTTGAGTAATTAATAAAAAGCAGGTAATCAGTGGTTGCGTTAATTAACGAGCACAAGCTGCGCTAGTGATAGTGTTTTTTGCTCTCTTTCTTTCGGTATCATCTGACAAGCCCTCCTTTTCTCTGTGCGGTAAAAAAATGTGGTAATCAATGAATGAGTGGCATTATCAATTCAAATGAGCTGCAATTGGTGGCAATGTGTGATAAGGCAGTGCAGTGGCTAGGCTGCTGGTCATACTAGCCAGACAAAGAGATTCGGCAAAATGAGCAGGAAAAATGCAAAGGACAAAGAAAGCAGTCTGTTTAATGTTTATTTTGGCTAGCCAGGTTCTCGTCGTTGTCGTCCTCGTCGTCGTCTGCTGAGCATGTGAACAAATTAATCATCAGCAATGAATTTTCTCTTCCTGGTCCTGGTTTTTCTGCTGCTGTTGTTGCTAGTAGGCTTACATGGCTTGACAGCTTTAAGTGAGATGTCGCAATTAAGGCGCCGGCAGTCGGCGTCACCGAAAGAGTGAAAAAGAGCTGACACGCACACTGTGCCTTTGGTGGTAGTGTGAGCGACCCACACAGAACTGAAGCCAAACTGGCTGCAGAAGTGGCTGCAGGGAAAAAGAAAGCAAAGGCAGAAAACAAAAAACAAAAAGTACTGCAGGGAAGTGTCTAGCCAAAACGTTCAATAGCACGCGTTTCTGAATGAGTGTTGAGCGTTCTCTGGGAATAAAGGCCAAGTAAAGCGAACTAAAAGTAAACTCTGTCAATATGATCTAATTAATGAATAGTGCGCGCAATCAATTTGAATTTACAAATTAAGCAATCACAAATCAAATGGAGAAGTTTTCAGATAGTAAAATATTTTTTTCACAACAATTTTTTCAAACACCAGACACTGTCGACAAAAAGCCAACAATGATAGTGAATTAAATATTTGAGCAAAACAACCAAGTATTATATTGGAAATACTCAAATTAATTACAATTTACTGTTATGACATTTTTTTCTAGAAAATATATATTAGCAATAGGCTTATTATTTACTGATTTGACTGTAGACAAGAAAGAAAGAATAAAAAATAAAAAACAAAAGTTTGTGTGTGGTACTTTAATCAGTTTTGTTTTAAAGTGGTAGTGATAGTGGTGACTTTAACTCATCGCCCGATTGAGCCAGATCAATTATTCATAAAAAATTTGTTAAAAACAAGCCATAAGGAACAGAAAACTCTATGCATATGCCGCAAATCAGTTAAAAATCAAATCTGCTCAAAGCTGCTTAAATCAAAGTTTTTTTATTTTTTATAAGCAAACAAAAATTATTTTAATGTATTTTAGCAAAATGTGTAAAAAATTTGCAAAAAAATGAGAAAAATATGGGACAGTTTTTAACTCTTTTTTGGCATTTATCACCAAACAAAGCTAGGTCTTTTGCCAAGCCAATCGGAAATAAAAGAAAAAAAATAAGAGTAGTGCAAAACGATTAATGCAAACAGTTATCTAATGCTTGCCAAAAAAACAAATGCTTAAAATAAATTTAAACATATTATTTTAAAAAAACCAGTTTGGCAAACACTTCCAGTTTACAAATTCATACTTATAAACTCTTAAACATGCAATTTCTAGCACTAACCTAGTTAAAAAAAATTAAAAATGCTTTATAACTACTAAAAACTAAGCAAATACAAACTGCAAAATGAGAAAAAACGACCATGATTGCATTAGAAAAGATAATTAAAAAGTAACTCTCAATTGGAAAGCTTGACTCAAGTACGGGTGATCATTAATAATGGTGAAAAAAACTGTAAAAAAGTTGTGCAACTCGTGTGCAATGGTAAACGAAACACTAGGCCACTACCTTCAACACAGCCATGATCACAATAAAATATTTAAAAGGCACTTTAAATAACTAATAACACACATTTAGACCACAAAGAAAACGAAAGAGCACCGCCACTTTCACTACTGATTAGTGCCAAGTGATTAGAAAGTCAGAGAGAGCTCAGTAAAAATATGAAAAATTTTAGCATTTAAGGCGAGAATGAGTCGAATTTTCCATTTTATTGACTCTCGTATTATTCC
>JAALOO010000762.1_pt1 | contig 26862 bp, 25 predicted proteins | sample 7257641 | NCBI WGS metagenome assembly JAALOO01 (sample SAMN14085613, study PRJNA598686) | mite metagenome | biome: ENVO:01001000; feature: ENVO:01001002; material: ENVO:01001226; isolation source: single female mite from University of Michigan culture on fish food culture... ...
ATGACGTAGTCCAGACTGACTTTTAATGGTAGAGGGAGCAGCTTATAAAGCATTCACAACGGTTTCGAACTTCGCGTGAGCAAAGCCACGTCACCAGCGGCCTGGCGGCCGCTACTCTAGGAAGTTTGGAGGCACTACCATAATGCATCTAACTAAATGGGAGAGAGGTGTCATTTAAATTGAATGCATTGCACTGCTGACACATCACACTAATAAACAGTTTTAGCATTTTAAAATTATTAATTAAAACTTAATCCGTCAGTAGGTGTCAGCAATTAAAATAGGTGCCAATCAGATAGGGACATGCGGTACTAACCCAGTTATAGGGTCGACAATGTGAAAGGAAGTAATAAACAAGAGAGAAATGTACGCTGGCAATAGAAGTGAAAATCATAAAGCTTTTGGTCTACCTGTAGCACTTGTGCAGAGTGAAAACCCGAGAGCATAGAAAAACATAGGCTGGTACAGTCAGGCTAGAACTACCTGTAGCACAGGTAAAAGCACCCGAACGCATTCACTGACTATCACTGGCTATTATTGGCAGCCGACCAGAGGCAGTGAGTCGAGACCAGGGTTGCCAGGGCTCCAACAGCAAACGATCGCTGGAAAGAGAGCAGCAAAGTGCTTGCACCAGCCGCCAGAGGCAGTGAGTCGAGACTGAAAGTCGCCTGCTTGTTAGCAGCGAAAGAGTTAAGCAGCCGCATCGGAGAGATGGAAGAGCAGAGGGAGACGAATTGAACTTTTGATCTTAATAGAACGCTGCACAATTGCTCTAAAGGGAGCAATTGCTGGCACCCAGAGTCGGTGGCAGTGAGTCGAGACCGAGTGCTGTCAAGCGTTCACCAACCACCGAATGCACACTTTTAGCAGCCTCATTAGCTACAGCAAAGAGAAAGAGAGCAGAGGAAGGACACGCAGACCTTTCCAGGATAGAAGTACTTGTGGAGTCTTCAGCAGTGGCACAGGTAAAGGCATCAGAACACAGGCACTGGCTATTACTGGCAGCCAACCAGAGGCAGTGAGTCGAGACTGAAAGTTGCCGGCTTGTTAGCAGCGAAAGAGTTAAGCAGCCGCATCAAAAAGATTAAAGAGCAGAGGGAGACGCATTTAGCTTTTGATCTTTCTAGAACGCTGCACAATTGCTCTAATGAGAGCAATCGCTGGCAGCAAACGCCTGAAGCAGTGAGTCGAGACCGAAGGTTGCTAGGATTTTATCATCAAAAAAATAAAGCAACCGCGTCCAAAAGATGGTAAAGCAGAAAAGGGAACGCATTATACTTTACCAAAATGATGCCCTCGTCGGAAAAGAGAGCAATCGGCAAATGGTACCATTGTAAAAAGCAGTGAGACGAGACGGAGGTTGCTAGCTTTTCACCAGAAAAAGAAACTGAGCAGCCTCATTAGCTACAGCAGAAAGAGAGCAGAGGAAGGACACGCAAAACTTTAGACCTCTCTAATGCATAGAGCAAAGGTTGGAGACAACGTGGACAAAAGGCAGGTTGAAACGTAGCATACGTGTACTTACATTGCCAGCTCTATGATGCCAATGAGAGTTGATGAAATATGATAAATAGAATAGGAGTGATCGGAGGCGATTAAAGTTGAATTGGGGCAATCCAAAGTGATTAAGGTGATGTTCTAGGCAATGCAAATCAAAATATTAAACAGTGAGATAACTGGTAACCCTTCTAACTGGCTGAAAGCTAGGTATACGTGCACTTACATTGATAACTTAATGCTGCTAATAGAAAGCCAATTGGAGGTGATAAAAGGTTATGAAGGTGTTGGGGGTGATTGAGGAGATGCTGAAGGTAAAAAGTGATTAGATGGAATAAAGTTTTAAACATTGGTAACTTTCTAGCTGGAAAATGTGAGGTATATGTGAACTTACATTGTTCATTCTATGCTGTTGAAGGAAAAGCAATTAGAGGTGATTGGTGACGGATGAAGGTGATCAGAGGTGACAGAGGAGGTGAAGGGTGATCAGAAATGATAATTTGGGCACGGCGGAAATGACAAAACGTTGCAAACTGAGCACTTATTTGTTTGTGAGCTTTTTTTAATCAAAAAAGCAGTAGCAAAATCGGGTTCGTTGTGATACACACCAGCACTATGTTCAGAGGCAGAGCCTCGAGGGAAAACAAAGAATAACGTGCACTCAATTAACTACTACGATAAATATTAATTGCTTCATTTATAATGGATCAGTACAGCAGCAGCTGTTCATTGTCGTCGCAAAGTGACCAAAGATTGTCGGATTTTTTAAGCATAAAACTAATCCAAATTTTTTTAGGTGATGTTGAACACAGCACAAAATGAAAGGAAAAAAGTGAGCCACGACGACACAAAAAGCTGCTTTTGTTTGAGCTGGCAAACAGGTGCGCATTAGTTTCGACTCTTTTTCTCTGCTGAATTTTAGGCAAAACCGAAATGAGCAGTCGCAGTAGCAGGACCTAGAGGAGCTAGAGGTGCGGTTTCGTCTTCTGTAGCGACTACCTGTACTTTACCTGTACTCTTTCTTGTTCTTTTCGGGAAGCTCCACCTCTAAAAACCAAGCCATTTTATTCAGCCATTTTCCAACCTTCTTCTGTTGCCAGCCTGCCACACCAAGGATACCTTTCCCACACTCCGGAAAAACCGGTTTCTCTTTTTTCTTTTCTCTTCTTTTCTCTCTAATACGACTTGTTGAAGGCTCACTTGGTTTCAGGATTGGGGCGTGACTCTATTCAGCAACTGCACCTTCTACTATGTTGGCTTGGTGCGTAGGTTTTTCCTTCTCAGTGAAGCGACATTTAGTTTATTCAGTGCTAAACCTGATTTTAAGGCGGTGCTTATTTTTGACGTTTGTAAAGCAGAAGTGTAGTTGTTCCTCCAACTGTCGCTGTTCAGTTGAAAAGTTGCATGCCTCTGATCTGCAACCAAGTAAACCCCGCCTGCAAAATCTGCATTTCATTAAATAGTTTAGTTGCAGAAGCAATAATGTAGTTGACAGAGGTATGGCCGAGTGGTTAAAACTGACTGCACTTATGCCTAACCTGCGGGGTTTGAATTTTTTATCTTTGTAAAGATAAATTTTTTAGTAATTTTTTATTAATCACTCATTTTTAAATAAATTCACTTTTCCTAGATTTGTTTTTCTGCTCAAAAAACAATTTTTAGCATTGCAAACAATTGAGCCACAGGTGCCCTCTATTGAATCAAATTCACACAAATATTTAGCGTATTTTGTATTTACTCGGCTTCATTCAGTTCAAATAAACTATCACACTAAAATTTTTTGAAAAAAACTCACATTTTACAAATGATGGCATTTCAAACTGTTTATGTTTTATCAAATAAAACACGCAATTTTTTAGAAAAATCATCAGCTACTTTTATTGTTTTATAACTGTTGCAAAAAGTATTGCATAGTAATATTAGTTGTTAAATCGCTTATCATCTAAGTAATAAACCTTTTACAACATCTAAACATCAAGAAACTTTTATATTTTTTACCAAAACGTATAAAAATAAAAATGATTTGCAGTTATTAACTTTTTGTCAGCGCACTAAAATTTTTTAACATTTTTTAAAAATGCTTAAGCAAGCAGTTTGTACAATTTTTCTATTTTTGCCATATATTTTTGTCAGTAAAGCTGACAATGATAATGGCCAGTCTAAATTACCAGCACTCAGCTTTGCCCTTAACTCGCTCAGTCAAGTGAAAGGCTTAACCGGACAACCGTTTCAGGCTACCTGCAGCATTGACAAAGCACAGTTTGAAGGAGTTGACAAAAACTACACACTTAACTTTTACCAAACTGATAATACTGGAAATAAACCTCTTCTTATCGGAACGCACGAAGTGTTTGGTGAGTGTGACATAATTTAAATACAAAGCGTTTTACACAAAAAGTATATCATTTTTACTTATTTAGCTTCAAACGTACAACATCCCAGCGGCCGCCACCTGTTCACTCGGGTCAATCAAGCTGATTACGCTCTAGTTCAATCGGGCGGCAACTTCGCCTACCCAACTTTTGATCTGGTGATTAAACCTAAAAATCAAGGGAACGCTGATAATCTAAAGACTAAATTTTGGTGTGAGCTCACTGATGATTCAGCTCAAGTGAACGCAAAAACTGCAAAGCGCCATCAAGTGATGGCCAGTTACGTTTCAAATGTTGTTGAAAAATCAACTATTTGATTTTGTTACGTTTAAAAATTAATTTCTAATGTTTTTATTGTTTAAAATATTGAAAGTTAATAAATGAGATCATTATTTAAAAAACAAGTTTTTAGAAAAGTTTGTGTTTATTGAAACTTATTATTAAAAACTGATTAAAATTAATTCATGTGGTGGTATTGTTCTGATGACGTGTTTTAGAGCATATCGAACCTTTACTCCATGTATTACTCCAAGTAGAGGTTTGACGTGGTTTTGTGTTACTCTTAACTAGCTTGTTGTCAATTTTGTATGTTTTTTGCCCTTTAATTTGTTACATTTAAATTTTTTAATATAAAGTTTAAAATAATTTTATTTTGTTTTTAAAATTATTACATTTGTCAGTCAAACGTTTTTGAAACACTTAAAAAAGTAATAAATTACTTTAGATACAGTGTGATTGTTTTATTACAAGAAAAATAAGCCCTACCATCACTAAAAACTGTTAAGAATGTTTATTAGCTGTTTTAAACGTTTGCATTTTACCATTATTGCAAGTTTTGAATGCAAGAGTAATTTAGAATTTTTGTATATAAAAATTTAGTTTAGCTATGTTAAAAAACATTTGCAAACTTCTTAATAACTAAATTTAAATTGAAATGATCAGTTTGACAGCGGCAACAGCAGTTTGCTGCTACATTCTTCTTCTGATCCCTTTTTTGCTGGTCAATTGCAACAATGTTTTTGTTGCTAATAACTTACCTTCGCTACGGGAAAGTGGCAATGAAACCGAGCTGGTAAACGCTGCCCGCCTAAGTTTTCGGTTGAACGTCAGCCAGGTGACCAATGGCCGCCCCTTTCACGCCACCTGCAACATTGAACGATGGTACGGGGCCAACCAAAAAGACTACATTGTACACTTCTACCGAACCAATGGCGACAATTCCGACAAAGAACTGGTCGGCAGACATGAGATTTACGGTAAACCTTTTTTCCATTTTTTTGTTGACATATCTTAAAAATCCTTAAACCTATTCAGCCCCAACTGAGCTCTTCCCCGACGGCCGTCACCTGTTCACCCGAGCCGAGCTCTCCGATGTGGTCATCTCCTCGGGACGGCACTTCACCTACCCGACCTTTGATCTGGTGGGCAGCCCAAAATCAGTGTCAGTTGATAAGGTTTACTGGTGCGAGCTAACTGATCGGTCCAGCGGAGGTGGCGAGCTGACCTACCTCTCCAACGTTTGGGCGGGCACACCGGTTCTTCAGCTAAGCATCACCAGGCTGTCCGGCGGAACGAATAGTAACCGCTACCTGGCTCGCTGTACGGTGCGGCACTTCCACCCAAACCCAGCCCAGTCGGCCTACACAGTGCAGTTTTCCGTCTACAGTACTGACTACATCTTTGGGTCGTTCATTCGAGAGGCTGGCGGCCCGACGGAGCTGGAGCTGGGCACTGCCTACAACCGAAAGTCAGTCGGCCATGGGACCTACTTTGACGTGCCCCTCTTTGATTTAGTGTTTGAGGTGCTAGGCTACACTGACCAGCAATACAGATGTCGCCTGTTTGACGACAGCGACGACTGGGACGGATGGACGTACGTCACCTCAAATTCGCTTAAAAGCTACTGAAAGAGTAAGGCGCAATGGGAGTTTTAATGAAGTTTTTTGCTGTTAAATTAAATTTTTAAAATGTGTTTGGTTGTTTTGACACTAAGGGTATTGAAAAGGGTTTTCCGGTCACTGGTTCCTAATGTGAGCTGTGTTGTGTAGCAAAAAAGTGACAAAAGTAATTAAAACAAGAACAGTTAAAATATGAGTTGTAAAAAATAAAATCTTTTTCAGCAACTATATGGTCTTTTTGATTACCTGTTGTTGATAAAACTTTGCTACTGGAACAAAAAATTGTAAAACTCATGTTTTATTACCAATGTTTTTAGTCAGAATTTGACATTTATTTGCATTCTTGATTTTATTTTAAAATTTTATTAAAAGCTCAAAAGTGGTTATCTCAAAAACTACTTTTTGCGTCACTATCATATTTTAAGTGTAATTAACTTGCAAAAACTTTTTCAGTTGTGTATTACAAAATTTTTATTATTTTGACTAAGAACAAAAAAATGTTATAAAAATTTTTATATCATTTGTCTGAACACGTGTTAAACCCACTTAAATAGGTCTAGGTCAAAAAAATAAATTTTATTGCTCAATAACAAAAAAATACCTCAAAACATTTTTTATAAAACTATTACTTTATGATTTGCTTAGCACAATAAATACCCCAAATTGCCAACAACCAATGCAAGAAAATAGTTAAATTTTGTATATAAAGCAAGTTTTACTTCAAAAATTTATCAACTGTTTTTAACAAAAAGTTAATTAAAATGTCAAAACAAACAATCAACGTTTGTGCCCTACTTTTTTGTTTTTTTCTGCTAGCCAGTTGGGGCAAAAAAAGTACAGCTTCAACTAACAAAAACTTGAATTTGTTTAGCAAAACTTCTCCTGAAGGTGGCAATGAAACTGAACTAGTAAACACCCCTCACCTTAGCTTTAATCTAAACGTCAGCCAGGTGACCTCTTTACAAAACTTTCTCGCCACTTGCAACATTGACCGGTGGTACGGCGCCAACCGAAAGGACTACGTTGTACACTTCTACCGAACCAATGGCGACGACGTGGCCAAAGAGTTGGTCGGGGCGCACGAAGTTTACGGTAAATTTACAAAATATTAACTTTAAAAAAAAACTTAACTTGCAAACTATTTCCGTAGCCCCCTCCGAAAACTTCCCCAACGGTCGTCACTTGTTCATCCGAGGCCCCACCGTCACTGATGTGCTAATTTCAGCCGGCAACCACTTTACCGGCACGACTTTTGACCTGGTAGGCTCCCCAAAGTCGGTCGAAATCGATCGAGTGTACTGGTGCGAGCTGACCGACCGGTCCGCTTTTCCCGTCAAAACCTATCGCTCTAACATTTGGGACCGAGCGCCGGCAGTTGTGTTGAGCATCAGCAAGACGGACGGACTGCAGCAAAACCGCTATTTGGCCCGCTGCAAGGTACGCCAGTTGAACGCCAACTCCGCCTACCGGTTGACTTTCGCTACGGCATACCCCAACAGATACATTTTTGGAACGTACATTAAAAAATTCAATGGCCCGACTGAATTGGAATTGCCGCCGGTCCCCCAAAATTACCGGCAAGGTGTTGGTCACGGCGACCATTTTGAACTGCCCATTTTTGAGCTGCTTTTTGATTTGACTACTACGTCTTCAGAAAAGTACTTTTGTCGCCTCATTAACGACAGCAACGATCAAAATCCAAACTGGAAGATTGTCACTTCAAACCACTTCTATTTTACCAATAGTGAAAATTAATAAAATGTTGTTAATTTTTCATTAAAAAACTTGGCTAAAGTTATTTATTAAAGTTAACTATTTTAGCCTATTTTGTTTTAATTTACAAGGCATTTATAGGTTAAATGTTTTATAAAAAATAATAATGGTTCAGTATTAGTTTGAAATTGAAATATGGCAAACAAAAACCACAAGTAAAACTTAATTTAAAATGGATATAAAAAGATACGAGTGAAACTTTGACAATGACAATAAAAATTACAAATTTTGTAATGTCATTTTAGCCAAAACTTTTTAGTTTTAATTTTTAATTAGTTGCAATAAACAGGCACTATCAAGACAACCTTCAAATAAACGTTAATTCTGAGAAACAATAAATTAAGTTTTGATTTTTTTGATGCAGCACCAATAAAATTACAAAGTAAATATTAAAGCAATAAATCTAAATGACTAAATTTTTATTTGGTTTCATCAAATTTGACTTTTTCTAACAACAATAAAACTTGTAAATCTTTTTTATAAACTTGATTGCAATTTTATTTTTACTATAAAATCATGTTTATAAACTTTTAATTTTTAAACGCATAAAATTGGAACCAACTGTTTTTTATTTTTTAAAAAGTTTACTTTTATTTATTTTTTTAAAATGATAAAACAAAAATTTGTTTTGGTTGCCGTTTTCCTGCTCTTTCTATTGGCAACTCAAACAATTTTAGCAAAAATTGAATTTGAAGAAACTGCTGCTGACGGTGCTAACAATGTTGATAAAAATTACACCCAGCCAGCCAAACTGTTTTTTACTGCCAATGTGACAAATGTTGTCAACGGCCGTCCTTTTCTGGCCACTTGCACTGTCAAGCAGGAGGGAAACTTTGGCACAATTCCGATAAAAAAGCAAAACTACGTGGTCCGTTTTTACCGCTCAAACGACTACCGAAAACTGCTCATTGCCCGTCATGAGGTTTTTGGTAAACAAAAAAAAGTTTTTTAAATGCAAAAATTAAAACTTAATTTTTTCGGTTTATCGTCTTTAGCTCCCACACCTCAACACCCAAAACGGCGTTACTTGTTTAGCACCATTCGCCAAGATGACCTTGAGGTGGCGCCAGGGCGTCACGCCCGCTGGCCCACCTTTGACTTGGTGATTCTGCCGCTGTATAGTCCACTGCAGAACTACTGGTGCGAGCTGACCACCGGTGGGTGGAATCCTCAACTGGAAGAAGAAGAGTCTATGAAGGCGGCAACAGTTGAAAATGATACCCGATTTCAGTTCAACTCAACTGGCTCAATTGTTAATGATCGTGATCAGTATCAGAAAGCACAGTTACTGTCAAAACCTAAACCAGTCAACAACAAACAAACTAAATGCTGGGACTGCTATACTACCATATCACCATTTCTGACAACGGGGCCTTATTACAACAACGGTAGCAGCAACAACAACAACGGAAGTCAGCCGCAACCGATCATCAAGATTGTTTCTAATGTTTTTGTGCAGACGCCCATTTTGACGCTGAGCATTGAAGACTACGACCGCTATCGTTATCGAATGAGTTGCCAAATTGAGCACTTTACGCAACTGTTAATCAACTCCAGCAAACCCTTTTCTTATGCAGTGTCTTTTCAATTGGTAGGCTACTTGCGGATGGGAGTTTTTAAGGTTAAAGAGTTGAAAACTTCAACCAAAGGGGAAGAAGATGAGGATAGCGATGAAACTTCCTACCATCGTAGACGCCGCTTTATGACTACCTTTACCGATGATAAAGTGAATGTGTATTATCGTGAACTGATCGGTCATGGCCCCAACTTTGAGTATCCTCTCTTTCAGGTAGAAATGAAGACGGGGTATAACTATTACCAAGAACATGTTTGCAAGCTGTCTTTTAATGATAATCTAGACGGAGAAGATAGTGGTGTTGCCGGAGGACAAAATGGAACGAGTACTGAAGAGTACACGCGGGAGATTGTCTCCAACATTGTAAAAAGATACTGATATTTAAACTGAACTGAACTGAACTTGTTAAGCTGTTACTGTTTATTGTTTTTTATAACTTAATTTGTTTAAATAACCAAGAAAAATTTTTAATACTGATTTAAATAAATACAAAATTTGCAAAAACAAAACTGGGTTCAAATTGTTACAAAGTAAACTATACTGCAAAAAAAATGTATTTTAAACATTTTACGTTGCAAATTTAGTTGACAGGTTTTAAGTGTTACAATTATGTGCCGTTGATAAAAAATAATTAAAAAAGTGCTCAGATAAAAAGAAAGTCGTTTAACAAACAAAAAGTTAAAATCGTTCAAAAGCATTATTAAATTAAATTAAATCAAGTACTTAAACTTGATCATTGATTTATAAGAGTTAAATTAAGTGCACAACTAAATACTGATTAAACGTAGGCCGTTCTAAAAAGAGATCCGTTTGACAATTAAAAAACTAAGATAGCAACAGCAATCATTTGTAATTGCTTGCATTTACTGCAACTGCCGCTAAAAATACTATAATTTTAGTATAAAAACTAGAATTTTTAATTTTTTAAATCATAAAAAATCTGAGACAACAGTTATTCATTTTTAACTAGCCAGCATTTTATGTAAACCAACAATGCTCACAATTACCTTTTTTATTTCTTTTGCCGTTTTGTTTGGCACTACCTTTGGCGATAGAGCTATTACTACTACCATCAACTCCCACCCTACTACCACCACTTCTTCTCCGGTGCACCACAATGAAACTGAAACTGAAAAAGGTCCACTGCACCTCAACTTCACCGCCCGATTGACCCGGCTGAATCATCCTTTCCCGATTAGCTGCATCATCAGTGGCGCCTTTGCCGGCCACGAGCGGGCCAACTACAGCGTCGTTTTCTACCGAACGGCCGACACTGCCAAGCACCTCATCGGACGGTTTGATGCCTTTGGTAAATTTTGCTGATTTTAATAAAAAAAATAAAATTTTAAAAATGTTTCTTTATTTTCTCCTTTTCAATAGCTCCCACCGCCAGCCACCCCAACCAACGAATCATCTTTGCCGACACCGCCCACCAAAACAAACTCGGCGAACTGACTTTGACGCCCGTGACTGCCGCCTACCCAAACTTCACCCTCCAGGTAACACCGAACGTCTTCTTCCACCGAGAAAACTACTGGTGCGAGCTGGAGGTGCCCGATCTCATTTCGGTAACACACAAGCCTAAAGTACTGGCCAGCTCTAACCTGTGGATCAACACGCCCGTTCTCACGCTGGAGACGGAACGGGTGTTTGACGGCGAGCCAAATCACTACCTAGCCCGTTGCAAGGTGGAGCACTTTGACCTGGTGGACTTCAAAACGGGCGCCCCCATCAACAGCACTACCGTCTCCTACTCGGTTTCCTTTTACATCTACGACGAGGGCGAGGTGGCCGCCTTCAACGTGAACAAAGGGCAGATGGAGCAGTTTCGGCCGTTTCCGGTTTCAGCTGCGGTAAAGCGGACAATCCTCGGCCACGGGCCGAACGTTGAGTATCCGCTCTTTGAGGTGCTGTACAGCGCCGAAGATTTCAAGACTAAAGGGTACTGGTGTGAGCTAATGTACAACGGACCGTCGCCCTCTGTTCTCGGAGGAAGAGTCCAATCAAAAACGGTTTTTTCGGTTTAGAAAAAAAATCAATTTTTAACTGATTTTAAGTTGAATATTCATGTTTTTTAATTTAAAGAAAAATTGTTGTGTTTTTTATTTTTTTATTAATAAAACTACAAAAATAATTTTTTATGATTTTTTTGTGGTGCTATTTATTAAAAAAAGCCCATTTTTTTGTATCCGTTTTCCTGCTTGGATTTTTCCTCTTTTATATCGTCTTTCAAGCAGCAATATTAGCGCAGTGTCACAGAAGAATGGCAAGGGAAAATGGAAAATACTTGAAAAGCTGTTTTCGAAGCTGTTTTCAACTTTTTGGCCGGAAAAAGAATGACCAGTTGTACAGTCGAAAGTCGTTGTCAGTGGTGTTGATGCTGTTGAAAGCAGAAGGGTTGCCGGCTCCAAAGTTGTTTTATCAGTATGCTTTTACCTGGGGTGGTAATTATCAAATTACCATAAAAACGATTTATTTGGTACGTTTTGTTGAATTTTTAAAACTTTGTCATGCAATTTAATTCATTCTATTGGCTTTAGATCATCTACTTCATTGGCGTTTTCTTAATGTTAAGAATTAAAAATTAATGTACAATTAGTGTATTTAGGCAATTTTGGAATACTGTAAACTAGTTGATGAAACTGTTTCTGCTCAAACAACAACAGTTTGATGTAGTATAAAGTAAAAAACTGTTTTGAACATTGACAATTAAATGCAAAATATTTTAACATTTCAAAAAATATTTTTAAGTGTTTTGTGCATACCACAAATTTTGTTAGTTTAACAATTTGTTCGTAAATACCAACAATTTAATGTAGTAAAAAATGGACTGCAAAAAATTAAAAAGTTTTTTAAAGTTATTAACATATTTGAAATTAAAAACCTCAAACCTTTCCAAAAGAAGCTTTTGTGACATTTCCATGCCGCCCATAGGTGACTGTGTGCGGTTTTTTGATCGAGTAAAAAAGATCAATGTAGCGCTCTAACTTTAATCTGGTTTTAGAGTCTCGAATACTTTTTGAGTGTACCGAAACTGCCACTATGTACTTGGCAGACTGAAAAATTCGCCTAGTCAGGCCAATCATAAAGTAGTGAAGAATTGTAATGAAAACAAGCAGTCCAACTGCCGAGCACTGAATGATAACTTTTGTCAAAAAAGACATTGGTTGAAACTTGGTAAAGCCTTTTAAGGCGGCGATACAGTTGACGGCATTTTCTGGGTACAACGTGAGAAAAAAAGCAAACATAATGGAACCGGCTGTTTGGTTAAAATCAGCCAAGAAAATAAGACAGCTGACAGTATACCTAAAGTGAAGTCTCAGGCGGAGTTCACTGAAAAAAGCCTGTTTTCCCTCGCAAAGATGAGCTCAAATTTGCTCCAGTTTAACAGTAAAAACATAGCAAAGAAGCATCAAAAAGACTGCGTACGTACCAAGCAGTTCTAAAAATATTCGAGCTAAAACGCCGTAAAGACAACTAAAAGTGAAGAAAAAGATGTGAGCCTCAGTTGAATGCTTTTGTTTCTGAGCAGTTTTCAGTTGTACGGCTTTCCAGTGGTAGTAGGCAAAAAAGACAATTATGACAAAAGCTGAAAAAGTAAATCCCCTACTGTTATTAAAAAAACTCGGTGCGTCGGTGCGTCCATGTGTCACAGTCACTACTGCGCATGCTCCCCACTCTGCTGGCGAAGCGAAGCGGAAGGGGAGGAAAAGGAGTTCAGTGGAAAGGGGTGCGGTGTGGGAACTGTGTTGCTAACTGCTGGCAATGCTTTTGGTAACGGAAGCATTTTTGTCCTGCGGGCAAAAAGGGGAATGCTGATCGGTGATTGGCTAACAGGGGGAAAGCAGTATGAGAGTAAGGAGAGCAGTGCACGGGCCCAAAGCAGCGAGAGTTGACAGTGTCCAAGTCACGTCAGGGTGAGCCGCCGGTCAAGTGGTTTTGTTGGAAGTTTTAGGTTTAGGTTTTGGTCTAAGTCTAGGTCTAATTTTAGGTCTAGGTCTAGATCTAGGTTTAAGTTTAGGTTTAGGTTTAGGTTTAGGTTTAGGTTTAGGTCTAGGTTTAGGTCTAGGTTTAGGTCTTGGTTTTGGTCTAGGTTTATGTTTAGATTTAGGTTTAAGTTTAGGTTTAGGTTTTAGGGTAGATATGCTTAGTTCCCCTACTGGCTCCAGTCAAAATTTTTGTTTAAATTTAAGGAGTTATATTTACAACTAAAAGCTTTTTTTTGTTATGGTTTTACAAACAGTTTTTAATTTAGTTTTTCCATTTTCATTTTAATATTTTTTAGTTTCTTTGATACCGGCAAATTAAAAAAACATATCTTTAATTTAAACTAAAATAAAAATTGTTTTTTAGAGATAAAAAGTAACAAACTAAAGTCAACTAAAAATTTGAATTTAAGAAATACATTGGTTTAAGAGTACACTGCATAAACTGAGTTTATGCTGACTCTGCTAGTTTAGATTATTTTGTTTCAGTACATTTGTAAACTATTTTAATACTTGACCTAAGATTAATAATTATTTGATAAATTTTGGCCAAAGGAAGTAGGCGATGTTTAATCAGCCGAGCAATGAGCACATTCTTTTGCAGACAAAACAGTCTGTGACTTGAAGTGACAAAAAAATCCTCAATACTTGGCGCTCCGTTTTTTCGGTAAATACTTTGCAAAGTTGAGAAAATAGTTTTTGAGTTGCGGAAAAACATCAGAAAGTTCATGTACACTAGCAAAAAACTGTTGATTGCCAGCCAAAGAATGTGAAAAGAAGGAATGCCTTCAAAGTAGAAAAAATCACACATGTAAAAGTGAACCGGCTCGGGAACTAAATTAGAAATGTAAAAGCTTGTAATGCAAAAAAGTGCACCTGCTAAAAAAAGTCTTTGAATGGCTAAAATTTGAAAACGGGCAAAATTGTAGTGTTCGTGTAATACTTTTTGAGTGCTTTTTTTGTTTTCAATGATTTTGCCATTTTTGCTTTTGTTAATCTGGTCAACAATTTCGAAAAAATTGTCGTACAATGCACAAGTGTAGAAAAGTTTAAATATTTTAAGTATTTTCATAATTTGTTACTAAAATATGCTTTTACTTATATTTTGAAAGTAAAAACATGTTTTTATAAAATTTGTACAAGTTCAAAACTATTGACAATTATAATTTTTTATAAAAACTTGCTATTTGCTTTTGAACAACAAAAAGATAATCATTGCAAATACAGTAGTCTGCATATACAGGGTGGGCCACCTAAAGTGTTACTAAATTTCAATCGTTGTTTTAAGCGTAAAAAAGAAACTATTTTTAAAAACTAAAAATGTTATTTGAAAAAGCAACTCTTCATCTTTATTAACAATTTTAGATTAGTGATATTGGACCAGTAACCACGAAGATATCACCAAAAGTTTGGAGGCGTCCAGGACCCGCTCTATGGGAAACCCATGTATTCTTATGGGAGCGCTCGAAACGTTTGTCGGTCCTTGTCGCCGCCGCTTGGCGGAAGCTATTGGAGTATCATTGATGACCATTAAAGTTAGGGGTATTAACCGCCGCTGCGCGGCGGCTCACGTTCTGCGGCGGCAAGTTACTCAGGCTACGATTGACCGACAAGCGTTTCGAGCGCTCCCATAGAAATACATGGGTTTCTCATAGAACGGGTCCTAGACGCCTCCAAACTTTTGGTAATATCTTCGTGGTTACTGATCCAAAATCACTGATCTAAAATTGTTAATAAAGATGAAAAGTTGCTCTTTCAGATAGCATTTTTAGTTTTTGAGAACAGTTTCATTTTTATGCTCAAATTGACGTTTGAAATTTAGTGACACTTTAGGTGGCTCACCCTGTATTTTAAAGTTAATATTTTATTTGATAAAATACAATAAAAAGTTAGATGTACTAAAATGCAAATGCATTCTAAAAACTTTTAATAAAAACAAAATTTAAATTAATGTAAAAGTGTAATAAATGTTACTTTAAATATTTTTTGCAATTTAACAGCGAGTTATAAACAAAACAAAAAAGTTTAATTAGACAATAAAACATGTACAGCAATATTTCAAAACTTATATACAGTAAAGTTTTTTAAGTTTTTAATTTGACAAAAAACAAAACAACATTTAGATTTATGAATTGCAAAATTTGAGTTTGTTTTAGTAAAACAATTTATTTACAAACAAAAGCAGTTTAAAGTAGTAGAAAATAGACTGAAAAATGACAAAAAAATATTAGTTTATGAATAAACAAAAATGTAAACCTTTTTCACCTTTCCAAATGAGGCCTTTGACATGTTTCCATGCCGGCCATAGGTGACAGTGTGCGGCCGATCCTGCGAGTAAAAGAGACTGATTGTACGCTCTAGTTTCAAGCGGATTTTCGCATCCGGAATACTTTTTGAGTGAACAGCCACTGAATTGAGGTATTTTGCCGAGCTGTACATTCGCTTGGTGAGCACCACTGTTCGATAGTGGACCAGTTTGAGGATGAAAAAGATAAAAACCGCCATGAAGTACAGTGAGTACTTGACCAACGGTGACAGTTTATCACTGCCTTGATATTTACCACCACTTTCCTTAACCAGTTTCATAACTGCAATCCAATTGGTGGCATTCTCTGGGTAGATAACCAGAAAGACTGCCCACAAGGCTCGACCGTACAAGCGGTTAAAATCCGATAGGAAAACTAAGCAATCGGCATTGTACCGCAGATGCAGTCTTAAACGGAGCTCGCTGAAGAAGGCCAACTTTCCCGTGCGCAAGTGGTCGTAAATTTGCTGCAATTTGACGGCAAAAACGTAACAAAGAATTATGACAAAAATTCCATAAGTAAGGATTAGCTCTTGAAATACTCTCGTCATTACTGCGTAGTAAAAACCAAACAAGAGAAAAGAAAGGTAAGCTAGTGCTGAGTGCTTTTGATCTAGAATGCCTAGTTTGGCGACTTTACTGTGTAGTATAGCTAGAAAAACTAGCATGAGTAAACCTGTTTAAAAAACAAAAATTAACTTAAAAATTAAATTTCACGTAAAATTCCAAACTTGAAAGCCAATTGAATGCCACCTGGTAAAATCTAGCAAGTGGCAGCAATCGGTTTTTGATAAACTGCACAACATGAACGTTTTTTTGCAAAATCACTCGATGGTTTGAGTGGACGAAAAAATCCTCAATGCTTTCGATACTTTCAGTGCTGTTTGGTTGGTTTCTAAAAACTTTTTGCAATAAAGAAAATGTTGCTCCGTTGTTGCAAAAGAACATTAGGTAATTGAGGTACATTAGAACGTAAGAGTTGGCAATGAGCCAAATCCAGTGAATGTGTGGCATTCCTTCAAAATAGAAATAGTTGCAGAAGCAAAATTGAACAGTGTCTGAAAAAAAGGTGATAAAAGGGCATCTGAACTAGGGCAAAAATTGTGTAAACAAAATAAATGGTTTGAATAAAGTAAACTAGATAGCGAGCTTTGTTTGACTTTTGAATTTCATTTTTGTTTTTGCTAGAGTTTATCTGATTGACCATAGCAAAAAAGTTATCATACAAAATTGGAGAGTACAGAAACTGACCAGTGAAGAAACATTTTAAAGCTTCCATAATTTTATGTATTTTAAATATTTTAAAATAGAAAAATTACACACACAGAAATATGTCTCATAAGGTTATGAGATTCATTTCATACTTCCCAGAGCATGAGAAAAATTCTCATAATGGTATGAGAAAATGCCCTGATTTTTGCACATAGGGTTCTCATAATTTTATGAGATTTACCTCTTATACAGGCTTGAGAATACACAATAACACTTTTTGTTTTGTTTCAAGTTTTTATTGTCATAAGTTTATGAGAATTACAAGAGTATACAAATGATATAGAAAATACAAAAACAAAAGTGGGAAAAAGCATTTGATGAAAAATCAAAAAGGGAACAATAGAAATGCACAATCTTCAAAGTTTGACTTGTTTTGGGACTTTGGTAGTGACATCGATCCAGTGCTGGTCAGTGTCCTATGTAAAGTGAACTTCGAGCGTTTGACGGCTCCTTCGGTCGTCGCTATAGGATGATCTTGTAGTCGTTGAGCATGTTCCTGCAAAAGTAAAGTTACATTAGTGTTTGTAGTTTAAAGTCTTTCTCTTCTCTGCTAAACCGGTGCGGATGATCCCCAACGCCGCCCAACTCGATCTTCTTGTCCAGTGGAAGACGCCTAGCGCGCGACTTTGTCCATTGCGTCAGCGGCGCGGTCAGCATGTGGAGCGCCCAGCGTCCGAGTCTTGGTGAGCCACTGCGCGGCAAAGTCCAAAGTAGTCAGGCAGTAGGGTAGTCGGCTAGCGAAAACAACTTCAGCAAAACTTGCCGAGACGAGCTTCCATGAGGTGGGAGGACTGAGGTTTCTTGTGAAAGTAACTAGAAGTTGCACTTGATAAGGTGATAGAAATGACTTTAAGTGGCAACCAAAACTTACATCAAACGGCGAGCGAGATAAATCTTGATCGAGGGAAGATGCACGGGAAAGGTGTAGTGCCAGTCGGGTGATAGATGGGACGAGATAATAGCTCTAACCAGAATGGATCGACGCGAGTTTGATTGCGTGGCTTGCTGAGTGACTTGGAGCACTCTGATTTGTTTTGATTCAGCAGCAACAAAAATGAATGTTCATAAACAATGTTACCTCATATCTCATAACTTTATGAGAATATGAGAATGTGATCGACAAAAATTTTCTAAGTCCAAAAATGTCTTACAACTGTATGAGAACTTTAGTTGTCTCATACTTGTATGAGAACCTAAAAATGCACAATTTTTCTAAAAACTTTCTCATAAAGTTATGAGAAAATTTCTTATTATTTTATGAGACTTTCTCATAAGAGTATAAGAAAATTTTTTTTTCATAAATACATAAGAAACTCTTATACCAGTATGAGAATATCAGTCATTCTCATAACCTTATGAGGCATATTTCTGTGTGTGTAACCATATAATTTTGTTACAATCAAGTTGATTTTTTAATTTTTTGTTGTTTTGTGCAAAGTAACAAAAAATTTAAATTGCAAAGGTTAGTTTTTATGACAGTTTTCTTAATTGCCAATTTTTAATAAAGGGCGCGCATTTTGACAAATGATAATTAGCTTTTCTTAATGATGTTTTTGCTTTTGTGCAAACAAATAAATAAAAAATATACACATTTATATTTTTGATTAGTTCTTAGTAATTTTTTTATTGTACTGCGACTGTCACTTTTTAAAATTAAAAAATAATTTTAAACAAGTAAGACACAAAAAAATGTAAATACAAAATAAATTTTACAATGAGCTAACTGTTGAGGTATGATAGAGTGTTAGCGGAAGCAGCATTCTGTTACCGAAACAATTTAATTTGTTCATTTTGTGGTGGCAGAGACCTTTACTGATGAGGACGATCTGAATGGGCAAATACAGATGTATGAGATGAGGGGAAACAAGTGAGATGGGGACTGACTCGGGAACTGACTCGTGGCCAGTGGCAGACTTGGAGCCGACTGGTGAAGTGTCTAACACTGAGGTCTGCTTATGTAGGGGAGAGAGACGGGTGAGACAAAGAGTGACACGTATAGGTCAGGGTGAGTAAGGGTGATCTCTGTGTACATTAACTATGATGTGTTGGTGCAGTGCAGATGACACTACAATTCGCTCATTATGACTCAGTTTTTTATTTCTGGCCCAGAAATTTTATTTAGCTCAAAACTCCCAACTCTAGCCTAGCCGAGTAGCAACAAAACACAAATCTTTTATTTTGTAATTTTTCATCGGTCACTAGCGCCCCCTTACGGATTAGTACAAAGGACAGCGAGCAACCGCTTGTTGCCTCTTGCTGGAGCAGAGTGAATCCAGCCTCCAAACAGTACAGCTCACACAAGCTTGCCCACCGTTTTCCTCCCTTCCTGGTCTATGGCTGTCTGCGCCAAACTACGGAGTTTTTCCATCAGCAGAAGTAAGGCCTGAAAGTTTGGCCTGTTTTTACACCCCAACTTTCCTCGCGCAGCGCAGCGCTGCTTTACGCTGCTGTTTGTCCGCAGACCGCAGGTGAAGCTGTGCACGCGAAGAGACAAGTTGGTCAACCGAGAGAGGGCAAACTTTTCGCCACAGGCTCGATGGTAGTTTGTCACAGACAACTCTTTTCTCTCTCCTGTTTGTTGTTAGAAATCCACCCAGGTGCAAACAAAGAAACCTAAACCAAACGCTAGTACAAGACTGTTTTTTCGTGTTCCCAAAGTGTTCCTGCACTTTTCAAGATCTAAACTGAGTTGGTGCATCGCTTCGCCTTATTATCCCCACAACGACACTCTGGTGTTTACAAGTTTTCACAACGTTCAACAGGCTAGCCCAGCCCTTGGGTGAAACACCACCACCACCAGTTGAGCGCTAATCAAAGATGGACGATAAATACCGAAAATTACCGCAAAAAAGCAATTCCACGAGCTCCTTCAAGAATGGCGTTCACTGCAGTCCGTTGACCTTCTTCGACGACGACGACGACGACGACGACGACGACGATGACCGAAACTTCATCGAGACAAGCGCTTTCTGCGAACCGCGACACACTGAAGCAATCGAAGGCCTCAATCAGGAGTTGCCCGATAAGAGTTGGCGCACTAAAGTGAGGGCAGAAGTTCTACAATCTGTACACACTTTTTTAATAACCCTCTTCCTCTTTTTCGGTTAGATAAAAACAACGAGCGTCGCTCTGGTGCTCTGCCTCAACGTGGGCACCGATCCGCCGGATGCCCCCAAGCCGGACGAGGCCGCCTTCCTCCAGTGCTGGATCGACCCCTTCAGTCTGAAGCCGGAGACAGCGTCAAAGACCGTCGCCATAAGGCTGGCCCAGCAGTACAAGCCCTGGCAGCCGCAAACTCGCATCAAAGCCTGCGTCGACCCCACCGTGGAGGATATCAGCAAGCTGTGCAGCCACCTGCGCAAGCAGATGGCGCAAGAAGGAGAGGGGCGGGTGCTTTTCCACTACAACGGCCACGGCGTGCCCAAGCCGACGGCCGAGGGCGAGCTGTGGGCGTTTAACAGCAGTTTCACCCAGTACGTTCCCTTCAGCTTTGTGGACCTGCTGAGGTGGATGGGCGGCACGCCCTCCGTCTACGTCTTCGACTGCTCCAACGCGGGCACCATCGTCGAGCTAGGCGCTGCCCAGTGCTCCAGCGGCGCCGCTAACCTCTTCCTGGGGGCCTGCAGCCGCGGCGAGTCGTTGCCGTTCCCTCCCGACCTGCCCGCCGACCTCTTCACCTCCTGCCTGACGACGCCGGTGCGCACCTTCCTGGTGTGGTTCACCCGGCGGAGCGAACGCAAGCTGGCGCCCACCACCACCGCCGCCATCACCGCCGATCATCTGATCGAGCAGATCTGCATCAGCTCTCCTCCCGCCGACCACCGACAGTCCGTCTTCAGGGAGCTGAGCGGCATCCTCACCGCCGTCACCGACGCCATCGCCTGGGACACCCTCCCGCGGGAGCTCTTCCAGCGGCTCTTCCGCCAGGACCAACTCGTGGCCGGTCTCTACCGGAACTTCCTCCTGGCGCAGCGGATCATGGCCGCCTACAACTGCACGGCGGTCTCCAGTCCGGCCATTCCCGCCGAAAAGACCGTTCACCACCCGCTGTGGAAGTCCTTGGACCTGGCCGTCGACGGCTGTTTGGTGCAGCTGGCGGCGAGGGAGCAGGCCAGCAAGGGCGTCACCACCCTGCCCCCATCGACGCCCTACGTGCCCAGTCAGTTCTTCGCCGATCAGCTGACTGCCTTTGAGGTGTGGCTCCGGCTGAGAAAACCTTCCGATCGCTCTCCTCCACAGTTGCCTATCATCCTGCAGGTTCTCCTCAATCGGACAAACCGCCTTCGAGGCTTTAAACTGCTGGCTGACTTTCTCAGTCTCGGCCCGTGGGCGGTCAATTTGGTAACCAAACTTTGAATCTTTTTTGCAAACCCATAGGCGTTTCTTTTTTTTGACCTCATCTTTTTCTCTCTCATCTCATTCAGGCCCTGTCATCGGGAATCTTTGACTACGTACTTAAGCTGTTGCGATTGGCAGACACCGAAGTGAAGCCGTTTCTTCTTTTAATCTGGGCCAAAATTCTGGCCATTGATGCGGTACGTTGATCAGGGTTTTGAGCCGCAAAAAAACAGACGAGCATTCTCTCAGTGCTCAGCAGTAAAAGTGTCATTCGACACGTTAACGCTTGCGTCGCTAACTTTGGAGTTTTGGTTATCGCTGTCTTTGAAAAACAAAAAATGACAATTTTTACTTTTTTCTCCTCCCCAATTCAGTCCTGCCAAGTTGAACTGGTTCGCGAAAACGCCCACACCTACTTCATGGAGATCCTCGCCGACTCGTACATCAGCCCCGGCCACCAGATCAGGGCCGCCTTTGTCCTCTCCGCCATCGTCCGTCGCCACCCTCTAGCGCAGAACTTGATGCTTCTGCCAAAAAGGAAAAACGGAAAGTCCCTCATCGACATTGCTCTGTCGTTGTTGCTGGAGCAGCACCAGGAGAAGGACCACCCCGACCTGCGCAAGTGGCTGCTAATCTGCCTGGGCAACGTCTGGGAGAACAAGGCCGAGGTGAGGAAGAAGAAGGTGAAAGAGGGGAATTGCAGCCTCGCCGAGCAGCTTTTTCCCTTCCTCGAGGACCCGGTGCCGGAGGTGAGAGCGGCGGCAGTCTACGCCCTGGGCACCTTTATTAATAGTAATAGTAATACAATGGCGCCCAAAGAGCACCTCGACGAGGTCGATTGCATCGTCGCCTCGGCCCTCCTGAAGGAGCTCTTCTACGACAGCTCGCCGCTGGTGCGACGGGAGCTGCTGGTGGCGCTGCACGGGCTCATCCGCCGCTACGAGAACCTCTTCATCAGCAGCCTGAAGCGCAGCTACGAGGAGTTCGGTGAACTTCGCTACTATCAGCATCGAGAATCGGCATCAGTGCCGGTGGCGGATGAAGCCCTCGGTAGGTTTAGTTTTAGCTGTAGTTTTCGTGTGATTGTAATGCCCTCATGATCTTACTTCTCATATCACTTTTCACAACAGAGTTGATCACGCATGTTTTCGGCCAGAAGGCGCTGAACGAGGACCAAGCTGACTCGCCTGCCATCTCTTCCTCCTTCCCCACCTCTGCCAACAACGACAACGACGACGACATCATCACCAAACGTAAAGTGTCACACTCGAGCTTTCAATGTGTCGTTAGCTTCTCCTGCTGACACTGATCTGTTGCTTTTAACATTCCTTTTCTTATTTTCGTTTTCTCAATTTTTTTCTCCCTTCCTCTCTCCTCACCAGCTTACCTGAACTACCATCGACGCCTGATGCTGCGCGCGATGATGAAGTCGCGAGCGATCAACTACTCGACCACTTTGGCGGAGGCAGTGGAAGTCAGCAAAACGGTGACAGAACGCCTCTGGCAGATGGTAGAGCTGACCGTACTTGACCCGGAGCCGGAGGTGGCCCGATTGGCCGACCTCATCTACGACGACCTGCTCGCCAAGGCGAACATCTCCAAAGAAGGCGAAAACAGCTCTGAACCCCATTCCCAAGCTCCTCAAGCTCCTCGAAAGCTACTGCTCTCCACTGGCTTTATCGACTGGTGCACGAAGCACATCCTCCAGCCCTGCTCCCATCATCACCGGGGCATTGGATGCTGGGACTGTGCCAGCAGCCTCAGCAATCGGATCACCACTAGTAAGAAGGAGGACTTGGCCGTTGAGTGGCGGTCCGCCATGCTCCGCCGGTACTACCGCAAAAAGAGGGCCAGCCTGGAGGAGGGCCCACATCGCAGCAGCAGCAGCAGCAGCAGCACCAACAATGTCAATCCCCAGGTGATTGTCGGAAAGCGAAACGCCGACGCCCGAATCCTGGCGCTGCATCCTTTTGAAAAGTTCCTCGTCTACGCCAGCGGCGACAGCAGCAGCTTCTCCGTGTGGAACTACGACTTGCAGAAAAAACAGCAGCACTCTGGCAGACTTTACCAGCAGCACCTCAACTCCACTGTCACCACCTACTGCAATGACACCAATGCCTATGTGATAGAGAACGGCGGAGGCGGCGGAGGCGGGGACGGAGGCGCCCGCATCACCGACCTCAAGCTGATCAACACCGCCGACCGGGCGCTGGTGATGGTCGCCGCGGAGGACAGCTCGGTGAAGGTCTGGGCCGACCTGCTGCCCACCGCCTTCTCCGGCCGCTGGAGTCCGCTGGCCAAGAATGATGATATAAACGGAGAAGGAAGTACGCCTCCCACGCCTCGGCTTGCCACTGCCTTCTTCATCTTCGAGGACGCCCCGTTGGGGCCGGGGGCGGGGGCGGGGGCGCCCTGCAGCAGCAGCGCAGGTGTCTACCAGCCCAGTGCCCGCCCCCGCCGGCTGCGCCTGTGGTGGGAGCAGTGTCAGCAACGACTGGTGGCCGGGGGCGAGCACCCCTTTGTCCGCCTGTGGGACGCCCACCGGGAGGCGAAGATAGGCGACATTTGGTTAGGGGGTGACGGCATGGAGGCGGTCACCTCGCTTTCCTCCGACTACCGCCACCTGATCTGCGTGGGCGGCGAGGACGGCTCGGTGCGCCTCTTTGACGACCGCCAGCAGGGGCACGCAGCTCAGATCTACTCTGCCGGGGGCGGGAACTGGAACAGGGGTCCTGTCATGAATGCAATGATCTGGCCCAGTGAACCTTGTTCCGCCGTGAACTCCATTCACCTGGTCAGTGGACATCGCTCCGGAGAGGTCTGCTGGTACGACAGACGCAGTTTGTCAAAGGCGGTCGAGGTTGAAAGAAATGAGGGGCCGATGACGGCGATGGACTTTCATGAAAACACCGATGTCTTTGCGTGGTAAGTGGCGGGAGGAAACGCATAACATTGAAGTTCTAAAGCAAAACTTGCTATTGTTGTTGTTTTGTTTCAATTGACAGCTCATTCGGTACTGATTCCTCAGAGATGCAGCTCTACACTTCAGACGCGCTCAGAGGACCGTTGTTGAAAAATCAGAATCGTCACGTTAAATGCCTGTCCTTTCACCCCTTGAAGGTAAATTTGTCTCTTTGACCTGAAAGGTGTTCTTTTTGCTAACTTTTTACCGTTTTCTTTTTGGTTTCTTGCATTTCAGTCAAAGTTTGCCCTGGCACTAAATGACGGTACACTGGCTATCTACAAAACAACTTTGCGATTGGCGCAAAACAACTTCTAGGAAACATTCAACGGACTGCAAATTTTGTTTAAAAGGACTATTCAAAGTAGCGGCAGGAACGACGCGTAAGAAAGTTTTTACTTCTCACTCATTGTATAAAAACATCATCTGTAAACGGTCAGCATTAATACGGGCAAAAACAAATATTCCACAAAAAAAAGAATCATCTGTACACAATAAAATCATTTTTTTGCACAACCAGATTAACATAGTGCCTTTTGTTTTGAAGGTAAGAAACTGTGGCTCGAGTGATGAGCAAACGCGGTGTTGTGGCCAAAGCTTGCTGTTGTTGACGATTAAGAGAGCAAGTGAGTGATCTGACGACGACGACGAGTGGACGAAAGCGAGGGGGGGGGGTTGATCCGAGGCGAGCGATTCCGAAGCGAGTTTAGGAGATTTCCAGAAACGAGCGATTGAGACGAGTAGTTGGTTGAATTGGGTAGACTTTATTGATGATTGGGAAAGTTTGTTGGGACTCAGTGCAGAGAGCGACGGAGCGCTACGAGTGTACACTGGCCTGACGATCGGCACACGAAAAAAACTGGCCTGACGAAAAAAACTAGCGACTGGCCGCTCACATCGAGGGCCCGTTATATGCAAGGACAGGGGGTGGCCAGAAGTGACCAGAAAAGAGAGAACATGAGTAAGGGTCGAATGGGTGATAGACTAAAGAAGGTGGAAAGGTTAAAAGGAAACAAGAGGGAAAGAAAAGAGAAAAGACTGGAAGAAACGAGTAGAGAGATAGAAAACATGCACTCGCTGATAACACTCACAAATTCGTCAGCTCCACGTAAGTGCAAATGAGCAAAGATAAAGGGGCTGACTGACTGTCAAGTTGGCTGCTGATTCAGGCGGGCTACAAACTTTTACATGCAAGTAAGACACAAACAAAAAGCCTTATTAACAGAAAAAGTTAGATCAGTTCAGTTTAATTAAACAGTTTATTGACAAACAAAAGCAGTTTAAAATAGTAGAAAAGTGACTGCAAAAAAATAGAAAAGAAACCAAAAGTTAGAGTACAAAAAGTTCAACTGGTAAACTGGTGGTACCTTGCCGAAAGAGGTCTGTGAGACATTTCCATGTCGGCCGTAGGTGACCGTGTGCGGCCGCATCCTCGAGTGAAACAGATCCAGATAGCGGTCCAGCTTTAAGCGACTTTTCAAATCCTTTTGAATGCTCTTCGAGTGTACGGCCACGCCGGTCATGTACGAGGCACAGTCCTACATGCGCCTCGTCAGGCCAATGGCGTGGTAGTGAATTGACTTGATCAGCAGCAAATTTGCCACTGCGGCTAACCAGATGACCGCCTTAAATAAAGTCGATATTTGACTGTATTTTGAATCACAACCAGAGAACCGCATCACCACCGTCCACATGGTGGCATTCTCCGGATAGGTGACCAGAAAGAGGATCCACATGGCCCGGCCGTACAAACGGTTAAAATCAGCTAGAAACACCAGCGAATCCGCATTGTACCGAAGATGAAGTCTCAGCCGAAGATGGCTGAAAAACTCCACCTTTCCCTCGTGCAGGTGCGCCCAAGATTGCTCCAGTCTGATGTGGAAGACGTAGCAGAGCAGTAGTAGGTGAATGACGTATGTGTTTATCAGCTCCAGGCAGATTCGCACTAAAATGGCCCAAATTGATCCAAAACAGATGAAAGAGATGTAAACTGAGGTTGGGTAGTTGGTTTGTTGCAGCAAACCTAGCTGCTTGATTCGAATGTTTAGCACGACGAAGATGAAAAGCAGAAACACCACTGAAAAAAATAAAAATATAATTAAAGGTTTTTAGGCTTAAAATTGAATTTTTACCGTATAAAACGCTAAATATCATTTGGTAAACACGAGCCAGTGGCAACAGTCGACCGCTCAAAAACTGAACAATCTCAATGTTTACCCGTTTAAAAAATTTTAAACTAGAGGTAAGAAAAAAGCCTTCAATTCCTCTTCCTCCTCTGCCAACTTTACCACCATTTACGCGGTAAATCCGTTTCAACACCGAAAAAAGCGTTCCATCATTGCAGAAGTAAAAGAGGTATGTAGAAAAAACCACCACACAGCAATTGAGTACAAACCAGATTCGATGAACGTGCGGAACACCTTCGAGGTAGAGAAAATCACAAAGAGCAAATAGAAAAATGGGCGAAAGGTGGTCGTAAATAAGGATGGCCGTCGTTCCGATGATAATGTACGCTACAAACATCATTTGAATGGCTAAAACACTATTACGAGCCAGATAATTAATTTGCATTGTTTTGTTCTGAGTTTGCTTCTTAACTTTAACCGCCCTTTTGTTTTCATTGATCTGACTGACCGTTTTAAAAAAGCTGTCGTACAATGGACAAGCGTAGAGAAATTTACCACGCAAAAAATATTTTAAAAACGACATTTTAGTGTTGAATTTTGCTAAAAGACTGCAAGAAAGTAATGAAAAAGTGTGTTAAAAAGTTAAAAAACTGTCTAGTTTTCGGTGCAGTTTGGAAATGTTTATTTTGCAATTTTTTCAACAATAATCTAACTTCCCTAAAAAAATGATGTTTCTCTCTCTGCACGCACTTTTTTG
>JAALOO010000763.1_pt1 | contig 26840 bp, 23 predicted proteins | sample 7257641 | NCBI WGS metagenome assembly JAALOO01 (sample SAMN14085613, study PRJNA598686) | mite metagenome | biome: ENVO:01001000; feature: ENVO:01001002; material: ENVO:01001226; isolation source: single female mite from University of Michigan culture on fish food culture... ...
AGCCCAGAATCTGAAAGCATTGGTCGATTCTTATGGCTACTTGATCGTTTGTCCAGACGGTGGTTTTGATAGCTGGTATTGGGATACTAAAGATCCAGATTTTCAGTACGAAACATTTATTACAAAAGAATTAATTCCTGAAATTGAAAAAAAATATAAAGTTAGACCGAATCGTGAAAATCGAGCAATTACAGGTTTGAGCATGGGAGGACACGGTGCATTGTATTTGGCTTTTCGTAATCAAGATCTATTTGCTTACGCGGGTAGTACATCGGGAGGTGTCGATATTAGGCCATTTCCAAACAATTGGAGTATTAAAGAACGTATTGGGCCCTATCACAATAATGCTCAAGTGTGGGATCAGCACACGGTAATGGAGTTAACTAGTCTCGTTGAGCCGGAAAAATTGAAGTTGTTTATAGATTGTGGCACAGAAGATTTTTTTATTAACGTTAATAAAAAACTTCACGAAAAACTGACTTATTTAAATATTCCTCACACATTCCTGACAATGCCCGGCAAGCACGATTGGAACTATTGGACACAGTCGATAGGATATCAAATGGCTTTTTTCGATATTTGCTTTAAATCGTTGCTCACTTCAAAGGATAACGAATTATGATGAAATTAATAGTTTGGCTTATTGGGCTGTTGTATACTGTTCAGCTTTATGGCCAACAATTTACCGTAAGCGGCCTTATTCGAAACGGAGAGACGGGCGAGACACTCATTGGCGCGGTAGTGACAACGGATGGTGGTCAAGCCACGAGTACAAATAGCTATGGTTTTTACTCTTTAAGCCTTCCTAAAGGTAAGTATGAATTAACATTTAGTTATGTTGGATATGAGAGTATTGTTCAAGAAATAGAACTCTCAAAAAACACACGTGTCGATCAGGAAATTCGTCCTTTAGACAACTTAATTGAAGAGGTGGCGGTTTCTGCCAAAAAGAAAAATGATAATGTTCGTAGTGCGCAGATGGGCCTTCTTGATTTTACAATGGAAGAAGTTAAGAATGTACCTGTTATTTTTGGAGAAAAGGATCTTTTAAAGACAATACAACTGCTTCCTGGTGTCCAGAGTGGGGGCGAGGGAAGTTCTAATTTTTACGTGCGAGGGGGTGGTTCTGATCAAAATTTAATTTTACTCGATGAGGCAACTGTATATAATGCTTCACATTTGCTAGGTTTCTTTTCCACATTTAATTCAGATGCCATAAAAGATGTGCAACTGTACAAAGGAGGAATTCCTGCTCAATATGGTGGGCGGATATCATCTGTGTTGGATATTACGATGATGGATGGCAATCAGAAGGAATTTTCTGCCGAAGGTGGAATTGGATTAATAGCATCCCGCCTGAAATTAGAAGCCCCTATAGTGAAGGATCGTAGTTCTTTTATGTTAAGCGGGAGGCGTACTTATGCCGATATGTTCTTGAAATTATCGAACGATGAGGATGTTAATAACAGCAAGCTCTATTTTTACGACTTGAATGCCAAATTAAATTATAAAATTAATGATAAAAATAGGGTTTACCTTTCAGGTTATTTTGGTAAAGATGATTTAGGATATTCTGATCGTTTTAGTTTTGATTGGGGAAATACGACTGCCACTGCGCGTTGGAATAGTATCTTAAATGAGCGTCTTTTTAGTAATACGACCCTTATTTATAGTGACTTTACTTATAATGTGGCGGTAACTGATGATGAAACTGATTTTCGTATCTCCTCCAAGATTTTGAACTGGAATTTTAAACAAGATTTTTCGTTTTATCAAACTCCACGCAGTTCTTGGCGGTTTGGTGTTAATGCTTTAAAACAAACAATCAAACCAGCGAGTTTAGCTGCTGGTAGTAATGCAAATGTAAATTCAATAGATGTGGATACCCGACAAGGAGTTGATATTTCCGCATACGTTTCTCATGAATGGAAAGCTTCAGAACGCTTATCACTTATCTACGGTTTGCGTTTAAATGATTTTATGGTCCTCGGACCAGGAACTTTTTATGATTTCGACAACGAAGGGCAGCAGGTTGGTGAACACGTTTACGGTAATACAGTTGTAAAACACTACCTGAATTTAGAACCTCGTTTTTCAGCGAACTATTTACTAAATGAATATAGTAGTATTAAAGCTTCATATAATCGGATTTCGCAAAACCTTCATCAGCTCACCAATACTACTTCAAGTCTTCCGACCGACCAATATGTCGTTAGTAGTTTAAATATCAAGCCGCAAATTTCTAATCAGGTTGCACTAGGATACTTTAGAAATCTATTGAATAATAAATATGAATTATCAGTAGAGGCCTATTATAAAGCAATGGACAACCAAATTGATTTTAGAAATGGTGCGGATCTACAAGCCAACAGGCAGCTGGAAGGTGAATTGTTGTTTGGTATCGGGCGATCTTATGGTTTGGAATGGTATCTGCGAAAGAACGGAGGTAAGCTTAACGGATGGGTAAGTTATACATTATCTAAAAGTGAACGTCAAATTGATGGGATAAATGACGATAACTGGTTCAACGCGCGACAAGATAGAACCCATGATTTATCTGTTGTGGGGATGTACGAGTTATCAAAAAAATGGACTTTGGGTACTACTTTCGTATTTAATACTGGGAATGCCGTGACGTTCCCAAGCGGTAAATACGAGGTTGATGGTAAGTCAATGTTTTACTATACGGAGCGTAATGGTTACAGAATGCCAAACTATCACCGCCTAGATGTTTCTGCAACCTATGACCCAAAGGTTAAAAATAAGCGCTTCCTTGGTAGTTGGACCTTTGGGTTATACAATGTGTATAACCGGAAGAATGCGTACATTATTGATTTCAGAGATAAAGAGGGAAGTCCTAATGTGACTGAAGCGTATAAAGTGGCATTATTTGGAATTATTCCGTCTGTCACATGGAACTTTAAATTTTAATATAATGAGGCAAGTAGCATATTTTCGTTCTATAATCTTATTTTCATTTTTGCTTTTTGCTTGTGAGGAGGTAATAGATGTAAATTTAAATGAATCTGCGTCCAGGTTAGTTATTGAGGCACAATTGTCCGATCTTTCAAGTATGCAAAGGATAAGAATTTCGAAGACCGTAGCCTTTACCTCTGAAATTAGTTCACAACCGGTCGAAGATGCTGTGGTAGGTGTGCTCGATGAAAATGGTCAAATGTTTAGTTTTAACTATAACGAAAATGGAAATTATATTAATAATGATTTCTTGCCAATTAGTGGAAGAACATATGCATTGCATGTAGAAGTGGAAGGCGTGAAATATGAGGCTTCCAGTTTTATGCCTAACTATATAGAGGTTGATTCAATTGGTGTTATTGAAGAACGCATATTCGATGAACCTTACTATTTTGCTACGTTTAAATTTAACGATGTTAAAGGGCAAAGGGACTATTACAAATATGATATTTCAGTGAATCAAAGTGAATATCGTTTTGCCTCCGTATTTAGCGATAAATTTAATGATGGTTTGTTTGTGACGCATCAGGTAGCTGACTCCGATCGGGACCTTATTCCAGGCGATACGATTACCATACGTCGTTATTGTGTAGATCCCGCAGTATTTAAATATTGGAATGAATTGCAGTCTACGAATCCAGGAACTGCTGCTCCGGGAAATCCCACTTCGAATATTACAAATAATGCTTTGGGATATTTTTCGGTAGCTTCTGGTCGGGAATATGGATTACGGGTTTCCGATTTTCAGGAAGCTAACGAATAAGACAGGACGCATATAAAACATCAATTACAACGTTGCGAATGCGTATCCTTTTTTCTTGAAATGCTCAATTGTTTTTGGTAGTGCGTAGGTTACGCGTTCTATCGCTTTAATGTTGTCATGGAATACTATGATCGAACCATTTTTACTGTATCGGGTAACATTCTGTAGACACTTCTCAGGGGAAACATTTTGATCAAAATCTCCAGAAAGCACGTCCCAATATATAATTTCGTAATGTTTGTAGAGTTGTGCAAGTTGAGATTTTTTTGCTCTGGCATAAGGGGGGCGAAACAAACTGGATTTAGTTAAATCTTGACATTTCTTTATGTTCTCAAGATATATTTGGTCCGTATGATCCCATCCTTTTAGATGATTATACGTATGATTGCCAACTTGATGCCCCTCTTTACATAGTCGGTCGAAAATGACTCTATTTTTTTCGATATTTTCGCCTACGCAAAAAAAAGTCGCTTTTATTTGATGTTTCGCTAGGGTGTCCAATATAAATGGTGTAATTTCTGGAATAGGGCCGTCGTCGAATGTTAGGTACACTTTTTTTTCTTTTCTCGATCTATTGAAAGTAACTTTTGGATAGAACCAACGTAAAAAAAAAGGTGCGTTTACGAAATACATGTTGATAATCTCAAATTTTTGTCTCAAATTTAGGAATCATTTACCCTTAAAACACCAAATGATACGAAAATTATTTCCCTTGTTTTGTAAAACGCTTGTAATAAGTATTGTAGGTATAGGTCCAGCATTTGGACAAATAAGTATAGAAGATGCTGTAAAAGTTACTTTAGAACGCAATTTACAAATTCGGCAAGCACAATTTGGTTACGAATTGACGGAGCAAGATATATATCAATCCAAGTCTGAATTATATCCTAATTTGTCGTTTGGTGCAAATAACTCCTATAATTATGGTTTGACATTCGATCAAACTTCAGGTCAGCTTATCCGTGGAAATGATTGGACAAGTTCTGCTGGAGCACAGCTGTCATCCAGCATGATGGTTTTTCAAGGTTTTCAAAAGGTAAACCAAATAAAAGCGAATAAAATTCAACTTTCGGTTGATGCGACAGAAGTAGAAAAAATTAAGAATGATTTAGTGCTTTCGGTGGTGACAAATTATCTTGAAGCGATTACGAACAATGAGTTATTTGAGGCTGCAAAACAACAAGTATCCCTTTCTAAAGAACAGCTCCGACAAGATAGTATTCAGTTTGCAGTAGGGAATAAGACCATTGCCGATATTGCTCAAGCAGAGAATCAAGTTGCGACAGATGAACTCAATATCATGAGTTCGGAAAATGCATATGAACTTTCAATGTTGAATCTGAAGCAATTAATGGAGATGTCTCCAGATACGACATTTGAACTTGTAAAACCAGATATTGCAGAAATCATGTCGGACTATGCTGTGTTGTCCTTTGAAGAGGTGTTTTCGCAAGCCCTAGGTACGCAACCGACGATAGAGCAAGCTACCTATAATAAAGAGTTAGCATTAAAGAATATTGACATTGCAAAAGGGGCATACTATCCCTCTCTAAGTCTTTCTGCTGGATACGGTACAAATTTCTCGTCGCAAACTATGGATCCGGTGACATTAGAAAAGATGAAATTCGCAGATCAGTTTAATGAGAATAAATCTTTTCGGGGTACAATTAGTTTAGAAGTTCCTATTTTTAACAACAATAGAACTAAGGTTGCCGTCAACAAAGCGAAAATAAATTATCGACAAGCAGAAAATCAGGAGGCAATTACCAAGCGAGATTTAGAAAAAACAATCTCGCAGGCAATACTTGACCTGAAATCGGCGAATAAACAATACCAAGCCTCACAGGTGGCTTTCCAAACTGCGAAAGTGGCTTTTAATGCCATCAAAGACCGCTACGACGTAGGTATGGCAAATTCAATAGAAATGTTTACTGCGCAAACCAATATGAATACAGCAGAATTTGATATGATTCGTAGACGGTATGAGATGGTATTCCGGGGCAAGGTAATCGATTATTATATAGGCAATCCAATTACATTTTAACAACATAAATTAATGGCAAAGAAAAAAAGCAACCTTCCTAAAATTTTGGTTATAGCCGCCGTCATTATTCTCATCATCGTATTGGTGGGCGGTAAGCTTGGTTGGTTCGGTGATGGAGGTGTTCAACAAGTGTCGGTTGATGTGGTTCAGGAAAAGACAATTTCCGAACTTGTTTCGGCGAGTGGGAAAGTACAACCTGAATTCGAAGTGAAATTAAGTTCAGAGGTATCTGGAGAAATTATTGAATTGAATGTTCGTGAGGGGGATGTGGTAAAAAAAGGACAAGTGCTTTGTCGTATAAAACCCGATTTGCTTCAATCAAGCTATGATCAGGTAACCGCTATGGTTAGTCAACAACAAGCCAACCTTGCAGCCACGCAGCAAGTGCTAAAGCAGCAAGAGGCTAACTTAGTAAATATTCAAGCAACATATAACCGCAGTTTAGAACTATTTAACAAACGGGTCATCTCTGCTTCGGAGATGGACAAGGCGCGCGCGGATTATGAAAGTGCTCTAGCGACTTTAGAGTCGCAACGTCAGCAGGTTGTTGCTGCGCGATTTGGTGTCAATCAATCTAAAGCACAATTGCAGGAGGCTGGGAACAGTCTAGCACGGACTACTATATTTGCTCCATCGGACGGGGTAATTTCTTTACTTTCCATCGAATTGGGAGAGCGTGTTGTCGGAACTGCTCAAATGGCTGGTACTGAAATAATGCGTATTGCAAATATGACAACGATGGAAGTTAATGTTGAGGTTAATGAGAACGATATTAACCGTGTGAGTGTTGGCAATACTGCGACCATTGAAATCGACGCATTCCAAGGTCGTAAATTTAAAGGGACGGTTACTGAAATATCAAGCTCTTCAACCTCTACGGGAACCGAGACGGTTGCCACAACAGCCGAGCAAGTTACTAACTTTAATGTTAAGGTACGGATTGAACCGATTTCTTACGAGGATCTCTTGAAAAGCAATTCTGAAAATACTTCTCCATTTAGACCTGGTTTATCCGCTACTGTGCAGATTGATACTAAAAGCGAGAAGGGGCTTATTGTACCAATTCAGTCGGTGACAGTGCGTGCTCCAGAAGCTAAAGGTGATTCCCTAAGTAGTGAGGATATGAAGGAGTATGTTTTTGTTATGCAAGGGGAGGTGGTAAAAATGACGGAAGTAACGACCGGCATACAAGATGATAGCCATATTATCGTTAAATCGGGTTTAAAGAAAGGAGATGAAGTCGTTTCTAGGCCATTCAACGCTATATCTAAGCTACTGCAAAACGATACCAAAGTTAAAAGAGTTGATGCCGCCGAGTTAAAATAATTTAAAGCATGATTGAAGACCGCCTAAAAGCGATAATCAGAGATATTCCCGATTTTCCTGAGCCAGGGATTGTTTTTAAGGACATTACCCCGATATTAAAAGACGATTTATTGTGCACCGCGGTAGTAGATGCATTTGTCGAGCGATTAAAATTTGTGGAATTAGATGTTGTTGCTGGAGTGGAAAGCCGAGGCTTTTTGTTCGGCCTATTACTTGCTAATAGACTTGGTGTACCTTTTATCCCTATACGAAAACAAGGTAAACTTCCATTTCGGACAGTCTCAGAATCTTATAAATTGGAATATGGTCAAGCGACGATTGAAATACATGAGGATGCTTTTTCCCCGGGTACTAAAGTCCTTGTTCATGATGATCTTTTAGCTACAGGGGGAACCGTTGTCGCGGCTTCTAAACTAATTGAAAAACTTGGTGGTTCAATTTCGGGGTATGCTTTTGTAATCAGTTTAGATTTTTTAAATAGCCGAGGAAGATTAACTCGTTTTAATGATAATATTATTTCTTTAGCGAGTTATTAGCTACGACTACTTATTTTTCCGTCTTAGCAGGTAACGACTCGTTCTGGAATGCGCCCTTTATTAGGTAAAATTTATCTCCAAGCACGAAAATATGTTGTTTTTTTTCTATACGATAACCTTTAGTACCCTCATATAATAGAACTTCATCTGTCTCGTAGAGCGTATTTTTTATTTTGCGTTTAATTAAAACAGAACGAGGGGTGCCGTCCTCATTATACACTATCTTAACGTGCTGTATGTCAATTTTTGGATCTTTTGATGTGTAGTTTACTGTATAGTCACTACTATCTTTTTGAAAGAGTCCCTGGTATGCCGGTTTGTTTAAATCTATACTGGTGAAGCTCGATAATTCACGTCCCCAGTCCTCAAGGAATATATTTTTTGATTCTGAGATACTGTCCTTGACTACCGTTTTTAATATTTCGGGATTCAATGAGGTCAGTCGTGTAATTTCGTTATTGAAATATTCAGGTAGATTCGTGTAACGTTGATGAAGAGGGTTGTCCTTATCATTCGTGGCATTGCATGAATGAAAGAAAGCAGCACTGGCAAGTGCCAATGCTGCGATAATATTATAAGTTTTAGTTTTTTTAAACCAATACATTTCCGGTCATTTCTGTAGGGATATTCGCGCCCAGTAAAGTCAATACTGTGGGAGCAATGTCGCCTAATTTCCCATCTTTGATGTGTGAGTAATCTTTATCAATTAATATACAAGGTACTAGGTTCGTCGTATGTGCTGTATTTACACTGCCATCCTCATTTATCATGAATTCGGAGTTTCCATGGTCTGCTAAAATAATAAAGGAATAACCATTTTCAAGGCCAGTTTCTACCACTTGTTTGGTGCAACTATCAACTGTTTCAACAGCTTTTACTACTGCTTGGAAGACTCCGGTGTGCCCCACCATGTCTGGGTTCGCAAAGTTAAGGCAGATGAAATCTGGCTTATTGTTGCGCATATCTTCACAGATGGTCTGGGCAATAATTTTTGCACTCATTTCGGGTTGCAAGTCATAGGTCGCCACCTTGGGGGACGGTATCAATAAACGACGCTCTCCTTCGAATTGTTCTTCTTGTCCTCCAGAGAAGAAAAAGGTAACATGCGGATATTTTTCTGTCTCAGCAATGCGCACCTGTGTTTTCTTTTGCTTACTTAAAGCCTCGCCAAGTGTATTAATTAAATTTTCTTTGGTAAATACAACGTTTACATTTTTGAAGGTATCGTCATATGATGTCATTGTTACATAATGTAACGCTAATGGTGCCATGTCTTGCTCAGGGAAGGCCTGTTGTGTTAGGGCAATTGTGATTTCGCGTCCCCGATCGGTTCTGAAATTATAACAAAATACAACGTCTCCTTCTTGTATAGTTGCAAGTGGAGTTCCATTTGCATTCGTAACAACGACTGGCTTTATAAACTCATCGGTTACGCCTTCTTGATAGGACGTTTTGATTGCTTCTACAATGTCAGTGGTTGGTGTACCAATGCCTTTGACTAATAAATCATAAGTTTGTTTGACACGTTCCCACCGATTGTCGCGATCCATTGCGTAGTAACGACCTATGAGTGAGGCGATTGTTCCGGTAGAGTGACTAAGATGATCTTCTAGATCTTTGATATAGCCTAGACCACCATTAGGATCCGTATCACGACCATCAAGAAAAGCGTGAATGAATACCTGATCATTGGTAAGGCCTGCTGTCCCTGCAGCATCACATAAGGCTTGGAGATGTTTAATATGGGCATGAACACCACCATCAGAAAGCAAACCTATGAAATGCACTTTTTTATTTTCCTTTTTTGCGTAATCAAACGCCTGTTGAATCACTCTGTTGGTTACGAATTCCCCATCAGTTGCGGCTTTGTTTATTCTGCCGAGTTCTTGATACACCGTACGGCCTGCACCTAAATTCATATGTCCTACTTCTGAGTTGCCCATTTGTCCTTCGGGAAGTCCAACGGCCTCTCCAGAAGCTTCAACTCTGGAATTTGGGTAGGTTGCCAATAGATAATCTAAAAAAGGGATTTTAGCTGCACGCACAGCATTTGAATTATCGTCTTTGCCATATCCTAAACCGTCTAGGATTAATAAGGCAACTCTTTTGTTTTCTGTATTGCTCACATACAAATATATCTATTCTACGGAAAATATGAGTCATAATGCCCGCTCTATTTTTTAGTTTATCTTGGATCGTATAGTTGGCATAATTTTAGCATTATTAGCAAAACAGGTTAGCGAAGGCTGTGGAGAGATAAAAAAAATGATAAATAGAAGAACATTTATAAAAAGATATATATATGGATTTCTGCTTAGCGCGGTCCTTTCTTCCTTTTATGCATTTTCAGTGACTACTTTCGATGAGGTGGTTAGTTTAGCATATTCATCCATAAAAACAGGTAACGCAAAGCAATTAAGCGATACATTTTCCAATTCTGTCAGTCTATCTGTGAAGGGTGATGAGGGGGTATATACCAAATTTCAGGTTGAATTATTGTTGGATGATTTTTTTAGAAATAATAAAGTTGACGAAATCAAAGAAGTTCAGCGATCGAATAATTCCTCCAGCTCTTTTGCTGTATTTTCCATCACGTCAGGGAAAACTACCTACCGTATTTTTATGAAGTTTTTTGTCAAGGACAAAGCGTTTAAGATTTCTGAATTTCGGATTGAATGACGTATTTTCTTTATTAAAAAAGGACTTAAATTTTATAATAAAATTTTTTTTCGTCATCTTCGCTTAATTATTTAATTCTTAGAAATGGCAGTTGAGTTGAATGAACTGAGGAAATTTGTGGAATTGGCGCTTGAGGAAGATGTCCGAGATGGAGACCATACAACGTTGTCCACCATTGCGGAAGAAGCCCAAGGAGAAGCAAAATTAATCGTTAAAGACAACGGAATTTTGGCTGGAGTTGACGTGGCGGTTCATATTTTTAATTTTTTTGACTCACAGCTACAAATCGATACCCTTTTAAAAGACGGAGCCTCTATAAAAGCTGGAGATATTGCATTTCTAGTAAAAGGAAGTGTTCATCAAATACTTAAAGCAGAACGTTTAGTGTTGAATGTTATGCAGCGCATGTCCGGAATTGCAACACTTACCAATCAATATGTGCAGCAACTTGTTGGTACAAATGCTAAAGTTTTAGATACAAGAAAAACAACTCCGTTAATCCGTTTTTTAGAAAAGGAAGCTGTTTTGATTGGAGGAGGAGCAAATCATAGGTTTGGACTCTACGATATGATCTTGATTAAGGATAATCACGTCGATTATGCGGGAGGTATTTCGAATGCCTTGCATAAAGCGAACGAGTACCGCAGAACAAAAGGACTCGCTATTGATATAGAAATAGAAGTACGCAATTTTCAAGAACTAGAAGAAGTATTGGCTCACCAATATGTCGATCGAGTTATGTTTGATAATTTTACGCCCGAGGATGTACACAAAGCTGTAGAATTAGTGTCAGGTAGACTAGTTACTGAGGCCTCTGGTGGTATCACTTTAGAAACTATTCGTGACTATGCGCTTGCAGGCGTTGATTTTATTTCTGCCGGAGCACTGACTCATTCCGTTAAAAGTTTAGATTTAAGTTTAAAGGCTAAAATTATATAATTATATTTAAGAGGCTTAAATTAATATATGATTTCAATTTATTTAGTAGGGATAGTCATATTAGCGTATCTTTTTGGGTCTATTCCGTCAGCCGTATGGTTTGGTGGAGCTTTTTACGGAGTTGACGTACGCGAATATGGTAGTGGGAATGCTGGAGCGACAAATACATTTCGGGTACTAGGAAAAAAAGCAGGCATTATCGTAATGTTTGTAGATATTTTAAAAGGCTGGACAGCAACTAACTTACCGTACCTTCTGACTTCAACATTGGTTGGCGTACCGCACTCTGTTCAATTTGTGAATTTTCAACTTGCTCTTGGAGTTATCGCTGTACTCGGACATTTATTTCCAGTGTTCGCTGGGTTTCGAGGAGGTAAAGGTGTCGCAACACTTTTTGGAATGGTGGTAGCCATACACCCAGAGGCAGCCTTATGTTGTGTTACCGTATTTCTGCTCACATTAATCTTTTCTCATTTTGTTTCTTTGAGTTCAATATTGGCTGGTTTTACTTTCCCATTTAGTATTGCCTTTATTTTTCACACATCGGTTCCAGCTGTTCTTCTTTATGGTATTGCGATATGTGCTTTAATATTGGTGACACATCAAAAAAATATCGAACGATTATTGAAAGGCCATGAATCGAAGATTTATTTGTGGAAGAAAAAATAAGGCGTGATTTTAGGCATAAGTTTTGCGTAGTAATTAAAAAGAACTTATTATGAAAAAGATATTCAGATATACGTGTATGGCTGCTTTAGCAGTCGGACTAGCTTCTTGTTCGACAGTCCCATTGTCTGGTCGTAAGCAACTGTCCTTAGTCAGTGACGATCAAATTCAGGAGCAAGCAGCAACTGCTTATAAAGAGTTTTTGACTTCTTCTAATACAAAAGTAGTCACAGGTACTTCTAATGCGACATTAGTTAAGCAAGTAGGTGGTAAAATTGCGAAAGCGGTAAATTCTTATTTAGCCTCTGAAGGTTTGGCTGATCAATATAATTTCAATTGGGAATTTAACTTGGTTGAAAGTCCTGATGTAAATGCATGGTGTATGCCAGGCGGTAAAGTTGCTGTATATACTGGTATTCTACCGTTTACGGCAAACGAAGCGGGATTAGCAACTGTTATGGGGCACGAAATTGCACATGCAATTGCTCGTCACTCTATGGAACAGATGTCGAATCAATATGCTATGCAGGTGGGAGCGCAGGTTATTGGAGTTGCAACCTCGGGCAAGAGTTCTGTTATGCAGAGCTTACTTAATAATGCTTACGGTATTGGTGGGCAATTGGCATTATTAAAATATTCAAGAGGAAACGAATCAGAGGCTGATCAATTAGGATTAATCTTTATGGCAATGGCGGGCTATAATCCGGAAACCGCTGTGTCTTTTTGGCAACGCATGGCTTCTGCTAAAGCGGCAAGTTCAACACCTGAATTCCTAAGTACACACCCTAGTGATGCTAGACGTATAGCTGACATTCAAAAATTGATCCCTAAGGCTAAACAATATTATAAAAAATAGTGATCTTAATTAAGAGATATTACTTTTTTTCGAAGGTAAAATCCAGCAGTATAGATGTAATACTGCTGGATTTTTGTTTATATGCTCAGGGATGGATGTTTCCATGGGGCCCGATAATCTCTTTTTAATTTTTCCGTAGCTTCCTTGTCATTGATGCACATTTTGGTAACAGGATCATATTGAATGGGTCTGTTAAGTTCCATTGAAATATTTGCGAGAATACAACACGCGGTTGAGATATGTCCTTGCAGCACGTCGGCAACAGGCAACTGATCTTTTTCAATTGCATTTAGAAGATCTAACATATGTCGACGGGTAGCTGGTGCTGCATTTAGCTCAATTCGTGGCTCCTTTAAATCCTCTGGATACTGTTCTTTTTCATAAACAACGTCTTTGATGATAGGATCTCCTTTAGTCGGTATATATTCATATTTCATTGTGCTTCCTTTCAATGTGCCTTTATCTCCGTAAATTATAAATGACCACGGAAATTCGGGATCACTTGGTGTTCCCCATGTCCGGTGTGTCCAGATACAGTTTAACTCTTCATATTCAAATATTGCAGTCTGCGTATCAGCGATATTTGATTTCACGTTTTTCTGGACGTAAGTTCCTCCAGTAGCAGAAATTTTTTTAGGCCATTGTAGATCTAACATCCATCTTACAGTGTCGAACATGTGTACGCACATATCGCCTGGTATTCCATTTCCGTATTCCATAAATGCGCGCCACCAACTTCCATGCGGGATGCCGTCGTAGGGGCGTAATGGGGCAGGTCCCGTCCACATTTGGTAATCTAGAAATTCTGGAACAGCCTGTTCTGGAGGGTTGGCGCTACTTTTCATATGGAAGTAGCAACACATCTCAACATGAGAAATTTTTCCGAGGAGCCCTTTGTCAATTACGTTGTTTTTGGCGTCAATCATGTGCGGTGTGCTACGCCGCTGCGTGCCGACTTGAACTTTTTTGTTGTGTTTTCTTGCCGTTGCGACGATAGCCTCACCTTCGAGTACATCTACGCTAATTGGTTTTTGAAGGTAGACATTTGCTCCCGCTTCAATCGCTGCGATAGCTTGTAATGCATGCCAATGGTCGGGCGTGCCTATTAGGACGATATCAAGCTTGTGGTTTGCTAGCAGCTCCCTATAATCATTGTATTTTTTTGGAGTATTTTTAGATTTTTGCCGTTGAGAGATTAATAACGCAGCTTCCTCGAGATGGTTTTTATCAACATCACAAACAGCAACAACTTCCACGTCACTGACCTGAAGAAGTCGAAAAAGATCACTTTTTCCATACCAGCCAGCGCCAATTAATGCGACCTTTTTGCTATCTAAGAAATTTGTTGATATGCCACTACTTTGCAGAGCCGATAATGAGAGCATCGCTCCGGCACCAATTAAAAATTGCCTTCGATTTAGGGATATATTTTCCATATCTGTGTGGAAAGTTAGAGTTTATAATTTTGAACATTCAAGATAAGAAAAATCTGCTTAAAAGAAAAGTCGGCATGTTTTGAATTGAGTTTTTAAGTATTGTAAAGTTGAAGAAAGTAAGAATTATTCAATACATTTGACTTCACTAAACTCTAAGACTTGCTTTTTTCACCCTAAGCCGATGAAGTTTTTTTATTCGATTTTAATACTACTATACGCTGTTGCTGTCTATGGGCAACAGGAACGTATTCCTGTTGTTTCTTTTGAGCAGGCATACAAGCGAGCATATAATGCCACAAAAATAGTGAGCAATCCTCCAAAGATTGACGGAAAGCTAGACGATTCGATTTGGGTAAATCAGGGTGCTTGGTCTGCGGAATTTTCACAAGTAATTCCTTTTGAACGCGCACACACTGATTCTTGGACAAGAGGGAAGATTTTTTATGACGATAAATATATTTACATTGGTATTTATTGCAAAGATATTCACCCGGAAAAGATGAATGCCTTTATCGGGAATCGAGATGATAACAGCAATGGTGACCTTATTAGTATTGCCTTTGATCCTTACCATGACTACCGAGCGGCTGTTGAATTTAATTTAAATTTAGGGGGTAATAAAACCGATCTAACGGTTACCGATAAGCTGTCAGTGAATTTGAGTTGGAACGCCGTGTGGGATGGGAAAACCAATCAAAACATGGCGGATTCGAGCTGGACCGCTGAACTACGTATTCCCTTCAACCAAATACGTTACAATCAGATTAACGAGGACGGGATATGGGGTTTGCATATCAGACGTATTATTCGAAGGAATAATGAAGTACAAAACTGGAGCTTGATTCCCATTAAAAATAACGGTCACGTATTTTCTTTCGGTGAGATGCACGGCATGCATGATTTACCAAAGCCAAAGGGCATGGAAATTTTACCTTATGTAATGAGTAAATTAATTCGTGAACCGAGAGTTCCCAATAGTCCTTATCAAGATGGGAGTCGTTGGAAGCTTAATGCTGGATTGGATGCAAAAATGGCCGTAAATGATTATACGTTAGATTTGTCCATAAACCCGGATTATGGACAGGTTGAAGTTGACCCTTCGGTTATGAACCTGACTGCTTATGAAGTGTTTTACGATGAAAAAAGACCGTTTTTTCTCGAGGGAAAACACATCCTAGAATTTGATAATAATGAAGGGGGTATGATGTTTTATTCCCGTAGGATCGGAGCGAAACCGAAATACCAAGTTTCCGCCGTTAATAATGCAAATAGCTTTGTGAGTACACCGGATTTTGTACCTATTATCGGTGCAATGAAATTAACAGGAACAAATAAAAAAGGGTTAACAATTGGTTTACTTGAAAGTGTTACCGCACGCTCTTCAGCCTATGTAACTAGAAATGGGGTCGAAGATAAGATTTCTAATGAACCACTGACCAATTACACGGTGGCCCGAGTCCAAAAGAATTGGGAGGGAAACACCTTACTAGGAGGGATGGTTACATCTGTAAACAGACGACTGGACGATGAGCATCTGGCGAATTATCTTGTGAAGGATGCAATTGCAGCAGGAATAGATTTTACGCAATATTTTTCCAAAAGGTTATATTATGTAGAAACCAAGGCAATGTACAGTTCTTTATTTGGTTCGAGGACCGCTATCATGAATACGAAACAGAATGCGACACACTTTTACCAACGGAAATCCGGAAGCGATTATTTGGAGATGGATCCTCAAGGGAAATCATTATCGGGAACCGGAGGGTATATTAAAGCAGGTAAAAAGGGAAATGCCCAATGGAACTATTCTGAAACATTTAGTTGGTCGTCACCTGGTTTCGATGTAAACGATGTGGGATACCTCAAGCAAACGGATTATAAACTTAATGAATCGGAAATCGCATTTCGTAAGACTGATCCATGGGGGCCGTTCCGTTTTGCGGGGATAAACCTTACTCAGCGAAATGTTTGGAGTTATGGTGGTCAAATGATGGACAATAACGTAGCTGCACGTTGGCGGAGTTTAAGTATTCGTAAACGTATAGAAATGGATGTGAAAGAAACGTTCAGTTGGAACACTATTGACAGTCGGATGCTGCGTGGAGGTCCCGATCTTCGTTATAATTCAAATTTTACCACCAATATATCGGTTGGTTCTGATCGTGCTCAACGTGTGATCTTCAAGATGGAATACGATGGAAAACATTTCATGGGAGGAGAAACAAGATACAACGAAATTAGACCGTCAATGACCTTTCGAATTGGGAATCATATTCATCTAGTAGGCCAGTTCAATTATGCGTGGAACAAAGATAATTTGCAATATGTTGGCATGTTGAACATCCCGGCAGTGAATCAAGAGGATGAAACCTACGTTATGGGGCGAATGAAACAAGAAACATACGGCTTGACAATTCGATTACAGGGTAATATAACACCTGATTTTTCAATTCAGTATTATGGTTCTCCGTTTACCTCCACTGCAAGTTACGATCAATTTAAATGGGCTGATAACACTTTGTCAAAAACGTATAGCGAACGTTTTAAAATCTTTTCTTCAGAACAATTGAGTTATGCGGATGGACAATACACTATTGGAAAAGGAGATGAGGCCGTGCAAATGAAAAATCCAAATTTTAGTTTCAATGAATTCAGGTCGAACCTGGTGGCCCGTTGGGAATATAAACCAGGTTCAACAATCTATTTGGTTTGGGAGCATAGTCGATCCGGTCAATTACCAATTTATCAACCGGGCTGGACGAATAATTTTGATGATTTGTGGCGCGTGGCACCTACCAACACGTTTATGGTCAAATGTAATTATTGGTTGGGATGGTAGCTTACCGAAGCTTACTTATATCATTTTTTCTGCTTTTCTTTTGGTGAAGAAGGCGTCTATTTCAGATAACGAGAAAGCATTCAAACAATGTTTTGCAGAAAGTCCTCCTTTGCGAGCGACGTGTACGCCATATTTCATGTCTAAAAGTCCTTCTGTTCGATGGGCATCGGGGTTGATAGATAGCAATACCCCTTTGCTAATTGCGTATTGGTGCCAACGCCAATCCAGGTCTAAACGGAGTGGGTTTGCATTAATTTCAAGAACGACCTGATTCGCGGCGCAAGCGTCAATTACTTTTTTGTAATCAATAGGATAACCGGCACGACTCAGTAATAGGCGTGCCGTGGGATGACCTAAGATGGTTGTGTATGGATTTTCGATGGCAGTAATTAATCGTTCGGTTGCTTTTTGTTCATCCATGCGGAAATTGCTATGTATGGAGGCAACAACAAAATCAAATTTTGATAAAATAGCATCGTCGTAATCCAAAGACCCATCTTGCAATATATCAGACTCTATACCTTTAAATATTTTAAAAGGAGCTAGTTTTTCATTAAGTGCTGTGATTTCATTCCATTGTTCCAAAACCTTTTCGACTGGTAGTCCATGTGCATAGACTGCAGTTTTGGAGTGATCACAGATGCCAAAATATTCTAACCCTAGATTGTCTTTACAATAGAGAGCCATTTGCTCTAAGGTGTGCACACCGTCACTATAGGTAGAGTGATTATGTAAAGCTCCTTTTAAGTCAGAAAAAGTAATAAGTGTTGGAATACATTGTTTTTGAGACCAATAGACCTCTTGCAGTCCTTCTCTGAGTTCTGGAGGAATGTAATCCAATCCAAGACCCTTATATATTTCTTCTTCTGTTTTTAATGGTAAAATTTCTTTGTCAAGGTTTTTAAGATTTTCAAGATGTTCGGCACTGGCGGTCGTCATAAATAAAGTAAATGCAAATCGTTCTTTTGGTACGTATTTGATTCTATATTTAAGCCCTTGTGGTCCGGTCAAAGTAATCGTATCTTCGCTACTTTCTACGATTGTATATTCCGTATCGGTCTTTTCAAGAGCAATAGTTATTTGCTCCAGAGGAACTGAGCTTAGCAGTTCGACGAGGGAAATTATTTCACATTTACGACGAAATTCTCCAGAATATTCAACTTGCGCATCAGGAAAATACGTTCGAAGATAATCGCGTAAAATTTTAGCTTGATTTTCAGCTTTCGCATATAAAAATAATCCCTGATTAGCGTTAGAGAATTCGATTGCTTTACGTATTTCCTCTTGTGTTTTTAATCCAAATCCTTTTGCTTGCACGAGTCTATTTTCGTTACACGCATATAGCAATTCTCCGACAGTTTCTATTTCTAGTTCATGCCATATTACCTGAATCTTTTTTGGTCCCAATCCCTTAATGGACAACATTTCTAAAATACCTTTTGGCGTTTTTAGCATATATTTATCCAAATCATCAAAAGAACCCGTTTGGATAAGCTTGATAATTTTTTCGGCCGTACTCTTTCCTATTCCGGGGTACTCGGTTAATTGTTCTACTGTTGATTCAGCAGCCACAAATGGTAATTTATCTATTTTATAGGATGCCGTAGCCATATTTTTGGATCGAAAAGTATTCTCGTTATACAATTCCATTAATTGACCACAAAATTTAAATATCTTGGCTATTGCTTTATTATCCATCTTATAGAGTTACGGTTAGCTATTTATTTCTTTATTTTCTAATTCTTTTTCAATAGCAGGTCTGTCATATTTATTTATTATCAAACGGATACCACTATTTTTGGTAAAAAACTTAACGGTCCAATTGATAAATGTGACCAATTTGTTTCTGAAACCAAAGATAGAAACTAAATGGACAAACATCCATGTTAGCCACGCTAAAAATCCCTTCATATGGAAGTTGCCCATATCAACTACTGCCCGATTTCGGCCTACGGTAGCCATTGAACCCTTGTCAAAGTATTTGAAATCAGCTGATATTTGGCCATTAATACCTTTTAGAATATGTTCTGCTACGTAGGATCCTTGTTGTTGTGCTACTGGTGCGACTCCAGGGAGTCCTCGGGGTGTTTGTTCGGTAATCATCGCTGAGACATCGCCAATAGCATAAACATCGTGCATACCCTGCACGCGGCACTGCTCATCGATGGTTATTCTGTTTCCACGTTGGATAATATTCGTTGGAATTCCATTTGGGAATTGACCCATTACTCCAGCACCCCAAATTACGGTCTTCGTATCGATGCTTTCCCCATTGGAGAATGTAATTATATTTCCATCGTAACCCGTTACCTGTGTGTTAACCTTCACTTTAACGCCAAGTTCCTGTAAATAACGGGAGGCGTCTTGCGATGATTTTTCAGATAATGCGCCTAAAATTTTATCTGTTCCTTCAATGAGAAAAACATTCATCTCATGGCTAGAGAGTTCAGGGTAATCTTTTTTGAGCATATGTAGTTGTATCTCTGCTATTGCTCCTGATAATTCAACGCCCGTGGGACCGCCACCAACTACGACGAAATTTAGGAACCGTTGTCTATCTAGTGTGTTCTTGCGCAGTACTGCAGTTTCCAAGTTTTGCAAAACATAACTCCGAATATCAAGTGCCTCTTTGATACTTTTCATTGGTAAAGCGTAATTCTCTACTTGTTTGTTCCCGAAAAAATTGGTGGTTGCCCCCGTTGCGATAATTAGGTAATCATAATCGTACTCCCCGACTGAGGTAGAAACAATTTTCGATTTCTCATCGATATTCAAAACTTCTGCCATTCGAAAATGAAAATTCACTTGCGATTTGAACATTTTACGAATTGGAAAAGAGATAGCATCGGCCGCCAGTGTTCCGGTAGCCACTTGGTACATTAGCGGTTGGAATGTGTGGAAGTTGTTGCGATCGATAAGCAACACTTCTACTTCTTTATCTTTAAATTTTCTGGCCGCCTCGACACCTCCAAAACCACCGCCGATAATGACTACCCTAGGAAAACTTCTTTCTGACCTATCTACTAACATGATACTCTGTTTTTATTCAATTTTTTACAAATTTACTAATATTCTAATCGTCTCAATATTGCATGCTTGATAACGAAAAAATGTTAGCCTTATCTGAAGCCTAATTTTACATACAAAAATAAAAAAACTAAGTGTATTTTGTACACTTAGTGTGCTTTGTTTTATAAACTTCCTTTGATATTAATTGAAAGATTGTTGTTTGAACTGTTTAAATGCAGTTGACAGGCAAGCCTGCTCCGATCTGATGCGTCTGGAAGTGTGTCAAGCATATCCAATTCGAGATCACCTGCGTCAGCTAAATTTTCCGCTCCTTCAAGAATTTCAATATGACAGGTAGCGCATAATGCCATCCCCCCACAGGTAGCCAGTATATTATAATCCCACGCTTTCAGTAACTCCATAAGGTTCATGTTGACATCGGTTGGAATTTCGATCTGCTGAACAGTTCCATCGCGATCTGTAACATTGATGCTTATAATATTCTCCATTTAAAAACTATTTACACCGTTTACGGTCGTGTATTTGAAAGTTAACTTTTGCTCAGGGTATACATGTTTAAAAGCACTTTGAGCCATTAAGGCAGCTTCATGATAACCGCATAGAATTAATTTTAATTTGCCTGGATATGTGTTGATGTCACCAATTGCATAAATGCGTTCGATGTTCGATGAGTAATCGAAGGTGTCGACGCGGATTGCATTTTTATCAATGTTTAGTCCCCAAGAAGCAATTGGGCCAAGTTTTGGACTTAATCCATAAAGTGGAATGAAATAATCGGTCGCTATTTTTACATCATTTTTTTGTTTGTCACTTGCTTTAATATGTTCCAGTTTGCCATTCCCCTCCAATGAAACAAGTTGATGGGATAATAGCAGATTAATTTTACCTTCGGACGCTAATTTGTATACTTTTTCGGTAGAATCTGGTGCACCGCGGAAAGAGTCGGATCTGTGTACTAAGGTTACTTTTTTAGCAATACCTGCTAAATGTATTGTCCAGTCTAAGGCTGAATCGCCACCACCGGCTATGACTATTTCTTTGCTACGGAAGCTTTCGGGGTCACGTACCATGTAGTGCACATATTTATTTTCAAAATGTGAAAGGTTTATAAGTTCCGGTTTTCTAGGCTCGAAACAACCTAAGCCACCCGCAATCACGATAACTTTCGCATGGATACATGTGTTATCTGATCCCTTTACGATAAAGCACCCATCCGGTTGTCGTTCCAGACTCTCGACTCTTTCTCCTAGTGTAAATGTTGGGTTGAAAGGAGCGATTTGCTCCATCTGATTATCAATCAATTCCTGGGCCTTGATTGTAGGATAGCCTGGGATATCGTAAATGGGCTTATGAGGATATATTTCAGAAAGTTGTCCTCCGATTTGTGGCAGGACATCGATCACATGACATCGCATTTTTAAAAGTCCCGCTTGAAAAACAGCGAATAGTCCAACTGGACCGGCACCGATAATACATAGATCTGTTTTTATCATCTTTCTTTATCTAAATTTTCATATATCGTATTTAGAATGCGGACAAAGTGGGTAAAATCTTCATCTGTGAGATTCTCCCATGCCTTCATTCGTATTTGAGCAATTTCTGGAGAAAGGAATTCGACCTTTTGTCTGCCCTGGTTTGTTAAACGTATCTGCAGACACCGACGATCTGTTGGGTGCTCAATACGTTCAACTAGCTTTTTCTTTATCAAGTTGTCAACAATACGTGTTAATGTCGGTTGATCTTTACCTGAGTATTCTGAGAGCTCTTTATGAGTAAGATCGGTAGACTGCTGAAAAAGAATCTTTAGTATAGCCCACTGATCAATGGTAATGTCAAATTTCTTTTGTGTAAATGATGTTTGCGCAAATTGTTTTACTCGACGCGCGGTCTGATCAAGAATGAACGAATACTGACTGAATTTTTCTTTTAGCATAGCAATTATTAGTATGACAACTAATTTACAATTAAAATTTTTATAAACAAAAAAGAGAAGCAAGGGCTTCTCTTTTGAATGTCATATTTTGAAACGGAACGTCTCAAGGATGTTTAAATTTTATCCTAATATCCACTTGAATTTATATTGGGCTTCGGGAACTTTAGCCCGATCTGCTAAACGCAAAAGGCGGTCTGGGAGTTTCATAAGGTAGTCTCGCGCTTTTTCTCCTTTATCATTTAGACCCGTAACCTTATCTATTGCCCACTCTTCATTTAAGGTCTTTAATATGTCAACATAGTCTATCGCCGTATAAACATCTAGGCGTTGTGCGGCGTCCGAAAAATGGGCGAAAGCTTCACTTTGAGGTTCTCCGGCTTCGCGTAAAAAATGTGCAGGCATGACGATTTTTTTTCGCATCATGTCTTCAAAGGCAAGCATAACTTCGCTTGGATCGACCTTTAAAGCATGATTGATGAATGACATGTATGCTTTAGCATGTCGTGCTTCATCCGCGGCAATAACACCACACATTTTTGCAAGTAATTTGTCGCCTGAGTTTTTAGAAATGCCAGCCACCCGTCTATGCGACACGTTGGTTGCCAATTCTTGAAATGATGTATAAATAAAGTTTCTATAAGGGTCTGCTCCAGTTCCAATGTCGAAACCGTCTTGGATCAAATACTGTGTTGACATTTCGAATTGACGCATATCCACTCTGCCGGAAAGGTAGAGGTATTTGTTTAAAAGATCTCCGTGACGATTCTCTTCTGCAGTCCATGCTCTTACCCACTTCATCCATCCACCTTGTTCATTTTTTTCGACATCCTCGACCATTGTTAACCAAGATTCATAGGTTGGCAGAGCTTCTTCGGTAATCGTGTCGCCTATTAACACGGCAACCAAATCGTAAGGAAGTTCTTTTGCACTTTCCTGTAGGTCTCTTACTTCTTCAAAAAATGTATCGCGGGACGAATCCGGTAAAAAATCAGCTGGTTGCCACATTTGTTCCACAGGCTTTAGGTATTCGCTCATTTCGTTTAACATGAACGGCTCCATATAAGTCATGACCTCTTTGCGTGATCCTTCGGGGATATTTAATGGTAATTCTTGCATATCTACTACAAAGGTAGCCAATTAGCATTATATTCTTTACCAATTTTTCGATAAAATAATTTCGTGGTGTCAATGTCATATTCACAGCAAACTCCACTTGAAAAGAAAGAAAAGTATCCTATTACCCCATTTTTAGCTCTTAATGTACTAACTTTGTAGGGAATAAAAGGGACATATAAATTGAAGAAATTTGATATTGAAAAAATAAGAGCTGACTTTCCGATTCTTAAACGAGAAGTCAACGGCAAACCTCTGGTGTACTTTGATAATGGAGCGACTACGCAAAAACCCAAACAGGTTATTGAGGCCATCGTAAATTATTATGCTGACATGAACAGTAACGTTCATCGTGGAGTTCATTTTTTGAGTCAAATTTCTACTGATGCTTTCGAGGTTACACGTCGAAAAATACAAAGGTTTATTAATGCCGCTCACGAACACGAGGTTATTATTACCAAAGGTATCACAGAGTCCATTAATATTATAGCTACTTGTTTTGGTCGGACGTTTATTGATCAGGATGATGAGATCATCATTTCTGCCATGGAGCATCATTCGAATATTGTGCCTTGGCAAATGTTATGCGATGAGAAGGATTGTAAATTACGGATCATCCCTATGAATGAACAAGGAGAATTGGACTTGGATGTCTATAAAAGCTTATTTTCTGATCGTACTAAAATTGTTTCCATTCCATATGTATCTAATGCGTTAGGGACGATCAATCCGGTAAAGGAGATGATTGATATTGCACATCAGCACGATGTGCCTGTACTTATTGATGGTGCTCAAGCAATCCAGCACATTGCGATAGATGTTCAAGCGCTTGATGCAGACTTTTTCGCATTTTCTGGACATAAAATGTATGGACCAACTGGCGTGGGGGTTCTGTACGGGAAAGAATCATTATTAAATGCTATGCCTCCTTATCAAGGTGGTGGGGATATGATTAAGGATGTTACTTTTGAAAAGACGACCTATAATGAATTGCCGTTCAAATTTGAAGCGGGTACCCCTAATATCGAAGCGGGCATATGTCTTGGGGAGGCTATTGATTATATTAATAATATTGGTCTTTCGGAAATTCAAGGCTATGAAGAGGATCTATTAGATTATGCTACCGCGCGGTTATCCGAAGTGGAGGGGATTCGGTTTATTGGTACGGCAAGGGATAAGTCATCAGTAATTTCGTTTGTGGTGGATGACATTCATCCTTACGATATCGGTGTTATTTTAGATAAGCTAGGTGTTGCTGTTCGTACTGGACACCACTGCGCACAACCGGTAATGGAACAATTTGGAATTCCTGGTACTGTGCGTGTGTCTTTAGCAATGTATAATACAAAAGAAGAAGTCGATATATTAACAGCAGCTTTAAATCGTGCGGTTAATATGTTGAGATAATTACCTCGATAGACTTCAAAATAAACAATAATCATTAATGACAATAAACGAAATCCAAGACGAACTGATTGAAGATTTCTCTTTTTACCAAGATTGGATGGAGAAATACGAATACATCATTCAATTAGGTAAGGAACTTCCCTTGATCGATGAGAAATATAAAACTGACAATTACATTATTAAAGGTTGTCAGTCTAAAGTATGGCTATTTGCGGAGCTAAATGGGGGTAAGATTGAATTTACGGCCGATAGCGATGCGATAATAACAAAAGGACTGGTGAGTTTAATGGTTAAGGTACTTTCTGGACATACGCCTAGCGAAGTGTCTAATGCGGATCTTTATTTTATTGATCAGATCGGATTGAAGGAGCATCTTTCGCCTACACGAGCGAATGGTCTGTTATCAATGGTTAAACAAATGAAATTATACGCTCTCGCTCTACAGGCCAAGCAAGCATAAAAAATAAGGGAAACATCAAACTTTTATGTAGGATGCTTCGATTTCTTCACCAAAATATAAAGTAGCCTTTTCTTGGAAATCCTGTCGGTTATCGGTCGTGAAAAATGTCATCATACTTTTTTTGGAACAAGACAATTCGACATCACTATGCCGGTGTAAATAGTTTATCAAGCTGCGAGCTATGAGTGGGCCTTGAGCTAGAATTCGTACATGGCTAGGTACATGCCGTTCGATAACGGGAAGTAGCAAGGGATAATGTGTACAAGCAAGTACAAGCGTATCTATTTTTGGACTTTTTGAAAGGATCTCTTTGATATCCTTTGCCACTAAGTACTCAGCTGGTGGCGTGTTTATCTCATTGTTCTCCACTAAAGGAACCCAAAGGGGGCACGCATGCTGATAAACCTTTATGTGAGGATGGAATTTATTAATTTCAATCTTGTAAGAATCTGAGCGTACAGTTCCTAATGTCGCTAAAATACCGATCTCTCCACTTTTGGTGTAGTAATTTATCGATTCGGTGGTCGGACGAATAACACCAAGCACCTTCTTTCCTGGAGGCAGATCATTCTGTTGTATAGTCCGGAGCGCCTTGGCCGATGCGGTGTTGCAAGCGAGAATGATAAGATTACAGCCTAAGTCAAATAGTTTGAATACACACTCTTTTGTGTATTGATAAACTGTCTGGAAGGAACGCGATCCATAGGGGACCCGGGCATTGTCTCCAAGATATATATAATCATACTCTGGGAGTGCTTTTTTTATTTCGCTAAATATGGTCAAACCACCATAACCCGAATCAAATATCCCAATTGGTCCTTGCTGCATGTCGTATTTCTTGTCGTTGAATAACAAAGCAAAGATGAGGTTTCTTAGCTGTTTTTCAAAACGACGATGAGGTGATATTAAGGTCGTTGAGGAAAAAGGTTGTGCTTGTTTTTTATTTTTTTGAGAGCAGTCTTACGTATTATAACGAGGAAATACCTATTTGTAGAAGCGTATAACGTTAAAATTTTAGAGAAGTAAAGGGGAAATAATGTGATAAAACAGCATTTTTTTGCTGTTTTATCACATTATAATTCGGGTCACTGTCTGAAAGCCTACGGGAATAGCATACAACAGTGATTCGTTATTGTTATGACTTTAAGAGAGCTGGATTTTCTTGATAGGTATGCCAAAGGAGTTCTCCGAATAGTGTGTTAGTCCATGCGAACCAATGACGTGTAAAATTCTTTGGATCATCTTTATGAAAAGATTCATGCATGAAGCCAGTCTCGCCATGTGTTTTACGTAACATCTGAATGCAGGTTTGGATTTCCTGATCGTTGTTGGAAGTGAATGCGCGCATGATAATAGACATCGGCCAGATCATGTCTCGTCCGATATGCGGACCGCCGACCCCTTCTGCAGCCGACCCCTTAAAGAAAAATGGATTTTTTTCAGACAGAATGAACTTTCTTGTTCGTTGATATACTTCATCATTTACGTCGATGGCACCTAAATAGGGTAAAGCTAACAAGGAAGGTACATTTGCATCATCCATCAAAAGTTGGCTGCCAAATCCATCAACCTCAAAGGCATAAATCTTTCCATGTTCAGGGTGTTCGACAATACCATATCGATTAACTGCACTTTCCACCTCATTTGCTAATTCTTCCATACGTGAAGCGAGATCATTATTGTTTTTTACTTTTCGCAATATCTCTGCTGATTGACGCAAACTGACGACGGCAAATAAATTTGAGGGAATAAGAAAAAGAAAAACTGACGCATCATCAGAGGGACGAAATGCGGAACAAATTAATCCAACCGGATTCACCGGGTAACCTAATCCATC
>JAALOO010000215.1_pt2 | contig 26817 bp, 24 predicted proteins | sample 7257641 | NCBI WGS metagenome assembly JAALOO01 (sample SAMN14085613, study PRJNA598686) | mite metagenome | biome: ENVO:01001000; feature: ENVO:01001002; material: ENVO:01001226; isolation source: single female mite from University of Michigan culture on fish food culture... ...
TTGCTCTAGTCGCTGTCGCTGCTGGAGAAGGCGGTGGTGGCACTATGCAGATCAAAGTCTGCAGACTGAAGTTAACTACCCATCGCAATGGAAATTAGAAAGAGGGTGCTTAGGGTGCTTAGGGGCCACAAGTGGGCGATTTGAAGAAGGCACAGAAGTGCACACTGCCGCCCATACACCTCGCACAAGTTGAGGGACACTTGTAAGCATTCATTGTCATTGGTTTGTCACTTGCCCTCTTACTTCTGCTGCGGACTTTGCGAAGATGGCAGTGAAAAGAGTGGCTAAAAGTGGCATCAGCCCAATCTGATCAAAAAGCAGTGAGCATTAGAAAGTGCAAGTCGTAAAAGAGAGTGATGAGAAAGTAAGGAAAAAGAGTGAATGCTCTTAGACTATAGTGAATGCTGATAGGAAGAAGCGCTGATATTTACTGGATCCAAAGAAACCTGTTTCTGATACATTGATGATGATCACGAGAACGAAGGGAACACTAAATAAACTAACAAACTACCACTGGCGTGTAGTACCAGCTGTGCTACTGACTCTGAATCATAAAAATGTTGACAGATAGACTTGTAGTTACATAATCGGCAGTGAAACGCTCTCTCGACAAATTGACCACTAAAACAGTGCATCAAACTGCGAAAAGGAAAGAATTGAGTGAAGCGAGCGTGAGCAAAGTACCATACAGTCCTTCTCTATCAGCGCGCTCGTAAGTGACATTGAAAGAGCACTTGATGGCTGCTTTCATTTGCTCATTTGCATTACTATCTTCGGTCGATGAGCATAAAGTTGAAGAGCAAGCAGACATGTAATAGCGTAATCTCAACAATCAATGCAAATGAAGGGTTGCTTTCCATGGCATTGCGGGATAGAAAAAGAGAGAGAAAGAGAGAGGGAGCGAAAAAGCAAAACTATTTCAGGGGATGCTACATGGCAATAAAACGTTAAAAGGTCTAGAAATGAAGCTCTCTTAAACACGATTGTCTAGCGATACGGGCGATAAGTGGAAGGGTGAAGAACCCACCTACATAAGAAAATCATACTGAATGATGTGTTTGACTGCGCAAACTGTGATGAGTAAAAGTGAAAAAAACTTTTCAAAGCAAGCCTCATTTGCTAAATATCTGCCAAAACCGATCAACTGAACCTACTCACACTCTTCAAGGTCGACTTAGTGCTCTAATACATAGGCAAGCACACAGCATCCCTGAAGTGAACCTCTCAAGTTGGTCACACGATGAACCTGGGCAGGACGTCTGGTGTCTTGCCGGCGTAATACCGCCGACTGAAGAGGTTGATAAAAGGGAAAAAGGACCTGCTGTACTGATAAAACACAGGTAGACTGCTGATTAGAGAAGTACAGTTGAGAGCAGTAGCCGCCGATATATCCGTGCTTCCAAAATAGAATGCAGACAAAACAGTGCCAAGAGGTGGTTGCGCAAAATCAATTGATGGTCACGATTAGGAAGATTGAGAACAGTCCCCAGATAGTCGCTGTACAAAAACTTACTGATTTTTAAAAGTTTTTACGCAAAAAATGAGAATATCATTGCGAAAATGTCTCCAGTAAACCGAATCAATCGTCCTCTTCTTCATCTTCTGTTGGCGTTGTTCTCTTCCACTGTCCTACAAAGCGCTGAATGCTCGGAGCAGTGTGGCATCAGTTTGGCGTCCACCCAGTCATGGAGCCAAATCGTAGGCGGTGGTGAAGCGAGAGCACACCAGTACCCTTGGATGACATACCTCGAGCTCCAATTTGTAAATGCCGGCCACGAAGATAAGTACGCTTACTGCGGAGGCAGCCTACTCGATTCTCTGTGGATTCTAACGGCAGCCCATTGCTTTTTTTCGCAATTCGAGGGATTCACACTGAACCGAGTCTCGGTAGTGCTTGGGGCACACAATCTGGGCAACCACAGTGAGCCGAGAACGGTTATCTTTGCAAAAAAGGTCAGTTGGTTGGTTGTTTGGTGTGTGTGCGCTTTCAAATGCTTTCTTAACCCACATTAATCTTCTTCTTCTCTACTCCGCAGGTTTACCGACACACCAACTTCGAGCTGCATACAAAAGCATCCAAATATGACATCGGAATGGTTCAGCTTTCACACTCAGTAGATCTTAGCAGCACTAGCTACATTGCGCCCCTTTGCCTGCCCACTGAAGGAGAGGTGATCAGCAAGACAAACTGCCAATTATTAGGTTTTGGCAAAATCGGCACAAGTTAGTATATAGTTTAATTAATTAATGTTTTCAAAACACAAGTGACTTAATGATACAACTTTGTCCTGCTTCAGATGAACGGCTGGCCAATGTGTTGAAGGCAGTAAGTCTTGATCTGATGAGCGCCAGCGAGTGCAGCAAATACCGCATGGAAGTGAACGATTTAGAAGTCTGTGCTGGAACGATGGGCAATGGTCCCTGTGAAAACGACGGAGGCGGTCCACTACAGTGCCAGACAGAAACTGGTAAATGGGTCATTCAAGGTATCACCAGCTATGGTGATAAGATATGTGCAAGCAGCACAGTACCTGCAGTATTTACCAATGTAGGCAAATTCGTAGAGTGGATCAACAACATCAAGAAGGGATCATAACTGTGGCCGAGTTTTAGGAAACAAATACACTTTAGAAATGGTCAAATAAAGAAGTGTTCTCCAACAAAAATACACAAATCAGAGCGCCATTGTAGTGAAGCGAACCGTACAAGGAAACCAACATCGACAACGAGGCAAACACCGACCACCACCCGACAAATTGAAGTACCAGCTGGTGCAAAGAGTGCACTTTATTGACGCCCGCTAAAGAGATAATGCAAATGCGTTACATGTTCTCGGTGAAGTAAGCTAAATCGGAAAAGTTAGCCAAAAAATGTAATATGAAAATGGTCAAAGAAAAGGAGACCAACAGGGAGAGGAGGGGTTCAGTTCAGACAAGCGTAGTGGTTGCTAAAGATTGACTGGAAATGACATTGATTACTCCTCGAGTGAATGAAGCCAGTAGGAGAACGCCAAGTTTCAGTAGTACAAGTCGACATCAATGGGGCGGTTCTCAATGCGAATTCCGTTCATGAGGTCACAAGCCCGCTGAGCGTCACGACCGCTAACAAATCGAACGAGTGCAGTTCCGTGGCCTTTCATTTCAGCGAAACGGACCTCACCGATTTCGTTGAATCGATCGCGCAAGTTCTGCCAGTTGAAGGACATCGGCAGGTTGCGAACGTAAATAGTGTCACTGGTGGAGCTGCTGCGGTACTTCTGCTCATCGCGATATTCAGGTCGCTGGTCGTAGGTCGAGTACGAGCTAATGACAGCAGGAGCGGCTGCAGAAGCAGGCGCCGCGGGTGAAGTGTAAGCCGCCGAGTGACTGATGCTTGCCGCCTGAGGATGTCCATAGCCAGCCGAGGGTGCCATCGAGCTGGTGGAGTAGTGCTGCGGCTGCTGCGAACTCACCATGTTACTTCCTTGGGGAACAGTCTGGTAGTGCCCACCGTACACAGGTGGAACCGCTGCTTGCGGGTGGTGTTCAGTGGCGGAGGTTGAGTAGCCAGCAGGAGGAATGGAAGAATTGCCGTGTGGACCACTGTGAGCAGGCATGTTTGAAAACTGGGCAAGAGAATGAGCCAAAGTGGGCAAGCTTTGCAGATTTCCAGCAAGGTTGGTCAAAGCAGAAATGGCAGCAGAAGCAGCTTGCGGAACGACGTTGGTTGGAGCAGTGGCCGACATGACAGGCGGAGCAACACCGGTTCCCCCGACGATTCCACTGTTGATCATACTCATCGAAATATCGAGAGGTTTGCCTCCCAGTCCCAACCCCTGGCCAATGCTGCAAAGTCCTGAAGGCAGCTTTTTGGGGCCGTAATCCTCATTGAAAGCATCCTCCTCGTCGAACTTATCTAAGCGAACGCTTAGAAGACGATCAAACAGCTTCTGATTGTTGAACATGGATATCGCCTGAACTGCCTCCACAGGGTGCTCAAACTCAACAACCCCAAAGCCTTTTGACTTCCCATCGCGACCCTTGGTCAACTTGACGCGAACGACTTTTCCGGCAAGGCGAAATATGTCCTCGAGCTTACTTTCATTGACCTTGTAATCGAGATTGGCGACGAAGACCCGATTGTTCAATGGACCTTTGATTCCCAGCGAGTCGAGAAACTGTGGACTGAGGCCGTAGGTGTTATAGGACGAACCTGAGTTGGAAACACTTCGATATGAACGGCTGCCATAGTCTCGTTCATCCCTGTCCCGATCACGACTTCTCCGATCGCCGCGTTCGCGATCTCGAACACTTTCCCGGTCTCTTCGGGAGCGGAGAATTAGCTTTCCATATCGATCACGCTCTACATCAAGATCTTCCTTGACAACAATAGCTCGGCCTCGAATCATATGGCGATTAAGAACTTCAATTGCTTTTTTTGCCATTTCTGGAGTAGAAAGCTCAACTAGGCCGCATCCTCTTGGCTAGTGAGTGTGTGAAGAAAAAGGCTTGTTAGAACAGAAGAACAGATGATTAAAATTTACCTTTCCTTCTTCGTTTTCAAATAGCTGAACAAAACGAACTGCATCTGCACCAATTTTTTCCTTGAACAAATCTTTTAGTTCAGTCCACTTTACCTGTAAGCAAACAAAACAAAATTAGAAAACAAAAAGTCCACGTCGACAAATTCTGCAAACACGTACATCAAAAGGAAAATTGGCAACGTAGACACTTCGCGAGGCTTTGTTCGGGCGATCTTCGCTTTTACGACCAACTGGAGAACGAGAACGACGTCGAGTCCTGTTGTTGCGATCACGTTCTCGTCGAGAACTACGAGTACCTTCTCGGGTCTCTTTACCGGCGCGGCTACTCTCTTTTTTTGTTTCCGCAGATGCTGGAGCACTCTCGTTGCCATTCTTCTCGCCGTTGGTCTGCTTCTCAACCTCCGGCTGTGTGTCCTCTTCCACTACAGCAGGCGTTGTTTCGGTTTTGACTTCAGTTTCCATGCCGAGAAAAGTATTTTTGGAATTTAGAATATTCTGAAGAATGAAGAATACAAACAAGTTGACAATTTGAGTCAAGAGAAAACACAAAAGCAACTGCAGGTAAAAAGTTGACAATAGACGGCTGATGCTACCCAAGTGTACCACTCAAAGCAAAATAGCACTCGTTTAAAAAATTGTAAAAAATCGGTAGTTATTTTATTTTTTTGCATGTATTTATTAACAAAAGTACAAGTTACATGTTTGGATTGATAGCCTCAGGTTTTTCTGAACCGTTTAAACGGTTTTTTCGCAAGGCGGCATAGTCGCAGACGTACCATAAGCCCATAACATCGGTGGGATCTTCTTTAACGCAATCTGCTTCACAACACATTATCTCTCTGCCTAAAAATGAATGAAAAGTTGGTGCAAAATGATTTTTAAAGATCCCAATAACTTTTACCTTTGCAGTTTTCTCCTTCTTCAAGGCACTGCATTTGAATATTGTCAAAACAGACAACTAAAACAAATGCTAAGAGATATATTTTAAACATTTTAAAAAATAAATATTTTTGAATTTGCAAACAACTTTTAGTTTATAAAATGTAAAAATACAACATCCTATTTAAATATTTTAAAATAATAATATTTAACGCATCATTTATTTCATCTTTTATCAAAGGTGACGACAGAAAAAAGATAACGAAATCGGTTATGCTCTGAAAATTAATGATGCCATCAAGCAGTGGAAATGTTATCACTGCTTACAATTGAGTCAGTTCAGTACGTGTTCCTGCCCAATTCAGTTGATAAGAACTTATCCCGCTGATGACTGGGAATGACATACGCTTGAGTCATTGGGGAAAGGTCAAATCAGAGAGAAATAGAAACTGAAACGAAAAAGCGATAGTGGCGCTGCAAATGACCACTGGTGAACTTTATTATCGTTATTTCGATTTCGTTCATCCTCATTTTTTTGTCTTACCCGCCAGCTCAACATCGAGAACTTAACGGTTTCACAGTGATCTTCAAATAGAATCGAGCCCTCATTGTGTCTCTTGTATTATCGACAGCAAACCATGTCTGTTTCTAGCTTTCATCAAGTTTCAGAAGATTTGGAGACTTCTGCCGTGTTACCCGCTTCGACTCTGAAAGTTTCATCTTCAACTATGGCTGATACTAAAATCCACGAACTGTCGAATCGTCTGAGTAACTTGGAAAAGATTATCGATCTCATGCTCAAGTTGCCTGATTCTAAATTCTATTGCACCATACTCGAGAAGAAAATTTCCCAGTTCGAAGAGATGATTAGCCATTATCCGGAATCAGCAAATGACATAGCGGAAAATCAAAGAGTCAAAGTCATCTCAATGTGGTTTCGCTATTGCACCAAGTTGGCTAGCTCTTCAAATGAAACCTCTCCTGCTAATTCAGATGATGAAAAAGTTACAGCCAGCGTTAAAAGCGAGTCTATTTATGCTGAAGAAGACAGTCCTAAAAGTGATTCCAAAAATCTCATCTCTTCTGAAAAAGACGATACAACTTCTGAAAATAATAAAATGGGATCTTGCGAGTCTTTGGTTCCGGTAGCTGCTTCAAGTTTAGATGATATCCAACCAAAGAAAAGTTTTGATTTGGAAAAATGTAAACTTCGATACTCTTTGGAGCAATCATTTGCACAACTAAATGCTATAGAGAGTGATGCCAATGTTGAGGATATCAAGAAGCTGATTTGCCAGTTGGCTTACACCAAAACTGAGCTGACCCGCTACCAAAATGATTCTCGATTGCACTTTGCCATCTTCAAAGTGGCTTTTGATAAACTATCGCTAGTTTTGCGCGAGCAGTTTCTTACTGTTTACGGTTCTCATGATGGCGGCATCAACATTACAAACCTCATTTCTCTTCTTGAGGCGGAGATCGTTGCACAGCACTCAAAGAAGGTCAATTTGAACAATATGCCCAACTTTAAACCGAAGAAAACTTTGGAGCCAAATTTTCTTTCTTCAGTTTCGGTGCCCTTTCGTCGTAGTTTTTCATCCACATTTTGCAAGTACTGCAAAAGCACAGACCACGTCAGAGATCAGTGCCCCAACATAAAGAAACTACTCTGTTTCAAATGCTATCAAACAGGTCACACCAAGCCTTGGTGCTCAAATCAAAGCGAGTAAAGTGCTTAATCCATTGCCTGCTTTGGAATTCACATTTTAACAATTTATATATTTCCATTAACTACTTAATTATCTTCATCTCTGTTCAACTTCTGAGCTTAAACCCTTAGTTAGTTTCTTCAACTTGTTTACATTAACATTATGGCGAATGGATCATCATTTAGATTTTATACTTCGCCCCAACTTTGTATCTTTAGAACTGCATTTCGTTAAATTCACTCATTTACTGTATCTTACTTTCACTTCACAAAACAACAGTAAACTCATAATTCCACTGTTTTGCGTTATGAAAAAATTTAGAACTGTTTCAAAGCTATTTAACCGGTATGAGTTTGCATGAATCGCCACAATTGCCTGCACTAAAAGCGAACTTCGATTAAACCACTTTGGCAATGTTTGCCCTCCTACTTCGACAAGGCATCCGCAGACGCCCGTTGCTGGTTAAGCTGCAGTCTCGATGGAGCAGCAAGTACGAAAGCAACAAGACTGACATGACCTCCGATGTGAAGGTGAAGGAGCTGCTATCTTCGCTGAGCATCGAGGAGCGCCGACTGCTCTACGAGCGACTCCGTCAGGTGCTCATCGACGAGGAGATGGCCCTCGCCAGTGCCTCCAGCAAACCAAAGGGCAAGGTAAGTAGTGGTCGTGGGGTAGTGGGGAGGTGCCTTTCGCCTATTATCCATAGCCACTATTCTGAACTCCACTACCACCTCTGTCCTCCCCTTAGCTGGCCGCCCTCTTCACTGGTTCAGGTGCTCCTCAGGTGACTATTTCTGAGAAGATAAAGAAGTACATAAAAGGCCCAACCAGCTCGCAGCTGGTCAGTCTCTTTGCCTTCCACTCACTGCCGTACGTGGCCTTCGGCTGCATGGACAACTGCATCATGATCCTCACCGGGGACTACATCGAGAGCACAATTGGCTCTGCCATCGGCATCTCCACCATGGCCTCCGCCGCCCTAGGCAACACCATGGCCAACTCGACGAGTATTGCCGTAGCATATCATGTGGAACGCCTTTTTACAAAAAATGTCAAAGCCGCATCTTCTATGTCAGTGCAGCAGTTCAAGCTGCGACGCGTTCGTCTGCTGATTCAGTCGGCTCGCATCATCGGCATCATCACAGGTTCGGTCACTTCACTCCCACATCATCCAAACTCAATCTCTCTGCTTTATCACCATCTAGGCTGCTTTATCGGCATGACCCCGCTGCTCTTTTTCCGCCATTAGAAGCACACTGCACTGTTTCAGCTGTGGCAAATTGCTTTATTTGTAGAAAAATAAATATTATAAAATAAAATTAATGCTTCATGCAAAGAATTTTTTATGTACAGGCGAGTCGAATTGCTGTGCTCTTGGGTAGTGTTGGGACTAATTTTCATGTGACTCATTCACCGCCAGATGACTACCGGTGAATGGCCTCGAGAATAGAAAAACACTGCTCCAGTGCCTTCACCGAGGCCTGCGTTGTCGCCTTGAGCACCAAAAGGTCCTCATCTGTGCTTGTCATTTCTTCAATTTTGTTTGTTAGTGCGATTTGATTCTTTTGTGCCTGTTAGAGAGTAAAAACAATTAGAGTAAACATATGAGCGACAAAGATAAACCAACTTTGAAATCAAACTGACCACAATAAGTTGATCACGGACTGAATCGAGTGACTGCAGCAGATCAGAGGTTAAGGGGGAGTTCGCCGAAAAGGACGATTGACTCATTATTCCCGGAGAAGGCATCAAGGAAGTGTTTTGCGCTCGAGTGGTCTCTTCTTGGGCGGCAAGTCGCAGTTTGTTTACCCAGATTTGTCGATTTCTTGCGTCAGATGCTTTCAACTTGTACACATCACCGCACAGAGCAATCACAGTGAAAGTCTGACTATCTTCTTCGCTTGGAATTATCTGACAACCGGCCAAAGAGACACCTCCTCGTGGGCTTGCCTTTTTCCGCTCTTCGAGCTAACAAAAGGTGAAGAAAATGTCAGAATGTATAATGACTCAGTTAACACTGTAAAGCAACTCACCATAAAATACTCAAGCGTTCCACGACCTGAATTGATGACAAACCAACGGTACTGCCACCCTTTCACGACGTTTGTGTACTTTGAAAGTTGACCTTCAAAAATTTGTTGTTGTACTGACTCTTCATCAAATTGCTGCAAAAGAAAAAATAACGGGTAAGTAAAGCAGGTTTGCGCAGTGATTATTTAAAACAAACAAACAAGAATGTTCCGTGCAATCGTTGCATTAGCTACTCTGATACAATCGTCACAGATGAAGGGTGTTGTGCTCTTTGACAGCTTCACAAACAGCCTCGAATCCATGGCGGGTGGATGCACTTGTAGTAAACATGCAATTTGTTTTCTATTATTGTTGTTGATTACGGTAGCTTTCAAATCGACTACCGATTATGATTATACAAATGCACGAGGCGGTATTGATAACTAAGCAACCGCAATCACACCACTAGTGCAAACAAAGCAAAAGCAGTGAAGGTGATTGTGTAATACGACATGATTCGTTACGTGACAACAATCTCTCAGTAAATCAACAGAATCAAGAAGCGCAAAACGGTATAGAGTCGATTGGGTTTGGGTCTATCACACTACCTTGGCTCGAAGCATAACTGAACACAGATGATTCACTTCTTCTGATGTGAGCTTGTTTTTGCTTGGTAAAGTATGCGATGAGTTGGCTGAAATGCAGACATCGGCCTCCGCTGTTGCCGGGTGGTTCTCTCTCGCTCCTTCCAGCGCATCAAGCGGCTTGGCGGCCATTTTAGGCGATTTGGGAAGACTGGTGACCAGGAACATTCATTGAAACTGAAGAGAGGTAGCGGAGAAAAGTACAATGGTGAACACTAAGATCTGGGAGATGGCCAGCTGTACGACCGTCTGAGGAGTCACGTGATCAAAACAAACGGCGCTGAGGCGCAGCTTAAAAGGGAAATCGAGTTGCTGATGGGTGCTTCCCTGCGAAGTGCCCTTTATATGCGCTAATAGGGGATTTTTAAACAAACGCACCTGAAGATGTTTATCAATCCCAAAAGGCAATCAAGTTCAACCAGCTGGCAGGAGCAATACAAAGTATTGTAATTAACAACATAAAGATATTAAAAACGGCGCCATTTTTCGGGTGTGACGTGTCAGTCGGTGGCCGATTCATTATTGCTTGTGTCGATGCGAATGGGGCGAATCACGTCTCCAAATACGAATAAAACTGCGGCATCGTTTTGATTTTTACAATAGTGAGAGCAACTAAACAGAAGGAGATTAGAGCGAGGAAATCCCTCTGAAATATATACCGCAAAACATACCTGAAAACAGTGGCGCATTTGGCAGAGAACAAGAAGGAGAAACCATTGGGCTGCGAAGCGGGAAACAACAAATTGTCAGTAAGATGGCAAGCACTGCTACACCCAAAGTACTCTCTACATACCGGCACTTCGTGAGCACGAATGATGTGCGAGAGACCATTGGCGGCGAGGAAACGGTCGACCGCCTCCTCGCCGAAGGCCCAGGCAGTGCCACGCTTTCGGTTGGGCAGAAATCCGCCGCACTGTGACACGTCCAACTGCATGGTGCGCGCAGTGTCGATGAACTGCGGCTGCGACATCGGATCAGACCAAAGGATCTCCCAGGCGACCTGTGACTCCGTCATCGGTTCCGGTATTGAAGGCGGCAGACTGGCGGCGATCTCCTCGAGGGTGGTCGCAGAACGGGGTATGCCGCCGTGGGCGCAGAAGACGGCCCCGTCGATGACCGCACAGAGTGGCAGCGTGTCGAAGATGCGATTCGTCAGCTGCCAGATCTTCTCGCCCACCTCATCGCCGTACTTGCTCAGGCACTCTCGGTGGTAGCTGTAGGTGCTCTGAATGGCGCGAATCTCATGGTTCCCCCTCAGCATTGTCACCTTCTCCGGCGCAATCACTATCAGGCAGAAGATGTACGTCGCGCATTCTACCGACCTAAAAACAGCAAAAGGAGTTTTTGGAAAAGAAGAATACAAAACACCACCATCCTCGACTTACCACTTGCCACGATCGACAATATCGCCGAGGAAGAGCAAGTTGGGTCCGACCAGGGGAAAGCGCTTCCAGAGGCTGTGCTCCAGACTGAGCAAATCACTTAGGTTGCCGTGAATGTCACCGACGACGTACACCGGAGAGACCACCTCCACCACTCGACTTTTGCTGAGAATGGGCGCCAGTGCATTCTCCAACTGCTCAAGGTGCTCCAGAAAGCGAGCCGCCTCAGACTTGCCGAGGAAGCCCTTTGGATTGTCAGTGGTGCCCTTGGCCTTGGCAAAGATGCGCAGCTGTCGAAGAAGGCGGAGAGCCACCTCCTTCGCCTCATCGAGCTCCTTTGTGCTGGCGATGACGCTGGAGGGCATTGTCGATTCGCCCACGCCCTCCACACTGGACATTGAGCTGAGGGTGTTCAGGTCGGCAATGCTGCTTGCCTGTGACTTTTGGCTGCGATTAGACTTGACGTGGGAAAACTTCTTTCGGTGACCACGTTTGCCGCCGCCTCCTTTGCCGCCAGCGCCTCCCTTGCTAGTACTCGCTTTGACAGCACTTTCTCGTTTGAAGCCTTCGCTCGAGCTGATGCTTGCACTCTCGGCTGTTTCAATAATCAGCGCAAAGTGTTTTTCCACTTTGTCAGAGTAGCCATCCGATGTGAGTCGGTGGACAGTTTCCTCCAGTTGGGGCTTCTTGGCGCGGCAGCCTCCGCAAGTGCCCTGATAGGGTAGCTCGATGACGCTCACCAGTTTCTTCTCCTGGTTGGCCGATCGCTGGGCGCGCATGAAAATCGCCGAACTGATGGCAGCACAGATGGACTTGCCCAGACGACAGAGCTTCGAGGTGCCGCGAATCTTGTGCGAGCCGACTGCGGCAAGGAACCGGCGCTGGCGGATAATGTTCTTGCCCGTTTTCTCCTCTTTCTCCGGCCGAACCTCCTTCCAGAGGTTCCTCAGCTCTGTCTCAATGGACTCCTCAGTGACGCCGCCTTTTTCCTGTGCGTGAATGTCCTGCAGCATCAGTCGCAGGTCGTCCTCAGTGAGGTATCCCCGGTGGTAGACGTCGTAGTAGCGCAGCACAAAAGCCGTTCGCACTTCATTGTGAATGGAGCTGCTGTCGATGCAGGCGAGGCCGATGAGCAGCTCCGAAAAGGTGATGGCCCCGCTGTTGCTGGAGTTGAAGGCGCGGAAGAAGGCCAACATTCGGTCGTCAGTGTATCGCAGTCCGTACTTGGTGAGGAAGACCTTGAAGGAGTGCAAGGCCATGGCCACCGAGGGATGGCAGTGCTCGAGGAAGTCACTGTACAGGCGCTCAATGTCAGTCTCGCTCAAGTGGGCACTGGTGAGCAGCTTCAGCTCGCCGCCAGCCGGCGAGTTGCGAGAGCTGTCTTTTGAGCTGGCCTGAGCGCCACTGCTGGAGGGCTTCTTAGCCTCCGGAGTTCCGCCTCCGCCTGTCTGGCTGCGTAGCATGAACCTGAAGGCGCTCTCCAGACTGAGCTCATTGAAGGACGTGAAGAGGGACTTCTTCTCACGAAGGCAGTGCGAGACGATGTTGGTCAACTCGACCAGCTCAGTGCCCCAGAGGTACTCCAGCACGGCGGAGTTCTGCTCGATGATGTCCGCCACGCCGATCCACTGGAGCGTGTCGCTGTTCTCGCAGCACTTGAAGCCGGTCACCTTCTGGTCGAGGCGGACGTACCAGGTGAGGCGCTTCATGATCTCCAGCGACTGCGGCAGCTGCACGTCGTGCACCTCAATCAGCGATCGCTCGGTGTAGGGGTGGCGCTCGTCGAGGCGCAGCGACAGCTCCACATTGCCCCCGGAGAGAATGAAGAGCAGTCCGGTCTGTCCGGCCTCCTCCCAGCTGCGATTCGGCGGAATGGGCGTGAAGGGCATCCACATGGCCTGGCAGGGCGTGGGCTTGCTCACGGCCACCTTCTTGTGCAGGGGACAGTGGATGAGGTAGACGGCGCAGTGGAAACCCTGCTCAATCATCTCCTTGATGCTCAGCCAGTTGTGGTCATGGCTGGTTGATGCCGCCACGGCACTGGCAGCGCCTGACACAGGCAGAAGACGTGGCGCAAAGACATTGGCTAGGTTTGCAGTGCCCGGTCGAGGTGAGGGGCGCACTCGCTCTGCGGAGACGTTGTTTGACTGCTGCTGGACTTTGACTTCTGTGGCCGCCCTGACCGGCTGCTCAGCAGTGCGGGTTTTCGCAGAGACGGGCACTTTTGAGAACGGTTGTCGATGGCTAAGAGCTTCCACCTTTTGAACACTTTGTTTGCTAACTTTAGAGACTTGCTTGGCCACTCTAGGCATTTTACCCATCTTTGCTTTGTTCTGCTTGTTCACGACGCCCATCATCTCAAAGAAGGAAAGAACGTTTTTGCCCAGATCATCCATTGTGGCTGCTAAAGATGGAAGTACCAGAGACAGAAGGAGACAAAGTGATAGCAGTTGTTAGATAGAAAGGTGTAGATTTGAGAAGCAAAGTGAGCAAAATTATCTACATTTTATAACAATCAACCTCAATTGATGAGCTGGATAACTTAGCAGCACGTGTGGTTTAGAACAAAAGTAAAAAATCTTTAATTGGTTTGATACGTATAAAATAATAGAACTTGCTGATTCAGTGAACTTGCTACTAGATCTGGTTCGTCATCATCTAAACCTCATTCTCAGTTTCTCAACGCTTGCAAAAACATGGCCAAGAAAAACTCCTCTGTCATTGATGGTCGCCATCTGGTCAGTGATGGAGTGGCTAGAGACAAGGATTCTGCTTACCAGCATCACCGACCCAATAGCAAAATCTTTGAGAAAGAAGATGATCTGAAAGACGTTCGACAGTTGTTAGATAGTAAGGGCGAAACTCTGCACGAGGTGGTCGGCACAGGGACCTTTGCGGATGTGTACCGCGGTGTGAATCATCGCCTAAATAAGGTCATCGCCGTGAAGATCATTGACCTGATGAAGACCAGTGCTCACTACCGAGAGCAGCTGCTCCCACAGGAGATATCAATCATCAGGCAGCTGAAGCACCCTCACATTGTCAAGATTTACCACATTTCTCAGGTGGGCTACAAAGTCGTTCTAGTGATGGAGTTTGCTAGCAAGGGCACTCTTTCTGACCTGATTTGCTCTATTGGAGCGCTCAAGGAGCCCGTAGCCTGGACCATGTTCCGCAATGTGCTCGAGGGTCTGGGCTACATGCACCATCGTTCTATTGCCCACCGTGACTTGAAGCTGGAGAACATTCTCATCAACCACAGAAACCTGCCCAAGCTGGCCGACTTTTCCTTTGCCATGTACTTCGACGGCCACACCCTGTGCACCAACCACTGCGGCTCCATTCCCTACTTTGCACCCGAGTTGCTCTCTAATGCGCCCTACCACCCACTTCTGTCTGACGTGTGGAGTATGGCGGTGTGCATCTACATCACCACCAATGACACCTTTCCCTTTCGCGTTGGCGATGATCGGGCCATGCTGGCGGCGCAGCTGGCCAAGGCCTGGAAGTTCCGCACTCGAACTGAGCAGACCTTCTCTGAGGCGTACAAGTCACTGATCAAAGCAATGCTGCAGCCTGATCCAGCCAAACGCATTTGCACTGAGGAGATTCTCCGCCACCCCTGGATCACCACTGAGCAGAATGTTGACTGAAAGCTACGTCACTTAGGAAAACAATTCACATGTTCATGATAACTGTTTTCTTAATATAAGCTCTTCTTATTCGTTATTAAAGTTAAGCGCATTAATTGCAAAGTAAGTATTCACCAATCAAAAAGAACCAAAACACGGTAAAATTGAATTTTGTCTTTGGTCAAACTGCCAGCAATACAACAAGATATCAAAGGATAAATAAGGTAACGTATATTAGAATAAGGCTCTAAGTGATAAAAGTCAAAAGTGTATAAAATGTATAATAAGTTAAGACGGATAGAAAATCAAAGATTAGAACAGTTTTGCGAAATGTATGGCGAGTATCATCACAGTGGCAGATCAGGCGGGTGCCAAATATTTAGAAGAGAAGAAGGCCTCCGCTTAGGAGCAGAGTTGGGCAGTGTTAAATGTCAGTCTCGAGTTTGCTCGACTCCAGACAGAGGTAGGTCATGTGAGCATTTGCTTTGTTTCCCCGTGAAGCTTTGCCAGCGCCCAGGTAGGGCGAGTTCATAGCACTGCGGTGATGGTACTGCTGCTGCTGCTGCTGCTGATTGCTGTTCATTGTCATTGCACCAGTGGGATCGTGACGTGGAAGTGAGTTCGTCCAGTTGAAGGGGCGGCTCATTGCCAGGTGGTACGGTGGGGCGTCCTCTAGTGATGCTCCGCCAGTGTGGGAGGAAAACCAGAGGTGAGGGGGATGGGACAGGTGTGATTCAAAGTCCACGAATGAACGGTGCGGCTCCATCAGCTGCATGGGCGGAGGGCAGATGTGAAGAGAGGGTGGCGGAGGTGGTGGGGGCACTTGGTTGAACTGGTTGTGCTGCTGCTGCTGCTGAAACTGTCGTAGTTCACCGGCTGCGCTCAACTCCCCACCGCCCAAGTATGGCCTTGTTCGGCTGAGTGAGCCACCAGTGCCCGTGGTGAGTAGAGGTAAAGAGGTGTGATGATTTGCCGCATCCAATCCGTGTGTCACATTGTTTGATGGACTTTCCAGTTTAGACAGCTTAATTTCTTCTTCCATTATTTTCCTGAAAATACAAGGAATGAATAAAACAGTGCAATCGATTGACATTTTTGTCGTACAAAACAAACCTTTTACAGAGAAACGTCAATATGGCGCAGACTAAGACGGCAGCACTTAGGAGAATCAAGGCTAATACGTAAGCCACTTGGATGATATGTTCTGTTTGCAGGTAATCAGGCGAAACAAACAATAAAGCAAAAAACAAAAAAAAACGATTTGAATTAGCTTATAAGCATGTGAACTTAAAATAACGGTTACTGTGCTGCAATTGCTCTTACCATCAAAAGCAAATCGAGAGTTGCACCGTGTCAGGTTAAAGTTATCTTGACACAAATCCGTCAGCTCTTTTAGTCGTAAGCTCTCATTTCCACTCCCGTTCTCATTCGGCTGAACATGATTCCACTTTGGTGTCACCTCAGCTGGCAGGAAACTTGTGTTTAACGAAGAAAGTTCATTATTTGGTTCTTTCTCATGGGAAGGTGTAGTCAGCACGACAGTTTCGCCAGGCACTAGGAAAATAATAACACCATTAAATATTATGTTTTCAATATAATTTACAAACTCTTACCCGTTGAGCATGGACGAGGATCAGGATATGATGGACAGGCACAAATATACCCATGTGCACGAAAAAGACACAAGTGACTGCAAAAACCGTTGTCATTGGCACAGGGATTGGCATTGAGGCCATTGCTGGAAGACGCATTTCTTGTTGAGATCCAACCAAAACTCTGTCTAGACTTGGCCATTATTTTGAATTCTTGCAATGAAAAGATGTTATCAGACACTGAGCGGTAGTCTGTATTGGTGCGCATGTTCTTTCGTTCAATGAGATTGTTGCCATCCATTGTTGAGCTCCAAAAAAGATAATCGCCGTGAACAGCAATGCCGAATGGGTTAGTGAGCCCTTTTGAAATCACCTTTTGCCGTTCAGTGCCGTCAATGCGGATTGACTCAATTGTCTGGTGAAAACTATTGGTAAAAAATAGACGAGGCACCGCTTTTTCAGTGCCTTGCTCAACTGCAAGACCATTCAGTTGGCCACTCTCTGATGTGAACAAAGTCAGTCGGCTGCTTCCATCGAGGAACGACCTTTCGATATGCTGAATTCCATTGTTTGAATCAAAAATGAAAAAAAGAAACCCCCGTTCTGGCAGCAGTTGTAAACAGCGAGGCTTATTCATGTCAAGGTCAATGAGCACCATTCGTGACTGGCCATCAAGACGAGCCACCTCAATCAGATGTCGTTTGTTATCACTGAAATAGAGGTTGCTTGCAATCCAGTCTACCGCCAGGCTGACTGGTGCTGACATTTCACCGAAGGTGACCACCAGTTCAGAGGCGGCTTCTGCAGAGCCAATTTGGCTTAGATTTTCCAGCATGACTGCTCTGATCTCCTTCAGAGAGGCGTCAATGTAGAACACCTGACCACTGCTGTAGTGGTAGTCTACTGAGACGACGTCAACCAAATTGCTTAGTGGCAGGTAGACATCGTGAAAATCAAGAGAATCCAGTGATATTCGCCTTAGGCTTGTTTTACACGCCATCAGAAGTTGCCATGATATGTCTGCGAAAGCAAATACCAATGATAAACAAACAACAACAACAACTTACAAAGATGCTTACCTGGGTTGCACGTCTTTTCATCGGCGAGCAGCGTCATGCCAGTGGGACATTTGCAGGCGTAGCCTGGAGCACTGTTGCGCAGACAGAGATGAGAGCAACCGCCATTGTTTACCTGACACATGTTACTTTGCAGGGAGAGAGCCGCCAGACGTTTTGCCTGGTCCACCGCTCGTATGTCCACCAGATTGCCCAGTGAGCGGGCATAGACTTCCACGTGGTTTGCTGCGGCTGAGGACGTTTTGTCTTTTCGGCTGTTGTTTTCCTCACTCAGATTCAATCGGTTGATGGTTTTATTGGCCAATAAAGTAAAGTAGAGTACTCCTTCCATGACAGTCACCCCGTACGGCGAGGGCAGACTTTCCGCCAGAATGCGTCGATTACGGCCGTTCAAGTCCACCTGTTCGATTCGACCAAACTTGGAGTCCGCCCAGATGACGCGTTCCTGCTCAGTGATGGTAACGCCATTGGGCCAGCCAAGTTCTTGATTAACAATCACCTGACGAGCGGTCCCGTCGAGGTCTGCTCGTTCAATACGCGGCACTGCGCTCCAATCAACAAAAACCATGTGCCCGGACTTGTGATTGACGGCTATGGCGCGTGGAGAGTCGAGGTCTTTGCTGAGTAGAACGGCTCGAAAGGAGCCGTCGAGATTTGCAACTTCAATCAATCTAAGCATCATGTGAAAAACAGTGAGTTTGCAGTACAAATGTAGGGAAGTACTTACTTTCTATCTGCTGAAGTCCAGTACAGTTTATTATTAACGTCATCGACCGCAAGTCCATTTGAAGTGAGAATACCATGACTGACCACTGGCTCAACACGACCAGTCATCATGTTGGCACGAAGTATGGCTTTCTCTGCAACATCAGACCAGAAGACCATGTTGGTGCTGCTGTGCACGTCCAGGACGTAGGCATTTTTCATCGGCCAATGAATGGCAATGTTCACATCAAAGTGGTGCTCACTTTGCAGCGATATCCTTCGAATGGCCTTTCTGGTGGTAAAGATGAGGTACTTTGTCATACTGTCCGCACAGGTGTGTTCATCCTCGAGAAGGCTAATTCCGGTAGGACAGGCACATAAGAACCCAGGCGGTTGTGGAGACAAAAGGCACAAATGGCTGCATTTTGCTTTGTGGCAGGCGTTTGTCAGCACAAACTCCTGTCGAGTCACAGTTCGATTTAGCTGCAGCAGGACAATGTCCATCAGATTGTCGGTGTCTTCGAAAAGTATGCTCTGCACCTCACCACTCAGTTTATGCGCTTGTTGTAAGTTTTTTTGTGTTAGATCACTGAAGTAGATAAAGTCACCAGCAACAGCTACTGCAAACGGATGCTGAACATTCTTTGATATTACAACTCGACGGTCAGAACCATCTGTAACAAAAATTATTATTTTTATGTTTTGTATTTAATCTTGTTCCATACCGTAGAAAGAGCATTCAATTACCGCCCTAATCGAGTCTGCCCAGTATATTCGCCTGTAGAAATGGTCTAGCGACAGTCCATTCGGTCTGGTAAGATTGAGCGAGTGAAGAAGGACGCGAAACTTGCCATCCATTCCGGCGCGTTGAATTGATGCCGTCTGGTTATTCCACTGACTCCAGAACATTAATGCCTTCATTGGATCGAGGACAATATCTCTGGGCTGATCAACTGATCGCCAGACGAGCAATGATCGGTGGCTGCCGTCAGCTCTGGCCACTTCAATGACACTTCGACCAGTGTCCACAAAGTAGATGTTGCCACCTGCCCAGTCAAAGGCCACCCCACCAGGCATCTCCAGCGAGTCGGTGAGAATACTTTCTTGTCGATGACTTTCACTGGATGACCACTTTGCCCGGCCAATAGATTTGTTGACAAAGTCACTCCAGTAAAGTGTGGAGGTGACCGGGTCATAGTCGAGTGACATTGCAAAGACAATCGACGCAATAGGTAGGGGATGAGCCAGGTTGAAGTCATTGAAGAGAATGTCACCCTCGCCGACAAATCGGTTTTGCCCCAGAGCGATGGCGCGAATATCTCGAGCATGGGTGTAAAGGAGCATTAGATTGGAGTTCCTTTGACATTTGACACTGCTGTTTGTCTCAAAGCTGTAACCGAATGGGCACGAGCAGCGATGACTGTTGGAAGACGGAAGGCAAAGGTGTGAACAGGGATTGGAGTGACATGGCAGAGCTGACAGTGTTTCAGGTTGTCGCAGTAAGTGCAACACTTTCAACTCAACGTCGAACTCGTTGTTGCCTGACTTTGACCTGATGAGGGTGTTGGTCACATTTCTGCCTTTCAACTTGCTAACCGATTGAATGTACGGTGAATCGAGACTGCTGAAGTAGAGGTGATCCTCAAAGAGGGTCAGTGAGACGGGGTGGCGGACATTGTCGATTGACATTATGAAACGATCGGAGCCATCGAGATTAGCCGACTGTAGATTGTTCTGCAAAGTGTCTGCCCAATAAAGCTTTTTTGCAGGATAGTCAATGACCAGACCAGTGGGCAAACTGAGCAGTGAGCTGACGATCACCTGACGAGCCGAGCCATCCATAAAGGCACGCTCGATTCGAGGTGGTTCGCCCCAGTCTAAAAAATGTATACAAACATCATAAAATAACATCAACAGACATTTGCCACACAATAGTGCAATTAGTTAATCAATTACCAGACCAGAAAAGGGTGGACTCCTCTGGGTGGACGGCAATGGAGTGAGGCTTGTGGATGAACTGGTGAAAGAGCACCTTGCGCAGTGTTCCCTCCAGGCTGCTGAACTCTATGCGAGATGTGGCAGAGTCCACAAAGTAGAGACGGTGGTTGAGCCAGTCGACTGGGTGGGAGCAAGTAAAACAAAAGCAAAACTGTGGTTAGTTGGTAAGAGGACAAATGTCTGAAATCTCTACCTGCAAGACCAGCAGGCTTGTGAAGGCCACTTTCAATGATCGGTCGCACTTTGTGAAGTTGAAGTGATGAATTGGCAGAGAGCAAGTGGTGAATGTTGCCATCCGCTTGATTGCCTAAGCTCTTCTGGTTAAGCTCCATTAAGGCACTATAAATCTTTTTACTTTTGGGATCACTCCAAAAGATTTGTTTCGTTGCGTAGTGGTAGTCCATCGATATGATGGGCTTGAGCGATGCAATGCTACTAAGTTGAATTGTGCTACCTTGAACTTCAGAAGTTTGATTTGCAGATTGCAGTGTGGCAGTGAATGTTTTGAACCTGTTTAAAGAGTAAAGACTTTTTTCGGAAGTGGTCAGTTGTGTGTAGGCAAAATGGCTTCTAGAAGTACTTACCTAAAATGTTCCGGTGTCAAACCAGTCATCAGCAATGCTTCTCCTCCCTGAACTGCCGTACAGCGACGTCGGTCAGTCTCAGAGAGACGGTATCCCGGAGCACAAGAGCACTTGAAACCAGGCACAAAGTTGGTGCAAAGTTGTGAGCAAACTTGAATATCAGGAAGCGCTTGTTCGACAAACGTCCCCGATGGGCTCGAGTAAAAGTCGAATTCGCGACTAAGGCTGCCAATGGAGCACTCGTCAACGTCGAGACAGGACAGTCCGTCCTGACCTTTTCTGTAGCCTTCTTTGCATGTGCAAAAGTGGCTAACATTGGTGGCCACGCAGAGGTGCTGACAGGGTAGTCCGTGCTCGCGGCAGGGCAGCACTCCGGGCACACAAGTCGAGTTGGTGTCTTCATCCTCCTCATTGGGGCAATTTGGCCTTCCATCGCACAGAACTGACAGACTGTATTGACAAGCGGAAATGGAGAAAGAGAAAAGATGATGAGGGGGATGTAAAGGAAACTCTCTCTCTCTACTTTTTGCAAAATGAGAAGCTGAGAATGACTCTTAACAAACCTCACACAGCTGCCGTCTCTACAGCGAAAAGTGCCGCTAGTGCACTCATGTCGCCGGTTGGAGCACTCTTCGCCAAAGTGATTGTCACCAGTGCAGTCCAGTGTTGATATTTGCATTGCTGGAGAAGAAGATTGCCGTTATTGCGATTACAAACAGTGACTACCACTTTCCGTTACTGCTACTCACGACAACTGGACTCGTCTGGCACACACTGTCCACTGGGGCAGAGTACTTCGGTGTCTTTGCACTTATTGGCACTATCACACAGCTCTGCACCTTCATCCCAGCAGTCAATGCAATCACCTAATGACGATTTAAAACAGTTAATGAATTTAATTAAAATAATTACTAATACATACAGTCGCCATCACATCGGTACAACTCACTGATGCACAGTCCATTGCGGCACATGAAAAAACTCACTGGACAGGAAATGGGTGAACTCTCGCTGACCGTCGGGTAGATGGCCGTTTCAATGTTGCTACTGCTGGTCAGGTTACCTTCACCTCCAAGTCCTTCTTCACCCTCTGATCCGTTGCTTCTACCTCGTACGACGAGCACTGTGCTGGTGGGTGAGAGCACGGTGTCCATTGAGTTGGCTGCCTCGCAGGTGTACGTGCCCTGGTCGGCAAAGGTAAGTCGACGCAAGGTGAGACGACCGATACCATCGATAGAACTGCTCAGCACACGCTGGCCTCTGGGGACAATCGTTTTGCCCTTTCGACGCCAGCTGACTAGCGGCAGAGGCACTCCCGTTGAGCTACATGATAAAGTCACTGCAGAGAAAAGTAAACAATTTTCTTGATTTGCTGACGTTGGCTTTGTTTACTACGAATCGTACCTGTTTCGCCCTCGGACGCCATGATAAACTCTGTTGAACTCTCAACGATTGTCGGTGACGTACAGCCGATCTGAAGATGGTAAGTTAGTGATCTTGTTATTGTTTGCTTATCATTTTGTTTCTTACTTCGTCAGAACGGTCGACGCAGTCGAAATTTAGTCTATCACAGTGAAATGCTCTTAAAGAGGAGTTAGCGTAAACAAAAACATGTTAAAAACAACAGCAATGATAATTCTGCTAAAAACTTACTTTGGAATGCATTGTTTGAATATGTCTGATTCACACTGAAACTCTTCATCTTTGCAAGTTGAGTTGTGGTCAACGTTTTCTAAATCTGTATTGTTAAATAAAAGTAGTTTAATCATAAAAAGTAGTTTTTACATGCAGCTCACCTATGTCGTCATTGTCACAAGGGGCAAGCTCAGGATTACACTTTTTATCAGGCACAACAGGTGCGTCTGAAAAAGACCAAAGAAAAATTGTAAAAGATTAAATTTTCTATATAGTAGGTTTTCTAGCCGTTGGCACACAATATGGATGAGTCCCAGTGAACAGAAAGTGGTCTACTGTTATCAGTGATGTTAAATGTGAAACAGTCAAAAAGCAAAACAAAAAAGAAATATTTATCTTCAAAACGCTGCTTAAATTGTCTGAAGACAAAAGTAAAAGACTGCTTTGCTTCTTTCAGACGATTCTCTAAGCTTGATAGTTTGTGAAATATGAATTTTGCAAGGTTTTTCCATTAACCGCGCTAATTAACATAAAATGCAAACTTTATCTTTATGAATGTTTAAGATGATTAACAATTTAAATTAGACTCTGCAATCTCTCTGTTAACTTTCTGCGTAGGTGCACTTTTTACGTTCATATCCGATTAAGCTGCTGCTGCTGCTGCTTCTGCTGCTGTTGCGGATGCTACTTTTTGTAAAAAACTATAAAATAGCAAACTAGAGCAAGTACTGCAGCCTGAGCTATTGATGCATTGAAAAGGCAAAAATGGACATGGTGGTCAGTGGTCGATGGCGAGGGCTTAGGGCCCTAAGCCTCAGTCGCAGTCGCGTGTCCAGTGGTAGTGGTGGTCGCAGTAGTGAGCACTTTGTTAGAGAGCACATCACCCACACAGAAAAGAGAGAAAGAAAGAAGGCGAATCTCCTGTCGACAGGACGCTCTGAGCCATTAATATAAATCAAGGCTGCCCTTAGTTTGAATCGATGTCGTCGGTGCACTATGCAAAAGTTGTGCTAATGGATCGCCTGGAAACAATTTAGTGAACACGTCAAAACGGATTTAGTCGTGCTGAAGGCAGCAGGGAAAGGCAAAATCAACATTCTACAGCCAACGTCTCCGCTTCGGCTTTCGCTTGGCACTCTGCTTGGCAATGATATTCAGTTAGAGGAGAGCACATGTCTTAATATGTAAAATGACAAATGATCAACCAGACTGGGCAGTTTGTTATACCCATGTCTATTCTCCTTTTTTTCTTTTCCTTTTCTAACTGTTATGGCCAGCACAAATAAGGCGCGACACTAGCATCAGCGACAGCAGGAGAAACCCTTAGTGGGGGCGCGCTTCACTGCAATGATTTGTCTGGCCCATTTGTCAGACAGGGAAATCCAAACGAAGCAGAGCAAAGCCTCTACTGAAATGAACAAAAATGCTGCTGGTGACGTTTACTGCACAAACTGAACTGCTTCATTATGCGTTGAATGGTTGCAATTGAAAAGTCACACACTGAAACAAACCAGCCAAAGAAACAGGCAAACTCGAGACTGAATGTAAAGTGATGCTTGGCGCCATTTGAGACGTAATCGCTTCAATGACAGCAACATCATCAGTAGTAGCAGCAGCAGGACCAGCAACAACATCACCGCCATCACTGTCGCCTTTATTTTTGCTGTTTTCTGCCTAATCAGTGATGCTCAATTCGACTCACGTAAGGTGACAGGACGACAGCTCAGCGAGAGAGCGACACTGAATGTATCCATTTAGCCTACATCTTTCAGCTGAAAAAGCAAAAACGTGTGCCATTGTCATTAGCATAATAAAGACAAAGTCAATTCAAGGCATCAGAAGTAGTGCTCGGCGACTAGAGCTGTGAAGGAGCGCACAGTATGAAAAGGCTCAGGAGTGTGCCGACGAAGAGTACAAATAAAGCCAATAACTGCCGAAGCAGATTTCCTTGTTCAGCAGACATCAGAGTGTACACTACAACTACAACTAAGCGTACAGCTCGTCGTTTAATTAATAGCCCATTTGTGCAGCTCGGCAGTGCTGAAACAAAATTGAACAAAGTGAAGAAAAGGGACAGCTCATTCTGAAGAAAACTGAACGTCTCATCAAGAGATGCAGTTTTCTCAACAAGAAGCATCCACTTTGAGAGGTCGAACGTAGACGTTAGATAAGCAAGACAAGTCTAACACTGTGCTACGTGGTGCTGGAAAAATAGCTATTGCAACTAACACTGCAGCTAACTCACAAATCAATTGGCCACAAGCCAAAAACACGCAGCCCTGCTAGCGCAAAAATGCCTTCTTTTACTTCTTTTTTTATCGAAAATGCGGTTTGGCAGAGGGGCTTTTTCCTTTGTGTGTAGGCATTTTAATTAAACAGACAGACATTAACGACCGACATCACCACCACCACGACCACCAGTCAATAGTTGTCTAATTTGTGAAACCGTGTGCTCTATGATTTATATGCAAATGCACTGTGGGCACAAATTAGAAAGTAGGCCTGACTGGAGAGAACAAAGACTCTGCATTCTATAACTTCAACCCCTGCTCTGTCAGTAAAGCACACAATTCGCTCTCTAAACGACTTTTTGTCGCAAAACTTTCGTCGATGCGCCCACAGCGGCAGAAGCAAAGCGCGCACACACAGCAAAACACACTGACGACCGTTTGTCTTTTTTGTCTTGTCAGTTTTGTCTTGCTGTTAAATAGCATTTACAAGCAATGAGTTTGATGTTAAAGCAAAAAAAGTTCAATGGTGCAAACGCACTACTACTTACCAGCGCAACCAATTTCATCTGCAAAATCATCAACGAGGAGTTAATGTCAGTTTAGTGAAACAACTTTCTACACTTAGCAACACAACAGCGTGTCTACACGTCTGCGGAAGCAGTTACCTTCGCCATTCTCACAGTCGATCGAGCGGTCACATCTCCAGGCAGCTGTGCTCAGGCAAACAAATTAGATGGAGTGGAAAATTATGCTGGTAATTAGACATACCCGGTATGCCTAATTTAAAAGTGAAAAGGCAGTATTAGCAAAGGGTGGCGCTTCCCTGACAGGGCACACTTACATGTACAGTTGGAAGAATTGAACATTGGCTGGTGGTTGCTGTTTAGGAGGAGAAGCATTCGCTGCACTTTGGCGCTCAGTGAGTGCTGCCCGGCGGATGGCACACCGGAGGAGCTGTTGGTGCTGCTGCTCGATGATGAGAGCGAAAAGTTTGGCCACGACTGGTTATCAGCCTGCTGCAAGGCCTGCTCCATGTTACTGCCGCATGCAAAGGTATCTGATCCGCAGAAGGCACAAAGCGGCGTTTTGCTGCTAGATGCGACTTTGTTGCACTCTGATCGGGCGAGAGATGAATTGTGGTGCTGATCAGTTGAGGTGCCTCCTTACTGCTGCTTTGTACTCGATGGAAAGAGCACAAGTGAAACAGCAATTGCCTGAGACTGTAATCGAATCATTGCATGCAGTTTGAGCAGACTGCGGCGCTGTCCCTGCTACACCTTCTTTGAGCAGGCAGGATCCTTCGGCCATCAGTAGTTGTCTGCCAATTTCATCTTTGCCCATAAGAGACTGCACTCACTTTGGCCGTAAAATGAGGCAAATTTAATTTGGCAGGCAGTTTTCCTTGTATGGCAGCAGTCCGAACTATCCGGAATCGGGTATAATGGCTTTTTACAGCAAGACATGAAGACTCAATCGGCGCATCAGCAAGACAAATTGCCATGGTCGTCTTCTGACCGAGCAAGGCAAGCAATATTGTTGTTTGGCTGTGTGCTAGTGTGCTGCCCGAACGACTACAGCTGGTGCTGATGGACACACCATGGTCATTGTCGTCGTTGTCGCGGACGTTTGTTTAATTATCAATTTGGTCTAGCTAGCCAAATAATTAAAGGGAAGGCAATCAATAACTGGACAGAGTATCGAGTTGGACTTGCACTGAGAAGGATACACTGAAAGGCAACTAATTATTGTCCGTCACTACTGCTTCTACTTCTACCACGTTGGCCACTGAGCCAGTTGGAGTTCATTTATTTAAATGGTAGCAATTTCCTTTAAATTGCCTCATCTCTGCTGCTGTTTCTCTCTCACACACAGTCTGTCTCACTGTATGTCTTATATAATATTATTAAATTTGCTCGCTCGTCATGTTTGCCCAACAAAAGACATCGTTTATCTGCTTATCTTAAGTTACAAAGTCATTTATCATATTTAGTCGATTAATTTTGCCCTAAATATAAATTAATAATGGCACTGAGATAAATGCAAACACCGAATTGCAATTGCCATTAGTGCCACTGGCAAACTGCCAGCTAAAGACGCAAAAGAAGAGGCAGTAGGGGTACGAAAGGCGCAAAAGGGCAATCGAGACTGCCGACTTGGAAGTAAAAGATGAAGAAGGGGAAGAACGCAAAAGAAGAAAGCAAAAGAAGAAAGCAAAAGA
>JAALOO010000764.1_pt1 | contig 26804 bp, 19 predicted proteins | sample 7257641 | NCBI WGS metagenome assembly JAALOO01 (sample SAMN14085613, study PRJNA598686) | mite metagenome | biome: ENVO:01001000; feature: ENVO:01001002; material: ENVO:01001226; isolation source: single female mite from University of Michigan culture on fish food culture... ...
ATAGAGAATACATTAGCTCGCCAGAGGCGCTGCGATCGCCCTTTTCTGGCCTTAAGTGAGTGAGCAATCGAAATGCAAAAAGTCTAATTGCCAATGAAATTTTTGTTCGTTGAGGTAGAGAGTGTCCTGCTCTTGATAAATGATGGCTGATTGTCTGAAACTGCCACTGCTGCTGCTCTTGGTGGAAATGCTAGAAGTTTATTTGTTTGTTTGTTCGGATTTTTAAGCAAGTTATGTCATGCCCAGCACATTTACCTGTGTGTGTGTGGTAACTGATGGTGAAAACAATGCTCTTTTGCTTGCTTGCTTGCCTGTTTGCTGTCTGATCACCACCTGATCACCTTCTTCTTCTTCTTCTTCTTCTTCTACATTACATCTTTCATTTTCTAGCGCTTGGTTCTGATTAGCATTACGATGCCAGCCGGCAGAAACTGCTGCTGCTGTTGCTGCCCAACTACGCCCAAATGATGGTTTTTACTTCTGCCACATCTGTTTTGTTCAATTTGTAAAGTGATGCAGCTGAAGTTGCAGTTTCTAGCATCACCATCACCACCACCTGATGAGGCACTTCTTTTTGTTGATGTCGCACTCCAGTGAAACTCCGAGCGAGTCCATTTCTCTTCTCACACCAGCAACCCTTAATCTTCAGCTACTTTTTTTAGTCACCTTGAGAGGGGCGGCAAACGCTTGTTGAGTTGAGTGGAGCTAATTGTACAAAACTCAATGTGAGAGAAAGAAAGGGGAACTTGGTTGATCTTTACTGGAGTAGAGCAAGAGTTACCAACATTAGCAGCAGCAGCAAATGCTCAACTCGTTCAGTCAGTCAGCTGCTCAGTTTTTTGCCACGTTTGAAGGCCAAAAAGGAGTATTAATTAAAGGTGTAGTGTACTCGTGCCTGTCTGCATGTGTGCTGATTGTCTTTTTTAGGTGTTTTTAGTTGCTCTGCACTTTTTGCTTTCTTTCTCTCATTTTCACTAAAATTGCTAGTTTGCGCTTAACTATCTCTTTACTTTTGACACCATTGTGTCGACTCGTAGTGTGAAGAGGCAGCAACAGCAAAAAAGTAGTAAAAAATAAAAATTGTAGAGGTAAAAACTGATATGAAGAGTTACGTGAAAATTTGAGTTATTTCTTTTTTGCAGACAACAGCCCAATAGATAAAGTGATAGATAGATCAAAGTTTAGACTGATTGACGTGTTTGGTATGATCAAATCAAATCAAATCATTCAAGCAGATCAATCAATCGATTTAGATAATTTTCATAATTTATTCTGCTGTCGCTGACTGTTTGCGTTTTCAAGCATATAATATAATTCAGTGTCATTTGAGATGGCAAACATTTCGAACTATGATACATTACTTTTTCTTGCTTGAAAGTGGTATTTCAGTAGTATTGCTCAATGTGAGCAGCATTCCATCAGCTAGTATTGCCCTGGCAGATAGTGATGCTGATTTTCCAGCAGTGGTGGTGCGCATCCCTTCAACCACTCGGCTGATCGATGATCACCTCTTTTTATCGCCCTTTTTTGCTTGCTGAATGCCAATTTTAACCATGCTGGTGCGCATCACTGCGCACACCACTACCACCACCACCTTCACTTGTTGCGGTTAATCACCGGGTTTAGCACTGCCTGCCACTGACTGTTATTGCCAATTTGCCAAAATTAGCCTACAACAAAAAACAGGCGACCTGAATGGGATTGGGATATATCGTCAGCTAGCGTGTGCCTTCTTAGCTGCTGCTGCTCTTTCAATGGACTTTCACTCTCACTAATTAATTGCCGTAGCCGGTGATAGACGACCAAATGAAAGTGCTGGTAGTGGTGACGTTGGTCCTGCCTAATGGTCGCTAATCGACCTGTTGCTCGATGCTTCTTCTGATTGCCCATCACTGACCAGTCGCTGACCTGCAGTCACACAGTTTAACATTTTCAACTTCTTTTCCCCTCTTTTTAGTCTTGAGCACCGCTAATCTCTACACGCGTTAATCAAATCAAATCATCCAAATGTGTTAAACTGCGACTGTTTTGTAGCTTTGTGATGAGATAAAACGAGCACAATTTTCCGCCGCTCTGTACCAAAGGTGATTGTAATCTATTGAGTTCTAATGAAAGTTTAAGATGTGTTCAATGTGATCATCAATTGTGACTGAGACGAATCGAATAAGCAGTGTGTGGATTTGCTCCACTTTGAGCTAGTGAGCAGTGCCTCCCTTTTATGTACTAGTTGACCATTCTCCAAAGAAAGAACATTAAGCATCAAGTCTATATGCCTATAAACGGGCAGATAGATGGCAATTAACAGTCGGCAATTGACTAATTGAAAGTCTCAATTTCAGTTTGTCTGTTTGTCTCCCCGTACACTTTGCAGCTTGTAACTCGTAACTCGAGACTTGCAGCACAGGGTGAGGGCGAATTAATTAGTGCACTACTTACACGTGTGTGAGTGTGGAACAATTAGCGATTAATGGCGTCAAAGGACTACTACTACATCAAACTTGATTTTTCCGTCCCTAACCTTGCTCTGTACAGTAACAACAAAAGCAGATAAACTTTTTTTATACAGCAAACTTTACAGTTTTTGGCAGTGTTTGTGTGGAGAATGATCGATCAGTTTTGAGGCGGCCGAATTGAATAGCCAGCTAGAGATGGCCCAGAATGTGCCAGCAGCATGTCAGAGCAGTTCAGTGCTTGATTGAACTGATTTTGATTGAATGGAACACTAGACTGACTAGTTATCTTTTGCTGTGATACCGATCGTCAATGTGGGCCCATGTGGAACTGAATTTTCCAAAGCATTGCACAAACAGCAAGCAGCAGCAATGGAAAAAGTGCTTTTACAAGACAGTTTCAAGTTGATCATTGTTTTATTGTTTGGGTTGCCGCCTTTTAACTTTTTTTACTTTTTATTTTTTTGTGCTTGTGTGCTCAGCATTATCAAAACTAATCAAAGTGGTTGGGCACACCACTTTTTGGCATCTTTTTGTTGTGGCGCTTTTCATTTGCTCAAGTTTAATTCTTATGACATTGCAAATTGAACTAGTTTACATTTTTAATTACTATTTGTTTTTTAAAAATTTGCAAAATTTTAATCGATTTGCATAGTTGTGTAAATAAACGGTTAAATTTGAATGAGTAGACTGACCTGACTGCGCTAAAAATTGTAACGTAAAAGAAAACGTAAAAATTTACTGATTTTTTGCAGTCCATTGTAACACAAACTTTTTAGTTGTTGTAGCTCAGTTTTAGCAGTAAAAATAATTATGGGCATGATGACCTGCTAATCAAAGTGTAAATTACAACATGTTGCTGAACTACAACAATTTGATCTTTGTTAAGTAATGTTGCAAGAGTGACTTCTATTTACAAAACGTCTTGCTTAGCTAGTCACAGTACTCGATCACCGGTGATGCGCTCTCTCCATTGAACATCTTGCTATGATTATTGGCAATTATTTGCAATTACATCTGTCCATGTGTTTGGTGTTCGATCGATTGATTTTCTTGTTCGTTTATTTTGTGTACAACACACTGCTGTACTGCGTCCGACACGCGGCACTTTATGATGATTATTGTTCCAATACTTACACACACTCACACATGTACAGATTGATAAAGTGAACGACCACTTGTTGCTTCTGCTGCTGCTCATTGATGGTTTTATCTTCACACACTAACACAGACTGTCATCGATTGCTGCTGTTGCAGCTGTGCTCCGACATCCTTTTTGATTACCACCAAAACACAGGTGAAATTGCTTCACTCTCAACAAATGTGTCAATTTTTGTTTAAACTTGCACTTGGCCCTCGTCTGTTTGTTTGTTGACAAATTGATTGTCAAGACTTGACACTGCAAAAAGAAAACTTAAGAAAAAAAGTTAAAGTTGAAAGATTTAAACTAAAGAGAGAATTTAGCAACACTGATTTGCTGTAGTTTTCACTGAACTAATTGGGCTTAATTTTCTGCTCATCTGCTTTTTTTGTTTCTACTGTTTTACTGCCATTGCCAAAGTGTACAACGATTGGCCAGACTATGAGAGAAAAGTGCTACACCGTTTTCCCAATCACTTTCACTGTCTGAGCAAGAGCGGAGAGAGTTGCTCGTGTGTCAGTCGGTCGCAGGTCGCACCGTCAACCTCAACGTGAAGATTTTGTCTGTCTGAGAAAAAAGACGGCAGACTTGTCAAGCCTTTAAATGGCAGCTTTTTAGCCAGCCAGCCAACTAAGCAGTCAGCAGGGGCAAACTGTAACAGCAAAGCCTAATTGACTACGCACAGTCACTTGAGGTGTGCAATTGCCGTGCGAGATGAGAAAATAAAACAATTGGGCGCTCTTCAGACCTCTCAAGGCAGGCAGGCAACCCAGGCAGGCAGGAGTCTATTACCACACCTGGGATGACATTTTAATTGGGTGCCCCTAACTTTACTTCACTTACTTGTTCATTTGTCCCCTACTGTTTGGATAAGTGGTCTTGGTGTGTTCTTGGCGTGTGCGCTGCTCACCTGGTAAGTGATTTCTCACCGACGGTGAGCTGATCGATTGACGGAAGAAAGGACAGAGAACAGAAAGGAGTTAGGGAGTAAAAGGATTGCTTGAATCCCAACAAGTGCCCTTCTTTGTTTTTCTGTTGCAAAACCAACCAAAAGAAAAGAAACAGTAATTTGCCATCCACTTGAGACGCTGCTGGGAGGCTACTGCTGCTGCTGCTGAAAAGTATCACTTTTGAGAAACAAGTGTTGACAGCAACTGATGATCAGCTGAGCAGCTGAGATGATGGCGCCTGATTTTGCCTGCTGCTTACCACTTTGCCAACTAAGGAAAAGTAGCTGCTTTTCTTTTTAGTAGTGATTTGGACTCTTTCTCATTCACTGACAAACTTTCAATTACTTTCATTTTTTCTGGGGCCAAGCTGATGCTATGAGTTGAGTTGCCAAACTCTCTCGCCGTCAACTTCTATTACTATCACTCTCTTACTACAAGATGACAAGTGTTTGTTCAGGGTTTCATCTTGAGACACTCACAAAAGAAACTGTTGCTGCCGTATTGTATTGTAATTGTAGAAGAATTCAAGTGCATGACGACGGCGACAACTAAATCTGAAGAGAGCTGTTTTTTCTTTTGTCTGTGTGCTCGTGTGGATTTGGTGGTGAACACAAGCTTTTACTTTCACTTATTTTCATTCATTACTGTTGTGTGATGGCACTGTGATCAGCAGCACAAGTGGCAACATTTGCGGTCATGTTTGGTGGATTTGTCTCCTTGTTTTGTGCAGACTTCAGCGTCTGACAATTTAGTTATCACAAAAGATTCAGTATCACTGTTAGATCGTTTTTTTGCGCAGCAATTGTTCAGCCAAAATTGTACTACTTTTATTAAATATTTTCGTTCATATCTGTTTTTTTAGACTGTCATCATCAAGTTATCCCTTGTTTAGGTCACATGAAAAAAATGAAAGTGTGCAGTGCGCAAGCTTTCCCTGCCATCATTGTCTGATTAGGCTAATCAGCCGTTAGTAGAAGGTTCATTTTCAGTCCGTTTTCGTGATGCTCACCTGATCACTGATTGCACTGTCACTGACACACACACAGACATTGCCTTGGCAGCAAAAATTGTATCAGTGACGATATAACGAAACAACAAAAAACAAAATTGAAACTCGTGCCACAAGTCAGTAGAGCAGAGGCAGCAGCAGCAGTGTCGATCTGTTTTTGAAAGCATCGGCGACGTTTGTCGATGGCCTCCTAATTAGCAGCAGCAGCAGCAACTGCAACACCAACTGTCAGTTTGTAGCCTCCATTCGTGCCATCGTCAAATTGGTGCTTGTGCAGCTAAAGAGAAATAGAGAGAGTAGTGCCTCGTTGAAGGAGAGCTCACTCTCGTGTCAGTGTCTCTGCGTGTCTACAAATAAAGCTGCTGCTGCTGCTGCTGTTATCACCGTCGCAAACCTGAGATTAGGCGACAACCAACTCTCTTTCTGGAAGCTCAGTGAGCAACAAGTTCACTCGATTAGACGAATGAATGTTTGCTTAGGCAAATTACACCTTCCAGCGGGGCAGTCGTCTTTCAGCTTTGGTCTGTCTGCATCAAAAGACTTTCTCTTTCTTTCTTGCAATGATTGCCACTGCTACTAATAATATTATTGCTGCTGGACAAATCTGTGTTTGTGTGTGTGAGTGTCTTTCAGTGTTGATCACTTTATGCTACTGCTGCCGCCAATGATGACAATGAGGATGTTGAGAGCAAAAAAACGTGAGTTGCTACTGTTCTCTTTCGACACTGAAGAAATTTGAATCACATCCTTTTCTGAAAAGAAATTAAGAAAAAAACTAAAAAAAGTCAGTAAGAAGACAAAAGACACTCAGACAGACACAGTCTTGCTCAGTCAAAGAGCATCGTTTTTGTCGTTTTTGTTGCACATGCTGATGCTGCAGCCGGCACTTGCACTTGAAGAGCGAGTGAGGGAGTGACAAAGAAATATTCTCAAAGGAAAAAGCAGGTATTTGTAAATTTTTAAGTTTTTAATACTTTTTCAACTGCCACTACCACAAATACACCTCAAGTGGTGGAGTGAAAGTATCTGCTAGCAAACTGTAGCACTCGATGAAGTCTCTTCAGCAAAAAAGTTTCTTCGTCTAGCAGTGGCGGCCATCCAGCAACTGCTAACGCCGTAGTAGCTCCACTTAGTTCTTTACTGGCTCTAACTTGGAAAAAAAGAAGCTCAAAGAGATTGGAGAGAAAAGAGAGGAAGAAGAAGGAGAAACGGAGAGACGATAAGCTCTTTCGTCTTGAAGACGGAAAAGAGGAAAAGCAAGAAAGCGCTCGGAGCAACAGCAGCAGTAAGTCAGTCAGTCAGTGGCCGTCCAGCAGTGGACTTGTTTCGAAGCCAGTTTCAGCAGTCTGCCGTTGAATTTCTCTTTTCTTTTCTCAAAGTTCAGTCTTGAGTCTCCGAGTACTTTCTGCTCACTCACTCACTCACCGTTGTACGTTTTCACTTTTACCGGCACTTTTACCTCACCTAGCTGAGCTAAACTGTGAGCACATGTGAGTCACATCGCCGCCACCGCCATCATCATCATCGTCGTCGTCAGTTCAGCTAAGCTCTCAAATTGGCGGCCACCGCATCAACTCTGCACTATTCCATCAAAGGGAAATCTGTGCACTGTAGTGAGCATCTTCACTTTCACTGAATGAAGACGCTGCAACAACAGCAGCAGCAGCAGCAATGAATGACTGACTGCATGAATACCTCGGCCATGTGTCAACACGTCTTTGTGTCTGCTTCGGTGCCCTCTGATGAACATCACCACCATTACCATCATCATCATCATCGTCATTTTCACTGCATATATGTCTACTTTGGGCATTAGCACTGCTGAACACTTGCACTGCCACCACCACCACCAGCATCGTTGTACAATAAAAAAACACTGAGGAAAACAACAACAACAGCAAACTAAGCTAAGACAGCTCAACTTGGAACGCATCTTGTCTTTCAAGTCGGTGTCTGCGTAATAGTGCTCCCCCCGGAGTGTGAGCTCCAAAGTGTTTGTCTGTCTGTCTGTGACAACCCATGTTGGTGGCCATTCACTCTCATCATTTTTGTATTTTTGTACTTTCATCCTCACTGTAGTTGACCTTGTCGTCGCAGCTCAAGCCGGACAACAATTGCACAGCACAGTGTCTAGAAGTCAGTTTGTGAAAATAATTTGTGTTCAATGCATAAGTGCACAAGTACTGCTGCTTCTACATTTGGCACATATTTTAATTAACATCAAAACATCATCTTTGAGCACACTCGTTTGCTTTTTAAAAATTTTTGCTCGTTATCGTTTTTGTTTTATTCTTCATCTGCTCTAGTGTTCCACATGCTGCACTTTACTTTCATCGCTAAATCTCAGACAGACACAATCAGCTTGACGGCACTCTGCTTGCTCGTGGCAACCTGTTGAAGAAGTCAGGAGAAGTGCCGTAAATCAGCCTGTTTGTGTGCCGTTTGCTTGCCAAGCAAATTAATTCCATCGATTTTGTTACATAAATCTGAATCATCTCACTTCTTATCCTGAGCTCTTGGCCACCATCATCTGCCTCTGCATCTACATCGTCTCACTCTCTCCCTTCCTCTTTTTCTTTCTCTTTTTCTACATCGTTCCATCTTTTCTCTTCCTTACTTTTTGAGCTAATCGAGCTAATTGTCACTGTCGCCTTCGTGCTCTCAAACTTAACCTTGGTGGAGCAGCATCAACAGCAGCAAGTGCAACCACGGCAGTCAAAGAAGAAAGATTGAGCTTAGCTGAGCTTAGAAATCACTACTTCTAGTGGCAGCACTAGTTACTAGCAGAAGAAAGTGAAAAGGCTGCACAGCAAGTCAGCCAGCCAGCACAGACTGCCACTTCCACTTCATCGTGCAGCAACACCTCCTCATTGGGCAGCACTGCCGCTGATTGACTTTTGTGTGCCCAGTGCTTTGTACATCTTTTTCATTTCTCCATCACTCATTTTTAGACTGCTCTCTAAACTTGGTGATTGTTTTCAGTTTCAAACAAAGGTGCATTGCATTGATTACATCAAAAGCAGATTGTGTCACTGATCACTACCATCATCACCTCCAAAAGCACCAATCTTTAACCTCTATCCTCTTGTCACCGTCTAATTTGATACTCCACTCAATTTTTTTTACTCAGCCGAAACCAAATCTCGCCAAACGCGTTCTCAATCGCCAGCCATTTAATGTGTGTTTCTTAAAAAAAAATCTTAGAATTTGCAACCTGTGTGCACCTGATTGCATGTTGGCTATGCATCAAGGTGGCTGTGTGCGTGAATTGATGAGGGGCAACGTGGACGACTAGTAGTGCCGGCAATCCAGTCATTCAGTTCAGTCAGTTCACAGTATTAGCAGTGATAGCAGTGCCGCCGTTAACTCTATTAATAGTAGCAAGGTGGTAGCAGCAGAAACAGCAGCAGCAGATGTGCGGCGCCGACGAGAAGACGAAAACGGTGGTCTGAGATGCATGTTTAGCTTTGGCAGCAGCAGAAGCAAATCTTTGACACGATACGACGACCACCATCTCAGCACCATCTCAACAGCATTGCCGGCACCACCACCGTCTTTGCTGCTGCTGCTGCACTTGACAGCTAGTTTGATGATCATTTGCACCACCGTCCGCCGAATCTCTCTCTCCCCTTCTCATATGTTCCCACCGTGTATTGACATTTAAATAACCGACCTCGTCTGTTTCTCTCTATCTTTGACACTGTGCATCAGTGAACAGTCGTCATCGTTGTTGTTGTTGTTATTTGTGCCTACCTTTTCCTTCGATTGCTGCCTCCGATGCCGACGCCGACGCCGTTGCTACTTTGGTAGTCACTAATTTGACAGAGGAAACCGAAAACGAGAGACCACCTGTTAGATGAGAAGATCTTCTTCTTTTTTTCTTCTTCATCTTTCTCTCCCCTTTTTGGGCAGTTGTCACTTTCTGCTCAAGTTGTCAGCACCTGTGATGTTTGTGTGTGCTCGCACTGAGATAAGATGGCACTAGGCAGCCAAAAGTACTACTTCTTCTTTTACTGGTTGCTGTCAGCGTCAAAATGGCATTTCAAGCGTGATTGAGAAAGAGAGAAGTGTATCTTTTTCATCTGTGCCTTTTTCTTGTTTTGTTTTGTGCTACTGTGACATCAACCTTGCTACTACATCAGCGGCTTTTCACTGTGTCATCGACCCATAAAATATGGTCGCCCGTGTTTTATGTGGCGTTGGTCCACTACCATCATCATCTTTACCCTCATCATCATCATCACCATTATCATCATCTTTATCACCACCACTACCTTCATTATCTTCTCAGCGTCACAGGAGATCTGCAAACATCATCACCATCACCATCACCACCAAATCCAAAACCACCGCCAACTCCACCACCAGCCAAATGTTGCTGCCAAGGACGTTCGTCACATCAGCGAGGAATATTCCTCCTCCTCCACGTGCTGTTTTGCAGTGCAGTGCAAACGACGACGACGATGATGACGACAACACCAAATTGGGCTTCTCTGGCCGAGTACGACGCCAGTGTCGTCCGCTTTTGTCACCACCTCAACTAAGACCACCACTACTACCACTGCATATCATTTTGATCGTCCTTACTTTACTGCCAAATTTGCTTGTGCCTTTTTCAAGTAAGTAGTTTTTTTTCTTTTTGTTTCAGTTTACAACAAAGCCTCAACTGCAGCTTCAGATGTTAGTTAGTATTCCAAAAATCAAACTTGTGAAACTAAATGCCGTCCTATGTTGGCACTGTCACACCACACAAATCTGTTTGTCACTTCACTAATTTGCCTGTTTAATGGCCGTTAAAGTGGCTGTAATTGGTGTTTAGCAAAGCAGACTGAAAACTTGAGAGAGGAGACACTGTTGCACTACAAAGATGACGAGTGTCAGTGTCAACTGTTGAATGTTTGTGTTTCAGTGCTGACGGAGTCAGTTACACTTGGCAGTCACAGTAACTTCTTCTTCTTCTTTTTCTTCAGTCATGACCTAAAGTTGCCGGTGCTCTCTCACTGAATGTGTCTGTCTGTCTGTTGGTGCTGCCAATTCGAGTGAGAGTCAATTAAATGCTTCAGCTTCTGTTGTTGGTGCTGCTGCCTGTGTTCAATTGAGCAATAAATGAGGCAGCTTCACAACAACCAACCAGCTTTGCCGACAACAGCTGTACTTTAAAGCACATTTTAAGCCGCCGACAGCAGTGATCTGTGTGGACGCTTGTGAGCTATCAATTGCTTTCATCTTTCACCAGGTGCTTTTCAACCCTCATTGAGCAGCAGAGAAGAAGAGCTACTTTCTCAATTGGTGCCTTCTCGTGCCAACTGTCACCGACGCCGCCACCGCTTCTAAAAGACCGGCCATTGTGCGTGCGGATGATTTGTGACATTTTTTTGATCTGTTAAAAAGCTGTTGAAGAAGAGGAATGTTTTTGTTTGAAGGGGAAACGAGGTGATAGATCAATGATCAGCAAAGGTCAACACAGCACAGGTGGTGGCAACACCTAATAGAGTTTGTCAGCTTTTTTGGTGCTCACAGTGACTGCTTTTTCTTTACTGTAGATCAGATCAGCCGTCACTAATAGCCTAAAACCGAACACTTTTCGGTTTTAAAAAAGCGGCACAATTTTTGACAACAGTAGAGAACTGGTGGTAAAATCTCTAGTGGTTCAACGCTGAAAACTTCCAATCTTTATGACTACTGCCAGCTGGCCTCCTTTTGGCTCTTTTTACTCTCTTTTGTCGCCGTTTTTCACTTTTTTACTCACACACTCACAAGTGCCGAGCGTCATGTGCTCACTTATGATCTCACCAACAGTTGCCTGCTCACTGACTGACTAGCTAACTGACTGACGCTGAAATTGGCTCCTATTTGACTGCTAATTAGTCTTCGCTCGATGCTCGAGTAATCAAATTAGCTACGGGTAAATTTAAACGGGGGAAAGGTTAGGTAAGACTGGAGTGCCGTCGTTGCTGTAACAGGCCGGGCAACACCGGGCGCTCACCGGGCGATTACCATAGCTCGGGCCGCGTGTCTGCCGCTGTGTTCTGATTGCACTCATTATCGCCACTATTAGCTGTAATGTTGCTGCTGCTGTCCATTTCTGGCTCGCCTCGGCTACACCTGCCGTCACCTGGGCTGGTTGTTTGCTTTATCAGTTGCTGTGTACTGGTGGTGAATAGTCGTGCAAAGTCGAAAAATACCATGCACTTGCTTGTTGTGCTCATTTTTTTCCGTTTTATTTTCTTGATCGAGGTAGTGCCGATTTAAATAGTGTACATGAGTGTGCTTCAATTAAAATACAAATTCAGCCAGTGCGGCCTACTTTTTCGAACAAAGCAGTAACAACAACAACAAAAGAGTTAGAATCAATCGGTTAGTGAGATGAAACTCATCAATGAAAAATGAGCCGGCAAGTTTAAAACAGCTGAAGCAATTAGATGGATACATTTAATTACAATCAATACCGGTCAAATGTTTAATTAAACAATAGGCAGTGCCAATTTACTTGTTTGCTTGTTTATCTGTTTCGCCCACTACTTTACCTGCACAATAGCACAGTTTAAGTTTTAAAAATGATTAGTCTTTGTGACAATGCGGTAAACAAGAAATCTGAAAAAAAGGAAAAACGGTCAAGAGGAAGAAGAAGCAGCGAAAGTTAGTGCTCAATTGCATATTAGTCGGGCAGGGCAGAAACAGGAAATTCATTTGCTGTTTGCTATGACCAGCTGAAACTAATTGAAAAAGGCTAAGCAATGCATCTATTCTGTTCTGTACTGTTTGCTGTGTGCTCACATATTTGTCGATAATCTATTCTGCGGTGAAATGCATAAGTGAACTGGCACAGTTGACGGACAGGCGTGCAGGAAGCGCAGAAAAAAATTGAGGATGCTCAACAAGAGGGAAAAGTGCAGCAAATGCAGCCCTCACCTGAGGAATTGTTCAGCGGTTGTTTGTTTGTGCGGGAAGAGCAGCAGCAGCACCCATAGAGTGAAAACTCAACTTTGCCCGTTTGGTCACGCTCCCCACTCTTCACTGAGGCTACGGAAAATCAGAGCACAGACACTACCACAACAAACAACCTGGGCCACCGCTAAAGTAAACTGCCTGGCTCCATGGCTTCATTCAGTAAATTGCCGGTGCATGCAAATGTATGCACTGCTCAGTGAAAAAAGTGTCCTCACTATTCAGTGCGTGCAATTGCACCAAAGTCTGCTGACACCGCACACACCGCTGGAAGCGATGCAAGTCTTCTTCTTCTTTTGTTGTGCAAGATCTCGGAAAAGACTTTTTCTTGGAAATGGAAAGGCGATGCCGATGGCGCCGCTCTCTTTTCCCATCTATACCGGCAACACCACTAACACCGCCAATCACTGCCGCCGCCGCTCGTCCGCCTTTGTTCGGTGCACTGCACGACTTTCCGATCTTTGACAATACCGACAACACCGACGACGACGACAACAACTTCAAAGACGAGGACTTTGACGTAAATTTGGTTTCACTTCACTTTTACAGAGTGTGGCTTTTCCTTTTCATGATGTGCTCAGATTTCACTTTTAGTTTCACTTTCAGCCTTTAGGTTGTTTTCCTTTCTTTTCTTCTTTTGTGTAAATATTGTGGTAAACGCGTGCAGTGTTGTTGTCGCTGTCCTGTTCTGTCCATCGCTCGTGAGCATCTCACCTTCTTTCTCGCTTCCATTGCTTTCCTTTTCACCGATCGCACTGCTATTCAACTCAGACTTTTTCTGCTGTAAAATTACTTTTTGACCGGCAAATATTGCAAAGCAATGAACGGTAATTACATCCACAATAGACTAGCTCAGTTCGTCTAGACTTTCTGGACTGTCTGTCTGTCTGTTGTGTGTATCAGTGTATTCAGCCAATAATCAACACAACATCAAAAGTCGTCGATTTCAATCCTTTTTTTGTGGTGATGGTAGTGGTGGTGGTGATGATGATGGAGGTAAGTTCATCAGACTAACCTCCTTGGACTGTCGCATTTTCCACCACCACCGCAGCCACCACCCAAAGGTGCCATTATCGTCTGCAGCAGCAGTGGCAGCATTGTGTGCCCTCTCTCTTTCTCTGTGGCTGGCAACTTTGTGCCCGGTAATTGTGCAATAGTAGGTAGCAGCAGCAGCGGTGTACAGTTGCATACAGGTATTTATTTTTAGGTGCCGATCGGCACAAAATATATCGCCGCTGTGCATATGCAAATTGCGGCGATCTTCACTTCTTCTTCTCCGTTTTCTTGTGAGACGCTCCTTTGAGCACACTGACAACCGGTGCCTACTTTTCTTTTTCTTCTTGCACCAAGTCGGCAGCTGGTCGGTGTCTTTCTTGTGTTGTGTCTTGGCGGTAGTATCTTAGGGTTAAGTTAGTGCTGCTGTCCTACAAACACACTAGTCACACACTGACCACCAGCACAGCTGGAGGGGGAGGAAAGTGAGTAGAGTAAAGTAACAAACTGACTTCTTTCTTTTCCAAAGATTGAGAGCTCACTTTTTTTGGTTTCCTCGGTCTGTCAGCCAGTCTAACATTTTTTCTACTTTGTTTGGTCTTCTTTGTGCTGCAGTAGAGCTACCACTACCACTTCTTCAATGTCGTATTTTCACACGGCAGTTGGGCGTGCAGTTTTGAGGCAGGGGCAGCAACATCACGGTCTATTAATACGGTCTAATTGGATTAGATGAAGAGCAGTGAGGGCTGTGTGTGTGCCATTTTGCGGTAATTAGCGGACACTGCACACTGTCCGGATTTCCTTCCCTGCCTGCCCCTCCGTAGTCATTAGCATAAGTTTGGCCTTCAGAGTTGTGCCACTTGTGTGGCTCTGGTGGAAGGATTCACTCGACTCGATCAATTGAATAGGGTTCGATAGGTGGTAATGGTAGTGCTAGTGATAGTGCTGCTGCTGCTGTTGTTAAAGAAGATGATGGTGGTCTTCACTTTTTGAAAAAATCAAATGTGTGAGTGAATGCGCACGCCAGTCAGTCAGGCGCATTAATATTAATGCTCACAACTTTGCAACGGCAGCAGCAGCATAACATTTGTGTTGCTGCGACCGCTTGCGACGTTTGCTAAGTTGAATTTCAATGAGATCGATCGATTGACTCGCGATTGTCGATTCGATGTCTATAATTGAAACATCAGCGTTTCTCTCTTTTTGTTATTTCAGTTTAGGAAAAGTTAGTCACTGCAAAACTGAGGTTTTGGTCGTGCAAAAGGAGTTTTGTTGAGTTGTTCACCCAATCAGCAAACACGCAACTACGACTAAAAAAAAGATTACGAGTTGTGTTTTAATTTAGTGGTCAGATCGCAGCTGGACTTTGTTGCAAAAAAGAGGCATGGAGGCAGCTTTATTTTGGACGTTTTTAGATTTGCTTCATCAAATCAGCGGCAAGAAACTTGTAATGTGGGAACGTAGATTTAGTGATGAAGTCTTAGTGATAACCTCGTCATAAAACTCAAAAACTTGAGGGTGAAACTGTACTAATGAAAACTGTCACAGCTCGTTTTTGTTTGTTTGCTTGCAGTTGCTAGACTGATTAATTGAGTAATTGAAGTGCACGACTGACCATCACCACCGCCACTATCAGCACACTAGGCAGACCACTGACTAGATCATCTTCCACTTTGCCCAAGATTTTGTCCAGTGCTCTGTATGACAAGCTTAGTATGATTTGTCTGTACGCCAACGTACACGTAAAGTGTTTTATCTTGTGTCGCCACAGTCTGCGACTCGACTTCATATGCAAATCTGTTTGTGTTTGTGTGCTTTGCTGTGCCGTACACATCGTCTCAAAGATGCTTGGCACGCAGCAACTGCGACAAGGGCGACATAGTCACCTTGTCACTGCACAGGTCAAAGGCGGCAGAGACGACGGCGGCGGCGGCACGATCTGCAGCTTAGCCGACGTACCGACATAACTCACCTGTCTGTTTTGTACAGCACAAATCAGAAAAGTTTTTGGCTTTTTGATCAGTCATTTTGTTGTTCATTTCTCTTTCACCTCTTTCCACTCTCCTCCTCTTTTTCCTCCTTCTCCACCTCTGTTTGTGCATGTTTACTTAAAATCAGCAACGACAAATAAACAGCTGTGCTGTTGTGGCTGCTGCTGCTGCGACAAATTTGTCGTACAGCGCCCAGGGAACGGCGGTGACGATGATGATGATGGTGCTGGCATAGATCTGCTCGGTGATAATCGCCGCCGCCGACTTGTCGTCTGAACGGACGGCCGGTGTCACTTGACTGCCACACTGCTGCTGCACTAGCACTTGATCCACTCGATGACAGTGCCACTGATACTTTTCAGTCAGCGTTTTTCTCTTACCTGTTTTGACATCAATCAAATCGAGCAGCAGTTACTGAGAGAGCAGTGACTGGAAATACAGAAGGTGAGAGAAAGGGCAATATTGAACATGTATGTGTGTGTGTGTGTTTAAATGTTTGTTGCCATGATCTAGACCATGATCTCTGATGTTTTTGGAGTTGTGAAAATTGTGTGTTATAATCTTCGGTGCAGTGCTGCTTGTGAATGTGTTTTTTCCGCCAATTTCCTCTTTTTTCTGTCGCAAATTGAGCTGCCCCCGAATTGAGCAAACACACACACACACTCACACACATTTACTCTGCCAACTGTTGTTCAGTGTTGCACACTGACACTTGTTGATCACAGGCACTTGCACTTGCACTGTACATCTCAGCAGTAACGAGTGCAATGCGCTTTGACAGTAGTGCCCTGCACTTCTCTGTGATCGTGCACAACCGGCGGATTTTTCTGTCTGTTTTTTCCTCCCGTAATCGGCTTCTCCGATCAGTGTGGGTGTAGGGAAAGAAGTTGAACTAGTACTACGGCTACGACAGTACTACTCCTAGCGTCTGCCAAATGGATCACTTAATATTATTATTATTGTTGCATTGAGGCAAATCTTGATGCGGACGCTGATGAGGAGACTCAATTGTGCGGCTGCTGTTGCTGCCTGGACACTGTTCTTGTTCTCGTTGTTGTAGCTGCCTTCTTTCTGCAATTACGTAGGCTAAGTTTAGGAAGTTGCTAGCGTTTCTTTCTACTCTTGTACTACTGTTACTGCTGCTGCTACCTGTTAACCCTTATTGATCGCTATCGAGCAATGGCCGCTTTCCGCTTATTTAGATCGAGCTTTGAGCTCTCGCTTTTTGCTGTGCACTGCCGCCGACTGTCGATTTTTTGCTCATGCTTCGGTTATTCGGCACGACTACTCACTTTTGGACAAAAGTGGATTGAGATTTTTTAAATGGACTGGCAAATGATAATGAAGTTAAATGCTAATGTTGTCACACTTCTCAGTCTAGTCAAAAGTGTTTATGGTTTTGCATGTGCACCGCAAAAAAAGTTTGTCGCACTCAACTCGGGTGATTCCGTTTTCTTGACCAAATTTTAATTTTTGCTTAGATTTAAACATAATTAGTTCGAACTGCTTAATTTTTTCCAATAAAAAACTTTCTCAGTTAGAAAAAGATTGCTCGAACGATTGGCAATAATAAAAATGTGCTAAAATGAGATGCAACAATTTTGGCATAGTAGCGTATCTTCTCTGTTCTGTTCATTTTATCAACAAACATTTACAACCCCAGTTCAGACAATGAACACTGGTGAATTGGCCCACTGATTAATGACTCTTCTCAGCTATAGATTTAGCACACAAGCACACTATTGCACTACTACACCTAGTAAAGTACACAACGCAGTCTGTAACTGGTCATTTGCATATTGCTCGGCCATTGTTTCAAACTGGCCCACTAGATTCGGTAGTGCAACGGCAACTGCCATTAATCACCGGTAATATATTTGCTTTAAATTAATTTACTTCACTGCACAAAAATTCTGCAGCAAAAATAGCAACCACTTTGCGGTTGCAGTGTGCACTGTGGTGTTGATGGTGTACAAGCTGAAAAAAGTCTATTAATCTCCATTTGCACACTTGGCTGTGTCAGTGGATGCGGCTACTATGGCTGTTTTAATTTACTGGGCCACTTTTTTCTGCTCTAGCACTCTACTTATTATTATTATTTAGCACTTTTTGCCGACTTTGCCCAGCGCGTGCATATTTTCAGATGAACATTTGCATCGTGCTGTTCTGCTGTTCTGCATGTATAAATATACATGTATAAATACACCTTCAACTTTCTTTAGCTTTTTTATCCAGACAGCACACACACACTCAGAGACTGTTCATTATCACTGCAATCAGATGCATGTGCAAATGGGCAGCAGTGGTAGCGGCGGCAATCATAAGCCAAACAACAAAAAGTATGCTAAAACTGAAACAAGAAAAAGATAGCCATCCCAGTGCCGCCCTTCTTTGCCCCTCACTGGCTAAATGAGGGGAGAGAGAAAGAGAGCACAAATCGGTGCCCGATAAATGCAAAACAGTATCAGTAATGACCAAATGAGTGAAAAGGTTTAGAATTAGTACTGATTAGTAGTGAGCACCTCCACCACCTCCTCTACCTCTGCACAAAAGTTGAAATGATTAATGCAATGGTTTAATTGCTTAATAAACACTCTTTTCACTTCAATTTTTGTTTTTGTTTGTAAAATGTATTAGTTCAGCATTTTTGTTGCATTCAATCAAATAAGCGTCCTTTGACTTGAATTGTCATAACATTTGTACAATTCACCTCTTTTTTTGTGCTAAAAAATGCTGCTATGACATTGATACTGCTGCTGCTACATCAAAATGTTCATTTTTTTTGTTGCTGCAATTGTAATAGATTGCCCTCTCATTTGTCATTTGTTTGTATGTTCGCTTTTTTAGAGTATCAGCTCCTCTGCCTAGGAACGATGCTTCAGGTGACCTTCCCGGGTAGGTGCACCACTCAGCGTTTCTCACACTTCGCATCATTGGCTTGCTTCACCTTGTTCTGTTGTTCTGTCCCGGTGACTCATTTTCACAAGCTATTTACTTGATTTGCTTGCACTGAAATCTGACACTTCTGTCTGGTTACTTCAGTGCTGTTGCTGCTGCTGCAGTTTTCACTTGGGGCCAAACTTCAAAAGCGGCAGCACAAACACAGCGAAAAACTGCTGTCTGCATCGGCAATTTTGCCGGAGCAGCTCTCTCAATTGAGTTTATCTGAACCTCGCACAGGTGTAATTGGCCGGTCATTTGTACAAGTTTTTCTGAACACAGGTTGAGAGGCGATTGTTTTTTGCCGCCGCTGCTGTTGCTGCCAAATTGGCTACTGACACCACTGTCACTACTATTTGATCCTATGTGCAGAAAGGGCACACACTCACACACCTCAGTGCAATCATCATTTTCTCCCCTTTTGTTGTTCTTATTTTCTTGATGTGAATTCGTCTGTGAGCAGCAGCAGCAGCAGTTGCAACAGTTGTTGACTGCATCAGCAACAGTCAAATAGTGTTTGATTCACTGCACTACTAGCCCCTTGATCGACAACGCTAATTGTTTTTTTGTTGGACAATAATCGGTTTTTTAAATGCTGGAAAGTGCGGCTGAAAAGTGCAGGTTAGCGCAGTTTTGAGTATCACGCTTCAAGTTAAAGTACACTTTTAACACCTTTCTCCCTTTTCTCGTCTAATCGACTAAAAGAGAAACTATTTGAGCTTCTACATTTTTATCTATTAACGGTTCCGGTCTTCTGCTAGCATGGTGATGATAAACTGTTAATTAATTAAATAGTCCCACTCCAACTTTCACTTCCCCAAATGAACAGCACACGATCGTTTTGAGACTTTTTTTCTGACTGTTTTCTTCTATTGAGCTGACCCATTGTCACTCGCACATTATTCAACGCCGGGCAGGCTAGAGTTTACCTATCCCAGCTTGTTGGAAAAATCACTCACAAAAAAGAAGAAAAAAGGTAGTAATGATGATAATGTTATTCAACCAGCTCAACATGGTAACCTACTTTTCCGCTGTAAATCATCGGCCCGTTAGTATTAGTTAGCCGGCCGCCCGGCACACGGCCAACAACGGCTGATGATACCGCCGTCGCCGCCAGCAGGCTTGACCATTTGTCTCGAGTGTTATTTTGTTTTCCCCACAAAACACTGTTGTTGTAGTTGTAGTTGCGGTTGTGCCCAGTGGTTTTCCATTACCAGATAGATTACGGTGACTGAGTCTGATCACAGCAACAGCAGCAACAGCAGCGGTCCTCGCCATTAATTGGCACCTTTCAGCAGGCGATTAGGATTAGCATCTTTGCTGTGTGTTGATGATTTCTTGCGCGCGTTTCCCTTCCCATCCCTTCTTTTCTTTATTTTTATACATCGCCAGCCTTTTTGCTAACCTTTAAAACTCTTTCAGCACTCCCGCCGAGCCCCAGTACTCTCACTGCTATCTTTTCATCACCACCGCCGCCGCTGCATCCGTACTCAATCTGCCCTTTATTGATTTCATTGAAATGTCTCTTAACATCACGATGGCAAATGTAACCGTAACATCAAGAGCACACACTTTAATGTTTTGGAAGTTGGAGGAGCAGCTTGTAAAATCATCGCACACACACACTGATGAGCGTGTTAATTAATTTAGTTAGCACGTAGCGAGAGTGCACTCTCTTTATGAGTGGCCATTATCTCCCTCTCTCTTGGTTGCCCCTTGATTTATATGATTTTATGTGTTGTTTAGATGTTTTGATGGTGCGGCGGCTGCTGCTGCTTACTGCCGCATCCCAAACTAAACAGCACTTTAGAGCTGGAGCAAGTGTTTTTTGTGAATTATTTCTCTCTCTACATGTTTTTTTTCATTTAGCACAAGTGAAGTTGTAGAAGTAATAGTAGTCGTTGTAGTTTTTTTCATTTCCATACTCATTTGATATTCCACCCGGCGGTATTTTTGTTGCTTATTTTGTGTTCTTTTTCATTACTTTGTTTTTTCCGTTTCTTTCTCTCAGTTAGATATCATAGTGCTGAAGATGACTTTCTTTTCTTTCACCTTTATCACTGATTTAAGAGTTTAAGTGAGATAGTGAGCTTGCTTTGATTTGTCAGCTCTTTTTCTCTGTTATTTTTTATTACATGCAGGCAAAATGCAAATTGATTTGCTTCAGTCCCTCTTTTTTTGAAAAACAAAAAAGATGTGCGCCCGTGCCACCGGCGACATTGTTTGTACACACACACACACAGTTTCAGTGCCCGGTGATATAACTGCAACTGACAAGGTTGTTGTACATTGGTGAATGGCAAATTGGTTGCCTCAACACAACGAGAAGATTACAACAGAGTGTCTTCTTTTTTCTTTATTTTACTGTGAAGACCACTACTACCACCGGCTATCCCGTGGGCACTAGTTGGTAGTCAGCACTCGGATCACAGTTGGTCACTGAAGTACATCATCATCATCATTATTATTTTTTCTTCTTCTTCATCTTCACCAACACTTTTTGCCTACCTCACTTGCATTCATGGCCACAACTCGCTCACTTGTTCACTCGGCTCACTGAGCACACCCTAGAAAGGCATTTCATCTTTTGAATGCTAATTCAGCAGCTATCAGCTAAACCTAAGCATCATCGGAACTGTAATCGCGATCAGGACAGCTGCTCTATGTTACAAGTTTTGCCTAATGCCGTGATTGAGGGTTCACTGCTTTAATTGTTTTTAGGTGTCTATTTTGCAGCTTGCACACCACTGACACACTGACCACTGCAGTTAGTGATCGGTTGCAGCACCAGTCTTCTAAGTGCCACTTGCGTAAAACGATTAGCCGATTTTTCTACTTTGTTATTCTTTATTTTGAAATCGATTTATTTGGTTTTTACAGTGTTTTCTTTGCCAATCTTCTGCATTATGAGTGAATTGTAGTGTTAATCGATTTCATGCGCTGTTTTAGTTGTTGTTGTTGTTAATCCTGATCGCAATTGTTGCTAATGTTTAGCAGATGAGCAGCAGTAGGCACCTGTGCACTGACGTTCACTAATTTTTCAGCATTCAACGTGTTTAGTGCATCACTGAAATGCAGTTAAATCTCATTAAAACGCATCACCTTCTCGTTTGAAAAATTGCAACAGGTAACAAACACACATCACCTCATATCCGCGGTAGATCAATCACACAGCACTAGCACTAGCGCCCATTGCTGCACCACTTGACGTCGTCGTCATGTTGATGTGTGTTGATTGAAATGAAATGAACAAAAAGTAGACACAAAATAGCCCTAAAATCAAGTTCGTTTTCAGCCTATGCAAGTGTCTGTGTCAGCACGTAACAATCGGCGTGTCATTATCGCTCTACTTTACGTTCACACGACTTTCGGGTGTTCTTGTTGTTGTTGGGAGAGAGAAAAACAAATTGTTTTCACTGAATGCGGACACTACTAGCTACTACTAATTCGGCAATTGATTTGAGTGTACTGAGCACTGATGATCAAGTGAAAGAAAGTGCAAGTGTCAGCGTCAGTGTTTTCCAGGTGCTGCTGTTGTTGATTCACGAGAGTGAAAGAAAAACGAGAAAGGCGATCTCACAAAATCACGGCCAGAGTTCACGACTGAAATTTTCAGCTAGCTTGCACCAAATTCTTCAACTCCAAATGTCTTTTTTTGTTAATATGATTACTCTGCTGCTGCTGCTGTTTCATCAAGATTGTGAGAAACACTGTCAACAATTTAAGACTGTCTGTGTTTGCTTGAGAACCAATTTGCTGCTGCCACTTTAGTGCCGCTAAAGTAATGGTCGTTTTCAGCCACTTCCACTCAACAACAACTACAGCGACAAAATTGGGTGTAATGAGACGCAATTTAGATTAATTAATTTACAACGAGAACGAAGATGATCTGTGTTTTCAGTGCTCTAATAGATCATTTGCAAGTGGATAAACGCATCGTTGATGTAGGTGGAACTCCACCTGTTGCCGTTGTCTTCTTCAGTTGACTTAATTGTTCAATGACAAACAGAAGCACCAGCTAACAAGTGTGACTATCTGATGACAGCACAAACAGTGTCTAACTGCTTACAACATTCAGAGCCTTTTGTTTCTCGACCTTGCACGTCGTTTTCTAGGACGTCTTTGTGTACATTATCCCATTTACTAATTACAGGCCTTTCTAAATGCTAAACTGCCTTTACAAAAAGAGCATTTTAGTTTTCTTTTCACTTTAGTGGTGCACTTTTTTCACTCACAGCACTGCCTTCTTCAAAGTCAAGTGTGCTCAGTGTCAGTGAGTTCCAATTCAGTCAGTTTTTTCACTCATTTTTCAGGCCACACACACACTGACACTAACTTTAGCAATGGCAATAGTTGTATCCAGCAAGTCAAACCGTTTTTAATGATTATAATTATTTGGCCACACTTTCACATTTTAGAGTTCCCTTGTTAGCAGTGCCTCAAACTGAAGACAATACAGAAATTTCAAACTTAGTAATCATAGACTGAAGAAAGGGGATCAGCACTGACTTCAGTGTCACTCTACTGTTTTGGTTGTGGATTACAGGACACACCGATTCATCGCCCAATTACCTTCAGATGTCTTCACTGTTGTTGCACTAGTTATTTAGTTATTTTGATTTTTTCAATTGTCGTCATGATTGTCGGTGATGTGTCCCCCCAAATAGAAGCACTTTTTTAACTCCGCTCAAAACCGTTTATTGTTTATTGAATAGTGCAAATGTATTGGCATTTTTGTTGCAGTGCCCACCTAGACGGTCACATCTTAGCAATGATACAAAAAATTGTGCGAAAAATTAAGCTGCTGAACTATTTGCTTAGCGTTGTAAGAAAACTGGACTGTCAGCCTTGAACTGTCATCACGCACACTTGATCGGTATTTGTTTGTTTGTCTGTTTGTTTGTTTGTTTGCACCACACACTTCATGTCAGGTAATGACATTCATCGACTCAGTAAGTGGCCACTTTCTCTCCTCTTTCTCAGTTGGCAATACACTTATTCTCCAATCTCGTAGTCTCTATGGAGGTAATTACTTCGTTATTTCGTTCACCGTGTGATGCCTGATGCCAGGTGATGTCTGTTTGTCTGTCTGTTTGTGAGTGTGTGTGTCAGTGAGAAAGTGACTCTACCGGTTGTGGTGCTTTGCTCTTCTCTCACTAAAAAAGCTCTCACTTTCGCTCTGCTTGATTGATCGCCAAACGAGCTGCCAATTACAGAGTCGATTGAATCAAAAGGTCTTCATCAGGACAGTTGATGCGGCGGTGTCAGCAGCTGTAATGTTGATGCTGATGCTGGTGGTGGTATGGTTTTGATGCAAATTGAAAAGGAAACTAAAAGTTCAAATTTTAGTCAACATTCGTACTCAGTGTGCCTACTGAAGCACACCAAACTTTGTTTTAGCTTTAGTGGCACCTGTCAATCACCGTGCTCAGCCACCTAAGAATGTTCCTGTAGACTCTGAGCTTAGATAATCTCATTTTGAATTTTTGCAACCTTGATCTACATTTTTTATGATTAGGGGGATTTTCTAGATTGAAAGATGAGGGAAACTGCACGAACTGAACTATTATTGTGGTTGATAAATTAGATTTTTGAACAATTGACTGATGCCCTCTTGTTGTGAACAAATTGAATCATTTTCTGATGAAATGTGATGATATGTAAATGGCAATAGATCATCAGCATCATCAGCAACTTTTAAACACATTGAGCATCTTTCATTGGTGAGACACACACAAAGCCGATCAGTGTACTTCTTTTAGCATGTGATAACTTTTTCGTTAGCGTGACGATCACGCACACACACTTTACTCATTGACATAGAGACACCTGTTTCACTGACTGCGATGTCTATATTGAGCACCATCGACATTTGTGCTCTATTTGCACCGCCTTCACTCAATCGATGCCTTCTGTTTGGTGATGCTGAAAAACAGAGTCAGAGATGATAGTTCCATCTCACATGCACTAGTATCGACTACCTGCTAATGATCACCTTCCTCTTTTTCCTCCCTACCAGATCTCGCAGTGCACTGCGACCCGCTGCCCTCACTGACCTCATCATCATCACCCTCATCACCTTCTTCATCATCTTCATCACCTCAATCATCAGCAGCAGCACCTTCTTTAGTATCGGCGACAGCAGCAGCTCTATCAGCACCACCGCCATCAGCGGCTGCCCTGTACGCCGCATCCTCAGTCAACTTTCGCTGTCCGGAGCAGTTTGGCTACTACGCCGACGAGTACAACTGTTCCAAGTACTTTGTGTGCGTCTTTGGCGAGGCGCTTCATGAGAGCTGCACCGGCGGTCTCCGCTTCTCCAGCGAGCTGCAGACCTGCGACTGGCCGCGAAATGTCGTTTGTCCGTCAGAAGGTAAGCAGCAGCAAATCTTTTTGGTGTTTACCAAGTGTTTACAAGTCCAAGGACAACAAAAGTGGACATTAGCTCAGTTCTCATGCATGCACGCACTCGATCACACACACTTTCATCACCTAATGCGTTGAGAGAATTTATAATTAGCCTCTGCTGCACTAGGCGCGCAGTAAAAGAGAAAAAAGAAAAGAAAAAGAAAGATTAGATCGATTAAAAGCCCTGCAGCAAAGGCGTGCGGTATCAAAGAGAGTGTGGCTGAAACTGAACTGAGCTAATGTTACTCTATTGCTGCAGTCTGTGCCAAGTATTTAGCTAAGCCTTTTCTCGGGCTGGACCAGCCCTGTACTGTCTCACTGCAGCCAGCCAGCCAGACTGCCAGTTACGTGTTTATTCCAATTATCTAATAGGCAATCTCTTTGTCCCTACCTCTTTGCGTACCCACACACACATACACATACACAGTCTCTTGCACTCAATTTGCTTCTGCTTTTGCTGTCAATTTCAATAGGCGGCAGACAATTGTTGGCTGTTTCTCTCTTTCATTTTGTTCTTGTTGCTAGGCTGAACCTCTCTCTCTGTTTTCTCTTGCTTTTGCCTTCTTTGGCGTATGATTAATCGTCGCCGGCGAAGGCGCTCACTTATCAATTATGCAGACAAATTAATCAACCGGCAAATAGTGGTAATAATGGTGATCGAAGTAGTCTGCCTAAGTCAGGACTGATTAGGACAGCAGCAGCAGCAGCATCAATACACACATTGCCAGTAGCCAGTAGTACTGAGCACCTGAAGAACACACAAACCGACAGTCTGAGACAAATGCTGCAAATTTCCTGACTCAATGTCTGTCTTAATGTATCATTCACTAAGTAGTGCACACTGATTGCACTTGGTTTTTTGTTTTTTTTTCAGCGGAAAAAAATTGTAACTTAAGAACCACCTGAGAAAAAGCACACGTTACCTCACTCTTGACTTTTTTGCCCTTTTGTTTTGGCAAAAGTACTTGCTTGTGCTAAGTACCTGCGGCAACTTTTTACTTATTTTAATGGGCTCGGTTTCAGTCTTAACTGACAAAGTCGTCCTTCCTTGGTACTCAATGTCGATCAAGTGCGCATTAGAGGCTCAAGTGCAGCGGCTTAGCAGCTGTAACTTTTTTTGCGCCGGTCTAACATTACGGAACACCTTCCTTGTGAAGTTCAGTGATAAATTTTTCAAATCTTAGTTTAGAAACAGTAAAGAAGCGTGCCAAGATCAGGGTGACTGAATCGGGTTAATTGTAGCACTACTCTATGTTATTACATTAGTAAAACCCACATGCATTAAACCACCTCTCCTCTTCTCCACCTTCTTGTTATTGAATTATCTCAACTAAAACTAAACACTAGTTGATGCACATGTCTGCTTCGGTAATAAATCAGACCGACAACTGAACAACAACAACACACCAACACACATACACCGCCTGAATATATGATGATGCGGTGTCCATCCTAGCTGGACACTGCATCATCATCATTCAGTGAGCAGAAAGTGTAGAGTGGACAGAATAGCGGCTTTCAATCTTTTTTTCTCTCTCTCAAGTGGCACTCATTAGCTTTCTAGACAAGTGTCTGGAGGCAGCTAATGCTCGCTTGAGTTGAAGTGATGCTTGTTTCAACTTGCACACACATTTGTTGATGCGGATTTCCTGCTGCCGTTGCAGTTGCATTAACGAGCTAAGCGGGGGATACCGCGCAGCAATTGCCACATTCAATTTTGTTGCAGACACTTGGCCAGGACTTGGCTGCTTTTCAACACCAAGCAGGAGATTGAGCGGTTTCATTTGCCTTAGAAGACAATTACAGAAAGTGAGTTTTAGTTTTTTAGAAGGTCTGGTTAGCTTTTCTGAAATGTATATTTTATCATACAACAAGGGCTCAGTCGAGCTCGCTTCGCTCACTCCTACCTTAACTATGCGCCGCTAACATTTTTTAAAAGTTTGGCCAGCGGCTCACCCTGACGACACTTGGGCA
>JAALOO010000765.1_pt1 | contig 26795 bp, 14 predicted proteins | sample 7257641 | NCBI WGS metagenome assembly JAALOO01 (sample SAMN14085613, study PRJNA598686) | mite metagenome | biome: ENVO:01001000; feature: ENVO:01001002; material: ENVO:01001226; isolation source: single female mite from University of Michigan culture on fish food culture... ...
GAGTGCGTTCGGAGAAATAGAGGGAGAAACATCATTTTTTTAGGGAAGAAGGATAGTTAAGCGTTTTTGTCATTGACCAATAAAACATTTCATTTTTTAGGTTGAAGATGTCCAAACTCGTGCCAACATTGGGCACTCGATTATGTTTTATGCAACCTTGCTCTGTGAATTTAGATTTAACCTCTTTTGACTTTAACTAAAATAAATTAGTAGAGTGAAAAATCATATCTTTGTTACTGAGGCGTTTTGAGCTACTGATTTGCTTCACTGTCGACTGCCGGCAGCTCATTTTTATTCCACCCATCTAGGCTCTTGTTTGCACATTCGAATGTAAACATGTTCATCTGCTAAATGAGTTTGCTTTTTCACTGCGCCCAAGTTGCTGCTGCTTCATCAGACATTACAAAAACTGAGTACTTTAAAGCCACGTTAATATAACCTAATTGGATAGATGATAAAACAAATGCAGTAATGGCCTGGGTGAAACTGTGTACAGTACAACCGGCGCAAGCCTCCGAGTTTGCACTTGCCGACTCGCTTCACCGCAGTGCAGATTGGCAAATTGAATCGAGACTAATTAAATTACAGTGTTCTTCTCACTCGCCGTACAGTGTGGCCTGCTGTACTGTCCGACCGCATCAGTGGCAATCACCGATGCTACTGCTGGCCAATTAATGCTTCTCCTGTTGTCTGAATGTTCTATGGCAGACCTTCAGTGCCCAGGACAACGATGTGCCAGCAAAATTTGTGTGTGCCCTCGACGAGTAGTTTGCCTGTAAGTCTGTCTGTCTGTGTCGGTGTGTGCCCTGTCGTAGGCATTACCGTTAATCGATTTGTTTGCTTAAATTATTAATAAGCCAGCATCGTTGTCATCCTCTATCTGAATGTACATTTATCCACTTGCCCTGACGCTGGGGCACAGTTGTTCCTTTTCTTACTGGATCTTACAAGAAGGAGGGACTGCTTTGACAGGCGCTTTTCCTGTGCAACAACTCATCCGCTAAAATTTACAATTCACTTGCAGCATTTCGATTTGAGAACAAACAAAAGTGCAGTAATAATTTTAAAAAGTGAGAGCAAGCAAAAAATTGGTCGTTGGTTTTTCGAGCGCATCTAATTCACTAGTGTGGCGAATTTATGCACTTGTCAGGAAAACTGGAAGACATCTCCGAGTCGTCATATTTTGGAGACAATTTTTCAGCATTTTCGGGGCTGCAAACAGCCAAATGAGATCGTTCGCTTGATTGCTCGCTTTAGCTGTTACCATGTTCAAAGCAGTTGGTGTCGGCACCAGTGAAAGTCTCACTGCTGCTTCTGCTGCTCAAACCAATCGAACTTGTCGTCGTCTCCTGCTCTCTGTCTCCTATTTGTGCTCAACTGGGAATAATTACCATTGGGCATGCATTCAAATTAGTGTGCTTGTCTTTGCGGCCAGCACTGTGACTTTACTGTTTCTCATTAGCTCCTTGGCACGCCAACCGATGTAGATAGGCTGCATTTTTATTGCAGCCTTCACCGGCATTGGTGTGCATTGTGGGCACAGTCACATCACTCTTATGCAAAGTGCCTTCACTTTTCCCCGTTTTGTCAATTCTTGAGTGAGTGAGTTTATTTTTATTTTTTATTTATGTATTTTATTTGTCAAATATTTGCATTTCGTTTACTCTTCTCAGCTAAACTTTGACCAGTCAACTGTGTTTACATGAACATTTATTGTTGTGAAAGTTCATCTAATTGAAATTATGCAGACTTTATGCACTATATTGTTGCATAGTTCCGACCGTCCTGCAGTTAAATTACCAAATAATTTAATGAAAACAGCCAAGGGTAAAAATTAAATTGTAGAATATGCTCCCTTTAACCTACACCAGTGGCTACATTGTATGCCGAGCAATTAAATGATAATGATGCACTCTACCAATTGGACAGTCAAGTTTAATTATGCTCTTCTTCTTCATTTTCTCAACAAACTTTGTCAATTTTGAAAATCTCATTTCCATTTTGGCATCGTCCATTTTGTGATTTTTGCCTTTTGCAATTATAAACTTAGCCAGCAAAACGCTGCACCACTGACAACTGCGTGCTTATGTTTTTGAACTGAGCACTTTTTGTTTGCATTATCAATTCTTGTCACGAGTGTCATTGCCTTCCCAGACAGGCATACTTATGGACACACACACTCACTTGCGAGACCCATCTGCCAGTGAGTTTCCTATGGGTAAATAGCAATCGATAATTAATCGAATTTGATTGACTTGGCTCAGCTACTAGCAGTGCAGTTTTGGAGGACAGTCAATATTCATATACACACAGAAAAGGGCAATTTTGCCTGGCCAGCAAGTCTAAGTCGCAGCAGTGGTCTATTTGACGAATCTATTTGCCGTTCCATTCGTCCTATCTAATTGGATTAATCAGCGAAGAAGAAAGGGCGGAGGCGGTGACGACAGAAATGCTACTGAAATGATCAGAAAAGATCGCCTTTTATGTAGGGTGTTGTAGCGAAGTGAGACATTGAATTTATTGCCTCGAGTGGACAACGCTGCACTGGTGCATTACTGCAGGCAACTTCATTCAAAACACCAGAAGAAATGATCATCTTTTGAGACCGTCTGCAAGACGGCGACGTGCGCTTTGTTTGGCAAATCAATAAATCACTTGTGTGTGGTGGCACCAATTGTGCAAAGCAAAGGAGGTGCCGCCTGGGCAAGTAGCACGGCAACTCTGCACACTCTCTCTCTCCTTCAGCTACTGCGTCGATTGCAGCATCACAAAAGTGCAGCACGCTAGCTGGTGAATTTGCTTTGTGGCGCTGGTGCAATTTGTGACAAATCATTTGTCCCATGCTCAGCAGCAGCAGTGACGACCACACAAACACAGAGACCGAGGCTCTTTTTTTCTCTGCGGAAACATTTGTCTCTCTACCATTTGTCAAGATTTGTGCCGCCAATTATAGCGCCTTTTCACTGGTTAAACAAACACTGAACGTCGATGAATCGACAGCAAACAGTTTCGCCATAAGAATGAACTAGCATGAACCAAACAAACTGGGCCGACACTTGCACTTGCCGCAAAGATCAGCCCCCCCCCCCTTATCTGAATGATCATTCGATCTGCCCATTGTCAGCCGCGCCGCAAACGGCAACATCAGCAGCCGTGATTTGGTGATTCTTCCCATTCGTGTGAATCATTTGTCGTGTCGGCCAACGAAGTTGCTGTCCAATTCGATCTGTTTGCAATGCTGACTGAAACGATGTGCTCTAATGGGGAAGAAGGAGGAAAACGGTTTTTCGTTTGCAACTCTCTTTTGGCAAAGCAACACGCACCACCCCGGTAGTGCCCTCAATGCTCCAGTGCTACAAATTTGCGCCCACCGAGTGAGGGAGGTTGTCCGTTCTGCCACTCACCGGTCAATGGCGCCGTCGCCACCAACACCGTGACGGTTTTGCCGATTGCAGCGACTGTCTTTGCTTCTGCTGCTACTGCTGCCTCGGCAACTTTCCTCCATCTTGGCCATTAGCGCTAATTAATTAGACCTTTCCTTAATGGCTAATTTGTCGGTGCTGCACTATCGTTCTGACTGAGAGATTCTTCTGTGGCAGCTTCCAGGCACATCACTGTGCAGTGAGAGCCATTGCAATTGCCGACACTGCCATCGGCACCGCATCTCTACTCACTGAGCCTCTTCAAATTGCTCCGACCCTTCAACTGCCTACTGCTACTGAGTGAACACAAAGTACTGCAATTGCCTTTTGTCAATTGCCTATCGAAAACGAGCTTCGTTAGTTGCCCTCCATCAACTTTGTCGATCACTTTCATCTAATTTAAATGCCTTTAAATGTTATTCATTACTAGGTTTTACTTAATTTTAATGTTTTTATGCATTTAACAAGAAAAAAAGAAAAAGAGTAACTCATTTTTTGTTGTTTAGTTTGATACTTTTTGAAAACATTGACTTGCTTGAAGTTTCTCGACAAGAGGCCAATTTATGATCAGAAAAACAAGAATAAATTGAGAAATTTCCCAATTGGCTACTGCCGCTTCTGCGTAAAACGATCGATTTGTCTTGGCTTTCTATTACTTTGGCTTCTTTGACTGTTGGCTCTTGAAGGCCAAACAAACAGGCACACATCCTTTCTTTTTTTATCGCATTGAATCAGCTGTCCATAGGCCATCCATTTCCTTTGTTTGTCTACACAACTTTACTTTAAATTCTATTGATCCAATTTAATTATTGGCCATTTTTCTCAGCTGACAATTTTTGTTACTACTTACTGCCATTCTTTTAGTTTTACGGGTTTTCAGTTGTTCTTTTTATTTTGGATATTTTTAAAAGCTTTTTTTACACAAATCAATTGGACAGCAAAATTATTTTTTAGAAGTTTTCGCTATTTGGCGAAAAGACGACGCTCCTTGCAGTCAATCAGGCTCATCTCTCAAGCGTGTGACATAATCTGCAGCTCGATTGTCACTGCACACACACACATATACGCAAACTGATCTTCAATGCTGGCAAGTCATTTCAGTAGAGCGTCCTGGCCCCATCATTTGCCCGTTCGATACCGTTTCAATGGCAGGACAATTTAAAGTGCCGTCACTACGTTTTTCTTTACTTTTTGGCTCCATTAGTATGGTTAAACTGTTTGCAGACAAGACTGAGCTCGCTGTGTAAATCTCAATTTTCCTTTTTCTCCTTTGAGTGTAGCTTCACTTTAATTTGTTTCTTTTCAAAAAGCCAGTTTCTACTTTGTTTCACTTTAATCCGGGCTTTACCGTACGCTCGTTTTGGCATTGCCACTCTAGTCTGTCTGTCTGTTTCCTAGGCGGTTTACATTCAATCGGTGGACAGCAGCAGCAGCTGGGACAGTTAAAGTACTTAAAGCCGATAGACGCAATGTTCAAGTGCAAAGTGCTGCGAATTGCCAATCTTTACAGGAGCATCTCTCCACACAACCATTCAGCCTTTCAAACTGGGTTCACTATGCAAACTGAGTCATTTTTTGCGCAAGAGAGCACTACCTGTAAGTAGTTGTGTTTCCTACTAACCATCAGACATTTGATGGGTTTTTGCGAGTATCTTCTGTCCACCCTTTAAAAAAGGAAAAAGAAAATACTAATTTGCTGGCGTAATGACGACGCTAAAAGTAGTACGAATAGTAAACATCAGAGTTATTTGAAATAAATTCCAGTTTACATTTTAGTCAGCCAAGCTGCCAGTGTTCAATCCCATTGATGCCTACCCTTCTGCTGTTGTTGCTGTAGACACTGAGCACCCTAGTAATGAGTGGCACAGTGCGGTGCCACACACCAATGCCACTTCACTGACTCGCCTTGCTCCCGTCGTCCCAATTACTGCACCGTCGGTGTTTGTCTTTCTCAGTCAGCTTCTTCTTCTTCTTTACCTGACTCGTTGATGGCCTTGGTGGCCTGTATAGACGGGACATTGTACCGATTACCAGGCTACGGCCAGTAATAGGTGGTATTAATTTTCATAATTGACGTTTTTTGCGCCTCTTTTTTTCTTGTGCAGAGCACCGCAGTACGGAAAAGACAGCCACTGTGCCACTTTCTTTCACTCTCGATTAACGGTGCGCCTAATTGCACTTGAATCAAAATGGTGACACTGCCACCAAGACATTGTCCTCTTTTTCTCCATTTTCTGCGCCAGCAAGCCCACTGTCTTTTTCTTTGTGACCAGTGCCGCAAGTGCTAAAATCACTTTACTCGCTGGCAATCCAAGTAATGTGTGCAAGTGAAACTCTGGTCTCTCTGCTTTCTACTGGCTCAGTTGTTCTGACACTCACACACAGTGCGAATATGTCTTACCGCAGAAAAAGAATGCTTTCACTAGAATGGGAGCCCAAGTAAATTGACATGCCACTGGGAGGGCCTTTCACGGCGCAGGGCGCATTCTGAATGGCAAGCATATTGAAAGTTATGAATAAAACGGCCTAATAAAAGTGAAATTTACATTTTAAAAAAGTCGATTAAAATGGTCTGCCTGCCGATTGCTGCTGCCGCTGTTTAGTTGCAATTTGCATTTGCTTGTCGTCTCTACTGTAACAGTCTGACAAGACGCGAGTCGTCAGGCATGTGCATCTCTGTATGTGTTTTGTTTTACACCGTTTCAATTGATGAGGCCAGGATTGTAAATGAGTGGAAACGCATGAAGTGATGCTCACAGTAGTTTGGGCCTTGGCCAAATGCAGGCTTATTAGCAGACTGTACTCGGCAACTGCAAATGGGGCAATTTGCAGACAAAGCCAGGGAGAGGTAATGTTTGCTTTGCCAATAATACCGTGCCTCATTTCATAATGCTCACTACTCAAAGCAATTGCAACTATGCATTCAATTGTTGCCTTGTGCCAAGTGATGCACAATTTTTGCTACAACATATCCTTGTGAGAGGTCACATGTGATGAAAAAATTTTGCATTGCATACGAATTCTGTAGTGGCAGCGCAGGGGCCATCGAGCCGTTGCCAATTGCCTCATTCTCACATTTGCCGCCGTTTTCCTTTCCTTTCTTTGCACTGCTCTATTGCGCTGATTGGTTTTTTTCTGGGCTGCAGTTCAACAAGCTCAGCCAAGCAGTTCACTCTGAGCACAGTGCAAACCAACTCAATGTTTGCTTGTCTGCAATGATTTAGTCCATTTGTTTGCCTGACAGTGCCTCTCCACTGCTAATGGCACCAACAGCACTGACTTGCCCTCCAGTCCTGAGGTGTGTTTCAAACTTGAACTCAATTTTACCAAGTTCTTTTTCATTTTTCTGCGAGACAAATTAATTGTGCCTTCTTTTGAGTTTGCCACGGCGGCACGAGTGATGCTCGGGCAAATGATGCTTGCTCTGCAGAGAAAAACATTGACTAAAGAAGCAGTTTTTGCCGTCAGAGAGCAAAGCTGCTCTCTTTTTGTCAGCCGTCCTATTGAGTTGCCTAGAGAAGCTGGCAAGACACAGTTTGAAAGTTTGCAATAATCAAGGATCATTTGTAAGAGAAACTGCGGTATTTGCTAGTAGTAGTGGGATGACTAGCTGGGGCGCTACAGCACTGTTCAACTATTCTTTGAAACAAATCGACACACGCAAAATTGCACTCTGAGAGTCTCTGGAAGACGGTGAAGCCTTTTGAACACGGTGAGTGAATGATGAATTTCTTGCGGCAATATTTGCTGTTCACAAAGACGAACGGCGGCCCCTTAGCCAGTGGCCTTAATTTATATGGGCGCCCAGTGCGGTGGTTGCAATCGAGATCACCAAGTCTAGTGAGCTCAAGTGCAAATACTGGGTAAAATGAGAATCAGTTTTAAATTGAAAATAAATAACTGTTGTGAAGGCATAAAGAAATGCAGGCCGTTTAAAAACTACGTATAAACGTCCAATATCTTAATTCCACTAAGAAATCATTGGTAGTTTGATAGTGGAGCATTATCATTGACAGTGTGAAAGAAGAGTTTTAAGAAAGTGTTGCTGAAATAAACGAGCAAATGAGCAAGCAAAGAAATAAATTCAAATTAACAAAAACAAAAGTAATTGAAGGGAAAAGACACAAAGTAGACAAACGAGGCTAATAATCGAGAAAGCTTTCAGGCTAAGTCGCAAATGAAAGAGAAACGGCAAGTGCCTGTCCAAACGACCAGGAATCAATCCAATTTATTTGGCCTTAGCAGCAATAATGACGCTCGAATTAAAGTTAATAATGCTATTAGGCACCAAGTGCGCCCATTGTCGGTGTCGCCAGCCTGACTGCTGTTGCTGTCCGCCTGCCACTCTGTCGCCATTTGCTAGTCGTAATCGCACTAACAATCTAAGCAGCTAAGTGACTCTCGATTGGCAGCACTATTTATTATCGCTCACTCGTTCACCAACTGCCCCTTGGCCGATAAGTTTGTCTTTTCCTTTGCGTTTGTTTTTGTTTGCCATCAGCGGTGTTGGTCTTGATAGCGGTGGAAAGAGGCGAGCTGCAGCAGGAAAGGCGACAATTGCATTTACTAAAAGTGAACACAGTGCTACACAGTATTGTCCACACAACAGTTTTGTTAGCTCACACACACGCTGTGGTCCGATCAATTAGGCCATAAAACAAGTGCCGCTGACCGAGTCGATCGATACTATTTGCCTATAGACGCAATTATCTACTGGCAGCACTGGGCAGCAGTCTTCCAATCGGCAAGAAGCACTTAATTAAAGGACGACAAAGAAACGTCGAGACAGTGGACAGTGCAAAGTGTGACAGCTGTGGCCAGTTTGTCAGAGGTGACAGAAGCACACTGGCCCATTCACACCGCTAGCATGTAGTATTCTGGCAGAGCAAGCTCTGCCTCTCCAGCTCTGCTTGGCACCATCGAAATCATCACAATTTGCCACCAAACGTCGTGCTCTCTGTCTGCAAACGGAGACACACACTGCTGCCTTGTGATGTATTGATTAGACCATTAATTGAACAGAATTGAGATGATGGCAAAAGACGATGTGCGGTCGGGCTACTTGCTTCATTCGAGCCCTGCCAGTGCCACCAGCACCGATCGATCACGCAACACCCGAGACCGCCCTTTTTTCCCTTTCTTTTCAATCGATCGTCTTATCCCCTTTTTTCTCTCCTTACATTGTTCGCCTTTAGAGCGCGTACCTAAACGATTAATTAAATATGAAAATTAACCCATTTTTTGGTATTGTGCTTAGGGCGACAATGGGCAAAGGAAGACTGAGTTGACCGAAAATGGAGTTCAAATTTAGTACTTATAGTTGGCAGGCAGTGAAAGTTTTCGACTGGTTCAGTCCTTGAATGGCAAAACTGAAAGGCAAAAGCAGAAACAGCAACCACTTGAATCGTGGAAAACCAACTTAGCTATTCAATTACAAACTCATCTTTATGCGTCTATCAAACGTGAAGAGCACTTGTATTGTCAGCTAATTAAGCAGTTCATTAATAAAAACACACGCAAAGAAACTGAAAAGATCAATAATGAAACAGACATGCTGATGACGCTCAAAACGGTTTGACGTGTGTAGTGTTTTGCCTGACAGTTGATGTGATGTGTTCGCAACTGCCGGAGATTACACCGCCAAGTTTGAAGACACAATGAAAAGCAACAACAGAGAGCATGATCATCAGGATGAGGGCAACGCATTCCCCATGCAGTCACTGCGGCCAAACAGTCAGGCGGCAGCTGCGAACACGACTGCCAGCCAAGCGGGGTCTAGCAGTGCAGTGCCAAAGCAGTTGGAGAGCGTCGGCAGTAGTGCCTCTCAGGGGAAGGCCAGAGATCGAATGTCTCCTCTTCCGCACCACAACATTCGGGCGGACGACAATGCAACCGAACACCCTCCGAATCTCAACAAACCAGAGAGTATCAAGTCCAATCGACGCAACTTTTCCTCCTTCAGCGAGTCAACACAGCCAACTGCCTTTGAGCGATTCGTTGCCTACCTGCGCGTCAAGTCACGTCTCCTCAGTTATAGCATCTACTTTCTCGTCTTTCTCCTCATCCTTGCCCTCTTGGTCATCTGTGCGATTGTCTCTTACTGGGTGCTTGTCACCTACTTTATTTCCAAGCCAATTCCAATTAGCTCCCGTAAGTGTGAAAAGCCGTTTTAGTTAACTCCTGAGCTAATGTTTGTTTTCATTTTTCCTTTTTCCCACAGACAGCTGCATGCCTATGAAAGTGACTTTGTGCCAAAAGTTTGACGTTCAGTACGCATACACTTTACTGCCGAACCGATTTGGCCAATCTGATCAGTCGGCAATCAACGAGAAACTGACGAGCACTTATCTTACCATTCTTGGCATCAAATGCTACACCTTATTGCCCATCTTTCTCTGTTCACAGTTTGCACCCAAATGCAACAGCACTGGCCATGCTTTGCCCATGTGTAGGAGCATTTGCAAAGGTAAACGGGGTTAATTTGTTGTAAACAATATTTAACTTAATTAATTTTTTATAGACGCTAAAAAGAGATGCGACTTTTTTCTTGACATTTTTGACATTAAATGGCCTGCTGAAATAGATTGCGACACTTTACCGGACAGCCCTGATCCGGACATTTGCGTCGGTAATCAACAAGAACAAGAGCTCAATCAGCTGGCAAACAAACACAGTAAGAAAAAAAGGAAAAGTATAAACTAATAACTAAAAAAACTTTTTTAAGCTTGTAAAGATAACGGGTTTCGGTGCGACATTTCTCGATGTATTCCTTCTACCTGGAAATGTGACGGTTACATTGGTAAGTAAATTTTTGTATTCATAAATTGAAAATTTTTATATTTTTATTGTTTTAAGATTGCAGAGATGGGAAAGATGAAAAAGATTGTTTTGGCATGCATGGCAATTGGTGCCGCCAAGATGAGCTTCACTGTGGAAGTGGCAAATGCATCAGCAAAGACAGTATTTGTGATGGAAAGTGAGTGTAAAAAAGGCTTTTTGATTCACAAAACTAAAACAAGTTTATCCCACAGAGCCGATTGCACTGCCGACGGAAGAGATGAGAGAAATTGCCTTCGTCTGAGCAAATCAATGGGAATGCAAGGCTATGGCAAACTGGAGGTGTGGAATGTCACTCACAACACATGGAGCCCAGTGTGCGGAGAAAAGTGGGGCGTGCCTGAAGAGAGTGAACTGGTCTGCAAGAGGCTCGGCTACCGTCGTTCCAATGAGACTAGGCTGCAAGACGAAACGAAAAACAGTTTCGCAGACTCAAATGCAGTCAGCTATGTGACATTTCCCAAAAAGAGCACCAAGTTAAGAAAGAAGGCATCAGCTGAGATGGAGTGCCACAAATCAACAACTAGTGTGCATATCAAATGCGAACATTTTGGTAAGCAGGTTACAAGACCAGAACAAGTTTTCACTCATTTTACTGTCACACACTTCTTACAGAATGCGGTAAGCGGTCACCTGAATCGATTAGAAAACGTCGCAACACTCGCATCGTCGGCGGTGATGAGTCCTATCCAGGGAAATGGCCATGGCTTGTGGCTTTCCACGGCGGCCCTGCAGAGGTGTTCTTCTGTGCCGGTGTTCTAATTAGTGAATGGTGGGTCCTCACGGCGGCTCACTGTATTGGAAAAAAGTCCAACACTACCGGTTGGATTCTGAACTTGGGCGTGACTAGGCGCACATCAACGCCGCTTTTTGTGCGCCAAAGAAGGGTGGTCAAACTGATAAAGCACCCTGGATTTCAAATGTCAATTGACAATTACTACTCCGATGACATTGCTTTGGTTCTTCTTGATGAGAAAGTAGACTTTGACGAGTTCCTTCGACCAGTCTGCTTGCCAGCTAATTCTAGCGTGCAACTGAAACCCGGTTAGTTGCCTTACTGCTATCTATGAAGCAATGATTGATTGACCCTTCCCACATCCAGGAACTGAATGCATAGTAATTGGCTGGGGAAAAAAGATCCACGACGACTACGCTGACTACCAGTCAGCCATAAATGAAGTGCAAGTGCCTGTCGTCTCTCACAGCAAATGCATTAAATGGTACTCGAAGCAGCTGCCCTTTCACCCAATTCCGAAAACTCAATTGTGTGCGGGTTATGAAAACGGCAAGAAGGATGCTTGTCAAGGTAATTTTTAAAATTTTTAACTTGCAAATATTGATTAACAAACTATTTTCTTTTTTTCCACAAATAGGTGACAGTGGAGGTATGATTTTTAGCCAAACCATTCAGTTACAAACTTAATTTATCTTCTTTAATTATCTAGGTCCATTGCTGTGCTACAATGATGATCAGAGTTGGTTTGTTGCTGGAGTTGTCAGTTGGGGTAAAGAAAGAAATTTCAACTATTGAAAAGTATCACTAAAAGTATCATTGTTTCTCCAGGTATCAATTGCGCCCAACCTCAGTTGCCGGGCATATACACCAATGTGCCCAAGTATCTTGAGTGGATCAAGCTGACCACATATGAGCACCATCGCCCAATCTCACAGGTGAACGTCGATTTAGACTACCAAATTCCCTAGCCAGAGTCACTTTGTTGCCTTACCACCACTCATCAGTCTACTGCAACACCAAAGTTCATTTGCAAACAAATCATAGCTTGACAGTTTGTCTACGCCATCTCATCTTTTAGACAAATCACACTTACACATTCACCCACCTCTAGTCCCCATTTGTCCTCATTTAAATTTCCAAAGGTTGTGCAAAGTTCGTCCACGTTTCGATGTGACAAAAGGTCACTTTTCGATAAACTTATTATTACTAAAACCAAAAAACTTGTGCCCGCCAAAGGGCAAAACTTTTTAAATGTGCAATTGTCCAATTGGAGTTTGCTTGGTTGGAAAAATAAATATTATATTTTAAAATACTCAATTGATTGCATATTTGAGTGGTTAGTAACTCAAATCCTATCACTTTTTGGTGCATCGACTTGTGGTTTTATCGCAATAAAGATCATTTTCGCAAGTATGATGATCATGTGGCCATGGATTAGAAGGGTCCAAATCGGCAAAGCAAGGTTCCGATTCCTCTGTACAGTAATTAATGTATTTAGTTAGTAAGCAGAGTATTATTAAAGTTTCAGACTTACTTCTCAACATAACACAGTACGAACAGCATCGGCTAAAACCACCATGAGGTAACCAGCGATGTTGGTGTCCATCACTTTGGCCTCTCGCTTCACAATCTTCTTTTTTTACACTGGTGCCTACGTCACAGTGCATTTGCTCACAGAAAACATGGTCCCAGTCGGTGGAATTCATGTAACCAGGCAATGTGTTGCCTCCATTGCTTGGTCTAACCGTAGAGTTTAGTGTGGTAAAATTTTGCCCAGAATAGCTTACATCAAATGAAGATTCTACAAGAAAAAACAGGGAAAAAATAAAAAACTTAAAACAAGGTAAAGTTGTCATTTTAAATTTTAATTGTTTTAATTAAAAACATTCAATCATTTTTAATAGGTTTACGTATTTAAAAAACTAAAGTTAAGATGGTTTTTGTCTTTTTTAATTTTTTTTTAAAAAGAACAATTGTTAAAAATTGATAAACATTTTAGAACAATTTTTAATCTACATAAATTACTATCATTGAGAAGCAACTTTTCTTTATTGTTGATATTAAATTAGATACGTGTCTTTTTTTTGCACAGCACTTTTTATCATCAAGAAACTATGGGATACTTTGCCAATAACACTTCAAAAGAAAACCACTCTAAAAGCTCCGCTTCATCCCAATCTGGAAGTGGCAGCGGTGAGGAGTCAAAAAGCAAGTCAAGCAACTATGGATCTAAATCTGGCAGTCAGACCGGCAGCCAGTATAGTAGCCAAAGTCAGACTGGCAGCAAAAGTCAATCTGGCTCCTCAAGTCAGTTCTCTAGTAGCGGACCGAAAAGCCAAGACAGCGCCAGCAAATCGCATGTAAAGTCAAAGGAAGAGGGAAAACAGGATAAACACATCTTTGATCGCATTGCCGCCGGTGAAAACGTCAATGGCTCTTTTCAGGCAAAGAATCCGCCGTCCTCAAAGGCAGCCCAAGTGAAGGATGGCAGTCAGACTCATGGACACGTCCTCCGTGCTGGACACTACCGCTACTCGCCAGGTTTTCAGCAAGTGCGCCATGGATACCAGGAGAAAAAGAACAAAGAGGGAACTAAAAGCCAAGAGATATCATCTCAAAAAGCATCTTCGATCAAATCGTCCACGCAGGCAAAAAAAATGACTTCTGATGAGGCAATTCAAAAGTCGGTTAAGTCTGACGAGCAAAACAAGACAAATAAAGGCTCAGAGAAACCGCTTTTTGGCACTTTGTCTGAACGCAAACCCAAAGCGACTACTAGTGATAAATCGCTGACCCTAAAGAAAACTCCATCAGAAGAGAACAAATCCTCTAACAAGCAGCAGCAAACTTCAAAGTCTCATGAGGAGAAAAGTCACCACTGAAAAGGGCAAACATTGTTTGAATGCCAATAATCACCAATCTTTTTGGTTTAGATTTTCTGATTACTAAAAATTAAAATTTTAAAACAAAAACTTTTTTTGCTTAATTTAATTAATTTGTGCACTTTATTTGCAAAACGCACTTTGACCTTGTTTTTGTGGCATATCGCGATAATTGTAGCTATCATACCTCCCTCTAAAAGCAGCGATAAACGTAGAAGCAATGATATTTAAGGAAAATCCTGTTGTTGGGCTTGCTCAGTTTGACAATGAAGTACTTTTTGTTGTTTTCAACTTTTGGCCTTGTGGCCATTTCGGGTGCTTTTGGTGAGTGACTACTTTTGAGTTTTCTTTATTTGACCACATTTTTTTACAACAGCACGTGATTGTGCACACCGAAACTACGGCCATGGGTCAACTGTTTGCGTTTGTAATGCTACCTACTGTGATGATATTGCGCCCATTGTCAAGACCGCTAACGGAATAGCCACCTCAATTGTAACCAGTGTTGATGGAGATCGATTTGCTCGCAAGCAACTTCACTTCTCAAAAACTAAGCCCACTCATGTGGCGCCAACAGTGACAGTGACGATTGACCCGCACACTAAATACCAAGTAATCAAAGGATTTGGAGGTGCAATCACTGATGCAGGTATGTGTTGCATCTACAAATTAGCCAAAATTATTAAAAACATTACATTTTTTGTGTTCTCGCATTTAGCTGGCATAAATATTGCCCATTTGCCCAAAGATATGCAGACCCGATTGATCCACGATTATTATGGCAAAGAAGGCATTGAGTACAGTCTGGGCAGGTATGTTTTATCACATTTTTAGCTGTCTAAAACTGCCAAAATAGTTTGATTGACACTGAATCCTTTTCGCAGAGTTCCTATTGGTGGAAGTGACTTTAGCACAAGACCCTACTCTTATGATGATCATGCAAATGATGAGTCTCTATCCAAGTTTGCATTGGAACCGGAAGACTTAAAGTATAAAATTCCTTACATGAAATTGGCTCAAGAAGTGAGCCCACATAAAATCTATTGGTTTGGTTCTCCATGGTCAAGCCCCGCATGGATGAAGACCAATGATCAAATTAATCACGGTGGTTTGTTGAAGGTAAAACAGTTTTAAAATGATTGAAATTGTAAACAATTTTTTTAACTAAAGGGTCATCCAGGTGGAAAGTATTACAAAATGTTTGCCAAGGTAAAGCGTCTATTATAATAGTTTTACAATTAAACTTACTTTTGTTTATAGTACTTTGTGCGCTTTATTGAAGAATATGCAAAACACAAAATACCAATTTCTGGCATTACTATTGAAAATGAGCCTGGTGCAGGTTTTAACAATCGGTATCCAGTAAGTTCTTCAAATCTAAAGTTGTCAAATTAGTAACTTTTTTATATCATTAGTGGAACAGCTTAGGTTTTAACAAAACTCTGGAACGTGATTTCATTAAGCTAGATCTTGGCCCTGAACTCCACAACAAAAATTACACAAAAGATAAGTTTGATGTAATGATTTTCGACGATCAGTTGCCATACCTAAAAGATTTTACAAACACTGTTCTTGTAAGTTTTTTAATAATTATTTAAAAAACTAAAAAATGTTTATTAAAGGGAGACCCAGAGGCAGCAAAATATGTAACCGGTAAAAACTGTTTTATTTTAATTTTTTTAAAACTCAACTTTTTAAACTTTAAATGCAGGTATTGCCTTTCACTGGTATGAAAACAACCGAGCCAACTTTCATGATCTGGATGAAGTTCACTCAAAACACAAAGATATTTTTCTTTTGGCAACTGAGGCTTGTGAAGAATGGCATGGGAAGCCTCAACACGTGTACTTAGGTTCATGGGATACTTTTAACAGATACAGTACTGACATAATTAAAGGTGGGCATATCATTCAGAACCCTTACTGTTTAAAACCAGGAGCATTGTAACTTAGTGAACAACGGATATAATATTTTCATTTTGATTTCAAATAGATTTGAATCACTGGACCACTGGATGGACTGATTGGAATTTAGTTCTTTCTGAAAAAGGTGAATTTGTTGGTTTTTTTTATCGCACATTAATTTTTTTTGTCAATTTTTTCCTACTTTAACTTCACAACTAAATAGGTGGACCAAACTGGGTTTGTTATAAAACTAACACAAGTTTTAAACAAAATAAACAATTTAATCATTTTCAGGTGAATAACTTGGTCGATGCTCCAATCATCGTAAATGGAACAAGTCATGAGTACTATAAACAACCTTTTTTCTACGCCATGGGACATTTCAGCAAAATATTGATACCTGGATCTGTTCGTATTCGGCATGAAGAAAAAACGACAGACAAAGAGATCCTAGTTACGGTGTTTGACAGACCGGACCATGGTCGAACAGTTACTGTACTTAACAAAGAAAAACATGCAATTATTTTGCAAGTACATGACCCAGCTAGCGGATACCTTGACGTAACCGTAAAAGCCCAATCAATGGAAACTTTAATTTATTATTAATTTATGTTCCTGTAGTGGCTCAGCCATTCAGTACATTCCAATGTAAAATTAAAATTTGTACTAACGTTAAGCTATAAAAAATAAAATTTGTAGTGACTCTGCACTGACGCCCTACTAACATTATCAATAAAATTGTGGGTGACAACTAATGTCAGACCAATTTTGTATGATATAATAACAAAAGTGTCTTACATAACAAACACTTAATATGAGGATTTACCTAAAATTGTTTGATCAAAAGTCAACTTGCTATCAAAGTTTTCCATTTGAGGGGATACACATTTTAAGTAGTTTAAAAATAGATAAAAAATATTATTAAAATGAAAAAGTTATAATTAATTTAATCCATTTGTTAGCAAATCTATTATTTTATTAAATTAAAAAACTAAACAAATTTAAAAATGCAAAAAATAGTTTTAATTGTTTCATGTTTTTTACTTCTAGGGGTTAATGGTATGTTTACTTAAAAATCACTTAAAATTAATAAAAAAATATTGAAAAATTATTTATTTAGCATGTGTGCATCGCAATTACAGTCATGGGTCATCGACCGTTTGCGTTTGCAATTCTACCGTTTGTGACAACTTTCCGCCAATTATAAAAACACCTAAAGGAGTAGTCACTGCTTACGTAAGCAGTAAAAATGGAGACCGATTCACCAAGGAAAGTGTGACACAGTTCTCAAAACTGCCGGTTACCCACGTTGTACCAGCAGTTTCTATTACTTTAGATAAATCGTTAGTATAATTAAACAAATTTATTAGCAAAAAACTAAAAAATTTTAAAATAGCAAAAAATATCAAAACATTATTGGATTTGGAGGCGCTTTTACAGACTCTGGTGAGAAGTAAATAACATTCAAACAAAAAACAAAAATAATACTTTTTTATACAAAACTAGCTGGCATAAACATTGCCAAGTTGCCTAAAGGCATGCAAACTCGATTAATCAAAGATTACTTTGGCGCAGGTGATATGATCATTTGAGCTCACAAAGTTCATTGCAAACTTTTTTATCTAACAACATTAAAAATTCATTTTTTAGATGGTATTGAGTTTCAACTTGGACGTGTTCCAATTGGTGGATCAGACTTTAGCACAAGGCCCTACTCTTACGATGATCATCCAAACGATGACAATCTTACTATGTTTGCCCTTCAACCTGAAGACGTTCATTTTAAAGTAAACAAAACTTTGTTTGTTTCAAAATAATTATTTTTTAATTTAAGATTCCATACATAAAAATGGCCAATGAACTTAGCCCACACAAAGTTAAAATTTATGCAAGTCCGTGGAGTCCACCAGCCTGGTAGGTTGATCATTTAAAACAAATGAAAAAATAACAACAATGATAATGTTTTACTACAGGATGAAAACTAACAAAAAATTTAATGAAGGAGGTTTCTTAATTGGAGAACCTGGTACTCATTATTGGAAAATTTGGGCTAAGTATGTTTTGAAATTGGTTTTCTTTTAATTTAAAAAATTATTTTTAAGATATTTTGTCAAGTTTCTTGATGAGTATAAAAAAAATAAAGTTGACATTTGGGGAATCACAATCCAAAACGAACCTGAAGCAGGCTATATTGAAGGTAAAAAAATTCAACAATGTTGATAAAGTTTGTACAATTTGTAAATACTTCTAGGTTTTAAATGGAACAGCTTAGCTATCAATCAAACCCTTGAAAGAGACTTCATCAAACTTGATTTAGGACCAGAACTACATAAAAATGCATACAAAAATCTAAAAGTAAATTCATTTATTTATTTTAATTATAAGCTTATTTATGCTGTTATTTGAAATAGGTGATGATTCATGACGGACAATTGCCGTTGGCTAAAGATTTTGTAGAGCCCATACTGAGTGATAAAGATGCGGAAAAATATGTTCATGGCATTGCTTTTCACTGGTACTTAAACTTTATTGCAAACTGGACTGACTTGGATGAGCTTAACAAAAAATATCCAAATCAATTTTTATTGGCTACTGAAGCATGTCAAGAAGCACCAGAAGATGGCTCAGGAGATGCTACTGCGCTTGGAAGTTGGAACGTTTTTAATCGGTAACTAAAGTTTTAAGTCTAACTATAATTAACACATATGTTTTAAGATATGCAGTTGACATCATCAAAGATTTAAATCATTTTACTACAGGTGAGCATTTTTTTCTGTGATAGTAAAACAGTAAAGCATTTTTTTAACAATTAGGGTGGACTACCTGGAATCTGGCCCTAAGTACTTCAGGCGGGCCAAATTGGGCTTTAAATTTTGTTTCATCACCAATCATTGTAAACGAAACTAGTCAGGAGTACTACAAAAATCCCACTTTTTACGCTATGGGTCATTTTAGCAAGTTTTTGGTTTCTGATTCTGTACGCATTCATCATGAGGCAAAAACAACTGACCAGGAGAATATTATGGTAACATCATTTGTCCGCCCTGACAATGGAGTATGTATTAAGCTTTCGTAATCAATATGCATGCTAACTTTTTTATATTTGTTAGACTGTTGTGATTGTTCTCAATAAAAACAATCACTCAATTATTGCTCAAGTCAATGATCCGTTGAACGGTTATGCTACTTTAAATATTAAACCAGAAGCACTATACACCATGATTTGGTATTGAATGCAATAAAACATTACACGTGTATTTTTTCTCAATTAAAAGTCAACAATTTGGGACAATGTAATGTCAATCAAATCTGTTTAATACCATGTGTGTCAGGTAAATTTGTTACTGTGTACCAAAAGCACACACACATCCAAGTTGACGTCTGTCATGTAAAAAGTGCAGCAAACAGCGATAAGATAGCAGCAGTCTGCCGGTTCACCTGTTGGAAATTCGGAAATTTGTTGCCGTCTGCATATTTTTCTTGTCGCTCAAGGAAATCACTGTGTGTACAGTGAGTTTCTGTGTGCACGCGTCAGGTGTGTGAGTTTGTCCAAAACACTGACAATCAACGGTCACCCGAGCAATCATAAAAAATATATCATAGATCTAAGGGCTTCTCGAGTTACATAATTTGATATATAATCAATTAACACTTCTATGCGGTAGTAACCTATGTCAACTGCTCGTTGCTGTCCAGCACTGGCTGCCTCATTAGCGATGAAAATGCACACAAATAACAAAATGCACAGATCTCTCTGAAGCACTTTGTGCACTTTGCCGCCATCGCTGCCGCCGCATCTCTCATCAGCAGTCCCTTTTATGTTTACCAGCTAAAAGTACACATTAGTCAATCGTTAGTCGTTAGTAACATAAAAACAGCTAGTAACTTTCCCTAAAATGGAATGCAAATTGTGTGTGTGTGCGAGTTGTTCTATTGATCAGTCGCCCTATCAGCCACTGGAGCCTGCCATTCAAGTGGCATCCTCTCTTTTTCTCTCTCTCTCTCCTTTTCTCTATTGGCAAGTGGTGTTCGATTGCACAGAATGGCACAGGATTTGCCGTCTGTCGTGAGAAGTGGCCGTCGCCGGCGTCGTCGTTGTCTGGCAATGGCTGCTGCCTTCCACCACTGTCCACTGAGGGCGCCTCACAGCTCCGTTTGTACAACACTACAAACACACAGACAACCCACCGTTGCAATTGCAACAGCATCAAGAGAACGACGATGCACGCTTGAAAAGCAATTAGTGACTATTGCTTCCATGCTATCTAATCTCTCACTTTCATGGTCTCATACTTCACTCACAGCTGCAGCAGTCGCAGGAGCCTCGCCTAACAAAGCAATTTGTGTTTGTTTTTAGACGGCTTCATTGAATGATTTTAGTGATAAATGTGAAAAGATTTATTTTTGTGTTTGTTTTTGCTATAAACTGATAAAAAATGGCGCAACCAGTTGACACTGCAGACTATGAGAAGAATCGCATTAATCAGCAGCAGGAAAAATGGCTCTACTTGCAAAAAAAGACATTTACCAAATGGATTAACTCATTTCTCTCAAAGGTTTGTGCTGAATAACAGTTGTTTGCACTCATAACACAGTTCTCTTTCTTTTTAAACAAAAATGCCCTTTTACAGGCAAACATGGAAGTGGCTGATATCTTTGTCGATCTGTCTGACGGAAGAAAGTTGCTCAAGCTACTAGAAATAATTAGCTCAGAAAAACTTACCAAACCGGCAACTGGCAAGATGAGAGTTCATAAAATTGAGACAATGAACACGTGTTTAGCTTTTCTCAAGGAACAAAATGTCAAAATCGGAAATATTGGCGCAGAGGACATTGTTGATGGAAACCAAAAGCTGATTCTGGGCCTTGTTTGGTCAATCATTCTGCGTTTTCACATTAAAGAAATTGAGGTGTTTACTTCGGAGGGCGAAAGTTTGGATTCTGATAGTCACAATGAGGCGCATGTGCACTCTTCGAAAGAGGACAACTTGTCAAAAGCAAAACATTCAACAAAAGAAGCTCTTGTTTTATGGTGCCAAAAACGAACTCGAGGCTACGAGCATGTCGATGTTCGTGATTGTGGTCAAAGTTGGAGAAATGGTATGGCATTCAATGCCCTCATTCATTCTCATTCACCTGAATTAATTGCCTATGAAACATTAAACCCCAATGAGCATATTTACAATCTAAACAATGCTTTCACCGTCGCTCGAGATCATCTAAACATTGAACCTTTATTAGATGCTGAAGATGTTGATACTGACAAACCGGATGAGCATTCCATTTTGACATATGTCTCTTCCTTTTACCATTCATTTGCCAATGATGGCTTCATTGCAGCAGATCCCCCAAAACCAGTCGTTGAACCCGAATCAACTATTGATTTAAAATCTGAGTTTGCAAATAGTACTGTCGTTTCAGAAAATGAAGAAGTCGCCGATAATGAATTTGAACTTGTCGAAAATCCAGAATCTACGGCAACTTTTGATCAAACTGATTTTCCTGAACCATCTATAAAAAACGAGTCAAAATTTGAAAATTCGTTTCAGCCAAATATAGAGCCAGAATTAACTGAAACTAAAGTTGATCAAAATACGGCTAATTCAGAAACAAACAGCTCTCCATTGACTGCAGCTAATGAGGATAACAACAATATTTATTTATGGATAGTCATTGTTGCTGTCGGTTTTACCATCATTCGAAATATGTTTCAAAATACTTCTCAATGGTTTATGAGCAATTCTACTGATAACGTTGAACCTAGCGTTTAAAAATATTTAAAAATAAAGTTTTATATTTTTAAAAAATATCACTACTCATATAGTTTTGTTAAACATTCCAATGCCATCATTAACTGGATGCGTGAAAAACAAAGTCTTTTTATTGTATTAAAACATTCTTTTGCTTAAGTTTATCTTCATTTATCAAATGTTGTTATGAAAGACAACAGTTTTTTGGTCTTTCAATCAAAACTCATCCATTGGAAAGCTGACACTAAAGTATAAATTAATTAAGATTAGATTAATCATCAATGAGAACAAAAGTGCATTTGAAGTAGGAAAATAAAATGTTAAACTAGCACATTGGAAAAAGTTTTATGACATTTATTTTTAAAACGTTTTTCAATTCATTGCTAAACTAAACATGACACTGCTCATACAACTTTTGCTGTTTGGGGTTATTTTTGTCGCCAACATTTCTGATGCCTTCAGTAATATTAAACTATTTTGAATTTTTCCTAATGTTAATTTTTGTTACTTTTTTAATCCAGACATCGATTGTGCTCGTCGTGATTTTAAACATGGCTCTTTTGTTTGTGTGTGCAATGAAAACAATTGTGGAAAATTTGAGAAATTTGTCAAAACATCACCGGGTAAAATTTCAATGTACTTTACAAACAAAAATGGAGAGCGTTTTGACAAAACGTCCAATTACTTTTTTATGAAAAACCCAATGAAAAATGTTGATCTTCCATTAAAAATTAAACTCGACTATAACAAAACTCATCAAAAAATAATAGGCTTTGGGGGTGCTTTCACAGACAGTGCTGGAATCAATTTTGAAAAAATGCGGCCCAAGTTAAAAGAAAATTTAGTTAAAGATTATTACGGGTCTGAAGGACTAATGTACACAATGGGGCGTATCCCAGTAGGCGGTACTGACTTTTCTGTTAAAGGATATTCTTATGATGATACTCCAAATGACGAGTCTCTGAATAATTTTAAACTGCAAGAAGCAGACACAAAATATAAAATTCCGTTCATTCACAAGGCAAAGACAGAAGCAGGAAACTTAAAATTAGTTTCATCTTTATGGTCACCGCCCGCTTGGATGAAGGATAATGACAATCTTATTCACGGAGGAAACATCATTGGAGAACCTGGAGAAAAATACTATAAACTGTAAAATATTTACTATTAAAAATAATTACCATTGATTAACAAAACTATTCTATTTTTTAGGTTTGCGGAGTACTACATTAAGTTTATTCAAGAGTATCAAAAACAAAACGTTTCTTTATGGGGTCTAACTATTGTAAATGAGCCAATTCTTTCAAACAAGCAACCTAATTATCGTTTCAACTCACTTGCAATGAACTCGACAATTCAACGTGATTTTCTCAAGTACGATTTTGGACCACTACTAAAAAAGTCAAATTTAGATCATTTACAAATAATGGTTTACGATGGTAACATTGCAAACATTGAAGAATACGTAAACACTGTACTAAACGACAACGATGCAGCAAAACTTGCTCATGGAATTGCCTTTCATTGGTACGACAACAAAGTTGTTGATCGGAAAGTGATTTCCAAAATTGGCCAAAAGTTTCCCAACCATTTTCTTATTTCAACTGAGTCTTGTGAAATGTGGAAAGATGAAAGAGATCATGTTCAACTTGGCAGCTGGAACCCAGCTGAGCGTTATGCGGAAGATATAATTAATGGCAAGTATTGGTCAGTAATGGCCAGTTAACGTTGAATAACAACTGCTAGCACACTTGACACAATTATGTTTTCTTTTCAGGATTAAATGATGGTGTTCGCGGTTATCTTGATTGGAACTTGGTTTTAAATAAACAAGGCAAATAAACCATTATCAAACAAAAATCAAGTTTTTACATTTTTTATTTTTTTTGCAGGAGGTCCAAATTATGTACATAACTTTGTAGATGCAGCAATCATCGTGGAAGACAATGGTCAGGAGTATTATAAACAAGTAAGTGTTTCATTTTAAATAAAAATTTTATAACTTTGATATTTTATTTTTAGCCTCTGTATTACGCACTTGGCCACTTTTCTCGGTTTTTGACTCCTGAATCAGTTCGAATTGACCACAGTGAAGAGTCACGTGATCCTGCAAACTTACTTGTAACAGTGTTTAAGCGACCCGATAATGCAACAGTTGTGACTGCTTTAAACAAAAAAGATCGCCAGTTTTTAGTAGAGGTGCATGATCCAAATCACGGTTACTATTACTTTAATTTGGGATCGCATACCATAGCCACTTTAATTTGGTTTAACTAAAAATTTTATTATCTACATAAAAATTTAAAAAAAGTGTAATAATTATTGTAAGTTTTGAGTGACACTTTGTCAAAGATGTCAAAGATGGTGCTACACCTGAATAGGTTTAAGCAAACGTGTAATTAAAATAATTATTAAAAACTAATTGGAAGTGGAGCTTTATTGACCTTTGCTGCAAAGTCGAACGGGCTTTTCTACGCTTGTCTGCACTGCTAAATACTAAATACTAAATGCATTCAACTGTTTATTACTTGCAAAGACTTTTCATATTTTAAGTACTATTTTTATTTTTTGACATTTTTAAGAGGCTTACTTGATAAATTATTCTGCTTGTGTTCATTATGATCAAACCTTTTTAATCAAAATTTTTCTTCAAAAACTAAAAAATGATAGGACAGTTTACTGTGTGTTAACGAAAATTTTTTTAAAGTAAGTTTTAAAAACAATATAAATGATAATTACATCGAATGCAATTATTCACGGCGATTAGCCGTTGTGCCGTGCACTTCATAAACACTTCACTCATAACTCCACGGATGTGCTTGCGAATCCGTCCAACAATGTTTGTGCGTTTATTTTTGTTGATTTTATGGCATATTAAGTGGATGTGCAATACCGCAATAACAAATATATGATATATTTTGTGCATTTTTTAAAATTCACAAGAGTTACGCAATAATTAGGCTAGTTATTGAGTAAAAACAAGTTAAAAAATTAAAAGATAGGACATTTCCAGTTTATTTGTTGTCAGTTGGTGGTTTGCTTGACTAATTGCCGGTTGTCATGCCGAGTTGATTCGTCAACTGCTTCACTGAATTTCTTACTTGATGGCAAACAAGTGCTCTTCAATAAAACCACTTACTCTTCTCAGATCCTCAAACCGGCCTTGAAAAAATTTTTTTCAGTCAATCTGTACACTTACTTTTATTCATACAACTACCTTTCTACAAAACTCACTCCCCATTCTCTGTTCTTGGTGACATCTCTTTTATCCGCCTTTTTGCTAATCGATTAGCTCTCATTATTGATAAATAAATTATAAAGTTTAATTACACTTTTACACTTTTTGTTTTGTGTGTCCTCCCATCATTTAAACAAAAGTTTTCAATCTTTTGTTTTATTTGCTTTGATTACAGTTTTTATATACTGCTACTGCGTTTTGAAACTTTGTACATTTTTAAATGCTCATAACTCTTTAGATGAAACGGCTCGCCTGACAATAATATTTTTGATTTTTAAAAAGTGTTGTTTTTTACGATAACAAATATTGCTGCTTTACTTTAAACATTTTTGTTGTTTTCTACTACACCAGAATGGCGTTTTTGCATTTCTGTATTTTTCTGGCTTTGTTTTCTTTACAATTTACCCACTTTGTAGAGGCGGAATGCTCGTGTTCAGGCACTCGTTTTGTGGGCGAATACTGTGGCACTATTCTAAATGAGCGCAATGGTGGCAACTGCACGGCTGATATGTACTTTTGTGGTAAATCAAACTTGGTATCAACTGGTGTTATTTTAAAAACATGTGTTCAAAAAGGATTTGAATGTGATAAAAAATTAAATGGAGGTAAGTAGAAAATGCTGATAAGTTTTAAATAAGCATAAAAATTAAAAACTTGTTTTACTTCAGGCAATGCTTGCTATCAGAATGTAAAATGCTTATGCGGACCAAACTTGGCAAGAAAACGCAAATACTGCGGAAGTGAAGTAAGAAAATAAAATGCTACACTAGCACATTGCACAAATGACAATTATTTTCAATACGTTTCTTAATTCATTTATAAATTCCTAAAGCTCGTTGGACCCGACTGCATGTCTAATATAATTTACAGGTGTCCAATGATCAAACGCTACAATCCAAGTCCCGAAGACGCCTGTCCCAATGGATGCAAAGACGGTCGATGCCTCGACTAAGTGCCCAATTCGTCATTTTTAATCATGTAACATTGACATTAAAGCAGACTGTCACACCATCAGCTGGGGATCGTTTACCAATAACAAGCAGGTGCATCAAACTGAGTGCTGACAAATTGCCTGTAAAATAATCCAACAGACAATAAATTTACATGCCAAGGCAAGGCTAAGCAACTGCAACAACAGCAGTAGTAGACTCATGTCAAATGAGTTAACTATCAAAACCAAATAGACGGACTGTTATAAATACACATTCACTTGGCAGTCTGTTTGAATTTAAATTTAGAGTCATGATGATTAATTAAGTAACAGAGACGACCAGTGGATAGACGGGCGCCGTTGCTGACTGCCCAATGTCCAGCTGTGGTGATGAAAAGTGTTTCAAAGATGGAGAAAAAAAGAAAGAGGAAAGGGGAAAAGAAATGGGAGGTGGCATCTGAGGTAAAGGCAATCTGCATTGACTTGCACGCTGCGACACCATCATTGCAACAAACCTATCTTTGCGTTATAATGCGTTTGGTTCGGCTCATCAGTAACGTCGGATTAGGCGGTCGGAGGATCTAAGGAGATTAGTGATCATTGATCAGCTAGTGTTCAGTGTGCAATGAGTTTGGCGCAGTGTGTTGTCTTTTGCCATACTTTGACAGCTCAATTTGCCCCATTGATCGTAATTAATCGATTGAATCGGCAGCAGCATTCATACGCCCATGTTGTTGTTTTTTCTGAACATTCATTTTAGCACAGAAAAAGTATGACCAAAAAACACAATCGCTTCCGCCTTGGGAGTGGCACAACAAAGTGTGTTTGCCGTAATGCCGATTTGCGCATGTAACTATGGCTTGTAAATCACTTTTGCCCAAATTTACAAAATTGTTTTAAACTGATTCTGCAATTGTGGCTTATTTTTAATATCTAGCTAACCCTACACTTGTACATTAGAAACGTAATGGTCGTGCAAACATCATTGTAGCTATTGATCATGATTTTATTGCCTGTACTTCATCTGCCCGCTAATTCTAAATTTAAGGTGAGAGTGAGTCGAATTTTCTCATTTATTGGCTCTCGTATTATTCC